>Ga0302307_10002750_pt1 | contig 10703 bp, 5 predicted proteins | sample III_Palsa_E3_2_FD_200530 | JGI IMG/M metagenome (GOLD analysis project Ga0302307, IMG submission 200530) | Peat permafrost microbial communities from Stordalen Mire near Abisko, Sweden - III_Palsa_E3_2 | ecosystem: Environmental > Terrestrial > Soil > Palsa > Peat permafrost | place: Sweden... | reverse complement strand
TCTTCTTCAGCAACACCTCCTGGGCCAACTTCTCATTTTGCAGCTTGATGATCTCCTTCTCGCTTTTTTCTATCTGTAGATTATGTTGGGCAATGATCCTGGCCTGTTGCTCCTCGAATGTCGCACGCTGCCGCCGCAACTTGCGCGCCTGGGCGCGACGGACCCCATAGATCAGCAGCAGGAACAACACAACATACCCCGTCCAGGCCCAGACGGTCTTGTAGAATGGTGGATCGATGAAAAAGGTATACGTGGCAGCCTCGGATTCATTGCCCAGGTTATCTCTTGCCTTGACCAAAAAAGCATACTTCCCATCCCCCAGATTGGTATAATCTTTCTCCGTTCGGCGCGACCACGCACTCCACTCATCGTCGTAGCCCTCCAGTTTATACGAGAATTCAATGTTCTTATGAAGCCCATAGTTGGACGTACTGAACTCGAAATGATAGGAGTCGAATCGCGCAGGCAGCCTGGGCGCCACCCGTTGGTAATAACCGCCGGCAATGGTGCTGTCCGGGTTGCCCGGTATCCTGACAGTGCTGAGCAGGACGTTCATGTCCACCTGGCTATGGATGTACTTCTCATAGTTGAGGTGAATGATGCCTTTTTCCGAACTGATAAACACATTCTCATTATTATAAGGATAGACGCTCTCAAAACCCGAAAGGATCTCCCCCGTCACTTCCGGGAACCACGTGATCACATAACGCCGCCCTGTAAGTGCCGCCACCCCCAGCCGCTTCCCACTGACAAACCAGATATTCCCGTCAGCATCTTCATGTAGATACCTCAACTCCATTTGACCGAATACTGGCGCCAGGAAGCTGGAAGGCACGAACCGCTGTGCCGCCGCATCATATTCATACGCCCCGTGCACCGTCGCAAACACGATTCGGTTATTGACCAGGAACACAAAATTATTCAGGTCGGAAGGCAGGCCGTCTTTACTCGTAAAGAGCCGGCTGGTAAATGTCTTCCTGTCTGCCCCTAGTTGCAACTGGTAGACACCCCGGTAGGGGTGAGAGGCCCAGATGAGATTGTTGTTATCCATCGCAAGATAGCGGTAGGACTCATAATTCCCTTTCGGATCGCCCTCATCGCTGAACTGGCTACCCGAAAAATCCAGCAACTTCAACCCTGTATAAGTACCCGCCACCACATACCGGCTCGGCGCCACCGGCGACAACGGCAAAAAAGTCCAGCTGGCCTCCGGGCTTATCGCCTCCGCCACCGCGTCCCGCACCCCCGCCGTCCCCGCATTTCGCGCGCCCCCCACCCCATCCCGCAACACAAAGGTGCCGCGATGGAGCCCCATCATTAATTGCTGGTTCACTTCGTCAAGCCGCCAGACCTGCCCTTCACTGTTACGGATCAGGCTGAAGTCACCCTTGGAAAAGCTGAGGTCCTTCTGATCCCGTGAGAGCGGGGCCACATAAGCGCCATCCGACGACCCGATATACAAGGCATTATGGTAAATGCGGGCAGAAAAGCCAGCCACCTCATTTTCATTATTGGGCCGAATATATTTGATGGCGGCATTATAGGCAATCAGGCTGATCCCATTGTTGAGGCCGGTCCAGAGATTACCATCCCGGTCCACGTAACTGCACAACACCATATTATTCTGTAATCCTTCCCGGCGGGACAACGATTGAACAAGCTTTCCGGCAAAATTCATGATCAGGCAACCATCGGAGGTCGTAGCCGCCACGAATTCAGCGGCGTTGAGCCGCGTGGTCTTGAAAATAGTAGTCCCCGGAAGACGGACATCCCCATACATATGCCATGGGTAAAGGCTGTCATTATGGATGATGTAGGCGCCCCGGGTGATGGTAGATACAAGGAGACTGTCGGCGCCTATGGACAGGATGCCGGAGACCATTTGATTATTCAGCAACTGAGTATTGGCCAGTGGCGCCCATTGACCATTCCGGTAATGAAGAAGGCCATTCTCCCTGTCTTGCGCAAACAGCTCTTGCCCTCCCGCAGCCATGAACTGCCACTCGCTTCGAGGCAAGTAAACCCTGAAGTTATTGTTGCGCAGCTCGAAGATGCGGTCAGTCGTCCGAAAAAAGACGGCCCCCCCGAGCACTTGGATATCCCAGACATCTGCAAATTTCCTGCCCTCCGCAGGTAGGAGGTCGACCAACGACGTATAACGAAGAAAACCCGTCCCGTCCGGCTCGAAATAGCCTATTTCTCCCTGACCGCCCGCATAAATGCGCTGATTATCAATAGCCAGCGATCTCATAATAGTGCGATTGGGCAAAGGATAGGTTTTCCAGTACATCCCATCGAAAGACAAAAGGCCCTCATTGTTGGCAAAATACATATAGCCATTCTTGTCCTGGCCAATATCCCAGGTCTGAGCCCCCCCATGGAAGTCCGCCTTATTATAATTGACGATCAGCGGCAGGCCTATCGTATTCTGGCCCCGGACCTCTCTAAGCAGGGTGAGTAGTAGTATGGCAAAGGCAACCCGTTTCACGTTTTAAAAATAACTATTTGTAATGGATTGTGTAAGAATTCAGTGTCTGGAAATGACCGGGCACCCTCTTGTCGTAGTATTGTCGTAGTCGCATTTTGCGGTACAGGGGGCAAATGCGTCAAACTGTCGTAGTTAAGCTGAGGCGCTAAATTAGCATTCCGCCAAATCACCCACTAGTTTTGGCACCCTAAACGATTCACAAACCAAAACTTCGCCATCATGAAAGAGCTCTTTAAGAGATTAATGCCCTTTTTTCTGCTAGCCGTGTGGAGCACGGCGGCGGACGCCCAATCCCAAAGGATCACCGGGTCGGTCACTGACGAACGGGGCACACCAGTCCCTCACGCGTCGGTGGTAGCCAAGGGCAGCAACAAGGGTACTACTACCGATGAAAAAGGTAACTTCTCCCTGACAGTCTCCAATTCTGTTCACACGATCACCATTTCATCCATCAATTTCCAATCACAGGACGTGCCCGTAACCGGGGGGTCGATCTCGATCATCCTCAAAGTCGACGCTTCGACGCTTCAGGATGTGATCTTTGTCGGCTATGGCACCCAGAAAAAAAGCAATGTCACCGGGGCAATCGCCAGCGTCAAGGCAGCGGACCTGGATGACATGCCGATCCAGCGCCTGGAAGATGCCCTCAAAGGTCGCACAGCCGGTGTCACGGTCGTAGCAGCTTCCGGCCAGCCCGGATCATCGGATCCGGCGATCTTTATCCGCGGTATCACCAGCATCAACGGCAGCACTCCCCTCTATGTGGTCGATGGGATGCCGGTGGACGGAGGTATCGACTACCTCAATTCGGCGGACATCGAGTCTATCGAAGTCCTCAAAGATGCTGCCTCGGCCGCGATCTATGGTACTAAGGCTGCCGCCGGCGTTATCCTGGTGACGACCAAAACCGGCAAGGCAGGGTCGATGAAAGTCAACTACAACGGCTACTATGGCACGCAAGCGCCGGCAAGGGAACTGAGCCTGACAAACGCCACACAATACGCGACCCTGAGGAACGAATCCTCATTGGCCGCCGGCAACGGCCTGGTCTTCCCCAATACGAACCTGGGTACAGGCACCAACTGGCAGGATGCCATCTTCAACAAACATGCGAAGATCGAGAACCATGAGATAAGCTTCAGCGGCGGATCGGACAAATCGACCTTCAATGCCAGCCTCGGCTATTATCTGCAAGATGGGATCGTCGCCACGGAGATCTCGAATTACAAACGCTTTACGGTGCGGGTGAACGGCACCCATAAGATCAAGTCCTGGCTGACCTTTGGCGAGAATGTCGCCTATGCCTATATCCGGAACCAGGCCCCCTTTTCCGAGAACGGCTATTTCGGCGGCCCCCTGGCCTCAGCCATCAACCTGGACCCCACGACGCCGGTCGTAGAGACGGATCAGACGGTGATCGCCACCAACCCGACCTACGCCAACAACGCCTCCCTCCTGATACGCAATGGCGCCGGTAATCCTTACGGTATCTCTCAATATGTCGGCCAGGAAATGTCTAACCCGGTCGCCTATGTGCAGACCCAACTGGGCAACTATGGCTGGAGCGACAAAGTAGTCGGCAACGCCTTTGTGGAAATCGAACCCATTAAAGGACTCAAGATCAGGTCTAATATCGGAACGGATCTGGCCTTCTGGGGCAGCAACTCATTTACCCCGCTCTACTTCCTCAGCGCCACGGTCAACAATACCTCCACCAATAATTATACGCGGGGATTCAACCGGGCCAACAACTGGGTCTATACCAACACAGCTACCTATAGCCGCAGGATCAATGAACATAGCTTCTCCATACTGGCGGGCTATGAGTCGGAGAATTTATCCCAACAGTTCGGGAGCACCCTGACTTACCTGGGCATTCCGGCAACGACGTTCAGCGAGGCATCAATGAACTATTCTGTGCCCACGGCCAGTACCAACGGTTATGGTTACGAAAATCAGCCCTATACGATTGCCTCCGCTTTCGGCCGCGTGACCTATGATTATGACGGCCGTTACCTGTTCACCGGCATCGTTCGGCGGGATGGCAGCTCTCACTTCGGTACCAATAATGTGTATGCCACCTTCCCCTCGGCGTCGATTGGCTGGAACCCTACCCGCGAAATTTTCTGGCATTCCAATCGCATCGTGACAGATCTGAAGATCCGCGCCGGCTATGGCATTAACGGCAATGACAACCTGGGTCCCTTCCAGTATGAATCGGTGATTGCCGGGGCCGGTAGCTACACATTCAATAACAACGCCAACAGCACACTCGTTACGGGATATGCGCCGCAGACGATTGCCAATCCCAGTCTTAAATGGGAACAGACGTCCCAGGCCGATATAGGACTGGACGCCAGCCTATTCCATGACATTTCCGTTACTTTCGACTGGTTCAAAAAGAAGACGTCAGGAATGCTCATGCAGGTCGCCATCCCCGGCTATGTCGGCGCCACCAGCGAGCCCTGGGGTAATGTAGCCAGCATGTATAATGAAGGCGAAGAACTGCAAATCGGGTATCATAAGAAGATCGGCTCATTCTCGGTTGATTGGTCAGGCAACGTATCGCACATCGAAAATAAAGTGACGAACCTGGGCGCCACTGCCTATATCGTCGGTCAAACTTTCCAGGCAAGCGCATATGAGGTTTCCCGGACGGAGATAGGCCATCCCTTTGCCTCCTTTTACGGCTTCAAAACGCTGGGGGTATTCCAGAACCAGGCTCAGATCAACAGCTATGTCGATTCGAAGGGTAATATACTACAGCCCAATGCAGCGCCCGGAGACTTTAAGTTCGCACACCTGTCTGGCGGCCTCGGGCCGATCGGCGCAAAGGACCGGACCTTTCTCGGCAACCCGCTGCCGACCTGGACATTCGGTACTACCCTCAGCCTGGGTTATAAGGGCTTCGACGTAAAAGCCTTTGCACAGGGTGTGGGCGGCAACAAGATCTTCTCCGAGCTGCGACGCCTGGATATTCCTGCGGCAAATTACAGCACCGCTTACCTCAAGCGTTGGACAGGACCAGGCACAACCAATGATTTCCCCCGCCTCATAGACGGCGATCCCAATGGCAATTTCAGCAATCCCAGCAATTTTTATTTGCAGGACGGCACCTATTTCCGGCTGAAGACACTCCAACTCGGTTACACGGTACCGGTAAAATTGTCCCGTCAGGGAGGCATCGACAAGATGCGGGTCTACATTGCGGGTAATAACCTGCTTACCCTCACCCATTATGATGGATTCGATCCCGAACTGGGCGGCGGCCTCCTGGGCATCGACCGCGGCGTATATCCGCAGGCCCGGTCATACATGGTGGGCGCAAACATTACTTTTTAACACTAACTATTCTTCTATATGAAATATCAATGTTTGTCCGCAATCGCACTGCTCGGAATATCGCTCACGATAGGATCGGGCTGCAAAAAAAGCTTCCTCGAAGGATCGCCTGTCGGTGAAGAATTACAATCTACTTACTATACATCCCCGTCCGAGGCTTTGGCCGGACTGGTAGCAGTCTACCATAACCTGGACATCGAGACGGCCAGCGTCGGGGACGGCAGCTATTCTAATAAATTAGGGCCGCTGAACTCCGCAGGCGATGAATGCTATGCCGGCGGCGGTAGCTCGACGGACATGAATAGCTGGCAGGCTTGGAATACCAACACCCAGACTTCCGCTCTCGATCCCGGTTGGGATTTCTGGGATATCGATTACCAGGGTATCTATCGCGCCAACCTGATGCTTCAGGTGCTGGCGAAAGGGACCGTCCCAGGCCTCAGCTCGGCCTTGCAGAGCCGCTATGTAGCCGAGTGCCAGTTCCTGCGCGCTTACTTTTATTTCGAGCTGGTACGCCTCTTCAAAAATATTCCCCTGACGCTCCAGCCGCTGACGCCTTCGGATATGTATGCCCAGGTGCAGGTGGCAGATACCGCAGTCTACTCGCAGATCGAGACGGATCTTAATGCAGCCATCCCGGTGTTGCCGCCGACCGTCGTACAGGCAGAGCTTGGCCGCGTTACACAAGGTGCAGCAGAAGCCCTGCTCGGCAAGGTGATCCTTTACGAGAACAATACCGGCCGGATGACCGACGCTGCCGCTGCGTTGGATAAAGTGTATAGCTCCGGGCTCTATAGTCTGATGCCGAACTTTGCAGATATCTTCAGCCCCGCCAACAAATTCAATTCCGAGTCGATTTTCGAGATTCAGCATACTTCGACCCAGGACGCAGGCTATGGCAACTGGGGCAACATCCAGGGCAATGTATATGTGGCGATGACAGGCCCTCGCAGCTATAATGGACCGATCTACTGGGGACAGGGCTGGAGCTTTAACCCCATCATCCCCGCCTTTGCAAATTTCATGTACGGCGATCCCCGCTATGGAGTTACTGTCGCCAATATCGACAGCATCGTGACGGCCAGCGGTGGAACAGTCAGCTATACTGCCGGCTATGCCAATACCGGATTATTCATCAATAAATTCGCTCCGTTGAATCAGTGGGTCAATAACACGGCAGGTGACCCGCACCTCAACTTCCCCAACGACTATATCGAGATCAGGTTGGCAGATGTCTATCTGATGGAGGCGGAAGCACTGGTCCGCGGCGGGGGTTCGGCGCCTTCAGGATTGACGGCCCAGAACTTCCTGGATATGGTCCGGGCAAGAGTAGGCCTGGCTTCGATACCAGCGACCCTTGCCAATATCTATAACGAGCGGCGGTTGGAGCTGGCAACGGAAGGCCATCGTTGGTATGACCTGGTGCGGACGGGACAGGCAGCTTCCGCATTGGCCTTCAAAGGCTACAAAGACGGGACCAATAACATCCTGCCTATTCCGCTGGCAGAATTGAATAACACAAAGCTGGTACAGAATCCGGGTTACTAAACCCAGATTATTCCTTCATGAAAAAAATTGAATGTATGCGTTTGCAAAAAAATATACTTTGGCCGGGGTTACTGCTCATCGTATGCGCCATGACAGCACTCATTTATGGCTGTTCAAAAAATGACAAGGCCTCATTAGGCGCCAAACCCAAGGCTAGTTTCTCGGTCCTCGGTGGCGGTGACTCCAACAGCGTCACGCTCGTCAGTACGACGGGAACGCCCTCTATTCCTTACTGGAACATCCCCGCTACGGGCCAGCAGCTGAAAGGCGACACGGCCAATGTGCGGTTCACCTTTGCGGGAACGTATTCCGTACAACTGCTCGCCGACGGTGCCGGTGGCGTCGACTCTGTCACCCAGCAGGTCACGATCAATCAGAATGACCCGAATGCCTGCGACGGCACAGTCATCGGCTACCTGACGGGCTGCGGTTCGAAGGTCTGGAAACTGGCGCCGATCGCCGCTGCGGAAGGGGTCGGCCCGGCGATGGGCAACACTACGTGGTGGGGCAATGGCGCTGCCGAACCGACGGGCGATAGGGTCTGCGACTGGGATGACACCTGGACCTTTAATTTCAGTCAGACACAGACAATGGTCTATAATAATAACGGCACCTTCTACACGAACGCAGCAGAAGGCAATGAGGGGCTGAGCGGAGCATCGACCTGTGACGTCAACTCGGACCTCCCCGCTAACCAGGCAGCCTGGGCATCTGGAAATTTTACCTACCTGATCGTGCCGAATGCCGGCGTGAACAGTCTGGGCCAGATCACCCTCAATGGGACGGGCGCACATATCGGATTGCCCGAGGAAGCCAACAACCAGGTATTGACCTCAGCTTCCGTTTCGTCCGTGACCTATGATATCGTATCGATGACCCCCAATGGCGGCGGCACCGGTCATGATCAGCTCGTTCTGGGCATCGATGCTGGCGGCGGCGTCTACTGGAGCTGGACCCTTTGGAGTTACTAAAAAAATCCTTCATGAAACAATTTCCTCTCTTCACGGGCTGTCTGGCAGCGGCGATCTTTGCGCTTGCTTGCCAGAAGTCAGGGTCGGGCGGCGGGAGTCAGCAAAAGACTTCCGCCGTTATTCCGGCTATCAGCATCAACAATGTCACACAGGTAAGGGATACAAGTGCCACGAGCACCTATATCTTCGCCGTCTCCCTCAGTCAGCAAACGACGGATACCGTCACCATTCAGTACCAGACGGCCGACAGCAGTGCCTTTGCCGGGAAAGATTATACAGCGGCCTCAGGCTCTCTTGTATTCCTGCCGGGCAACTCAGTCCAGGCCCTCAAGATATCGGTGACGCCCAGCAACCTGCGGTCAGCCAATACCATCTTCCTGGTTAAGCTCAGCAATCCGGCCAATGCGACACTCAGCACCACGGAGGGCGATGGAATTATCCAGAATGAGGGCAATAATCTGGGTACGGACACGACCGGCTACCAGACACCCACTAGTTATGTCGGCTACAACTTGGCTTGGAGCGATGAGTTCACGGAATCGGCGATCAACACCAATTATTGGCAATATGACCTCGGCAACGGCGGCTGGGGCAATGACGAGCTGGAATGCTATACGGATTCCAATGCTTCTATCGCCAATGGCTATCTGGTGATCCAGGCGAAACAGCAGACCGTGACTTATAATGGCGTGACCAGCAACTATACATCTTCCCGGATGAATACCGCCGGCAAATTCAGCTTCCAATACGGTCGGGTCGACATCCGCGCTAAATTACCGGTGCAGCCCGGCATGTGGCCTGCCCTGTGGTTCCTCGGCAATGATTTCGGCTCGGTGGGATGGCCCGCTTGCGGCGAGACGGACCTGATGGAGTTGGTGGGCAGTAACCCGCACCTGGTCACCGGTTCGATTCATTGGCTGGAGGCCGGAAACCAGGAAGGAACGCTCAACAATACCTACATTTTGCCAAACGGAGCCGACTATTCGCAGAAATTCCATGTGTTCAGCCTGGTGTGGACGCCTGCCCAGATCTCCATGTATGTGGATGACATGCTGTACATGACCGAGTCCAGCTCCAGTATTTCCAGCGGGACATGGCCGTTCAATCAGCCGCAGTTCCTGATTGTCAATGTGGCTGTAGGGGGCGACTGGCCCGGATCGCCGACGGCGGCGACAGTGTTCCCGGAAAGTATGTATGTGGATTATGTGCGGGTTTTCCAGTAACTTGATAACAATTCAAACAATGAAACAATTCTTACTGATAATAGCAGCAGCAGCCGGCATGATAGCAACCCAGTATCATTTTCCGCATCCCGCCGCGCCCACCTCGCATCCCGCCGCGCCCGGAAAGATCGTTTTCTTCGACGACTTCAACACAGGCCACCTCGATCGGGACAAATGGAATGTCGAGATCACCGGCATGCATGTCAACAACGAATTGCAGGCCTATGTCGATTCTGCCAAAACCCTTTACGAAGAAAATGGGTCCTTGGTGATCCAACCGGTGTATGCGCCGGGTTTCATAACGAAGGATGGCCAAAAATTCGATTTCATCTCCGGGCGGATCAATACCCGTGATAAATTTGACTTCAAATATGGTAAAGCCGAGGCGCGCATCCGTCTCGATAGCGGCGCCGGGCTCTGGCCGGCCTGGTGGATGTTGGGCTATGGTGACTGGCCGACATGCGGAGAGACCGATATCATGGAATTCGTCGGCGAGCATGACTGGGCCAGCGCAGCCGTACACGGCCCCCATTATAGCGGCGAAACCCCCTTCGTCAATCGGTACTATTTCCCTTCCGGTAACGACGTCCGGCAATGGCACACTTATGCTGTCGATTGGACTCCCGACAGTCTCCTTTTCAGTTATGATGGCAACACTATGTTCCGCCTCACCCGTGCAATGGCCAACAATTACGGGCCCTGGGCCTTTGATCAGAAAGAATTCCTGATCCTCAACTTCGCCCTCGGCGGAGCCTACCCCGCCAAGATCAACGGTGTGAAAAGTCCCTATTACGGTTTGCCCGACGCAACGGTGGAAATGATCAGACAGCAGAAAGCCAAAATGTATGTGGATTGGGTCAAAGTCACCCAATATACCTCGGCCTCTGAATAAGGCCTATGCCAGGCTTCCTTGAATCCGGTCGTGGATGACAGATTTGATATTTTTACTGAAAACCTGCAACAGGAAAGGCATGTAGAAATCGAGATCGACGACATTGTCCTTTATTTCCAGGCTGCCGGCAGTGCTATACCCCCTCGCCTGTACCCGGATATGTGCAGTGTCCTCTGTCCAGTTAACAACGAGGGCTTGCAGATCGTTCTTGTATTCCTGACTGTAGCGCTCGATAAGCC
>Ga0302307_10002741_pt1 | contig 10709 bp, 12 predicted proteins | sample III_Palsa_E3_2_FD_200530 | JGI IMG/M metagenome (GOLD analysis project Ga0302307, IMG submission 200530) | Peat permafrost microbial communities from Stordalen Mire near Abisko, Sweden - III_Palsa_E3_2 | ecosystem: Environmental > Terrestrial > Soil > Palsa > Peat permafrost | place: Sweden... | reverse complement strand
TCCGACGCGATGGTAAGCGGAATGCCCAGCCGCGTTTTTTCTTCGTATTTCTGAATGCGGTTGTACCACATGGCCAGCGTATCCGGTGCAGGCACGCCAAACAAGTTAAAATGGGTGATGTGATGTTTGTCGATCTCGTTGATCCCGATCGGAGATATGCTTGAAAGGAAATCCGTAGCCTTTTCTTCTTCAATGGTCCCATCTTTGTTAACCCGCACGGGCGAATAGAACATCATCCCGGCTTTTTCCTCGATGGTCATTTTACCTAACAGGTCCTTTATCCGCTTTTCTATCGGTTCCCTCGCATCTTCGTAGATATCCAGCTTCCCGTTTTTGTTCAGATCGCGGAAAGTGTACCCGTTAATGGTTTTGATCAGGCCCGACTCGGCCAGCACCGGCGCTGCCAGGACATTGGTTTTAGGCCTTACGCTGAAGGCCAAAACAGCCAACGCGCCGACAACGCCTGCAGCATAGATGGTAAATTTTTTTAAGGACATTTAAGTAGGTTTTTAATGGTTGAATTCTATTTATTAAAAATTAATAAATAAAGGTATATGAATTTTTCTTACATTTATTAAAATTTAATAAATAATTTTCCGGCGACTGAAAAACATGGAGACCCTGCAGGAATTACAGCATTTTTTTCGCGAAGGTTACGTCGATCACCGGCCTAACCTGACGATAGACTGCGCCATTTTTGGCTACCATGCCGGCGAATTGCAGTTGTTGCTGGTGAAGAACAAGCTTTTTACATTATGGTGTTTGCCCGGCGGTTTTGTGCGCAAGGATGAAAGCCTTGACCAGGCTGCTACCCGCATCACAGCGGAACGTACGGGCATCGGCAATTTGTTTTTGAAACAGTTCAAGGCTTTTGGCGACCCGGGACGAAATGATCCGCGCGGCGCTTTTGACCCGGAAAAGCTTTATGAACTGGCACAGGTACGACTCGAAGACGATACCTGGCTTACCGGCGAAACAGTTTCAGTAGGCTATTACGCCATAACCGATATTGTCAATACTATTCCCAAAGCCGATTTTTTGTCGAGCGAATGCCGCTGGTTCCCGGTAGAAAAATTGCCGCACCTTGGCTTCGATCACGACGAGATCGTACGGGAGGCGATATTTACCATGCGGATACACTTGTATCATTTTCCCATCGGAAAAAATATGCTGGGAGAAAAATTCACGCTGAAGGAACTCCACCTTTTTTATGAAACCATCGTCGGCAAAAAATTGAACGTGAGTAATTTTCCGAATAAACTGATCGGGCTGGGTTTATTGCAAAAGCTGGATGAGAAAAAGAAGATCGGGGCGCACCGTTCCCCTGCGTTTTACCGGTTTAATGAGAACGCTTATGACCAGGCGCTGAAGGAGGGCTTAGTACTGGCGTGAGGGATTGATTGGTGAACTGATGAACATTGTATGCAATGTTGTGGAATGCGTTAAGGTGATTGGCAAACAATTCCATTTTTTTAATTATTTTTGTTTTATTCAAGTCAACAATGGTAATCACTATAAATAAAGATACTAAGCCAGAGGAAATTGACAAGGAACTTAAGAAACTTCCAAAATCAAAAAAGAAATCCTTGAGCAGTTTCTATGGTAAGCTAAAAGGCGTATTTGGCGATGGTTTGGAATATCAGAAAAAAATAAGGAATGAATGGGATTAAGTACATAGCTGATACCAATTGTTTTATTTATTACTGAATCAAATTCCTTTTATACTACCATTCGCCACTGATGCTTGGGCATTTTCCTACATCACAGAGATCGAATTACTAAGCAAAAAAGGAATTTTGAAAAGTGAGGAAACGATAATTAGGGAAATGCTCGGCACCTGCTTTAAAATAAAGCACTCGCAAGCGCTAACCGACTTGGTTATCGATTTAAAAAGGAAAAACAATATAAAAGTTCCGGATGCGATAATTGCAGCATCAGCAAAACTTTTACAGCTTCCATTACTTACGGCGGACAAGGGCTTTGCGAAGATTAGCGACATAAACAGTATTATATTAGATTTCTAAAATCTCCGTCTCAATTCATCCTCGGGTTCTGTAATTAAACTCTACTATTGATATTTTGTCAACGATTTTGAAGCCTCACTCGTGGATGGCTATAATGTTGACCGTTTTTCCGTCAGCGATCCCGCCGAAGTCTTTAATGGTATTTCTGTTCGTATCAGCTAAAATACAAAATATAAACAAAAGATTAACAGCAAGTTAAAGAAATAAAAACCCATCTTTCCGTTCTACAAAAAATGTTGGTAACCGAGCTCGTGTTAACAAAATATATCTATTGATACCATCGCGACAGCAAACTTAACATAGTGTTTATAATGAGCTTTAATGCCGATTTTATCTTTACCGGTAAAAAAAACACCGATGAAATCAAGCTTAATTACCACCTGCTTATTTATTTGTTGCTTTTTTGCCGCCACGCCCACCAGTGAAAGAATGACCGGCAAATGGACAGGGTTATTAAAAACTGACCAGGGAGAGGAATATGCACTGCTTTATAATTTTAAAATAGACGGCGACACGTTAACCGGCACTGCCAAAACCCCTAAAGGAATTCTACCGATCTATGACGGAAAGGTCAGCGGCGATTCATTTACGTTTGATGTGATTATCAACCATCTTGAAATTGACCACAACGGCAAATTCTATGGCGATTCGGTTGGGGTTGACATCAGCCTGGGCGACCAGAAAGCACATGCCACGCTAAAAAGGGCGGAATAAACATTTATGGACTGTCCCCGGCGCGAATGCCGGCCTTATATCTAAACCCGGATCGGTTTTCCCCTAAGCGGCACCTGTGTCGATTCGGGCCTGGCGCATCCACCGCCTAAAAATCCTGGTCCTGTAACACTTTCCGGCCTTAAAGAGTCATGGTACAAGGCACCCGGGCACACGCGACGTTTGAAAAGGTAAAATAGGCCGGATGTTGAAATTTAACCGTTTCATTTTTGTTTGCAGATATACCCGAATTTATTTTATAAATTTAAATTCTATTATAAACCACTCATTATGAAAAAAAGAACATTTGCAACCGTGGCATTAGTGTGCTGCTTTTTTGCGCTTTTGGCAGTCGCCGCAGATATCAGCGGCAAATGGTCGGGGACAATTACAACGCCCGACGGCCAGCAACTGCCGGTAAGCTACAATTTTAAGGTAGATGGCGACAAAGTTACCGGAACGGCCGAATCGCCAAATGGCCAGGTAACGGTAGATAACGGCGTGATCAAAGGCGACAGCGTTATGTTTAAAGTGAACGTTGACGGCACCGATTACCCTCATGCCGGCAAGATCTATGCCGACTCTATCGGAATGGACCTGCTATTTGGAGGCGCAAAAACCCATTTCACGCTAAAGCGCGCCACTAAATAGTAATCCGAAAATCAATTTGTCACGATGTTACGGCTCTGATAGCCGGGGCGTAACATTGCAGGCCCCGCTATGTCTAAACGAAAAACCAGCATTATGAAAAAAAGAATTTTTACAACTACAGCATTGGTATGCTGCCTGATGGTTTGTTTTGCGATAGCCGCAGACCTTGCCGGGAAATGGACAGGAACACTTAAAACACCTGATGGAAACGAGTTCCCGCTCACTTACACTTTAAAAACCGACAGCGGCAAATTAAGCGGCAGCGTCTCGTCGCCCCAGGGTGAGGTTCCGATCAGTAACGGTAAATTGATCGACGCCAACAATTTCACCTTTACGCTTTCAGTTAACGGAACCGACATTACAAATACCGGTAAATATTATCCGGCAGCCGATTCTATTGGTATGGATATCGATTTCAATGGCACAAAGATGCATACTACGCTGAAAAGAAGTAATTGATGTGCAGATGTGTGGATGTGTGGATGTGCCGATGGCTTGATGTAGAGAGAGTTGATCGTAATTAAATTTGTAATAATATTTGATCAACTGGTGTAACGCGGTGCAGTTTTAATTCATCTTATCGGTACAAACAAAAACAAGTCAAAAACTAAACACTATGAAAAGAAAATTTTTAATGACCGCGGCGCTCATGGGTTGTCTTTTGGTTGCCGTTGCAGCCATTGCCGACTTGAGCGGAAAATGGACTTCAACATTTAATGCACCGGACGGCACATCGATCCCACTCACGTATACCTTCAAGGTGGATGGAAGCAAGCTCACCGGCACGTTGGAGGCTGCGGGCTCGGAAGTGCCAATCGACAGTGGAATGGTAAAGGACGACAACGTTTCCTTTAACGTTACCGTGCAGGGTGTCACCTATGCACACAAAGGGAAGTATTACACCGCTGGCGACTCAATCGGCGTGGACGTAAACTATGATGGGAACAAATCCCACATGACTATGAAAAGAGCGAAATAAGGCCCTGATAGATAGTCTTGACCCACTTCCTTTTTGGATACGACTTAAGATGTCTGTTAAAAACAGGATGACAATTTGTGGCGGCCCATACTCGTTTTAAAGCCATAAAGTATTAGAAAATATCCTGCCAGTTGGCGGGATTTTTTGTTTTGAAAGTTTCCGTGGGTTGCCTGGAACAAAATCAATTAATTATTCCTTTCGACTGCAACACAATTGGTTGTTTGGCAGTCAATGTTACAAATCAATCTCATGAAAAGAAAGCTGGTTCTAACAACATTCTTAATAGGCTGCTTTATGCTTTGCCTGGCAGCAGTGGCCGATATGTCGGGCAAATGGACCGGTAATGTAAAAACCCCGGACGGAAGCGACCTGCAGATTAACTTCGTTTTTAAGGTCGACGGTGATAAATTGACGGGCACTGCACAAGGAGGCGGTGATCCGACACCTATTGACAGCGGTAAGATCAACGGGAACAATTTCTCATTCACTACTTCCAACCCGCAAGGCATGGTGTTTAAGCAAAGCGGTATATTTTACGGCGATTCGATCAGCATGAAAATCGAATTTAGCGGAAATAAACTTCATTCAACTCTTACCAGAAACGGCAAGTAATACAGCATTAGCGTGCCTGTTTGGGTAATGCTTGTTCGTTCTACCATGTTTCATTTAGAAAAAAAATGATATTGAATCTGGTACCAGGTATTTTGGTATTTTAAATTATCTTTCCTTTTGGTTAAAACTCATGAGCATTCGCTTTGTTCTCTCATCAACAAAACCCGATCGCCTTTTGAACGGCTTGCTTCAAAGACGGTTAACGTTTGGCTGTATAGGCCGGGGATGAATTTTCATCCACCTAAAGAGTCGGTTGGTTTCCGGGTCTTTTCAAATAAATGCTTATGGAAGATAAGTCAAAAATCAAATTGCAGGGCAGCTTTAAACCTTTAAAGGAAAATACACAGTTGGAAGAAGCCGATAAAGATGAGGTCATAATAGTTACTGTTCGCTTAAGGCGTAAAAAGGAGCTTCCTGCATCAGCACTGGCAGGTGATTTCCTTACAAGGGAAGTTTATGAAACCGAATATGGCGCTGCACAGGAAGATGTCGAAAAGGTAGAAGCATACGCCCATGTTCAGGGGCTTTCGACTGTATCGGTCAGCCTTGCGCGCAGAAGCATTCAGTTAAAAGGCGCCCTAGGCGATTTTGAGCGGGCATTCACTGCCAGCGTAAAACGAAATAACGGTTTTAGAGTGCTCGAAGCGGAAATCCAGGCGCCCGCCTCATTGAAAGATATTATTGCCGGCGTTTTTGGTATCGATAACCAACCGATAGCCCGGCCGATGTTCCAGGTGGCCAAAAAGCACGGAAAGTTTGTTTCCCATGCCGAAGCGCCTCAATCCTTTACACCCAACCAATTAGCCGGTATCTACGGATTCCCAACCGGAGTAAATGGCAGCGGCGAGTGTATCGGAATTATTGAACTGGGCGGTGGCTTTCGCAGCAGCGACATTAGCAAATACTTCCAACAGCTCGGCATTACGGCTCCTGCTGTAAAAGCCGTTGCTGTTGATGGCGGAGCCAACAGCCCGACAACGGCTGATGGAGCCGACGGCGAAGTAATGCTGGATATCGAAGTTGCCGGTTCTGTGGCGCCGGGTGCAAACATCGTAGTGTATTTCACTACTAATACCGACCAGGGCTTTTTAGATGCCATTACCCAGGCTATCCATGATAGCCAAAATAAACCGTCGGTAATTTCGATCAGCTGGGGCTCGGCCGAAGTGAACTGGACAACCCAGGCGCTGGAAAACTTTAATGAAGCCTTTCAAACAGCCGCCGCTTTAGGCGTGACAATTTGCATAGCTGCAGGCGACAGCGGTTCCAGGGACGGGGAAACTGATGGTAAAGTCCACGTGGATTTCCCGGCATCAAGTCCCTATGCCCTGGCTTGCGGCGGAACTACGCTGACGGTGGACAACAACCAAATCGTGGCCGAAGTGGTTTGGCACGACTCTGATAATTCGGCATCAGGCGGTGGTGTAAGTACTTATTTTGCGCTGCCCGATTACCAGGCCAACGCCAATGTACCGCTGGAAATCGACACCCAATTTAAAGGCAGGGGCGTACCCGACGTAGCAGGTGACGCCGACCCTGATACCGGCTATAATGTGTTGGTAGATGGCCAGGAAATGGTAATTGGCGGCACCAGCGCCGTGGCGCCTTTAATGGCTGGCTTGATAGCGCTGATAAACGAGCAGAATGGAAAACCATCCGGATTTATTCATCCGCAGATCTACAGCATTCCAAATTTATGCCGCGACATTACAGTCGGGAATAACAAAACCACTTCCGCTGATACCGGCTATTCCGCAGAGCCCGGCTGGGACGCCTGCTCGGGGCTTGGAGTTATGTCAAAGGTGAACGGATCAGCCACAGCCACCGCATAAGTGGCGAAAGAAACGATCGTATAATTTGCGTCCGGTAACCCGTTATTTATTTGTTTACACGCGAAAATCAAAAGTTTTGCCTTTTGACGCAAACAACTTTAATATAGAACGTTATTTTTGCAGCCGTATGGCACGACGTTTTGCAGGTTATTTATTAATGGTTGCTTTGCTCTCGTCCAACTTTTCCTCGCTGTTTGTTTTTGCGGGCTTTGAGTTGAATCACGACTATATTGCAACCCACCTGTGTATCAACCGTGATAAACCATGGCTGCATTGTAATGGCCATTGCTATTTTATGCGTAAAATAAAGCAGGCACAGGAAAAAGAGAAAAGCACTGAACGCCAATCGCAAAAAAACCTGGTGCAGGATGCATTATTTGCTCAAAAGGCCGAAACCCGGTTCTACACACAATTGCTGCAGCAAATGCAGGTGACCAACCATCACCCTAAGCTGCCCTCTGTTGAAATTCCCATCTTCCAGCCGCCCCGGTTAGGATAGTGTCGAGTCAATAGTCTTAAGTCCAAAGTCTTAAGTCATCCCGATAGCTTTCCTATCGGGACTGTGCTTTTCTGACTTTCGACTTCCGACTTTCCACTTTCGACTTTCGACTTTCGACTTTCCACTTGCAATCCGCTCCCGCAAAAACGGGCAGCGCGCATTTATTCATTTCTTTTTTTGATTTACGATGGAACAGAAAATAGGCTCGATTAGGTTACTTAGTATTTTTTTCGTGCTGTTGCTTTGCTGTACGACGGCATCGGCCAATCCCCATACAAGGGTCGGGCGCATCACAGGTAAAATAACCGATAAAACTACCGGCCAGCCCTTAGCCGGTGCAACCATTGCTATCCCCGACCTGAAAATTGTAACCAGCACTAATGACAACGGTGTTTATGTTTTAAGACACCTGCCCGAAGGTGAATATCTTGTACAGGTAACCGCGATTGGTTACGCCAGTGTTACACAGGTAATTGACCTCGGCAATACGGCTTCAATTGACTTTAAGCTGTCGGCATCGAATTACGAACTGGCCGACGTGGTGGTAACAGCCCTTGGAAATACTACCACCAAACAACGGGCGACCATACCCATTACAGTAGTTACCCATAACTCAATACTACAGGGCACTTACAACACCGCCATTGATGAAATAGCCGGGCAACCAGGCGTAAACGAAACCACCGAGGGGGCCGGAACCACCAAGCCGCAGATCAATGGACTGGGGTTTGACCGCGTGCTTACCCTGATGGATGGCGTGCCCCAGGAGGACTTTCAATGGGGCGACGATCACGGAATTTTGATCGATCCTTATGCGGTGTATGATGCCGAGATCATCAGGGGGCCTGCTTCTTTACAGTACGGTTCCAGCGCTGAGGCTGGCGTTATCAGCTTTAAATCGGCGCCATTGCCCGAGAATGGCACCGTTGTGGGCAGTCTGCTTACGGAGTACCATACCAATAATGGCTACCTTGGCACATCGCTGAATATTGCAAGCATCAACAACGGTTTCGTATGGGCGTTGGTGGCCAGCGGCGAAGAGGCCCATAGCTATTCGGATCCAAAGGACGGCTATGTATGGGGTACAGCCTGGAACCAGGTAAATACAAGATTAACGCTCGGGATTAACCGCTCCTGGGGATATTCGCGCCTCATCCTGAGTGCGCTGCACCGGCGCATCGAAGTACCTGATGGAAACCGCGACAGCACAGGCCGCTTTATCTTCGATACGCCGCAAAATGGACAGATCTATCCTTCCCATTCTGATTTTGTATCGTACAATGCCGATATAGCAGGCGATAAAATTTTGGAGGAATTCCAGGCCTGGTGGCAAAATAGTATTATCGTTGGCAAAGGAAGGCTCGGGCTCGACATCGGCTTTACCCAAAGTGTACACCACGACATTGATACGGGTACCGTTGGGCAAGGTAATTTGCTGGTGAGCGACATCCCCTACTCTTTTAAATACCAGTTAGCTGGCGAAAAATCAGGTTTGAAGCTGACTACCGGTATCAATGGTATCTACGAGTTCCAAAATAACGGCGCTGCGCCGCCTGCACCTTATGTGCCCGATTACGAGATTCCGAATTACACCAACTTCGAGATCGGTGGCTATGCCATTCTGGAGAAGAACTACAAAAACCTGACGCTGGGTGGCGGCCTGCGGTTCGACAGGACAGATTTTGTGGGTGATCCCATGTCGTTGAACAGCGCCGGCAACATTGTCCCGGGTGGTACGCCTGGCTCTATGGTGCAGTTCACCGGCTTTAACAATACCTATACCGGTCCTTCCGGAAGCATCGGCGCATCCTACCAACTGCCTGATGACAACTATGTAAAGTTGAACATTTCCAAAAGCTACCGTGCCCCCGCTATCAACGAGTTAACCAGCAATGGCCTTAACATCGGCTCCAATGCCATCCAATTGGGCAGTATCAACCTGAAAGCGGAGCAAGGCTACCAGGTTGACCTCGCTTACGGCTATAACGGCAAGGATGTGAGCCTTGAAGCCGACGGGTTTTATAACCACATCAGCAACTTTATTTTTGCCGACCGTACCGATTCCGTTTCACAGGGATACCCGGTTTACCGGTTCGTGTCGTCAAACACCGCCATCATTACCGGCGTGTCGGGTTTTCTAAATATACATCCTTCCGGCGCCAGGTGGCTCGAGATCGATAACGGATTCACCTACATTTATACCGATCTGCCTAATTCGTCGGATTCAACCAGCCATATCCCATGGACCCCGGCCCCACACCTCACATCCGAAGTCAAATTCAGGTTCAACGACGCGCAAAATTCGATTTTGAAAGGCGCCTATTTTAAGTTTGGCTTACAGCACGACTGGGCCCAGAACAACATTTACAGCGCGCTTTATACCGAGGTACCTTCGGCTGCCTATACTTTATTTAATGCAGGCGTGGGAACCAATTTTGTGAACCGCAAAACAGGCAGAGTGTTCTGTTCCTTTTATGCGAATTGCACCAACCTGTTTAACATTGCCTACGCCGACCATTTAAACCTTGCCCAATACTTTTATGCGGTAAATGGTAACATCGTCACCGTAACCAGGCAAAACCAGGGTATTTACAACATGGGCCGGAATATTAGCTTTAAGCTGGTTTTCCCTTTTGGCGGGGGTAATCATATCAATAAGACAGAGGAGTAAGGTTTAAATAATAAATTTATAATTATGATAGCATTGAAAATATTCACCGGAATGATTGTAAAGACATAAATTTGATTTGATGAAAAAGTCAGAGATTTACAAACTGATAGACTTGATAGAAATAATCAAGCAAGTTGATGCACTGATTACCGTCCACAGGAAAGTTGGTGATTCGGATTTTATGATTAGCCAATATGAAGCAAAAAAGACGAAACTAATGGGTTCCCTCATCGACGAATTAGCCTCTCCTCCGGTTCAGTCGGCCCAAAGTTACTTGCTGATAAAAATGCTTTTAAACAAGTACTATCCGGTTAAGTCGGAGCAAGACTTAATTATAGATGGTGATATGCTTAAGCTTGCTGCTGCGATTTAACCATTCCTAATTTCACTCTTTCCAAAACAGCGTACCCGGATGAAAGTGCTTCCATGAGTGCCAGTATTCCTGGTAGGCCTGTATCTTACTGAGCCGGGATCCCTTTAACGCGCCCGCCGTCGCCAATCCCTCCCAATCCCATACCGATGCGGTCTCCTGGTCGGTAAGTACGCCGGTTGTGCCTAGCGCAAAATGAAGTGCTTTGCCATTTACGGTACTGTTAAAAACATGAAAGGTAAGGCTGTCCTTTTCGATCACAACAAATAGCGGTGTTTGGTTTACCTGGTCGTTCACGATCCTTTTCTTGAACAGGCGCCGCCAATCGTAGGCTTTGGGCTGTCCGTTTACAATGATGCA
>Ga0302307_10002724_pt1 | contig 10737 bp, 3 predicted proteins | sample III_Palsa_E3_2_FD_200530 | JGI IMG/M metagenome (GOLD analysis project Ga0302307, IMG submission 200530) | Peat permafrost microbial communities from Stordalen Mire near Abisko, Sweden - III_Palsa_E3_2 | ecosystem: Environmental > Terrestrial > Soil > Palsa > Peat permafrost | place: Sweden... | reverse complement strand
TCAGGTTGGCCGGCAGGGCCGCGCAGTTTACCTTCACCATCAACTTGTTTTTGCGGGGTGAGTTGTTGTGGATAGCCCTCGCAACAATTTCTTTTCCTGTACCGGTTTCACCCAGCAGCAAAACAGTACTATCAGAATGAGATACCTGCGCCATCAGCCTGAAAACCGTCTGCATTTGCGGGCTATCCCCTATTATTTCGGCATAATTATGCGAGGTCTCTATTTCTTCCTTTAAATAGGTCTTTTCCTGCTCGAGTAACTGTTTATAATTGTTTATTTCGGCCAGGTGGTTAATGATCTTATCGTTAGCAATAATGTTACTCACCATTACAGCTATTTGGGATAAAATGCTTTTGAAAAGACTAAAATTCTGCTGCAGCCGCCCGTGGTCCTCATGCTTAAAATTCATCACGGCAATGTTCTCGTTTCCATATTTAATGGCTACGCCCACCATTGTTTTAAGGTTTTCGGCAACTGCGGCATTGGCGTAAGCAGGTTCAGCCGGCAATTTTGTCCAATCATCAATTTCAAAAAACACCGGTTCATCCAAGGCCAGTATCACATCGAAAATCCCGTCATGAATATCGGTTTCTGCATTAAGCATCTTTTTAAAATCGGGGTGCTTCGGAAAATCCGCATCAGGATCAAAAAGAATGGGCGTATGTTTGGTTTTATCGGCATTGAGTTTGTGTATTACATACTCATTGATATCGAAAAGGTCTTTCAGCTGGCGTTTTAAAGTCTTGGCCAGCATAGTCCTGTCGCTTACGGATGCAATTGCGTTACTAAAGGCAAGCAACCGCGACTTTTCATTTTCGCGCGTTTTTATCTCTTCATTCGCAATGATGTTCAATACCGCTACGGATACCTGGTTGGCCAGGCTTTCAATGAGGTTAAGCTTGTTTTGGCACAATGCGGAACGATCATCATAAAACAAGATCAGGAAACCATGTACATATTCCCCTTTGGAAAATCTTACTACTATTGCCTGGTTTATTCCGCTTTCGTAATTTATTTTAAGATAAAGCGGCAGCTCCATTTTTCGGGACAGCTGTTCCAGGTTGATAACAACCGGTTTTCCCGAGTCCAGCGCGGCATCCAAAACCCCGTCGGTGATGGTATATTTTTTTGATACCGCCTCATCATAGGATTTGTGTGCCTTGCTGCGTGAATCAGGGTCGCGCATAAAAGGCGTCACACTCAGCTGGTCATCGTCTATCCGACCAATAACAGTATGACTGAAACCTAAAAGGTTCTTGAAACGCCTGTTTATAACCTTTAATAACTCCGAACTGCTGCGTACTGCGGCAATATCCGTGCTGATGGAAAGCAAAAGCTCGCGTTCGGCCTCGCGCCGCAATATGTCTTCATTGGCTAATATATTGGAAACCGCCAAAGATATCTGATAAGTAACCCCCTTTATCAATTCGAGGTTGTGTTCGGTGTAAATACCTTTTTCCCTTGTATTTACACACAGCATCCCGAGAATTCGCTGATCATCGTGCAGGGCAAGTGTTATTTTTTCTTTTATTCCATGCTGATGCTCATATTTCAGGTAAGGCGCGCAATTTCCATCTTTTACGAAACTATCAAGATCTAATATCAATATACCATCGGATTTCAGCATCATGTCAAAACCCATTCGTACGCGTTCGGTTTGTTTTGGGTCCGATAACTCGTCCTGTGTTGGCGGCAGCATGGTAGTAGGTACAGGAGATGCCAGTATCCAATCGTTTAAACGCGGATCGTCATTTAAAAGCAGTATGCTGATGTTTTCAAAAACAAACAGTTTACGAACGTCGTTGTTGATGACTTTTACCAGGTCGGCTTTTGTACGTACATTACTTATATCGTAACTGAGTTTAAGTAATTGTTCCCGCTCAGCTTCTTTGTTTTTTATCTCCTCATAAGCAATAATATTATCCACTGCTATCGAAAGCTGGCTGGATATACCCTTTATCAAATTCAATTGCCTGGCGTCAAGGTATTGGTCTTTTACCAGGCAAATGGCCCAAACGCCGATAATGCGGTCACCAACATGCAGGCCTATCATGGCAATTTTATTTACACCGCTTTCATACAATATCTGCATATATTCCGGTAGTTGCTGCCGTGAAGAAATTTGTCTGACATCAAACACATGGGCATCGCGTGTGAGCAGCGTTTTATTGAAGAAATTGTCGTTTGTGGGGTACCGCGCCTTGAGCATCTGCTGATATTTTGGATGTTCCTTAGCACTTGATTGCGGTTCCTGTAAAAAGGATGTCATGGTGAGCTGATCGTCATTTATGACCGCTACCCACTGACTCTCGAACTCAAATAGTTGTTTAAGTTTATAATGAATAACTTTTAACAGATCGCGCCTGTCCCTGGTGGTCGTAAAATCTGTATTAAGTGATTGGATAATCCCGGTTTCGCGTTCGCGCTCCAACAATAACTCTTCCGTACGGAGTTTGGCTGCCACCAGGCTAAGCTGCCCGGAAACGATCTTTAATTTTTCCGTTAACCCGCAGGCGAATATCTCCGGGCCGGCAAAATAAACAACCCAATAACCCAATAAGTCCTTACCGCTTATAAGTGGCAGTACATTGGGTTGTACAGGCCTTTGTATATGGGCATTAGCCAGCCATATATCGTTGCTATATTCATTTTGCCTGATAGCTTTAGCATAGTCAATTAAGGGTGAGCTATCTTCAAACGAAAAATCCTTTCCCAACCTTTCAATATCAATTACCTGTGCAAAAGGGCTTTTGTTTACATCTTTTGCGGTGTGTACTAAAAAATCATTCAGAAAAGTCTCATCCCCGTTAAAAAGAAAAATCGTTGAGCACTCGATATCAAGCATTGTACCCAGTTTACTGTCTAAAAACCGTACAAGGTCTTCTTTGCTCCTGACCGCAGAAATCTCAACACCTATTGAAAGGCAAAAATTGGTCAGGCTTTCGGGAGAAATAGTTTCGCTGGTCATAATTGCGCTTAGGGTAAGTAATAAATGATATTCCGTTAGTAACGTAATATCAATGCATATGCCAGCTTTATAATTAATTAACAATCAATTAATTAAATCGAAAATCAGTTCTTTAAAACCCTGATATATTTTTCTTTCCTGATATATCGGGATGAGGATTATGGAAGCAGGCTAGTCAAATCGAATAACTATACGCGATATATAGCAGAGGTATGAGGCTTTTGAGGTTGAACGCTGAGTGATTAATCAGCAACTTCTTGACATCCAGTTAACACTATTTTTTCCTTTTATGCTTATCTTTGTGCGTTAAAGATTTTTCAAAACCCTTTCTTCCGCAGGCATCAGCATATCGCTGTTCATCTCAAAGAGAACTATCCTGTTTTTTGCGCATTCTAAGGCACAGGATCTTTAGCATTCACTTAAAAAATATTTTTCTTAAAAATGAGGCAACTTAAAATTAGTGAGTCAATTACCAATCGTGAGACGGCATCGTTGAATCAATACTTGTCAGATATTGCAAAGATTCCAATGATTACGCCACAGGAAGAGGTGATCTTAACACAAAAAATAAGAGAAGGCGACCAAGCTGCGTTGGAAAGATTAACAACTGCAAACCTGCGATTTGTAGTTTCCGTTGCAAAACAATACCAAAGTTCCGGGCTTACGCTTGGCGACCTGATCAACGAAGGCAACCTTGGCCTGGTTAAAGCGGCAAAACGTTTTGACGAAACAAAAGGGTTTAAATTTATATCGTATGCGGTTTGGTGGATACGCCAATCCATAATATCCGCAATTAACGATCAATCAAGAATGGTTCGTTTACCATTGAACCAGGTTGGTGATATTTCTAAAATCACAAAGTCGGCATCAAGGCTGGAACAGGTATATGAGCGGCAACCAACGCGGGAAGAATTAGCGGAAGACCTGGAGATGACGGTTGAGAAAATAAGCCATTCCCTGGCTAACCCGGGAAAGCACCTTTCTTATGATGCGCCGTTTTCAAGCGAAGAAGACAACACGTTGCTTGATGTATTACATAATTCTGAACCTGGTACAGACAAAGAAATGATGACCGAATCCCTTAACATTGAAATTTCCAATAGCATGCGAATGCTTGGTGAAAAAGAAAGGGAAGTTTTAGAACTATTTTTCGGCCTGAAAAATCAGCATGCACATAGCCTGGAAGAAATTGGCGAAAAATACCACCTTACCCGCGAACGTGTAAGGCAAATTAAAGACCGGGCATTGACCCGGCTTCGCGACAATAAACGCACAAGGGAACTTAAAACTTACCTTGGATAAGCAAACAAAATAAAGAGGCCGTCTCAAAAGGACAGCCTCTTTTGTTTCAGGGAAAATTGGTCGAACTGAATTCTACCTTACTCGTCCCTCGGCTTTCTTCGAAAGCCATAGCTCATTCTGAGCGAAGGCTTTCCTCGGGAGCCATAGCTCATTCTGAGCGAAGGCTCCTTACCGGGTTAGCCAACGCCGACTTGATGGATTGGTAGCTAACCGTTAGCAAGGTTATCAATATAGCGCCTGCCGCTGTTACCGCAAACACCCACCATGAAATACCGGCATTGTACTTGTAATTTTTGAGCCAGCTGTTCATTAAATAATAAGCAACCGGCCCGGCGATAATGATCGCGATAGCTACCAGGACAACAAAATCTGTCGACATCAGTTTCCAGAGGTTTAGTACCGAAGCGCCCAGCACTTTGCGTACGCCTATTTCTTTGGTGCGTTGCTCGGCCATGAATGAGGCCATACCAAATAGCCCCAGGCAACTAATGAAAATAGCCAGTATGGTAAAAAAGCCTGCCAGTTTGCCTACGCGTTCCTCACTGGCAAATTTCGCGGCATATTCGCTATCGGTAAATTTATAATCGAACGGACTTTCCGGGTCGTATTGCCTGAATATCGGTTCTATTTTACTGATAGCCTCGTGAGCACTCATATTGGGGTTTAGCCTGATATTGATGACCGAACCTACCTCACCCAGTTCAAAAAAGAGGGTCGGATTTATTGGCTCATACGGCGAATCCATCACCATGTCCTTTACCACACCTATTATCCGGTAATCATGATTTTCTTTAATGATCTTTCCAACCGGGTCTTTCATGTTCATAAATTTCACTGCCGCTTCATTCACTATCACTGCTACCGAATCGGTTGCAAAATCCCTTGAAAAATCACGCCCGGCAAGTAATTTCCAGCCGACAGTTTTTCCATATTCGGGTGTGACCGGCACTACGCCGAAATTTGTTTGCAGCGATGGATCTTTACCTTCCCAGGTAAAATCGCTGAAATACGAACCGACGTGTGTTACCGGGCTATCAGATTCGGCCAGACTTGCCACTGCGCCGGTTTGCTCCAGGTCGCTTTTAATTGCCATAAAATGATTATGAATAGTGGCGGTTTGTGTTTCAACCTGCACTAAACCTGCGCGCGTATAACCTACCGGGCGGTTTTTGGTGTATTGTACCTGCCTGAAAACGATGATAGTGCCTATGATGAGGATAACGGAAACGGTAAATTGCAGCACCACTAATATTTTACGCGGCAGCGCAGCAAAACGCCCTGCTTTAAAAGTGCCTTTTAAAACCTTTACCGGCTGAAATGACGACAAATAAAACGCCGGGTAACTTCCTGCTATTATACCTGTTAGTAAAGTAAAGCCAAAACCGATGATCCAAAAAAGAACGCTTCCCCACAAAATAGCCATTTGCTTATTGGCCACCTCGTTAAACCACGGCAAGGCTAATTGCACTAACAGCAATGCCAATACGAATGAAAATAACGCCACCAGGATAGATTCGGTAAAGAACTGCCCGATAAGCTGTTGCCTCACTGAACCCAATGTTTTACGGATTCCAACTTCCTTAGCCCGCTTTTCCGAACGGGCGGTGCTCAGGTTCATGAAATTGATGCAGGCCAGTACCAGCACAAAAGTTCCGATCAGGCCAAAAAGCCATACGAACTCGATAGCACCTCCGGATATCTTTCCATTTTTAAATTCGGAGTACAGGTGCCATTTGCTTATCGGGTGCAAAAACACAACCGGGTTAAATGTAAGCCCGGTCTTATCGCCATTCAGTCTTAACCCATCCCTTTTTATATCTTTTATTTTGGTGGAAACCGTTTTAATATTTGCACCGGGAACGAGTTGTGCGTACACCATCCATGAGTTATTGCCCCAACGGTTAATGTTATATTTTAACCATGATTCGGTGGTCATATACAGCGCCCAGGTGCTGATAAAGGCCATGTCATGAAAGGTATTGTTTCGCGGGAAGTCGGCATAAACGCCGGTAACCTTCGCCATGGTCTTGCCATCGATCTTTATGGTATGTCCTATGGGATCGCCGCTGCCAAACAGCGCTTTTGCAAGTGATGCGGACAACATAATGGATGACATATCCTTTAAACCTAAACGGTTTCCCTTTAACAAATCCAGTGTTAGCAAATTAGGCGCATCCGGTTCCATGAAACTGCCCGATGGGTTCAGCTTCTTGCTTTCAGTACCGATAATATGCGGATAGTTATAGGAGGATAAGACCACATATTTGAAATTATTTCCATATTCCTGCCGCAATGTAGGCGCCATGGGCATTGGGATATTGTCCTGCGTAAATACCTCACCATTTAGGGTCTGATCCTGCATTACCTTTACTATCCGATCATAGTTTTTGAATGACTTATCCCACGAAAGCTCGTCATATATCCACAACCCGATGAGCATAACCACCGCCATGCCTAACGACAGGCCTGCCACATTAATAAAAGTTTGCGTTTTATTTTTTATGGTACTGCGCCAGGCGATCTTTAAATAGTTCTTTATCATAATCTAATCATTAATCATTTAGCTTTGCTGTCATTGGGTCATTGGCCATCATCAATACTAATGACTCAATGAACAATGAACCAATGATTTGTCTATTTACTCCTCAAACCTTTTTCGGGAGCCATAGCTCATTCTGAGCGAAGGCTCCTTACCGGGTTAGCAACTGCCGCCTTTATGGCCTGGTAGCTAACGGTTAGCAAGGCTATGGCAATAGTTAACAAACCTGCGCTCGCCATTATCCACCAACTTAGTTCTATACGGTATTCATATTTTTGGAGCCATTGATTCATAAAATAAATGGATATAGGTATGCCGAAAACGATAGAGATAAGTACCAGGTATATAAAGTCTTTTGATATAAGGGCTACCAGGTTACCTACCGTAGCGCCGAGTACTTTGCGTACTCCTATTTCTTTTGTACGTTGTTCGGCGGCGTAAGCTGCCAGGCCGAAAAGGCCAAGGCATGATATAATGATTGCCAACCCGCCAAAGATGTTCGCCAGCATAGCCAACACCCTTTCGTTTTGAAATTTCTGCTCGAAGTTTTTATCTGGGAAATTAATATTCGGTGGATATGCCGGGTTAAACTTCTTCAGACTTTTATTTATCAGGTCTATAGACGCGCTTAAACTCCTGGCGGGGTTTAGCCTGAGATCGATATTAGAAGCGCCCGGGCCGTCGAATATGGAAATTGCAGGAGAAACTTTTACATAAGGTGACCCACGCAAAAAATCTTTATAAACGCCGATAACGGTCATTGGCTGCTCCCCCCACTTGATAATTGAGCCGACCGGGTTTTTCAGGTTCATTAATTTAGCCGAAGCCTCGTTTATCATTACAGTTTTGTAACTTGTATCAACAGGATAAGCTGCTGAAAACTCCCTGCCGGCAATAAGTTTTACACCTGTCGTTTCAGTAAAATCGTATCCAACATTAAAAATATCAACGAGTACTTTTTGATTTGGGGGTTTACCTGGCCAGTCGACACCCCATGTATTATTTCCATTTGCAGTAATATTCATCGAAAGCCTGGTTGCGCTCGTTATTGCGCCGGTATTTTTAAGTTCATCTACAAATGCATCATACTTGGTGGCAAGGTCACCTTCAATATTTATTTCCACCAGGTTATCTTTATTATAACCTATCGGCCTGTCTTCGGCATAGCGCATTTGACGGTATATGCAAATGGTTGCCGTGATGAGAAAAATAGCGATAGTAAATTGTGCGACAACCAAAACCTTACGGATAGGCAATGCAGAGCTGCCACCTTTAAACACCCCTTTTAAAACCTTTACAGGTTTAAACGACGAAAGGTAGAATGCAGGATAGCTGCCTGATATCAGCCCGGTAAAAATTGCCAGTGATATCAGTATCAACCAAGCATGCCAATCACCTACAGGTAATTCCATTTTAATCTGTAGCAAGTTGTTAAAAAACGGAACACACAGGAACAGTATTGCCGCAGCAACAATTATGGAAATGAACGATAATACAAGCGATTCTGTGATAAACTGGATAATAAGTGATGATTTGCCTGAACCTATTGCTTTGCGGATGCCCACCTCTTTGGCGCGCTCCCCTGAACGGGCTGTTGATAAGTTCATAAAGTTTACACAGGCAATGAGCAGTATGCAAAGTGCCAGTATCTCAAAGATGTGGATTTGCTCTATCAGCCCACCAGCGGCTTTCCCATTTTCAAAATTGCCATATAAGTGCTGCCGGCTATAAGGGTATAGAAAAAGCTGGTTTTCATTCCCTTTGCTGTGTTTGCCTACGATGGTTTTAAATACATTATTAGCGTTTTTTAATGCCGATGGGTCTTTAAGTTCGACGACCGTTTCGGTAAAATTATTACCCCAATCAGAAGATTTCATCCAGGTATTTTCATTTTCACAAACGCTGTAAGGTAAAACATTGGTGAATTGATTGGTTTCATTTGGCGGCACATTATCTATCACGCCCGTCACCATCACTGATGATTTGTTATTGCGTAATACCAGTTTATTCAATGGATCAGCATCGCCGAATAGTTTCAAGGCAAGATCTTTTGTCAGCACAATTGAATTAGGCTGTGTGAGCGCCGTTGCAGGGTTGCCTTCGAGAAAATGATAGGAGAACACGGAAAAGAAACCCTGATCGGCATATAAGCTGCCCTCTTTAAAGCTTTTGTTTTGGCAAGATAACAAACTTCCTCCCATCCATCCTTCCACACGTATCGCCTGCACAACTCCAGGCGTTTCACTTTTGACAACAGGCGCCAAAACACCGGGCGTGGCACTGAAGGTATAAATTTTACCATCGCCCGCCTGATTGTTCTCAACTACATAAATATTGTCGAGGTTCTTAAATTGATGATCGTATTCCAGGTGATACGACACATACAACATCAACAACAAGCAACTGGCAATGCCCAGTGTTAAACCACCGGCATTAATAAGTGAAAAACCTGTGTGTTTCCTGATGTTCCGCCATGCGGATTTTAAATAATTCTTTATCATATTTTTAGTTCATTTGTTCACTGGTTCATTAATTCATTGGTGCCGCTTTGTACATTGTCAGTAGTTTATTTTTCTACTAATCACACTTCGGAGGCTCTATTCGAGAGCCATAGCTCACTCTGAGCGAAGGCTCTTAACCGGGTTGGCAATAGCCGCTTTTATGGCCTGGAAAATTATGGTAATCAACCCAATGGTAATACCGATAAGCGTTGTATAAACGAATATTTCCCAGCTCATTGGCCGGCGGTATTCAAAGGTTTGCAGCCATTTGCCCATAATATACCACGCAAGCGGAGATGCGATTACAATTGACAATATGATCAGCTTTAAAAAATCAATCGACAAAAGTGAAACGATAGTGGTTACACTTGCGCCCAAAACTTTACGAACGCCTATTTCTTTAGTACGCTGTTCGGCGCTGAAGGCTGCCAAGCCGAACAGCCCTAAACATGAAATGATGATGGCAATAATGGTAAAATAACCAACTATTGTGGCCAGCCGGTTATCTGCATCATAGTTTTTCTGGAATTGCTGATCAAGGAAAGTATAATCGAACGGATCGTTCCCGTCATATTTCTTCCAGGTGGCGCCGATATTTTCCAGGAGCGTAGCCATATTGGCTGTTTTGGCGTGGATGATCATATAATTAAAGTCCGACTGCTCAGTCATTACCTGGAAACCAAAGGGTTTTACCGCCAGGTGCAGGTCTTCATAGTGAAAATCGTTTACCACGCCAACAATATTGAAATCGTATTTCTTACCATTTATATCGAAGTATAATTTGCTACCAACGGCCTCCTGCGGAGATTTGAACCCAAGTGTTTTAATTGCGCTTTGGTTAAGCACGAGGGAGTTACCCGTATCAGACTTAAACTCACCTGAAAATACACGACCGGCAACCGGTTTTATACCTAATGTGTTCAGAAAATCAAAATCCACCCAGTTCATTTTAGTATCCTTCGCCTCGCCCATTGCCTGCCCGGCGCGATAGTACATATCATCTGAAGGATTATTTATGCCGGGATAATATAAAGATGCCCCTACTGAAAGGATATTGCTATTGTTTTTTAATTCGCCTTTAAGGGTAGCATAAGCCCGCTTAGCCTCTTGTGTGCGCAGCGAAATTACTATCTGCTCATCCTTTGCAAAACCCAGGTCGGCGGTGCGCAGGTAGTGCATTTGGCGTGCTATTACCACCGATGCAATGATGAGCACGACCGAAATGACAAACTGGAATACCACCAAACCCTTGCGCACAAACGCCACAGCAAAGGAATTGCTCAGTTTGCCTTTTAAAACCTTCACTGGGTTGAAAGACGAAAGATAAAACGCGGGATAGCTGCCGGCTAAAAAGCCCGTTATAATAGCCGTCAATAAAAACCCGGCTAATAACTTTCCATCTGTAGCAAAAGATAACTGGATATTCC
>Ga0302307_10002719_pt1 | contig 10749 bp, 10 predicted proteins | sample III_Palsa_E3_2_FD_200530 | JGI IMG/M metagenome (GOLD analysis project Ga0302307, IMG submission 200530) | Peat permafrost microbial communities from Stordalen Mire near Abisko, Sweden - III_Palsa_E3_2 | ecosystem: Environmental > Terrestrial > Soil > Palsa > Peat permafrost | place: Sweden... | reverse complement strand
GCGGAACCAATCTTGCCTGAATTCCACGGCGGTCTCGCGGCTGTGCTTGGGGCTGTTCAATTCATTTTCCATGCGCGCGAGAATGATCTGGTAAGCGAACTGCGGGTCTGAATCCGGGGCGAAGATATTGCTGGCGCTCAAACCCACGCGCACGGGAACTTCTTGATCCGGCATAGCCATCCACAGCGCTCCGCGTTCATCGGCGGAAATCGAGGTTCCTTCACCCAAGATCATGAAGACGCGCTTCAAATAATTGCGGTTGGGAATAATTTCGTCGTGGATCGCCTGGTCCACCGCGGCATCGAGATTGACGCGATACTGCTTCCACTCATCCTGGGTGCCGAGAATTTCTTCACGCTGGAGCTTTTCTTCGGCGGCAAGCTGTTGGACGCTGACGGTGAACTCGCCCGCAGAAGGAGCGCTTAGAAAGTCGTCCGCTCCGAGGGCCTGTGTGGACGGGTGCGCTTCGAACTGGTGTTCGGGATTGAAGCGGCCGGTGAGAGCGTAGGAAGCGGCAACAGCCGGAATTCCCTGCCAGGCAAAAACGGCGAGCGGAATCACCAGCTTTTTCGAGTGGTACAACTGCTCAGTTCCGCTGCGGCATTCGCTGCTGCGTTTGATGGTTCCGGGGACTTGCGCAAAATGCAGAACGCGGAAATTGAGCTCCGGATTTTCTTCCGCGTATTTCGTCAGTGAATGCGCAACGGCTTTGGGCGTGGTTATGAAAAAATCATTCATGTAGTCGGGTCTTACGGATTTGGGGAAATAGAAATTCATGACCCGGCGCGCGAAATCGGCGCAGTTTCGGGTGAGACCGTGGAAGTGGTTCACATTGGGCTGAGAATTAAATTCGGCAATGAGCGCGCGGTCCTGCTCGACGGAAGTGTTCACGACGAATACGTACATGCTGCGTTCGAGAGTGGCGCCAACCATTTCGCGCCATTCGGCGCCATTGCCATAGCGGCAGCGTGCGCCGGTGCAGATCGTTGCGAGATATTTTTCGCGGTAGCGCTCTTCGAGCACGGACTTGATGTCTTTCGAGCTGAGCAGCGGGCGGTCTTGGGGGTCTTCGACGCCGTAGAGATAGACGCTGAGCGGAACGATGTTCCATTCGTAAGGCTGGTCTTCGCCCAGAGTAGTGTAGTTGCTGATGACCGAGCCTTGCTCACCGGGGCGGCACAAACGCATTTTCACCGGGGAGTCGTCAGGGCAGATATTCGAAAGATAGACGGCGCTATGGCCGGAGCCGGTGATGCGGGCGACGCTGGTGTCGAGGGACTCGTTCAGGATCACTCCCGCATCGGCGAAGGCGGAGGACGCGAGCGCGCACACCAGTACGGCACCGAAAGCGAAGATGGCTAACGCGCGTTTATTAAACGACAAATGAAGCCTCCGAATGTGTGGTACCGGGACTGCCAATGCGGGCAGGTGTCTCCCGCAGGCGCCTGTTATTAGAAACACCGGCGGAGCGAAAAAGTTGCAACCCATTCAATCTACAGTTAGTTAGATGCAGTAAGAGGGCCAAAAGCCACCCTGTATGCAGAGCTAAAAACGCAGTTCTGGCCCCGGTTAGAATTTTCCCCGTGCTTTGTTTTGAGTGAGTTACGGTGATTTCTATATGTGCCGCACCTACGGCGCTAGGGGTACTTGTTTCCGGGTACCCAGCGCTGACGCACTGGGCTAACTTGTGCCGCGCCTACGGCGCTATGAAGGCATACATCTCTTCACGAGTGAGTCGCAGGCTGGGGCCAGACTGAAACGGGGCGCTACAAAGGCAGTGACATTCGACGAGGAATTCCTTTACTTCTTTTTGTGGGCCTTCAATCGGAATATGACGATGCGCTTCACTAAGTCCAAGGGAATCGCTTTATCGAGCGGGAACTTGAGATTACCTTTGGGGCCGGCGTACGGAGACACTTCTTTTTTGAAGGCGGCGGGCGCGGGTGGAAAAAGTGCGATGTGATTTTTGAATGCGGCGAAATGGATCAAGGATTTGCCGTTCAGCTCGAAAGTAGGGATTTGATAGCTGATTGCTTCCACGGCTTCCGGCGCTGCTTTGCGGATCGTCCGCCTGATTTTCTCAAGGATGGGCTGGACATCCTTGGGGCAGGCGGCGATGTATTCGTCGATGGACTTGAATTGTTTTTTCATGATTACGCGATGGCCTCACTTCTTTCGTTTTGGCGGAGGACGCGCGCCTACCCTTCGTTCCTCAGGAGAAAAAGGCGGCCGCTACAAAGGCGAACGGCACGACGGATAGTAGCACGGCGAGAATTCACGATTCAGTTCCCTCCCGTGCGGACCGGGCCGGACCTTTATGGCCCTGACAGGCAGGCGGGGATCAGGCGGTCGGACTCGAATCGGGTGGGACCGCGCGGTCCCAGCAGCCGCGAACGCCCTGGTGGAATTTTTCGCGTTGCTCCGGCGTCATCTGCTCCCAGCGTTCCCGCATGCCACGAGGGCGGTAACCGCCGCGGCCACCCGATCTGTGGAATCCGCCGAAGAGAATCTTGCTGAGGACGAGCAGGCCCATGGCCTGCCAATAGCCGATCGATTTCCAGCCGAAGATCGGCGGCACCAGCCAGTTCCACAGGTCCTTGACCACGAAACCGAGCAAGAAAAGAATGGCGACAAACAGCACGGCGAACAGCACAAACTTCAGTACGCGAAAAATGGAACGGCTTCTCATTTCTGTCCCTCCCCGGTATTCAGAAATTCGTCGTAGATGACCTGGAGCCGTCGGCGCAAATGAATCACGGCGTAATGCTTGCGCGAGAGCAGCGTGTTGACGCTGACGCCGGTGCGAACGGCGATCTCCTTGAAGCTGTAGCCTTCGATCTCATGCGCGATGAAAACGTCGCGTTGGTCCTCGGGCAATTCGTCGAGGGCGTCCTCGAGCTCGTCGAGCAGAACGGACCGCGCATAGAGTTCCGCGGGGCCGGCATCCGGCGAGGGCAGCACGTCTTCCAAGCGGAGAGTTTCTCCCTCACCGGAGACAGCAACCTGATCGTTTCCGAATGGCCCCAGCCGCTTCTTACGAAAGAGGTCAATGATGCGATTGCGGGCGACTCGAAACATCCAGGCGCTCCACTGCTGCACCGGTTCCATGAGGCGATAAGCCTCGATGACTTCGAAGAAGACTTCCTGCAGAAGATCTTCCGCGTCGGCTTCATTTGGAACGCGTTTGCGGATGAAATTGCGCAGGCGGGACCGTTCTTCCGAGATGATTTCGGAGATTTGGCGGTCCTGCTCGGTCATCGAGATGATGTTCGACGGCTCATGCATCCAGTACTGTAGACGAACGGCGGCGGAAAATATTGTAGAGAAGGCATGGGCGGATGGCAGCACGGCGGCTTCGGGATTCAGATGCGCCAGGCGCGATACGGTGGGGCGATATGCGTACGGCGCCCACTTCTATGCGGGCGCCATTCTTGGGAACGCGGCGCCGCTCTTCGTGAACGGAGTGACGGCCCGGAATAGGAAAGTTTCTTGCAAATGCCTGTGGGCGGAGCGAAGTGAGCTAGGGCGCCAGCAAGCCAAAGACGACGATGGTTGTGTGCGTACCAAAATAAACTTTCCCGTTGCTTACCATTGGGGTGACGAAATGGCTGCCGAGCGGAGCAAAGCTATCGCGGCTGCCCGCAGCCTGGGTCGAGTCGTAAAACTCATTCGCGAGATTCGTGGCATCGTAAGCGAATAGAATTCCGTTGTTGACATCAAGCGCCCAGACGATCCCGTTCGTGGTGCCATTCGAGGAAATGCTGGCCACGGGTCCGAAGAATGAGAACACATGCGCGCTTACTGTAGACGGCGTCATGGCCAGCTTTGCGTTCGTGATCGAATACGACGCGAAAGCCGATTCGGCGGGACCGACGTACACAGTATTGTTGAAGTAGACAGGCGTCGAGAAATTTTCGTGCGCGAGCGGAAACTGCTGATAGACGGTATTGTTCATGCTGTTGTACTGGCCCATGTTGTCGCGGTTCAGAACATACATGACTCCATCCTTGCCAGCGCCCACCGCGAGGTGGTGAGTGACCGGGGGGACGGCTGTGTCCACCAAATCAGGCAGCAGCAAAGGACCGGCCGAACCGAAATCCAGGTCGTCGGCGTCGTCCGTAATTGTATTGTCCGGGGCGAAGAAGTCCGCAACGCTAAAAACTCCGGAGGCCGGCAGGCGGACAAAAGAATTTGGGTAGTCCGCGCCGCTGGGGCCCGTGCTGCCAAAACCGTTGCCAGTGACGGCGTAGATACTTCCCGACGAATCTGCCGCGGGACCACCGCCGCCCATCCAGCTTCCACCGCCGGTTACATCGGGAGTGAGGTTCACAACGCGGGTTTGAGCAAGGGTATCAGCGCTGAAACCGATGACCCAGGCGTAGTACGTTCCGCAATCGCCATCCAGCCCGGACCACACAGAGTAAATTGTGTTGCCGCTCTCCAGGAGCGCGGCCCTGTCATGCTGAGTGGAAGGATCGAACGTGACCGTGCCGGTTTGGCTGGGGGAAGTAGGAGCGATGGTGGTCGGGCCGCCGAAAAGCTCGTCGCCCGTGGTCAGATCAAGCGCATGGATACGGTGGAAGAAGGTGTGAGCAGAGTTCTCGGAATTGGCGATCACGTAGATGGCGTTGCGCGAACGATCGATGACCGGCGTGGCCAGGATTCCACTCGGAACGATATTTCCACACGGCAGGCCGGTGGCCGTGGTTTCACCCGAGAGGAGCATCGACTTTTTCCAGAGGACCGTAGCTGAGGTACCGGTGATGCTGTCCGCGTCTATGGCATAGACAGAGTCGTTCTCCGTGGCGGCATACACGACGTTCTTGGTCCCGACACCGGGAATAGCTAACTGGCTAAGATAAAGAATCTGGCCGTCAATCGAACCGTCGACGGTGAACTGGCCGACCTTTCCGAAGGTCGTGGACTTCACATTGGTTGGCGTGAGCGTCGTTTCATTGGGATTCAGGCCGCTTCGCGAAATGTCGTAGTGCCAGGTGGCCACGTCGGCCGTCTGGCTGTTCGATCCCACGGTGAAATTTACGCCGTTGCTGGCTAGGCCGCCGACGGTAACGACGACGTTGCCTGTGGTCGCTCCGGCGGGAACCGGCGCCGCGATGCTCGTTGCACTCCAACTCGTCGGAGTGGCTGAGGTGCCGTTGAAGGTGACAGTGCTGGTCCCTTGCGTTGCACCAAAATTCGTGCCGGCGATTGTTACCGGCGTGGCCACTGGCCCTGAGTTGGGATTGAGACTCGCGATTTGCGGAGATGAACTCACCACATGGTGATTTTGGCTTGGGCACGCCGTCAGGCCAATCGCCAGAATTATCGAACACAACAGCACAAACAGCCCGCTTCGCATGCTGATTCCGGAGTTGCGTTCGCCGCGCGGTGCCGCGCTAGAGCCTGGGTTCGTGAATTTGTCGCGCATTCGATGTACTCCTCGTTTTAGTGGTGAGCGTCGCAGCACACATACTTATGATGATATGAGCGCCATTTAAGTCACTGGCGAGTTCAGTTTGGTAAAGCTTGGGCAGTTTGGAGGGCGCAAACGCCTGGGGGATATCCCCCATATGCTGGGAGGTTCTTGATATTTTTCAACCGCATCCCGGCTTATTCTTTCGAATAAATCCGAAGACGCCAACTTATCGCAAAAAACTGGTGAGCCGGGCAGGACTCGAACCTGCAACCCGCTGATTAAGAGTCAGCTGCTCTACCATTGAGCTACCGGCCCAACAAAAGAGAAGTATTGTAACACGATAAAATCGCGTCCCCAACGAAGCCGCCGAGGCCTCAGGGGTTAAAACCCCTTCGGGTCCGATGACAGTGCGGCACGGCTAAAGCCGTGCCCTGACGACTCGCGAAATTAAGACCACGCCGAAAAGCCGGCAGATTGCAGTCCAGCCGCGCCAAAAGAGATGACGCATGGCAAGAAATCACGAGGGGCGGCGAAGGGTTGCCGCGATCTCCTGGGCGACCTGGCGGGCGCGAACTAACTCACCGGGGCCAAGAGAAATGGCTGCGACGCGGGCGTGGCCTCCGCCGCCATACTTCTCACACAGAGACGCGAGATTCACGTCGGCGGGTATGTCCTTCCAGGGACTGGTTCCCACCGAGATCTTTGTGCGTATGGAGGACGCGCTCACGCCGACGGAGTAGATTGCGTTGGGATGCAAGAAATATGGAATAAATTTGTTGTAACCCTCGAGGTCGAGGTCGCTGACGTCGAAATAGATGACGCCGCCGCGAGAATCGGTGCGCTCGCGCAAAATATCGAGCGAGCGCCGGTGCCGTTCGAGCAGGCTGCCCAAGTATTTTTGAACGAGAGGCAGCTTCACCATTTCGGCCAGGGAAAGCACGGCCATGGAAGGAATGAGTTTCGGTACCAGGTTGGGTTCGGGCGCCGCTTCGATTACCAGCGCGAGCTGCATGGCCGGCTCCGCCAATCCAACAGCAATTGCGGGGGTTTCAAATTGCGCGCCGTCAATAATATTTCCCCAATGGATCAGTTCCGCGAGCGGGCTGGCATCGAATCCAAATTTTTCCGCGGCGATGGTGGCCAAAAATTTCGTGCAGGACTTGAAAGTGGGATCGTAAAATTTCTTGCCGGAATGGTCGCGGCGGAAATGCTCGGCATCCTGGGGGGTGAGAAACGCGCTCTGATGATGATCGAACCACCAGGTGAGCAGAGGCGAACTGGAATATTTGAAATCCACAATGGCGTTTTCGTCACCGTCGAAAATGCCGTCTTCGAACGGTTGCGAAGCTTTATGTGTCATCCCGGTGTACATAAACTGGGCGTCGGGATGGATGCGTTCGCGGTAAAAGCGGGTGAACACAGCGGCCGAGGCCGCTCCGTCGAAGCACTTATCGTGAAAACAAAGGCGAAGCTTCACTTACGTCTCCGCAGTGCCTATAGGCAATCCAATATCTTTAATAAGGAAAGCCAATAAAGATGGACGCTGGACTGACGGATGTCAAGGGTTAACCAAGACAGAGAGCAGGCCGCGCCGGACGGCGATTCCGGGCGGGACAACGGCGGCGAACGTCAGCGCCACGACTTCGAAAAGGAACAAATCAAAAACGACGGGTAGTTCGCGAGTTAGGATTTCCCGAATATCTTGTCTGCCAAGTCGGCAGCGATGGGCACGCGGTACCGCTCGCCCTGGTAGGCCTTGACCATCAGGAGGACCCAGAGAATAAGACCCACGAGAGAAATGAGCCAGAAGAGCATGATTCCCAGCGAGAGCCCTGTGGTAATTCCGGCGAGACCTCCGGTAACAAATAACATACCGACGATAATTCGGATGATGGTGAGCGCGCCGAAGACTACGATAGATTGTGCCGCGTGGAAACGAACGAATGGCCTCTTGTCCGTGAGGTAAAAGATTAGCCCGGTGATCCAACCGAGAACATAGCAGAGCAATCCAGCGACGTTTTCAGCCAAACCGGATTGCGTGGAGGCGGCGGAAGGTGACGAGGCGGCCGCTCCCTGGGTGGCACCACAACTTGGACAGAAACCAGCGCTATCTGCTATGGCGGCTCCGCATTTCGTACAGTGTGGCATGGAGTTCCTCCCGGGATTGGTTAAGGCTTGTTGGGCCGGAAGACTAGCAAAACAGGGTGAGTGCCGCAAGGGCATTCGCCCGGGCGAGTAAATGTGCCGCGACGATGCGGGCGACAATGTTGTAACTGTTTAGGAAAACGAATTGGCGGGGACGAGCTTTCCGCAGGCGTTTGACTGTTCTAGGAATCCAAGTCGCCTGTATAATCGAACGAGCCAGCCGACGCGGAAGTGGCGGAATTGGCAGACGCGCCAGCCTTAGGAGCTGGTGGCCGAAAGGCCGTAGGGGTTCGAGTCCCTTCTTCCGCAGAAAAATTTGAAGAAGCAACGAGGCGCGGCTGGTTGACGCGAGACAACGTCTTCCCTATACTAGAAATTCACCTGCGGTGAATGCCAGCCGCACTTCCCTGCCACGGTTCTCGGATAGGAACAAGTGAAAGGCGGATTGGGCCAGGGATTACTGTAAGAACGCCCAGAAAAACTTCCATGACAGAAGCGACATGCAAGCGCGAACTCGAGTTGGAAATTCCAGCCGAGAACGTAAGTAAAGCGACTGAAAAAGTGGCGCGGGACCTTGCGCGCGTGGCGCGCGTTCCGGGATTTCGTCCGGGCAAAGCTCCGGTGACGCTGATACGGCGGCGTTTCGCTGAAGATATACAGGGCGAAGTGCTGCAATCGCTGGTGCCTGAATATATCGAGAAAGCTCTGGAAGAGAAAAAGCTAATCCCGATTACGCGTCCATCTGTGGATAAAGTTGATTTCAAGGAAGGCGAGCCGCTGCGATTCCGCGCGGTGTTCGAAGTGCTGCCGGAGTTCGAGCTGGGCGACTACAAAAATCTTGCGATCAATGTGGATGCTATCGAAACCGGTGACGCGCAGGTGGACAAAGTGATCGAAGATATGCGCGAGCGCGCGGCTACGTTTGTCCCGGTGGAAGGACGAGCGGCCAAGGATGGCGATTACGTCTTAATCAAGCTTTCGGGGATACCGGTGGGCGGCGGCGAGCCGGTGCAGGCAGACAACATCCTGTGCCACATCGGCGCGGAAGAAACTCTGGAGAGTTTTACGGAGAATTTGCGCGGCGCCAGCAGCGGCGAAACAAAACAATTCCGGTCACAATACCCCGATGATTATCCGGACCAGAAACTGGCAGGCAAAGCCTACGATTACACGGTGGAAGTTCAGGGCATCAAGGAAAAAAAGCTGCCTGAATTGAATGACGAGTTCGCGAAGGACGCCGCGGGCGAAAAGGGCGGTTTCTCGACTTTGGAAGAAATGCGCAAGCTCATATCGAAAGATTTGGAAGCGGCGAAGGAAGATCAGCAGAAGACACAGGCTCGCGAGAAGCTTCTGGAAGCTCTGGTGAAGCAGCACGATTTTCCGGTTCCCGAAGCGCTGGTGGAGCATCAGATGAATGTGAGGCTGGAGCGCAGCGTTCGGGCACTGACGGCTCAAGGAGTGGACCCGCGAGCCGTGAACATCGATTGGGTGGCGCTTCGAAACCACCAACGCGAGCGCGCGGTGGACGACGTGAAGGCCGAGCTCCTGATCGACCGCGTCGCAGAAGCGGAAAAGATCGACGCGACCGATGAAGAAGTGGAAAAAGAGATTCAAGCGCTGGCGGAACACAGTGGCGAATCGGCAACGGCTCTGCGGGCTCGCTTGACAAAGCAAGGAGTGCTCGATAGGATGAAATCGAAGTTGCGAAGTGACAAAACAATCGAGTGGCTCTACCGCAACGCCCGAATCGAGACGGCCAAGAGTGAGAAGTAGGTTCGGGTTCCTCAGCGCACAAAAGTTCTCCCTATGACACACACAGACGACGGTAATCCGCGCGCAACAACACTCGTTCCGATGGTCGTCGAACAGACGAACCGCGGCGAGCGAGCGTACGATATTTATTCCCGGCTGCTGAAAGACCATATTATTTTCATCGGCACGCCGATTGACGATCACGTGGCCAACCTGGTGACCGCACAATTGCTGTTTCTGGCGTCCGAAGACCCGGAGAAAGACATTTCGGTGTACATCAACTCACCGGGCGGCTCGATTTCGGCTGGAATGGCGATTTATGACACCATGCAGTTTGTACGGCCTGACGTAGTGACTTATTGCATCGGGCAGTCCGCTTCCATTGCGGCTGTGCTGCTGGCTTCCGGCACGCCCAAGAAGCGCTACGCCTTGCCCAACTCCCGCGTGCTGATTCACCAGCCCTGGATGTCCGGCTTGTCCGGGCAGGCTACCGACATTGATATTCACGCTAAGGAAATCCTGCGCACACGCGAAGCGCTTAACAAGCTGCTTGCGGGCCATACCGGGCAGAGTATTGAAAAGATCGAGCGAGACGTGGAACGCGATTTCATCATGACGGCAGAGCAGGCCAAGGCGTACGGAATCGTTGACGAGATCATTTCAAAGTACCGCTAGTGAGTTCCAAAGGGTTAGTATCTAAAGCGATGATTCCCTGCTTCCGGCCCGCCCTTCGTCTTACAATAAGGAATAGATTTGTTGTTGTTGGCGTAGCTTCCAGTAGACGAGGATTCACTTTGTGAAGCGTTTCACTCCAGAAGAGCCGTTGCGTTGTTCCTTCTGCCATAAGACGCAGGAGCAGGTGGAGAAGCTCATCAGCTCGCCGAATGAGTATCCGCGCTCCTACATTTGCAATGAGTGCGTGGGCGTCTGCCAGCAGATTCTGGAAGACGAGAAGCGCGAACAGGCCAGCCCGGTTAACCGGCGTCTGCCACGGCCTCCGGAGATTAAGGCGTTCCTCGATGGATATGTAATCGGGCAGGACAAAACGAAGAAGAAGCTTGCGGTAGCGGTGTACAACCATTACAAGCGCATCTTCCTGAACAAGCAGCCGGGCGATGTGGAACTGGCGAAGTCCAACATTCTGCTGATCGGTCCTACGGGAACCGGCAAGACGCTTTTGGCGCAGACGCTTTCGCGCATGCTGGATGTGCCGTTTGCCATCGTGGATGCCACGACGCTTACCGAAGCGGGCTACGTGGGCGAAGACGTCGAGAACATTATTTTGAAGCTGCTGCAGGCCGCGGATGGCGACGTGACGCGCGCGCAGCAAGGCATCATCTATATTGATGAGATTGACAAGATTTCGAAGAAGGACGAAAACCCGTCGATTACCCGCGATGTTTCGGGCGAGGGCGTGCAGCAAGCTCTGCTGAAGA
>Ga0302307_10002717_pt1 | contig 10751 bp, 11 predicted proteins | sample III_Palsa_E3_2_FD_200530 | JGI IMG/M metagenome (GOLD analysis project Ga0302307, IMG submission 200530) | Peat permafrost microbial communities from Stordalen Mire near Abisko, Sweden - III_Palsa_E3_2 | ecosystem: Environmental > Terrestrial > Soil > Palsa > Peat permafrost | place: Sweden... | reverse complement strand
GGTCTAATTCTGTTCGTCTCCTGGAACTAAACCACGCAGCTAAACAAAACTGAATGCCCGCGGCCGATCCCGGCGATCTGGCACCAAACTAACAAGGTTCAGAAACATTCAAAAACGCTAATCTAAGGGGATTCTGTAGAGGTTTCTTTTAACCGTTACGCGGGTGTAGGCGTACACGCTGGAATTAGGGCCGGGAGCGAAAATCGCTTTGTCGTTCATGTCAATTTTCTCAACCACGTTAAGGCCTCTTGCATCTTCGATGGAATTCACGCCTCCTGGTGGAAGCGGTGGTAATTCTTTGCCGGGAGGCAAGGCGATTACGATCATGCTGCCGCCTCCCATCTCGCCGACGCCGCGGAAGCGCAGATAGAAGAACCTGCCATCTGGTCCCCAGCCAGCGCTACAAAATTTGCAAATGAGAGCTTCCGGTCCTTTCTGTGCAGGATGCGCAGTAACCGGAGCCACACCTGTCAGCCACCAATTGCCGCGGGGCGAAACACGCGCAAATCGGTCGGCAGATGATCCTGAACCCTCGGACGCGGCGCCATGCAAAAGCCATCGGTCGCCGTCGCGGGCGAGAAAGTAGATGCGCCCTCCGGGCCCGAAGCCTGGAGAGGAGGCAACGGATGGAGTGACAAGTTGAGGAGGCGTGAGCCGGTCGAGCGATGCTACCCATACGTGAGCTCCGTTCGCATCGCTCGTTTGGAAGGCGACTTGCTTGCCGTCGGGTGCAATATCGAAAACGGAATCGATTGCAATGCCTGGCAGAGCCGCCTCACTCTTCCCGGAACCGAGGTCGGTGGACCAAAGTTCGCCCGAGGTCCATGCGCGAGAGTTTTGTTTGCGGACGAGATAGAACAGCTTCTTCCCGTCCGGTGAAAAGACGGATCGCGTCACTTCACCACCGTATCCAAGGCCGGGAACACTAGCAAAACCTTCGCCCGAGGCCGGACGATCACCCTGAGTGTCATGCACCCAGACGGTGCTTTCCTTGATGCCCGCAGAGGTCACCAGGCTGCGGCCATCGGGAGAAACGGCGATGCCTTCTTCTTCGGTTGCACCGGCGGTGAGTTGTTCGGGCGCGCTGTGGGGAAAGCGTTGGCGCCAGATGTGAAATCCGTTTCCCGCATCGGCGCTGAAATACATGGTTTTGCCATCGGGGCTCCAACCCGCATACGTGCAACGTGCCGGGTTTGGACCCGCGGACCAGCCGGGCGAACTGCCGTCAAAGGAAACTACACGGCACGGCATCCAGCCGGCAGCATCCATTTCCGAAAGCAAAATCCATTTGCCGTCAGGAGACGTCCAGGATCGATGCGCCATCCCCGCGGGGGCCGGGAGGTAAATATCGCGTTCTTTGGCGCGGCTCTCGTCCGCGGTTACGATGGCCATGGTCTCGGGTGGCTGGCGGAGTTCGGAAAACAGAACGTGCTGGTGATCTGGCCACGTGAGTGATGCCGCATTGGGAAGGAGCCTTCGAGGTTCGCCACCGAGGACGGGAACAACCCAGGTATCCCAATTGAAACTGCGGTCAGTGGCGGTGTAGGCGATGCGTGATCCATCGGGAGAGAAGGCCGGAGCCATTTTTGGAAGATTGTCATGGGTAAGTTGAACGGGCTCGCCGTCGGGCAGAATCTTCACGTAGATCTCTCCCGGGGTCACGAAGGTTTCAGCCCCGCGAATAAAGGCGATCATCCCTCCGTCAGGAGATAACGCAGGCTGGGTGGCTGAGTCGGAGAACCTGGTGATCTGCGTCCATGCAGGGAAGGCCGCGGATCTAGAACGCTGCCGCCGAAGCCCCAGAAAGACCCCAATGGTAAGAAAGGCAATGAGGCCGCCGGCGGCGGCAGCTCGCAGCCGGCGTTTTTTCGCGACCGGACGCGGGACCTCCTGCGGCTGTGGTGGAGACACAGGCGTCTCCCCCTCCTGCGCAACTCCATTCGTTCCCAAACTCTCAACTGGAGGGAGGAAGCGGTATCCGTACCGCGGCAGCGTCTCAATGTACTGCGGAGCCTGGGCGTTATCTCCTACCGCCTCGCGTAATTTTTTTACCGCCGTGTTAATGCCGTGTTCGAAGTCAACGAAAGTGTCGCCGGGCCAGAGATTCTGGCGGATCTCTTCACGCGTCACGACCTCTCCCGGATGCTGCATGAGCACGACCAGTATCTGGAAGGCGCGTTGCCCCAGCTTGATCTTCTCGCCGTTGCGTCGCACCTCACCGGACCGAATATCGACTTCGAGATCTCCGGCGCGAAGGCGCGAGAATGGCTTGACTGGTGTTGGCATGCGGCGGGAGCGTTGCCAGCTTTGTTTTGTGACGTTACCGCTCATCAAAGCGGTGAGTCAAGTACGGTTCACCCGCAATTCACCTCCAATTCATTCGCTGTGCATTGTCGCCCGCTGTCGTTTGGGCGAAGGTTCAAGCAAATCAGCGCGGCTGGGCGGGGTCTCTGCGGTGGGTCGGCCAAAGGCGGGTACCGACCCAATTGGCAGGGAATCATCCCGGCCGCGAACCAAGGAGACCGTCATGCACGCATGTAAGTCCAAGCAGTTTCTGTTGGGGGCGATTGCAGCCGCCACCATCCAGTTTTTCATATGTCTTCCATCAGCAGAAGCGCAAAAGGAGATCCCCACGGCGCAAATAGTCTGGCAGCACACGGGCAGAGTGTATCTAAATCAGGACACAGGCAAGGCCGTATACGCCGGTTACGTGGTGCATCTGGATGGGGTTTCCGCTTCGCTCTTCAACGGATCGCCTAGCGAAGAAACCGCATACTTCACGTTCAGCACAGACGTGCTCTCGCTTACCCCGATGCCCAGCAATGGAGATCTGACGCTGTATCTTGTTTCGGCAGGATCTTTTAACGTTTACTACAATCCAAGCCCGAACGGCAGCTGGAGCGATCCCAGCACTTTCTCGAGCGGTCGATTAATCGCTACGTTTAAGAGAGACGAGAGTCTCTTCCCGTTCTTTACGACTCTCGGCTTCCACGGTGTTTCAGAAACGCTGGGATTCAGCCAGGAGTTTACTTTTAGCGGCCAAACCTACAATTTTTGCCGCATGGTCCCAAACGGGATCACGTTCGCCTCGTTCTTCAGCAGTACGCCGCAATCAACTGGGCGCGCAGATTATCCCGTTGCCTTCGCTGCGGCTGGCACGACTGTCGCGGTCGGCGGACCGAACAGATGATAAGTTAGAAGCTAAAAACGATTTGTTGTCACATGGGAGATGCGGGACAGGAAGATGTGAAAAAATTGATTTAGAAACGTGGAGCAATTTCGGCCTTGAAAAAAGTCGCGCCAGGATGCCTTATAAGCGACCGCTGGGCCTTCGGCATACATTTCGGTTCAGACGAAATTTCAGCGAAATCGATTTTTTCACATCTTCCAGACGAAATAACCCCCTAATGGATGATCGTCCGTTCAACAGTTCAGCGAGTGATTCGCGCCGAAGTTCTAACTCACTTAGAAGTTATTTCGTCCCGCATCTCCCTCGTAGGGAGGTTTGTACGGCTTGTCAGGCATCTAGGGCTGCTTCACCCGGTGCCATACCTGCCTGTCTCTGTTTTCCTTGCCGTCCTTCGATTTCGAGGTACCCTCTATCGTCATCGTGTTGCCGTCCGGCGACATCAACATGCGGGCTTCGAACGTAGAGCCGTCTGCATCCTCGCCGTGCTGGACCAGCGTACCGTCCTGTTCCCTCGTGACACCCGTCTGGCCACTGGGTTTCCCCTTCCGTATTGCCGGATGCATACTGCCGTCCTCCGGCCCGCTCCATAAAGTCGCAAACGATTTCCCTTTATCATCAACACCGTGCACACGATATGAAAACATCTGCGATGTATCTTTGAAGACGGTGGCTGCCTCCGATCTGGGGGCCGGTTCGGAGCCGAATTCGCTCTGAGCAATATCCATCTTCCAATCGCCAGCCATAGAGGGCCTGTCCTGCGCCAAGCCGACCGAGACCGCGAGGACCGCCCACAAAAAAGCTATATTCTTCATGCGCCCCTCCTCCAGCGCAGCATCGTAGCCAGTTCGTTTAGGCCCGTCAAGCGAGAACGTGTAAGGTGGCTAAGGCGCTGTGATTGGTGTTGGTGAGCTGATTTTGATCGGCCTGCACGTCTGGGGAAGATGCGGGACAGGAAGATGTGGGAATTTATGCGTCAGATTTATGCGTCAGACGGGACTGGGACTTTGGAGACGTAGCCTTCTACGGGTTGAAGGTGAGTTGGCGTTGCCGTTGATCTGTGACGATCTTCTCGCGGGGTCCTCGCTTTTGTAGCGCTAGCTGCCGTTGTAGGGCCTTCTCAAGATCTTGAATAAACTCTGCAGTTCCCAGCGGGCGCCCTGTGTGAGCTGTTGACGCGATGCGGAAGCAGGTAGGTCTGGCCAGGTCGTTAGGCGTGAGCCAAAGTCATTCGATGGCGAAATAGTTTGAGAAGATTGTGGGTGGCGCAGATGAGCTTCCACTCTGATGTCACGTTCAGCAGGCCTCGTAAGCGGAATCTGCGGATACCACGTGCTTCTTTGATCTGGCCGAATACCGGTTCCACCGTTGTAACAATCACCATGGTGCGACTCTTATTGCTATCGGGTCTCCTCTACGGAGCGGTGAATCCCCCTCTTCCAGCACAACCACGCATTTCAGCGATGGCCGCCTCCAGGCGAGAGGAGCCCTACCGCCAGGTGCTGCAAATCGGAGGAGCGGTCATCCAGGTGGATATCCGGATCGGTCAAGGGAGTCTTAGGAATGAGGACATCGTCGCATGGGTGCGCCGGGCAACGGAAGCTGTAGCCGTCTATTACGGCAGGTTTCCCGTCCAGCGGGCCCGCGTCATTGTGAGCCAAAACGAGGACAAAGACGAATCGATTCACGGCACGACATGGGGCGATATCCAGGGTGTGCAAGGTCTTGCCCGCATGCGTCTTGGTTCTGCCGTAACCAAGGCAGACCTGGAGGACGACTGGACGATGACTCATGAATTGGTCCATATGGCTCTGTCTTCGCTCCCTGACGAATCGCATTGGCTGGAAGAAGGAATCGCTACGTATGTCGAGCCGATCGCCCGAGCTCAAGCGAATCAACTTCCGGTAGAACAGGTGTGGGCTGGCATGGTGCGGGGAATACCTCAGGGGGAGTCGCGACCAGGAGATAAGGGACTAGAGCGGACCCATACATGGGGCCGCACGTATTGGGGCGGCGCCATGTTCTGCCTGGTCGCCGATGTCCAGATCCGAAAAACAACGGGAAATCGCAAGGGGTTGCAGGACGCTCTTCAGGCTATCGTGGCGGCACAAGGCACCATCGATACAGAGTGGCCGCTATCACGAGTTCTCGAGACCGGTGATCGAGCGACAGGGACGACCGTTCTCGTTGATTTGTATCGCAAATGGAAGGATGCCCCGATTGTGCTGGACCTCGATCAACTCTGGCAACAGCTGGGTGTGCAAGTCGGTTCCCGTGGGATCGAACTGGATGCGAACGCACCTCTGGTATCGATTCGAAGGGCCATGACAAGCCCGCCCAAGCAACGATGACCCAGCGAGCGATGTAACCTTCTCGACTCGACGGACTCCAACCTGCAGATAAGACAATTTGCCTCGAAGGAGCGCCATGAATCTTCAGAATGAACTCAATGCGGTAAGACAGACCGTCGCAGAAAAGACACCGCCGCACGTTGTCCCAACGATTGAAGCGACAAAGCAACGATTGATGGACTCCGGTCTCGTACAGGGTGCTCTTCAGCCGGGCCAGATGATCCTGGATTTCGAGCTACCGGATGCGACAGGAAAGCTGGTGAAGAGTTCGGACCTCAGGCAAACCGGGCCTCTACTGATTCTCTTCTATCGCGGCACATGGTGCCCATTCTGTAACCTGACGGTTCAGGCGTATCAGGAGCAGTTGCACTCGTTTCAGGATCGAGGAGTGACGTTCGTCGCGATTTCCCCGCAGACGCCGGATCATTCTTTAACCCTGCGAGAGAAACACCATCTGAAGTTTCCAGTGTTGTCCGATTCAGGGAATGGCGTCGCTCGTCAGTTCGGAATTGTCTTTCAAATGGATCCGGCTTTGAAGCAAGTTCAGGAACTCTTCGGCGTCGACGTTACGGCCTACAACGGAGACAATCGGTATGAACTGCCAGTACCTGCAGCATTTCTCGTCTCGAAGGCTGGCGAGGTCATCAGGTCGTACGTCGAGGTGGATTATATGAAACGGTTGGCACCCGAGGCGGCACTCAGATGGATCGACGAAATCTTTTAGCTTCTCAGTAGCCGACGAGCTTATTCCACGAAGTGCTGTCCTACTTCACTGAGCCGGGCTATCTGGGGCGGACTCAAATCCGCCCCACATAGTGTCACAAGGATTCCGTTAGAGAGCGGCAATTCCATTGAAACCGACCGTCTTCGGTAGCCCTTCAATATCTCCAAGCTGGTTCAGGGTTCCATTGGAGTTGATGCTGTAAATGCTGACGGAGCCTGTGCCGGAGTCGAGGGTGTAAAGGAACTTGCCGTCGCCGCTTACCGTCATGTCGAGATTGATCGTACCTGCGGGTCCGGAACTGAGAATAGTTCCGGCGATGGGAGTGAGGGCGCCATTCGATCCGACAGAGAAGCCGGCGACCGAGGAGGTAGCTGAGTTGTCGACGTAGACGAACGCACCATTTGGGGTGATGGCGTTCCAGCAGTTTCCATCGCCAAGGGTGGGAAGGCTCTGGCTGATGGCCGTGATGGTGCCGTTGGCGTTGATGGTGTAGGAGGAGATGCTGGAGACATCCGTTCCGTCGGGCTGGTCCTCAGAGACGATCAGCTGGCCGTTCGGCGTGAAGCTCGTAGCAAAGACGCCGGGAGTGACGCTATGATTGACGACCACCGACCCGAGGGTTCCATCAGGATGGATGGGGAAGGTGTCGATATTGTTGGGAGTCTTTTCGATGACAACGAGCGTCTTGCCATCCGGGCTGACCGAGATCGAAGAGCCGCCGGAGTTGGTGGCAGTGAGAGTGGTGGTGGCGTTGGGAATCTGCTGAAGGCGACCGAGGCCGTCTGCGCGGAAGGCTACGATAGCTCCGTTTCCACCCGCGTTGAGGACATAAACAGTGCCGTTATGTTCCGCGACGGCGACCGGGAAGGCTCCGCCTGTAGGCTCCTGATCGACGAGGATGGGCAGACCTCCGAGAAGATGGAAGCTGGAGATGGTACCGCTGCCCGAGTTAATCGCGAAGAGCAGGTTATGGTCATGGCTGAGGGTGAGAGAACCTTGCGACTGGAGTGGATCGGTAGTACCGCCGCTGCCGCGGCCGCCAGTTGCAGTGTGTGCCCTAAGCACATACGGCTCGTTGGAGCTTTGTTGGTAGGTAAGGATCTCGTTGTTCGTATTGTCGTTTGTCATGACGAACACCGAAGAGCTGTTGCCCTGGAAGATGTTCTCTGCAGAAGTAAGAGGTGTGAAAGCTCCGATAGAGAGCGCGATGGCCAGAAGACCAGGAATTGATTTCAACATTGTGCTGACTCCTTAGAGGGGATACTCGTATGCGCAATGGAACTCCCCCACATCTGCCACCACGGCAGAGGCCGAGATCATCCCGGATATGGGAGGCACGAGCGTCGAAAAGGTTACAGAGGATTACGACGATAGTGCGTAGGTTCGATGAATATTGTCCTGGGAACGCGCTCTTCCGCATAAGGGACACGTCATCGTCCGAGGTAACAACATCCTCGACGTTTCATGGCAAATCAATCCCGGCGGCGCAGCTCTTTCCCGCACCAGTTGAGTGGTTGTCGCATTGGTCCCTGTAACCTTTTACCGGATCTCATCTCTAACGGTTGAGATCGGATTCGTGTCAGCCCGATTTCGGTCGCGCTCGATCGATTGCGATTTAGACTAACGGCCTGTGCGCTGAAACTAAGGCGCGCGGCTTAACCAATCGCGAGGGGAAAATCAGATGAATAAAGTTGGTATTTTGGCAACATTGCAGGCACGTACAGGTAAGGAGGCAGACGTCGAACAATTTCTTAGTTCGGCGACTCCGCTCGTAGTAGCTGAGGTTGGTACGGCGGCTTGGTTCGCATTCAAGATTGGGCCGGCAACGTTTGGCATCTTTGACACCTTCAAGGATGACGAAGGACGTAACGCACATGTAACCGGTGAGGTGGCCAAAGCCCTCTTTGCTCGTGCCGAAGAGCTATTCGTCTCTCAGCCACAGGTTCAGATGGTCGACATCCTCGCGGAAAAGCTCTGAATCAGGATCTAAAGTCTTTTGCAGGGTTTATTCGTCAGACGAGACTACGACTTTGGAGACGCAGCTTTTTACGGGTTGAAGGGGAGTTGGCGTTGCCGTTGATCTGTGACAATCTTCTCACGGGGTCCTCGCTTTTGTAGCGCTAGCTGCCGTTGTAGGGTAAGCGTCTACTTGTGGCCGTATCGACGGATGGCTTTATCCAGCCCACGACCTTGTTAGCACTGGCGACGGATGTCAGTTGTTAAACTGAAGGGCATGCCATCGTATGAGATTTTCGGCAGGTTCTATGACGCCGTAATGGGAGACGGGTCAGAATCGGCAAAACGCGTTTCAGAGCTTGTTCGGGTGTCGAAACCGGATGCGAGAAAGGTCCTCGAACTCGGGTGCGGAACTGGATCAATACTGAAGCATTTACAGGACAGTTACGAAGTGTCTGGCCTGGATCTCTCTAACAAGATGCTCTCGATTGCCCGCAAAAAGGTCCCTCAAGCAAAACTCTGGCATCAGGATATGGTCGATTTCCAAATCGACGAGCAGTTTGACACGGTTCTTTGTGTATTCGATTCAATCAATCACGTTCGACGCTTCTCTGACTGGAAAAGAGTGTTCGCAAGGGTGCGTCAGCATTTGTCGCCAGGCGGCTGCTTTATCTTCGACATCAACACACAGCGGAAGCTCGAACGGCATATTGCCGAGCCACCTTGGGTACATCCATTCGGAAGGAATCTTTTGATCATCGGCGTGACGGCTCTTGCGAATCACAGATCGAATTGGAATATCAAAGTTTTCGAGCATGTGAATCATGCCCGGTACGTTCTCCATGAAGAAGATATAGTCGAGGTGTCGTTTCCATTGGAAAAGATCATGCGAGCCCTCCGTAACTATTTTGAGCACGTGAGAGTGGTCGATACTGATCGCAGACGACCAACTGGGAAATCAGAGAGGCTATTCTTTATTTGCAAAGAGGCTTTGAGTCCCCGTGAGCCATCGCCGCATGGCTGATCTCAAACAAAACCCGGTGACCAGACGGAACGTAACCGTTATAGTTCGGTACCAGGTTATTGCTCCTTCGGGCGCGCGAACGCTCCGTCTGGTCCCCGAGTTCCTGTCGAAGGTTCATCAGCGAAATTCATTCATGACCGCCGAGGGACGGAATGTCACCCGTTGCGTTACTAATCGTATCGGATGAGTAAACCGTCCCGTCCTGTCCCACCCGCACCCTACGCTTCCGCACAAAACCGCAAGACCTCGTCTGCCGCTGCGGTTGACAATGTAGCCACAAGGGGCTACATTGCTCGTATGAAGACTGTCGGGGTTCGGGAACTGAAGAATCGGTTGAGCGAATACCTCCGCGAAGTACGTCGAGGAGAACATCTGCTCGTGACCGATCGCGGGGAGGTCATTGGCGAGCTGTCGCCTCCTGGACAAGGTACCGCCGATGCTTCCGTTCCTGTAGGTATTCTCGCGCTCGCCAAACGCGGGATGCTCACCCTTGGAAGTCCTGGCGACGGTCGCTCTTATCCGGCTCTGCCGCGTTCCCAACGAGGCAAGCACAGCGCCGCTGAGATGCTGGCCGCGGAGCGTGGCAACCGGTGAACCTGTATGCAGAATCGAGCGCTGTATTGGCTTGGCTCCTTGATGAAGCAGCGGCCCCCGAAGTACGACGATTGCTGGGTACGGCGATCGTCGTCGTTGCCTCAGACCTTACCCTGATCGAATGCGATCGCGTGCTGCTACGAGCGGCTGCACTCGGCGAGCTCAGCGAGGCAGATTCCGCCGATCGGCGCGCTCACCTGGCCGCCGCTGCTTCGCAGTGGCAGGTCCTTCATGTCGCCGGCGAGGTGGTGGATCGCGCGCGAAAGCCATTTCCAACCGAGCCGATTCGAACCCTGGATGCCATTCATCTTGCTGCGGCGTTAACGGCCCGCGCGTATCTGGCCGGCCTTGGCCTTCTGAGCCTCGACGACCGTGTGCGTTCTGCTGGAAGGAGACTGGGCTTCGAGTTACTGCCCGTGTAGGCCTAGGATTTATTCGTCAGACGGGACTGGGGCTTTGGAGGCGCAGCTTGCTACGGGTCGAAGGTGAGTTGGCGTTGCCGTTGATCTGTGACAATCTTCTCACGTGGTCCTCGCTTTTGTAGCGCTAGCTGCCGTTGAAGGGCCTTCTCAAGATCTTGAATAAACTCTGCAGTTTCCAGCGGGCGCCCTGTGTGTGTTCGTTGACGAATGACGGCCAGCTTGGATTCGATTTCCCCTTCTCCGAGGTACTCTCGCCAAGTTGTAACGGTCCAACAAACCTGGGGACCGGACAGGGAAGTTTACCTCGGAGTAAGGCGTCGGGCCGGCGCGATTCAGTAAACTTCCTATCCCGTCCCCAAGTTCCTCCTATTTCCTGGCCTTTGCGCTTTGTTGTTGTTTCTGCGTCTGCGCCATCAGTGCGGTCACGCGGTCCCAGGTCGGCTGCAGCTGTTGTGGATCGCGGACGCTGTCGAGAAACATGAGCCGGCCGTCT
>Ga0302307_10002714_pt1 | contig 10759 bp, 5 predicted proteins | sample III_Palsa_E3_2_FD_200530 | JGI IMG/M metagenome (GOLD analysis project Ga0302307, IMG submission 200530) | Peat permafrost microbial communities from Stordalen Mire near Abisko, Sweden - III_Palsa_E3_2 | ecosystem: Environmental > Terrestrial > Soil > Palsa > Peat permafrost | place: Sweden... | reverse complement strand
CTGGCATAGCTCAAATGGCGATGGATCACATGGATCATTCGGCCAAGTCTGCCGACGGGGCCACTCCAGAGCGGCTCGGTACTGTGATCTTTTCTGTTTCTTGTGCAGCGTCTGTGCAGGCCCCATTCAATCGCGGCGTCGCGCTGCTGCATGACTTCTGGTACGAAGAGGCGCAGCGTCAGTTCAATGAGATCGCCAAGACCGACCCGGATTGCGCCATGGCGCACTGGGGAGTCGCCATGAGCTACTTCCATCAGATATGGAACCGGCCCGATGAGAACTCGGTCGCTCGCGGATGGGCAGAGATGCAGAAAGCCCAGTCGCCGGCGGCCAAGACGCCTCGTGAGCGCGCATATGTTGCGGCTCTAAGCGATTTCTACCGTCCGGGCGAGCCGGCATTCCCAGAGCGCGTTAAGACTTACTCCGAAGCGATGGGAAAGCTCTATGCTGAGTATCCTGAGGACGTTGATGCAGGCGCATTCTATGCACTCTCCCTGCTGGCTGCAACGGCTCCTGACGACACCAGTCTGACTGCGAATCGCAAAGCAATGGCGGTCCTGGCGCCGCTCTTCGCGAAGTATCCCGACAATCCTGGCCTGGACCACTACATCACTCACGCCTGCGACAATCCCGCTATGGCAGCCGAAGGGCTGGCAGGCGCCGATCACTATCGCGAGATTGCTCAGTCGGGCGCACATGCCTACCACATGCCAGGCCACATCTATGCGCGCCTGGGCATGTGGCCGCAAGACATCGAAGCCAATCTCGGATCAGTGAATGCAGCCAAGGCCAGCCAGGCAAAATATGGAAGCGGAATCATGGACGAGCCTCATTCTTATGACTTCCTCCTCTACGCCTATCTTCAGAGCGGCCAGGACGATCGGGCGAAATGGGTGCTCGAGCAAACGCAACAGCTGCTGGGTCAAATCGATACCATGCCGGCAATGGGGGGTCATCGCATGTCGGCAATGGTCCCGTATTATCGCAGCAAGTTTGCGGTTTTTTATGCGTTGGAGACGCGGGATTGGAAGTCGGCGGCAGGGCTTGAGCCGCCTGCCGGGTCTCCTCCGGATGTGGCTACGCTGGCGATATGGGCCCGTGCAATCGCACATGGGCATCTGCGCCAGTCTGCGGAGGCGAAGGCTGATCTTGCCCGCTACGACGCCCTGATGGATGAGATCAGGAAAGGCAAGAATTCATTTCTCGCCGAAGGCACTGGTGTAAAGATCGAGCAGGATGAGGTCATGGGCTGGGCAGCCTTTGCAGACGGCAAGCAAGATGAGGCACTGAAACATATGGCAGCAGCAGCCGACCTTCAGGACAAGGTCGGTCAGGGCGAAGTCGATATTCCTGCGCGCGAGATGCTGGCCGACATGTTGCTGGAATCTCATCAGCCACGGCAGGCGCTGGTGGAGTATGAGGTTGCGTTGAAACTCAGCCCCAACCGGTTCAATGCCCTGTACCATGCTGGACTTGCTGCGGAACAGGCGGGCGAAAAAGCGAAGGCACAGCAGTTTTACGCCGCGCTATTGAAGTCGACTGACAACGGCGCCCACTCAGCGCGACCCGAGTTTGCACATCTGAAGAACTTCGTGGCGTCTACTCAGATGGCAGCACAGCAGTAGTGCCAAATCGATGGACCAACCAATATTTGCACTCTGAGCGCTTTGGGGCACGACACGACCTCGCCTCATTCCGACGGAAGGCTCTCTTTGATAATCTGCGCCACCTCGTCGATGGATGTCTGCTGGCTCAATTCCGAGATCTCCTGATCAGCAGCAATTTTGTGCAGGCCCATGCGCTCGGCGATCTCGCGCTGCATGCCGAGATTCGCCGTAATCTCGCGCTCGGAGAGCAAGAGTATCTGTAGCATCAGGTGATCGCGCTCCTCGGATCGCCGGCTCATTCTGGATTGCCGCATGAGGATGAAGCTGGCTACGAGAATCGCTTCGAATGCGAACAGAACATCGAGAAGCGGGAATGGAAAGGGATCGAAGTGAGGCAGCGCCGGGATGGGCAGGATGTTCCACGCAAGCCAAACAGCAAAGATGACGATATGCAGCGTCACATAGGTAAGGCTGCCAATAAAGCCCGCCATGCGATCGCCGAGCTTCTCGCTTTGCGTGCGCTGGGCAAGAAACTCCTGCTCGTGTTTTGCGATGAGGTCAATGTGTTCCTGCAGACGGCCCTGGGCGGCACTCGGATTGTTGCTCTGTGTCACTGCTGGATCTTCCTTCCGCATGGCTAAGTGGCTCCACTTTGTTCAGCTTTCCCCCGAACCGGACGAGTGGTCGAGGCAGTATGCAGGACTGAAGTCACGGAGCTGTTCTTAGTTTGACATCGTTGGCTTTGCGCCCACTGTCTGTTTTTGAGCAACGGATCGCCTACCCGCATATTTCTTAGCGCAAGCCGTTCGAGCAAACCTAGCCAATTGAGCTCTCGACGGAACAATTTGAACCAGGCTCGGGTATTCCCTATTGCTTTCCCATAGGTACAAGTGGCACTATTTCTATGGGAAGGCAATAGGACGGGTGAGTCTATGGGAGAACGATCGGACGTTTGGCAGGGAACATTGGCCCTCATGGTGCTGAAAACCATTGAAATGATGGGTCCTCAACATGGATACGGAATCGCCCGACGGATTGAGCAGACCAGCGGCAATCTGCTCTCGCTCAACTACGGGACGTTGTATCCGGCTCTGCTCAAACTGGAGCAGGAAGGCTCAATCGCTTCAGAGTGGGGTCTGTCCGAGAACAATCGCAAGGCCAAGTACTACAAGCTCACCCGCGCGGGACGCCGGCAATTAGAGAAAGAAGCGCGCGAATGGCAGCAGACTACGGCAATTCTGGATCGGTTTCTCTCGCCTGCGGAGGAACAGTCATGAATCCCTGGCGTCTACTCAGAGCATTGCTTCAGCGCTTCAGCGCGGTCTTCAAGGGCTCACAAAGTCAGCAGAGCTTTGCGGATGAGATTGAGAGTCATCTACAGCTGCATATCGAAGACAACCTTCGACTGGGTATGACTCCAGAACAAGCACGGCGGGAGGCAATTTTGAAACTAGGCGGTGTGGAGATGACCAAGCAAAGCTATCGTGAACGCAACACGCTTCCGCTGCTGGACGACCTGCTGCAAGACCTGCGGTTCGCCTTGCGTCAACTGCGCAGGAGCCCAGCATTTACGATCACCGCCGCGCTGATGCTGTCCCTCGGCATTGGCGCGAGCGTGGCCATCTTCGCCTTTGTCGACGCGGCTTTGCTCAAACCACTTCCCTATCGCGACCCCACGCGCCTGGCAGGTGTCAATGAAGCGGTGAAACTGTTCGGCCGCGCCCCCCTGTCCTATCCCGACTATCTGGACTGGAAGCGACTGAACAATGTTTTTAGTTCAATGGATGTCTTCACCGGAACCGGATTCATGTTGAACACATCCAGCGGGGCCGAGCCGGTTGAGGCGGCCAGGGTGAGCGACGGATTCTTTCGCACACTGGGAACAACCCCAGTGCTGGGCAGAGACTTCTATCAAGGCGAAGATCTGCCCAGCGCACAGTCAACCATGATCTTGAATTACGCCACCTGGAAGCTGCGCTTTGCAGGCCGGATGGACATTGTTGGCCAGGTTGTTCAACTGAGTGGGGAGCCCTACACGATCGTTGGTGTGCTACCCGAAGACTTCCACTTCGCCCTCGATGGAGGCGCTGAATTTTGGGTGCCTTTTCACGCCAAGGGCGAGTGCGATTTGCGGCGCAGCTGCCATTCTCTGCACGGAATCGGCAGATTGAAAGATGGCGTTACAATTCAGGCGGCACAGTCCGAGATGCAGTCGATAGCATCTCAGCTTGAGCGACAGTATCCAGGGGACAATCGCGGCCAGGGCGCGACGATCGAGTTACTCTCTGAACTGATTGTCGGCGACATTCGCCCCATTCTGCTTACCTTTCTCGCGGCTGCTGGCCTGCTGTTGGCGATAGCTTGCGTCAACGTGGCGAGTCTGCTCCTGGTGGGCTCCGAAAGCCGCAGCAGAGAGATCGCAGTTCGCGGCGCCCTTGGAGCTTCGCGCGTGCGAATCGTCCGCCAATTCCTGACAGAAGGTCTGATGCTTGTCACGCTCGGATGCGTTCTCGGTCTCGGGCTCGCGGGTCTCGGAATGCGCCTGCTTGTCTCACTCATCCCAAAACACTTCTTCGAAGGCATGCCGTTCTTCCTCGACCTGGGGCTTGGTTGGCATGCGATTGTATTTACGGGCGTAATCGCGGGAATGGCCGGCGTTTTGTTTGCCGTCACACCGTTGCTGCGCCTGCCACTGACTGCGTTGCGTTTTGGTCTAGCTGAAGGTTACCGTGGAAGCACTGGAACCGTGTGGCGGCGATTTGGTTCCAGCCTGGTGGTGCTGGAGTTGATGATTGCGGTGGTATTGCTGGTTGGTGCGGGGTTGCTCGGCAAGAGCCTTTACCAATTGCTACACGTCAATTTGAGTTTCAATCCGGATCATCTGGCGATTCTCACTGTGGAAGCGCCTCCATCGCTCTACCCCAAAGACGAAAACCTGATTGCGCTACAGAGGCAGATCATCAGTCGCATTTCAGCGTTGCCTGGCGTAGAGTCGGTTGGCCTCACGAGTGTCGCGCCGGTCAGTTTCAACGGCAATACAGACTGGATCCGCTTTGTTGGACGGCCCTTCAACGGTGAGCACAACGAGGTGAATCTGCGCGATGTCAGTGCGGATTACATCAAGATGCTCCAGGCTAAATTGCTTCGCGGAAGGCTGTTTTCGGATTCTGTCGATGGAGCAAAGCCTAAGGTCGTCGTCATTAATCAAAAGCTGGCTGAGATGTATTATTCCGGGCAAAATCCGATCGGCCAGCGGTTCGGCAACGGCAGTCTTGATCCGAATTCGATCAAAGAGATTATCGGCGTTGTAGACGACATTAATGAGGGTTCTCTGGGGTCCCCCATCTGGCCCGCGGTCTATTATCCGATCTATCAGGATGAGGACAACTCCTTCACGCTGATGGTGCGCACTTCGCAGTCGGAGGCGTCGATTTTGCCGGCGCTGGTAAGTACGATTCATTCGATTGATCGCGGTGTCGGGACGCGGGGAGAAAGCACCATGTCGACCTACATTCACGATTCTCCCGCAGCTTATATTCATCGATCTTGCGCGTGGCTCGTCGGCGGATTCGCTGCTCTCGCGCTGGTCTTGAGCATGGCGGGACTCTATGGCGTGATTGCGTATTCGGTCAGCCAGCGGACGCGCGAAATCGGCGTGAGGATGGCGCTTGGTGCGCAGCGAAGTTCCGTTTATCAACTCATCTTGCGCGAGGCCGCCCGATTGACACTGGTTGGAATTGTCCTTGGCTTGATCGGCGCTGTGGGCGCGGCAACGCTGATGCGCACGCTTCTTTTTGGAACCGCAGCGTGGGATGTCGGCACACTCGCGTCTGTCGCGGTCGTGCTGGGCGGTTGTGCTTTGCTGGCGAGCTATATTCCAGCGCGGCACGCTGCTTCGGTAAATCCCGTGGAAGCCCTTCGTGCGGAATAGTATCCGATCCCCGATATCTTAGCCGGCTCTCCCTGTCTTTGATTGCCAGCGAGAGCCAGTGTGTTTGCCTTTATTCGCAACGCAGTACGATCTGCGGATCGACCCTGGCCGCTCGCCGCGCTGGCAGCCAGCAAGCTGACAACGCGACGACCGCGAGAAAAACAGGCACGACGGCGAATGTCGCCGGATCGTCGCTGTGAATCCCGTACAGGACGCTTGTAAAGAGCTTCGCTAAAGCGAAAGCCGCAGGCAGACCGATAACTACCGCAATCGCAGTAAGAAACAGGGCCTGGCGAACGATCAATTGTTGGACTTGACTCGCCTGCGCTCCAAGCGCCATCCGTATGCCGATTTCGCGAGTGCGCCGGCTTACGGAGTAGCTCATTACGCCGTAGAGACCGACCGCTGCGAGGATCAACCCAATCGCGCCGAAAACACCAAAGAGTGTTGCGGCGAGACGAGGCAAGAAGAAGGCGTCGCGAAGATGTTCCTGCATGGTTTGAATATTGTAAACAGCCATCGCCGGATCCAGGGCACGAATCTGATTGCGCGCCGCGCTCACGATCTCCGCGCTGTTGCCTCCGGATCGAACAACGAACGTATAGCCCATGAAAGCAGGATCAGATGCGACGGTTTGATCGAGGGAGCGGAAGAGCACAGGACGAGTCTCTTCACCGATGGAGCGCGCTTTGATATTGGCCACCACACCGATGATTTGATAGGTCACTCCACCGCCTGAAACACTCTGGCCGATGGGATTCTCTGAGCCGAAGATTCTCTGCGCGAAGGCTTGATTTACGACGGCAACTTTGGGACTGTTGGTCGCTGCTTCGCTGGTGAAGTCTCGGCCTGCAAGGCGAGGGATGCCCATGACATCGAAGTATCCGGGTGTGACCATATAAAGTTCGACAGCAGGATCAGGCAGCCCAGGGGCAGAGTTGCTGGATTTCGGCTTCACAACCGCGTGGAAAGAATCGCTGCGGTTGCCCCCATTGAGCGGAATGCTATCGGTGGTAACAACTGAGATCACGCCAGGCAGCGCGGCCACCCGCTGACGGGCTGTTGCGAGAAACTGTACTGTCCGTTCTGCGGAGTAGCCGTTGACGCGCGGATCGACCTGAAGGCTTACAATTCCATTGGTGCGAAATCCGATGTCGATCCTGGCGGCCTCTTGCAGGCTGCGTAAGAAAAGACCTGTCGCACTTAAGAGAACGACACACATCGCGATCTGGGTGACGATGAGAATGCTGCGCAAGGTCACACGCCGGCCAGGACGCGCAAATGGATCTTCGCCCTTGAGTGCGTTTGAGAGCATGGGATGGGAAGCAGCCCATGCAGGCGTGATGCCGAAGATGAGGCCTGCCCCTACGCTGAGCACAAAAGTGTAGGCAATGACGCGCCAGTCAACGCTGAGAGTGAGATCGAGCGGCACTGGCGCCGGCAGTCGGAAGCTCGAAAGAGCTTGCGTCGTCCAGAGTGAAAGCAGAATGCCGAGTCCTCCGCCGGCGAGAGCGAGAAGCACGGATTCGAGAACCATCTGGCGCAGAATTCGATAGCGCGTCGCTCCGAGAGCAAGGCGGACTGCCATCTCCTTTTGACGACCAATCGTCTGCGCCAGAAGTAGATTGGCAACGTTAGCACAGGCAATCGCGAGCACCAGCAGAACAACTATCGAGAGCGCCGCAAGAAAGAGAAGCACAGATGACTTGTCTCGCGGTGGCAATGAGCCGGCTTGTTCAAAGCGGAAGTTGTTGCCCTTGTCCGTGGCCGGATAGGCGGTAGCGAGCCGCTGCGCGAGCGTGCTGAGTTCTGCTGCGGCCTCGCTGCGGCTGACTCCAGGTTTAAGTCGCGCTATCACTTGCAACCAATGCATGTTGCGAGAGTCACGGTCTTGCAGGTTGGTGACCAGATCCGTGACGTGGCCAAGAGGCACCCAGAATTCGGAATCAAGGATCAAATCGATTCCACGAAAGCCCGCGGGGGCCACGCCCACTACGGTGTAGGGGTGTCCTGACAAAGTAACGGTCTTCCCTGCTATCAAAGGATCGGAGGCAAAGCGGCGCTGCCATAATCGATGGCTGAGAACAATGACCTGATTCTGTTCTTCGCTTTGCAGGAAGCCACGGCCAACCGTCATCGGAATCTGCAACACGTCAAAGAAATTTGCCGATGCAGCCTGACCCCAGACTCGCTCCGGCTCTCAGCTGCCTCCAATTGAAGCAGGGACAAGCTCGTTGTAAGCGGCCACTCCTGAAAATGATTTGGCTTGCTCTTGAACGTCTTTGAAAACCGGCTCGGGGAAGTTGTTGCAGCACTGGTCACCATCATGCAGGGTGTGCAACGTCAGCAGCGATGTTGGATCACCAACCGGGGCAGGACGCAACACGAATCGACTCACCATGGAGAAAATCGTAGCGTTGGCGGCGATGCCAAGACCAATGGAGACGATGACCGCTATTGCGAAGCCGGGCGAACGGGAAAGCCTTCGGAAGGTATAGGCGAGATCTTGCTTCAAGATTGTCATCGGCGCACTCCAAGATGATCGAGGTACGAGGGACGTTGAGTGTTTGTTCCCAGAGGCCCTGGAAACTTACGCTCCCATACGCCAAGAGGGGCGCCGTTAATAGCGCGCCCCTCGGTAGATCGCGTGAGATTCAGTTGTTGCGCAACGCGACCATTGGATCGATCCGCGATGCTCTCCTCGCGGGAAGATACCCCGCCACCAACGCGACCACTCCCAGCAAGAGAATCATGCCGGCGAAGGTGACAGGATCAGTAGGAGCCGTGCCAAACAACAACGCGGCTATCCCTTTTGCCACCAAAACAGACGCAGCCGTGCCTGCCAAAATGCCGATCGCAGCCAGTCGTATGGTCTTTCCGAGGACACCAAGCTGCACTCGCTGGACGGTCGCTCCCAGCGCCATGCGGATGCCGATCTCCTGCGTGCGTTGTGTTACTGAGTAGGAGATCACGCCATAGATGCCGAGTGCAGCCAGGATCACGCCAAAGACCGCGAATGAGACCACCAGCAGCACAAAGAATCGCCGCGGCGAGACGGCATGATCGACGATCGTTTGGATCATTCGAAATTCCGCAGCGGATTGATTCGGGTTGAGCTCTCGCAGCTTGCCCATCACGCTTGCGGCGAGAGCGTCCGGGGGCAACTTGGTGCGCAGGATCAGTTCCGCACCGACCGGTCCTTCCTGCATCGCAGAGAAGTAAACCTGCCAGCCCGGTTTTCCCTCGACGTTGGCTTCGTGGACATCGTCGATCACGCCGATGACCTGCCGGTCCAGGCCGTTCATAAAGATCATGCGCCCAACGGCATCTTGCCCTGGGAAGATAGCTTTCGCCGCGCTCTGATTGAGGATCACGACCGGTGCGCTTTTGGAGCCATCTGCCCAGGTGAAGTCGCGACCATGCAACCTCATTCCCATCGCATCCAAATAGCCTGGTGTAATCACGTAAACAAATGCTCCGGGAAGTTCGCCTGGTTCGTAGTGCTTGCCCTTGATCCTTGGACTGTCCCAGCTGCGATTGCGTTCCAGGGGCAGGTAGTCCACGATGCCAGATCGTTCCACGCCTGGAAGCGCATTGACGGAGCTCAATATCTGTTGGAAGATAGCGCCACGCTTTTCCGGAGTATCAGCATCGTAGTCTACCTTGACTGCGGCAACGTTGCTTGGCTGGAATCCCAAATCCACATCGAGCACATGCAGAAAACTACGCAGCAACAGCCCAGCTCCCACAAGAAGAACGCAAGCGAGGGCAACTTCCGAGATCACCAGCAGAGAGCGCATTCGCTCGTGCTTTCTACCCTCGCTCATACCTTGTCCAGAATCCTTGAGCGCCTCCTGCACGTTGTTGCGAGAAGCCCGGAGTGCGGGAACGATGCCGAAAAGCAGGGCGGTCAGGAATGCGATGACGACGCTCCATGCGAGGGCTTCGCCATCCACTCGAATACTGGACAACATGGGAAGCGCGATTGAGCCTTGGTGAGCCAGGAAAGATGTAATTGCATAAGCCATGGCCAAGCCAAGCGCTGCTCCTGCACAGGACAACACCATGCTCTCGGTGAGCAACTGGCGCATTAGCCGCATGCGGCTGGCTCCGAGAGCCAGGCGCAAAGCAAACTCCTTCGTGCGCGTAGCGGAACGCGCCAGCATGAGATTAGCGAGATTGACGCAGACAATCAATAGCGTCATTCCAACCGCGCACCATAGAACGATCAATGGAGGACGCAGCTTGCCGCTGATGTATTCCTTCACCGTCATCAGAGCCATCGGTCTCTTCGCATACGCACCAAGCGAATCCGCATACTTGGGATTGAAATAGAGCCTCGGAGTAACGATGTTCACATCTGCCTGAGCCTGGGCAACAGTAACGCCCGGTTTCAATCGTCCAACCAGAGCGAGAATGTTGCCCCACTCACGCATATCATCGAGAACTGCGGGCATGAAGAGATCGACCTTCGCTCCTGGCGAAAAAACGGAACCGAAGTCAAAGCTCGCCGGCAAAACACCGACCACCGTCACCGGTTTACCGTCAATATCGATCGGCCTTCCAACTATCGCCGGATCGGCTGCGTATTGGCTCTTCCAGAATGCATTCGCAAGCAGAGCTACCCCCCGCGCGCCTTGGCGTGTTTCCTCAGCGGCGAAGAGACGTCCCAATGCGGGGTCAACTCCCAGAGTTTGGAAGAAATTTCCGGTCACCATGATTCCGGTGGCGAGTCTAGGCTGCCCTGCTCCAGTAAGCTTCAGATTGTCGGTTGACGAAAATGCAAAGTACCCAGCTACATCCTGAAAGGTGTGATTCTGTTCCCTGAATTCGTCATAAGCATCCGCTGTATATGTCTCGCACGAGAAGCCGCATTTACTCGCTGCCGGCGCCATCCAAAGCACTTGCTGCGAATCGCGGAATGGCAGCGGCCGTATCAGTATGGTGTTGACTACGCTGAAGACGGCGATGTTCGCGCCTATACCGAGGGCGAGAATCAGCACAGAGATGACGGTAAACGTCTTGTCCCGAAAGAGAGTGCGAAACGCATATCCGAGATCTTGCATGAGGATGTCGAGACTGGGTAGACCGCGGCTCTCGCGTTGCAGTTCCTTAGCTTGCATAACTCCTCCGAATCGAATCATTGCTTGTCGGCGCGCCTCGGCGGCGGATAGGCCGTGGCGAATATTCTCCTCAATCGCAAAATCGATGTGGGAAGCCA
>Ga0302307_10002712_pt1 | contig 10760 bp, 10 predicted proteins | sample III_Palsa_E3_2_FD_200530 | JGI IMG/M metagenome (GOLD analysis project Ga0302307, IMG submission 200530) | Peat permafrost microbial communities from Stordalen Mire near Abisko, Sweden - III_Palsa_E3_2 | ecosystem: Environmental > Terrestrial > Soil > Palsa > Peat permafrost | place: Sweden... | reverse complement strand
CGGATCTTTGCGTTCCCGCGCCGGCGGTCGGCGCCCGTGTCGAGCCAGCGGGTGCAGAGTTCGTCGGCTCGACCAAGCTCAACTCACCCAAACCTAAGAAGGCTCGCCGCTGGCTGTGGTGGATTTTGGCGTTGCTCCTGGCATTTGTTGTCGGCGTGTTGCTGGGGCGCATGATGGCGCGGAAATGTCCGCATTGCCCCGCGGCAGCGGTGCTAGGCAACGGAGGTGGTGGTGGCGCCCGCGAGCGTTAAATAGGCTCAAATCCATGGATCCGAGCCGATTGGATCAATACGATGCATTATGTTTTGCCGGAGCCTAACGGTAGGTATTTCTCGTTCGGTTCGGCGCTCGCAATTTCTAAAGCATTTGGCATCGAATTGACTAGAATCGCGGAGTGGCCGATGAAGAACATCCATTACCGCAGGACGCGCTTGTTCGACTCGAGGCGAGTACGACTTCCGCGGACGTGCGCCGGATTGCTGCCGAGTTGCTTCCGGCGTTCTACGAGCAGCTGAGGCGGATTGCAAAGCGAACGCGCGTGCGCTACGGAGCTGGGCACACGATGCAGACCACGGCGCTCGTGCATGAGGCCTACCTGCGACTCGGGCAGTCGTGCAGTTTTGCCGACGAAACCCATTTTCTTCGCGCTTCGGCGCTCGCGATGCGACACGCTTTAATCAATCACGCGCAGTCGCGGATGGCCAATAAGCGTGGTGGTGGTGGCCCGCACGTCACGCTATCGCAGGTTGCGGACCTGTCGATCGATTCCGATGAGGGAATGCTGGCCCTCAATGAGGCGATGGAGCGTTTGGCTAGCGAGATGCCGCGCCTGGCCGATGTGGTCGAGTGCCGCTTTTTCGGCGGCTATGGCGAGGAGGACACCGCGCGTGCGTTGGGCGTGTCCTTGCGCACAGTGCAGCGCGACTGGCTGAAGGCCCGTGCGTGGTTGTTTCGGGAACTCCGCGGCGCGGTCAGCTAGCCATTATTGGACGGGTGCGGGACGCGATTACAACCGAGCCCCCGCTTTCTCGCCCAATATCGGTCACACGGGCGGTATAGAAGCGCACCGGAGGCGTGGCGTTTTGCCGGTCCTGTGGTGATCTCCGCGCACACTCCCGCGAGAATTTGCACGAGCGCTCGTGCACCATGGGTGAGGTTGGCCGCTTGCTGCATGGTGCTGGTGGTCCGGCTTGCGCGTGCGGGCGTTTTCGCTACCCTGCCGCCACGGCGAGTCATTACACCGACGAGCAGTCGCAGCACCAACGCCGCAATCAAAGGCCATGCAAATGCTTGCTTAAAGGCGGCATCGGCGGCATGGCTTTCACGGACTCCATCCAACAAATGTCCGCAACGATTCAAGGCGGACGCATGGGCGTTGCCCGCAACCAAGGCAGTGGCCAAAGAGCAATAGGTACGATCAGCATGGCGGATCCGCAGTTGTCCTATTTACCGGAATAGGGTCCGAATTTCTTCGCATCCCAGCTTAGGCCGATGCTGGTATCCGGTACAACGATGTTCCCAGGCTCGACGTCCACGGTCGCACCGCTGTGCGTGTAGAAAATGTGTGCGCCATCGTCAGTGACCTTCTCGCCGTTTTGATCGTGCAAATTCAGCCGGTACCAGGCGCACACCGTTGCCACTGAGTCCTTGGTCGTGATGAGAACCGCACCCGGGCTCTGTCGGTCAATCTCGGTTACACGAGAGGTATAGAACGGGACCGGGGGCGTAGCGTTGGCCGGTCTGGTGATGATCGCGGCAAAGCGCTCGTCTGCTATGGGCAACGTTTGCTGCTCGATGCGTGGAGCTGACGGTCCGACCCCCCCGTGTGGGTGTCGGGCGATCGTCAGCCGCGACACGAAACCGCTGATGGACGTCTGTCATATCCAGCTCCTTAAAAGTTCGTAGCCATCTCGATGCATGCGCATACACGTGGAAATCCAGGCCCGGGGGTATGCCAATATCAGTTAGAACCAAAAGCAGTGGCCGATCCCGCCAGGAATACGGAACTGATGGCCCTTCGGGTAAGCGATATTCACAGAACGAGGGGCGAGGCGGGGGCATGCCCTACGCCACCAGGCAAGCATTACACGGTGGCATGGCTTTGAGGCGGGGGAAGCGTCTGGTCGATCGTGACGCACGCATCGGGCCCTCGCAAGTGACGTTGCAACTCACCCCTGTAGAACCCGAATCAAGCCAAGAACCCGCCAACACCGTCGGGCGCCGCGCGGCGGCGCGCGCTTCGGCCGAGCGGGTTCTTCAGGCCATGGGCGGAGACTGACATCAACGGCGGTGGCGGGATTGGCCCGCGATTGCTGTTCTTATGGGGTAAGCGCGGCCTAAGACGTCACGCCGGACCAGCGTTCTCGATCTAACCCAAAGCGGAGTGCCTGTACATGAACAGTGGCATCAAATATCTGGCAGCTATGGCACTCGTATTCGGAAGCGCCGGGATCAGTGCTCAGACCACGACCGAACCCCTTACCGGCCTGCCGCTCGCGCCAGGGTTCAAGAGAACTGCGGATCCTTTGCAGTCGTACAAGTATTGTGGCAAGAGCGCGAGCATCGTACTTTATGTGGGCGCTGGTTTCCCCGACCTGGACCACGAGAACGCGTGGTTCGCTCATGCCATGCCGCACGCTGCCGTGTTTACCGCGAGTACCGGTATCAAGACCTTCATCACGCCAGATGGAACCGCCGCCGTTGAAACGGCCGACGCCTTTATTTCCTACCTTCGCTTCTCCCCTGGGCTCTCGCCGGGGGAGATGAAAATCCTGGGAGCGGAGCCCGCCTCAAGAACATGTACCGCGGATTAGTTCATTGGTAGAACCTGACTCCTGTGCGGCTGGAGTGGTCGTCGGAGATTGGGGCCGCCAGCATTTGCTATGGCTGCCTGCAGTCGTTGCCGTTACCGGTCATTCCAATGCACGGCCGGCCCTTCGAGGGTTCGAATCCCTCTCTCTCCGCCAATTTAGCCCGTTTTCCGCTTACTCCCGCACGCGGCAGACCCTGCTGTAGGGAAACCGTACGGAAACTTGCGCCAACGGGCGCCGGTGCGCTGCCCCGGCTGTAGTCGAACAAATTCGAGTTGTGTAGTTCGCTGATTCGTCCACCGCCAACCTCGACCACAGGGCTGTCGCTGGCGGAGTTGGTCAGTCCGCTCCACTTCGCCCGCCGCCGTATGATCCCACCGCTCTGCGTGCATGTTTTGACTTATGTTCGAGGCGGTGCTCAAGACATTTGAGATGCTTGCTCTGGAATGCGACTGTAACGCGATGGGGAAAGCGCTGGATCGAGCTGCCAGGTGACCGTTCGGGTCCGAACGGATCCGGCCCGTGCACTGCCGCGCAGGTGCGGCACTCGCCAGAAGAGCTTACTGCCACGGCGGACAAGATGGCCCCGAACATGGTGCAGCCGGGCCGGTCGTCGGAACGTGTCGAATTCGCTACTGATCCCGGATTTGTACTCTGGTAGCAGCGGAGCAAAGACCTCGATTTGCTCCAGAAGCGCCGATTTACCGGACTTTGCCCGCGCTCTGTTGAGGCGCTCGAGCATCAATGGCCGACGCGGTAGGCCTGGACGGGTTATCAGCAGTAGTAAAAACGCCAGCAGCACCGGTATTTCTATTGCTATGGTGCCCAGCGACTCACGATGGACAGCAGCGGTTTGCTCGGGCGTCAACGATGCCCTCCCATAATAGTCCTGCCAGGTGCGCTCAAAGCGGAAGCGAAAACAGCGCCGCAAGATGTCCGCGCCCTTGACAGAATAGTCCGCCACGCACAGTGACGATCGTTCGGGTCGACCGTAAACTTCGGGATCCTCGCCTTCTTCAGTATCGAAATCAAAATACGCTTCCATATTGCTGGACATCACCTCCATGTCGGATTCGCCAATTGCCCAAAACGTTCTCAACAGTCCGCGGCGCCCTTGGGGAGTGGATTGAATGAAAACGCCTCGCCGACCTCGTATGACCGAGTCGACGGGGCTCTTGAAGCCATAACGAGTCAGTTCGTCCCACCACGGAGCCTCAGCCCATTCGATCCATACGCGCTCCGCAGGCACGCGCAACAGATCGGCACAAGCGAGGGTACTTGCCCCATTCGAATAGGCGAGAGCGGTGCACAAGCGCGTCAGCTCATCGTTCAGGACGTATCGCGTTGCGCAGTTGGCAACGTCTTTCGCGAACGCGGCCGCATTGGTTAATCGCGTGATCGATCCATCCTTTGTGCTCTGCACGACAAAAGGGCTACGACATTGCGCGACGCGATCCGCTAATCTCATTCACAAAACGTAGCAGCGTCGTCGTGAAGCGAGGGCACTTTGGGATGACTCAAGCCTCAGTCGTGATGAACCCGGCAGTTTCCGAGATAAGAATCCTCGCTACCGTCTACGAACCCGTGCCCTCGTAGCGCCTCGAAGGGGGCGGGCAGCGGGAGCGGATACAGTTTCCGCATTCGCTCGCCCTAAAAACGTGGCGGAGGCTGCACGACGCAAGTCATCGATGCTGGCCTGAACCGGCGAAGCGTTGCCCTTTGTATTCGACAAGATGAACGTGCCTTGCAACACGGCTTGCATGTGCAGCGCGAGACTCGTGGCCGTCCATGCGGCGCGAATGCGAGCCAAAGATCTTCAAGGTTCGTTGCGCCTATGCCTACCGCCTTTAGAGGCGTACCGAAGCATTGCCTCATTCGCGACCGGTTGTGACGAGGTGCAGGGCAGCGGCCGTACATCTGCTTTTCGCTTGCTTTCCAGAAGCCTTCATCACGCACCCAGCGCCACTCATACCATTTCGATCTCGAGCAGTTGGCGCTCGGATATGGTTTGACGCATCCGAGCAGCTTTCAGTTGCCAATGTTTGTCGCAACAGCACAACGGAAGTCTTCGCGTCTACGAGCAGGGTGCGACGCCAAACAGCCGCTAATTGCCGAGGGGAGCAAAAATGATTAAGGAAAAGCCAATGATCGCCGGATTGTTTGCTAGGCGATTCGCGATCGTCTCGTTAGCCTGCGTATGGATCATCGCAGCGGAAAAGCCTGCGATGGCGCAGACGGAGCCCGCTACAACCGCTACAACCGCTGCACCGGAAGCCGAGCTGCAAGAGGTCATCGTCACGGGCAGCATGATCAAGAGGCCGAATGCCGAAACCGCGGAGGCCGTCACGATCCTCAAGGTGGACGAGCTCAAGGAACAGGGCATCACGAATGTGGAGCAGGCGATAGGCACGCTTACCTCCTCCGCCCCGTCGGTAAACATTGCCTCAAACGTAGGGTCATTTACCGGAGGCGGCAGTTACGCCAACCTGCGCCACCTGGGCAACGGCAGCACGCTGGTGCTGCTTGACGGCCAACGGCTGGCGAACAACGCCTTCAATGGCAATGCGGTCGACCTGAGCGGCATTCCGTTCTCGGCTATCGGCAGCGTCGAGGTGCTTCGGGAAGGCGCTTCGGCGCTGTACGGCTCGGACGCAATCGCGGGCGTGATCAACTTCATCACCAAGAAGAATTACCAGGGGGCCGAGGTCCAGGCCAATTTCGATCGGCCGCAGGAAGCAGGCGGCGGCTCGGGCGAGGCGGATTTCATCTTCGGACACGGGGATCTGGCGAGCGATGGCTATAACTTCATGATCACGGCAAGTTACAGCAAGCAACAGGAGCTGCGCGCGACGCAGCGGGCGTTTTCCGCCGAGGGTTTTGATCCCGCACGGGGCGTCCCTAATACAAACACTCCGGGTTCGTGGCCCGGGAATGTACTGGATGCCAACAGTAACTACTGGCAGTCGGGCTATCCGACCTGTGCGGGCAATCCGCAACTGACCACCTATTTCGGCGACTGCTCATACCGGTATTCCGCCGCGACCGATCTGCTCCCGGAGTCCCACGAGACTTCCGCGATGGCTTCCTTCAGCAAGGCGCTGCCGGCCAACAACACACTGCAGTTGCAGTACTTCTATACCCAATCGGAAGTAAACGGTTACTCCGGTCCCATGTTCTACGAACTCCAGATGGACCCGGCGAGCCCCTACTTCCCGAAGGCGTCTCAGCTGATATGCGCTAGAGGCGCCGCGAACTGCACTACCGCGGCGCCGGATCTCACTGATCCGATCGACGCGGTCTGGACCGACCCGAACAACAGCCGCTACGGGGGCACCCTCAATGTCGAGCAGCGGGTTCTGCTGACGTTCTCCGGCAGCAACGCCGGGTGGGACTACTCTGCGGACCTCAACTACAGCACCAACACCAACGACAATCGCTGGACCGGGGGCATTCCCGATGAGGCGGTGCTTGCGCCCGGCGGCATCCTCAGCGATCTGATCAACCCCTTCGGTCCGCAGAGCGCGGCAGGGCAGACTCTGATAAACCAGTCGTATGTAAACGGCGTATACGAGATTGGCAAGGACACACGGTGGAGCGTCGACGGCCATGCCAGCCACGCGCTGGGCGACGCTTTCAATGCGGGCACTCCAGCGACCGTGGCGCTCGGCTTCACTGTTAACGGCGAACGCTTCACGCAGGTGACCACGCCCTATAATACGCTCGTAGCCGCGGCAACCGGACTTACGGCTAGTTCAGTCGAAGGGAGTCGCAATGTACAGGCGGCTTACGTCGAGCTGGACATGCCGATGACCAAGGGTCTCGATCTCGACGTATCAGATCGCGAGGATCGATACAGCGATTTCGGCACGACCAACAACGCCAAGCTGTCGGTGCGCTATCAGCCGATCGATTTCCTGACCCTCAGGGGAGCCGCCTCCACCGGCTTCCGGGCGCCGACGCTCTTCCAACTATACTCGTCGCCTTTCCTGACAGCTTCGGACTCCCCCACCATGGGATCAGGGAATCCGTTCTGCTCACCGGGCAACTACACTGCGGAGTGGAACCCAAGTGTTTGCGCCTCGCAGGGACTGGCGTTGAACGGAGGAAACAAAAAACTGGGACCTGAATCCTCGCAAAACTTGGATCTCGGCCTCATCGTCGCCCCGATCCAAAATATGGGCATCACGCTGGACTATTACAGAATCCTGCTCAAGAACGTCGTCCAAACCGTTCCGGCCTCGGCGATTTACAGTGATCCCGCCGCGCTCTCAAACTATATTGTAACGAACGCAACTGGAACACTCACTACATCGGTCGCGGAGGCCAACGAATGCAATCCTTACACGGCACCGACCTGTGGATACATCCAGGAAAACTTTCAGAATACGGGCAGGATCACGACCAACGGGTTCGACTTGAGCATCCAATACCTGCAGCATACCGCCATTGGGACGTTCCACGAGGATCTGGAAGGAACCGCGATCACGCAGTTTCTGGAACAGCAGTACAACGGCGGCCAGAACGTCAACCTGGTGGGCAATCTAGGAATCGTTTTAGAGCTGCCGGCGTACCGGTGGGAGCATAACCTGAAGGTCGACTGGACCAGCCCGGAGGGTATGCTTGGTGGCGGGCTGGGCAACCGCTTCTACTCAAGTTACATTGACGAATACCCCGATGCCAACGGCAATCAGCGGACGGTGGGGATCTATTCGCTCTGGGATGCCTACGCCGTCTACAAGCCCACCTCCAAGCTGTCCGTGTTGTTTGGAATCAAGAACCTGTTCAACACAAGTCCCCCGTTCACCAATGCGCAGCAAAACAACTTTGCGGCCGGGTACAACGCGCTCGTTGCGGATCCCCTGTTGCGGAACTTCTACATCAATCTGAAATACAAGCTCTTCTGAATTCCTTGCCGAGATAAGAATCCTCGCGACCGTCTACGATACTGTGCCCTCGTAGCGCCTCGACAGTGCGGGCAGCGGGATAACCCGCAGAATATCCTCGCGATAGGCGGCGCTCGAATGCAGGCAAACACCGGAGGTTAACGTGAGCGCAAAGCTCCCATGACCGGCTACCTCGGCGTATGAAATCGCGGCGGCGTTCACCAGCAATGATCGCCCGATGCGAACAAAGCCAAGCCGCCCAAGTTGCACCGATAGGCCCTTGATAGAGTCGCGACGGAGATACTCCACCTTGCCGGCCCGCAAGGTTACGTAGTTGCCGTCCGCCTCAACGTAGTCGATGGACTTCGGATCGAGCGGATATAACTTCCGTTGTCGCTCACCCACCACAAAGCGCGGTGCCGCCAAAGTCCCCAGCCCGACACCCAATGTGTCCGACGGGAGACACCCGTTGCTGCGTAACGCATGATTGAGCAGACACCGAGCGCGCACCATCGCCCGGTCAAAGCGCTTTGCAGCTACCGGGACCATGAAGTAGTCAAAAGCGCCTTCGTCGAAGGCCCTGGCCGCGTGATCGGCGCAGTTCGACATCATGATGCCTAACGGACGGGCGTCCGTCGTCAGCGCGCGCAACACTTCAAATCCCGACATGTCCGGCAATTCCACGTCCAAGAGCACGATGTCCGGGTTAAGGGTCTCCATCGCCTCGATAGCCGCCCGACCGCTGGCAGCCTCGCCGACTACCTGGACGTCGTTTTTGCATGCGCAGAGTTCAAGCAGGCAATCCCTCGCCTGAGCTCGACCGTCTACCATGAGTAAGTTCACATGCCCTCTATGGTCAGAAGTAGTCGTAAGGCACGCTGCTCAATGCGCGCTCTGTGTTGAAGTGGTCGGCTACCACGGCCTAACTTCCCGCGGCGCTCACAGCGGATGGAAAACTGGATTGCGCCCCGAAGTAGCACTCGATGGCTTCGATCTTGTTATCTCGAAGGCGCAGGTACTCCACATTGCGAAAGCTCTTGCCGTTCCTGGTCCGGCACACATACATCACAAGCGCCTCGTTGCCATGTCCAAATACGCGCCGCAAGTCAAACCGCTCGATAAAATCAATCTGCGACTCCCAACACTGCGTCTTGAATGCGCCCTTACTGATGTGGTCGTCTCCGGCGGCGCTGGTAAAAGTGAAATCGTCCGTTAATAGTCTGTCGAGCGGCGGCCAATCCTTCTTCTCCCACCCCTCATACCACTTGCGAATGGTGTCGCGGTTGTTCGAGTTCAGCCCCGTCTCTTCCCGTGCGCTGGCAAGGGTCGGGATAACAAGCGATGCAGCTAGTGCATAGCGACTTGCTGTGAGCACCGCCCGGCGGGACAAAAACGTTCTGCTCATATTGCACTTCTCCTATGACGCAGCAAGACCTTCCGCTAAGTGATAAGGCATCGGCACAACAACAAGCTGCGAGTGTACGGGGGAGAATCAAGGCCGCGCAGCACTTTGCGGCAGTGCGGACTAGAAGCGCGACAAAGCGGATGGACTAAGCGCTGAAAGTGAACCGCGTCGAAACTGGGCGGCAATTAGCACAACACGATGGCGTGGCGGAGGTGAGATTCCCAGTCGGCCCAATACTAAAGCGTGAGCATGACGTTAAACTACTACGAGCTCCCACTCACCAGCCGTTCAACCGACGCGTGGTAGCTTCTACTCAGCTTAAGCTCCGTGCCGTCCCTGAGCAGCACGGCATACTCGCCCTTGTCCTGGGGTTGAAGTTCGGCGACCCGATCGACATTCACCAGGACGGAGCGGTGGATTCTTACGAAGCCGGATAGCGCCAGTCGAAGTTCGACGGCGGCGATCGTCTCTCGCATTAACCAGGTCTTGCCCCCCACATGAATAGATACGTAGTCGCCGGCCGCCTCGATCCAGTCAATTTCGGCTACTCGAACGACCACAATTCGCCCTTTGTCTTTGATCGCCAGGCGATCCACGGCCGATACGATCGCTGGCGAGGTGGTTATCGGCAGATCCGCGGCCGCCTTGCGCACGCGCTGAGCAATGTCCTTGTCCGCAGCGAGCGACATCGCTTCTCGTACATGTGCCAGGGCGGCATCAAACCGCTCTTCGTTCACGGGTTTTAGTAGATAATCCAGCGCGTGGACTTCGAAAGCCCGCAGCGCGAACTTATCGTAAGCCGTCACAAAAACGATATGCGGCCGTTTGATATCGGCAATGGCGTTGATGACATCAAATCCCGTCCTGCCCGGCATCTGAACGTCCAGGAACACCAAGTCTGGTTGATACCGTCGAATCGCCTCCACCGTTTCTCGCCCGTTCCGGCACTCGCAGACCACGTCCAAGTCCGCAGATCGCTGCGAGAGTACCCTCAGGCCGCGACGCGCGAGTTCCTCGTCATCGGCGATAATTGTGCGAATCCTCACGCGCGGAGCGCCTCGAGTTCCGTGTCGCTGGCCTGACTGACGGGTGCTGGCCGAAAGGGCAGTCTGATTACGACCGCGCAACCGGATGCGTCGATTCGGCCGCCTACCTTCAGGCTTGCGGCGGCTCCGTACAAAGCATTCAACCTATCGGAAGAATTTTGCAGGCCTAGGCCGGAGGTAGTTAACGTGCCTCCCCGGAGTCCCGGACCGTCATCCTCGACCGATACAACCAGATCCGCGACGTCCCTGCGCACCGATACCCAAAGGGAGCCGCCGTTCTCGCGGGGCAGAACGCCATGGCGCACGGCATTCTCGACCAGTGGTTGAAGAATGAGCGTCGGGACGAGAGCGGTCAGCGCGCCCGGGTCGGCCTCTATGGTCGCGTGCAGCCGCGCACCAAAGCGGTAACGCTGAATGCGCAGGTACTGCTCAATGAGTTCGAGTTCCTCCTCAACGCGCAGTTCGGGGGTGTCCAAACGCTGCAGCGTTGATCGAAGATAGGTGCTCAGGGCGTCGATCATGGCCAGCGCCGTCACGGCGTCCTGTTCCCGCACCAGTGTGGCGATGCCGTTTAGCGCGTTGAACAGGAAATGCGGATTCAGATTCGACTGCAAGG
>Ga0302307_10002705_pt1 | contig 10773 bp, 9 predicted proteins | sample III_Palsa_E3_2_FD_200530 | JGI IMG/M metagenome (GOLD analysis project Ga0302307, IMG submission 200530) | Peat permafrost microbial communities from Stordalen Mire near Abisko, Sweden - III_Palsa_E3_2 | ecosystem: Environmental > Terrestrial > Soil > Palsa > Peat permafrost | place: Sweden... | reverse complement strand
GATTTGCTGAGGCACATTTTCCCGGGCTGCCGCAGGTCGCGTGTTTCGACACGAGCTTTCATGCACACATGCCGGACATCGCTCGCGTGTTGCCGATTCCTCACGCACTACGTGCGGAGGGGGTCGAGCGCTATGGGTTTCACGGCCTCTCTTGCGAATCGATTGTGCGTCAACTGGCCGGCGCGTTGCCGAGCGACCTAGTCATTGCTCATCTTGGCAATGGCGCTAGCATCACGGCCGTGAAGGAGGGTAAGTCGATCGACACCAGCATGGGATTGACCCCGACAGGCGGAATTATCATGGGGACGCGAAGCGGCGACCTTGATCCCGGTGTGTTGGTTTACCTTACAAGGCAGAAGAAGCTCGATGCGACCCAGCTCGAAGATCTGGTCGACCGGCGAAGCGGCCTGCTGGGTGTTTCCGGGATCTCAGCCGATTTGCGGGACTTGCATAAAGTGAGCCCCTCAAATCCCGATGCGCGCCTCGCCATCGATATGTTTTGCTACTGTGCGGCAAAGCAGCTCGCGGCCATGTGCGCGGCGCTGGGGGCTGTCGATACTATCGTATTCACCGGCGGCATCGGAGAAAACGATGCACAAGTCCGCTCGCTCATATGCAGTCATCTTGCCGTGATCGGTGTGCGCCTAGATGCTGGACGCAATCGTGACGGAAGAGACCTGGTTAGCGATGGCGCCTCGCGCTGCCAGGTTCGGGTCTTGCCTTCACAAGAAGATGAGCAGATTGCCCGCCAGACGTGGACCTTGTATTGAGGTGTCGCTCGTGGATCGTGACCTCTGCGCGTACGACAGCGCCCGCGAAGCAATGGGCGAATGGCTACAACAAGGCTTGGATCGCTGCGGTAATCCCCTGAGGATCGAGCCCCTGATAGCCCATCTGCTGCCACTGGCCGCCGTTGCCTTCCTTGTGGGTGCCGATGTGTTGATATTTCCCTTTAAAGCCTGCCTGAAGTAGATAGGAGCCGAAGCGGCTCCCGAGACCTGTTTTTACATTCCAACCTTCAACGATTAGCACGAATGGGACTCTGGAAAGGCTTTTCATCATCTCGCCATCGACGACGTTGAGAGTCGGCTTGTTGATGAGGCCCACTTTGACTCCCTGTTCCTGTAAGGAGATCACGGCGTCAAGCGCTCGGTACACGGTCTCCCCCGTCGCAATGACATACCCCCCGCCCGCGGGCGATTCGCGAACTATGTAATCTTTGCCAGGTTCGAAGAGGCGGCCCTGGTAGAGCGGCTTACCTTCGATGTCGAGGATATCTGGCACTGGGGCTCGCGTGCTGAACACGAAGCGCAGTCCAGGATCCTGATAAATCCGCTTTACGCACGCAGCGAATTGATGTTGATCGACTGGGAAGTACAGGCGCGTCGTATCCTGCGAATGACCAGGCGTGACGCCCCCGTCGGCATACATACTATTAATTCCGAAATGGCACGTATTGTCTCCCATGTCATCCACGCCGCTGTGGCTAAAATGGGCGAGCACGTTGGAGAAGTTGAGGCGAGCCATGGTGATTTCGCTGATGCACATTTCAAGAAATGCGCTAAACGTACCGAATATTCCTTGCTTGCCGGCCGACGAACCGAAGCCTGCAGCCGCAGAGAAATTGCCGCGCTCCATGATGCCGCCGCGGATGTAGATCTCCGGGTGCTTCTCACGGATGTGTCGAAGGCCGCACGACCCCTCAAGATCGTTGTCAAAGACCCTAACGCTCGCGAGCCGCTGCTCGATGCTCATGCCGTCGAGCAAACTATTGATGATCTTTCCAAAATCATCGCGATTTTTGCCCGCCCCGCTCGATCCTCGGTACTTGAGCGGACTCTTGTCCGGCTTGGCCGCCTTCAGCATCTCAATGGCCGCCCCATAGCCACCCCGCTTTTCAAGATACCGAATCGCCACATCGACTTTCACCGCTTCATGCGCCTCGGGGCTACCCTCCACGCCCTCGATGCCCGGCGCCATCGGACGCTTTATGATCAGCGCGTGAGGATTATCGTCGCGAAACATACGGCAGAGATCAACGTGTAGCGCGTCAAGATCTTCGCCCATCGTCGTTTCGGTGGTAAGGCCATAGCCCGCTAGTGTGCGGCTCAAGTCATAGCCGACCATGTACTCTTGCGGGTGGCCGGCGATGGTCACATTATTGTCATCGATTATTACCTTCACGTTGAGGTGCTTAGCCAGCATCAAACGAGCAGCCTCCGCGTCGTCGCCTTCCATCTGGCTGCCATCGGAGCCGAGCAGAATGATGGCCTTTCCCGGATTCGCGAGCGCGACGCCGTTACAGAAAGCCCATAGGTGACCCAAGCGCCCGGAGCTAAATTCTATTCCAGGGGTGAGCAGCTTTTCCGGGTGCCCTGGTAGTGCACTATCAAACTCCCGATAATGCAGCAGCTTCTCTGCCGGCATGGCACCGTTTAGCACACTCAGTAGATATTGCGTTGCAACCCGGTGTCCCGCCTCATCGTAGAAAATGGGAACGATTGGCGCGCCGTTTGCGATGAACGCGCGAAGAATCATGACTTCGGGCACGGTGTCATATGCCCCGCCGGTATGGCCGGATAATCCCTTGGCGCCTGCGAGTGCCGTAAAAAAGACAATCGCATCGCGACAAAGCTGAATATTATGCTTCAGCGACGACTCCTCGGTGTCGGTGAGATGCGAGGCACCGGGATCGAGCTTAAGCGGCTCGAGCGCACTTAAATCGATCGGGAATGTTTCACGGGTCATACACAATATCCATGGGATCCTCCGTCACATTCTACGCTAGCTCTTTCGGACAACGCCGAGCACCGATCTGTTAACGCGCATAAATCCCTGGTCGTCGTGATCGAAGAGAGACAAGGCTGTGCTCCTGCCGCGCCAAGGACCCAAGAGTTCGTTGCGAGCAAAACGACGTGCGCGCCTGGAATCCACCCGCACTTCATGGCTGACAAAACCATTTACTGCGTAAAATAGTGGCGGTCCAATAGCGCTCCGACTTCCGCGTACCGCTCCTCCAGTTGCGCCTTTGTCGTCTCCAAGAACTTCTTAAGGCCAGGGTCGGTTTCGAGCCCGATCATCACCCCGGTCAGGTGTCGTTGCTCGTTGAGCGTGTTGTAAAACATGAGCAGCGCCTCTCGTTCGAATTTGACGCCGGTCTTGCCGACGATCGGAGCGAAGTCTTTGGCGAGGTCCTCGCCAATGGCCTTCCGCTCATTGCTCTCGATCTCGGACATTGCTGTCACATCGATGCGCATGGCGGGATATTGCTTGGATAGCCTCTGCAGGGTGTCGGCCAGCTGTTGGTAAAACTTAACCAGATCATGGGTGAGCCGCCCCATTTCCTCAGGTTTGTCCTTGAACATGAAGATCCACTTGAGCTTAGGAATCCCATCGGCCTCCTGATACAGAAGGCTATATCCGATGGACAGCTGGGCGCGCGGCGTGGTTTTGCTCGGAATGGCATTTTCCGCCCCGCTTAATTGTGCACACGCCGCGAAAGTTAGCAACAGTGCTGACGCGACGAAGCCAATCAGGGTTGATCGGCGGGGTGCATAAAACGTTTCAATCTGCATCGGCTGCTCTGGGTACCTCAAGATTCTTCGCGCTTGGCATCGTTCATTTCATGGCGGACGCGACTGATGTGGTCATAGATGACTTTGCGCAGCCGATTGGTGACGCCGAGTGGCTTGTGCTCAAGCAGCGCATGCCAGGGAGTGAAGGAAAGATTTTCGCAAAACGTGTTTTGTTTAAGGGTATCGAAAGTCTGCTGCGGGATACGAATGGTCGCTATCTTGTAGAAAGGAGCCGCGGCTTCCTTCCACTCGATCCTTGAGTCCTCGACGTCCATGTTGTCGGAAGTTCGCGGTTGCACCAAGAACTCCATACAGGCATCGCCGTTTTGCAGGGTGTGTCGAAGTGCGACTCGCAAAAAGTCGTACTCTGGATTCTTTGGCAGGGGATCCCTCGTTGCAGAACAGCCTCTCGCGGAATATTTCACGGCCTGCCTATCATTACCGATGCCTAACTGGTACGGCACCATTGACCAATAGCGGGCTTGCACGGGGTTGGCAATCTTCGAGCTGCCGGTTTTTAGCGCAATCAGCGTGCCTTTGGCGCCAAGATCGAAAGGGATGAGCAGCTTGCGATAGAAGTGATCGCTATTCGCATCGTTTATAAACGACAGATATCGCGCAGGGTCGGTGGCGAAGAAAACGGGGTGATTGATCATGATGAAGTCTTGCGTCGTCGCTTCCGCTTCATCCTCGAGCAGCTTCTTTCCGGGGACCCCCAACACTTTAATGGCCATCCCGCGCGCATCGCCTTTGTTGTCGGCGCGCGTCGGATCGGCGGAACCATTTGAGAAGCGAATCCATGCCTGGTAGGTTTTACCGGGGATGAACATCCCTTTGGAGAGCGCCGCGGGCAACGTGTCAACGATACTGATTTCCGCTTTCACACACCCGTGGGCTTTCGGATGGGCATCTCGGCGCGCGGTGCCGGCGGAGTATTTCTTACGGAGAGACTCTTCGATCACGACCGACAACTGATTCGCGATCGCACTTTCGTCAGGGTACAAATGCTCGCCTAATTGTGCATCAGGACTCGGATAGCGAAGACCACCTAAATCTGCGACTTGCTGAGGATCGGCATTTTTGACTGGGGCTACATGGCAGCCGGCAATGACAATTGCCACACCCAATAGAGGAGTCAGGCGCATAGGACACCAACGATAAGGCACGGGCGATCTCCATTAGACACCCAGCAAATGGAAGCGGTTCCCGGACATCGTCGCGCTGGGCATGGGTATCCAAACGGCTGACATCACCGCCAATCGATCCGATCACGGTCATCAGCCTCCCAACGTTTGATCTTGTTTTCCCAACCAAGACAACGCTGCCTCAAGATGCTGCGGCTGGAAGTCAGGCCACAGCGCCTCGATCACAAAAATGTCCGCGTACACTGATTGCACCGGCAAAAAGCCACTTAATCGCCTTCCACCGCCCCAGCGCACGATGAGATCGAGCCGCGAGACATCGGCCGATCGCAAGCCTCCTTCCTTGAGGCCATTAAGGTCCCACTCCCATCTGTAGTTCACCAGAAAATTGACTTTAATACCTTCGCCCTGACGGGTGCGAAATGCTGTCAATTCGGTGGGAAACGATGGGGATTGCTCATCCCCCAGCACCAACAGGGCGCCGCCCCGCCGGGATATCTCACGCGCAAAGACCACACAGGCGGCACGAAAATGGTCGGCCTGCGCCGCGGCGCGCCGGGTATTGTCCTGGGTGAAACCGAAGACCGACACTTCCTCGATGCCAAGCGCCTTGCACGCCTCGAAGAGCGCCACTCCCGGCGCAATCCCGTTCTCGTATCCCTTCTCTTTAGCAAGCCCATTCTGGACGGCCCATCGCCGGTTTCCATCCGGAATAAAGCCAATGTGCCGCGGCAGGCGTCGTTCGCGCGGTGATTGTCGCTCTTCGGATACCGGCATGAGTTGGGCATTCATTCGAGACAGTTCGCCGGCGTTGCGTCGTGCGACATTGAAGCCAGGCACCGTCTCGCTGAAGTAGCCGCGTGAAAGCGCATCGAGTTCATACACTTCTGGGAGGAGACTGATGCCGCCTTAGGCAGCTAACCTTTCCGCAAGCAGCCGGTCGTACTCTTTCTTGACGACCGCGTAACATTCGCAAACGCGCCTCTCCAGACCCGCGCGATCGACTACCCGAATCCGGCCTTGGGTGTAATCAATAAGCCCGGCGGTTTGTAGTTTCACTGCCCCTTCGGTCGCCCCTTTAAGACTTACGCCCAGCATATGAGCGATGAGCGTTTGGGTCATTACCATTTCCGTGCCTTGAAGACGATCCAGACTGAGCAGCAACCAGCGACATAGTTGCTGGTCGAGAGAATGGTGCTTATTACAGGCCGCCGTTTGCACCATCTGCGTGATCAAGGCTTGCGTGTATCGAAGCAGCAGGTGCAGCACTGGACCACCGCGGTCAAATTCTTCCTTCATCAACTGCGCCGTGAGCCGATAGGCACCTCCGGCACTTTGCACCAGCGCGCGACTAGAGGTGAAGTCCCCGCCCATGAACAGGAAAACCCCGACGAGGCCGTCGTTACCCACGACCGCGATCTCGGCCGATTCACCATTTTGCATCACATACAGTAGCGACACGATAGCCGTGGTTGGAAAGTAAACATGCCTGAGCGTGCCGCCTGGCTCGTAGAGCACCTGCCCAAGGGGCATGTCGACATATTCGAGATGCGGTCGCCAGCGCTCCCACTGATCCTGGGGAAGTGCCGCCAAAAGATGGTTTTGGCGCGGATTGCGCGATGCGTCAAACATCACGTTGTTCGAACGCAAGCCCTTTGGCGAACCATCGTTCCAAGTCTGGGTCATTCGCTACGATCGGCGAACCAGATAAAAGATGATGGCAATGATGAGGATGGTTCCGAGAATGCCGCCGCCGAGATACATATGAATCTCCAATAGATTTAAACAACTCCATTAGGCGCGGGCAGCCTCTTAGCGTCGGTGCGCTGGCGTACATGTGCGCGCCTTTCCTGACAGTTTGGCTGGCTCGCGACTTGCCCGTCGAATCGAGCCGGGGACCAGCTTGGCGCTAGTCCCGGCCCGAACCAATAAGACGAATCGCGGCAGACACCGAACCGTTAAATAAGGCTAATTCCAGTAGCTAGGTGTCTTGTAATAACTGTCGACCTTGCGGCCGTACTCTGGTGTCCATTCGAATTCCGAATCGATGTCGTAGTTCGGCGCATCCTGCAGCTGTTTCTTATCCATATTGATCATATAGCCGCCCTTCTGAGTATCGTACTTGAGGGTCGCCCAAGGCAGCGGATGGTGCTTCTCACCCATGCCTAGAAATCCGCCGAATGACATGACCGCGTAGATTGCTCGGCCGCTGATTTTGTCGATCATGATGTCTTCGACTGTGCCGAGTTTGTCACCAGCGAAATTGTAGACACTCGTACCGTCCACTTTGTCGGCGGCAATCAGATTGCCGGACGTAACCGAAGTAGCTTCATTCATATATTGGATTCCTTTTGGAGAAGATCACCGCTCAAGCGTAGAACTATGAGAGCAGGCGTTGGAGCGGCGATACTGTGGTTCAGCTGGCCGATGAATAACTGCGCCTACAGTACACATACAGCCGCCCGCGGTCCGTACGCTGGGACACATTCCACCGGCCACGGAAGGACGTTGATCGATGCTCAACGAAGCGATGATGGGGCAGCGTACCACCGGACGTGCTCCACTTGCTGTCTTGCGTCTTTGTACGTTACCAGACGGACACCTTCATCTCCTGCGTGTGTACATGTTGGTGATCAAATTCCTGGCTTGAGAAATGCTCCGGCCAAGCCAGCGGTTGTTGATGCACGAAGGAGCAATAGTGACAAGCAAGAACAAGATCCTGCCAGTCGCCGGGGTCCTGCTCGTCACCGGCGCAATCGCAGCCGGCCTACTTCATGCGCGACTACCGAAGAGGCAGCGCGGTCGGCGAGTGCCAAGCATCACTTGACTCCGTACATAGGTACAGCGCCTAGGCAAGTCGACGCCGCCCCTTCACCATCCCCGAGGACAGTCCATGACGCCGTCAATCCAAAAAACTTGTTGTGCACAAGCGTCTAATGACGCGGATACAACGAAGACAGTGGCGGCGGCCGCTGCGGGCGAAATCCGCGATCCGGTATGCGGAATGGTCGTGAGGCCCGCCACCGCGAAACATCGGGTCGAGCACAATGGGCAGACCTACTATTTCTGTTGCGACGGTTGCGAGGGGAAGTTTCTAGCGGATCCGGCTCGGTTTCTGAAACCTGCCGACAAGGGTGCCCCCGCCGCCCCTGCAGTTCGAGTGGCACCTGTACCAACGGCAACGATCTATACCTGTCCGATGCATCCGCAGATCCGGCGCGATGCGCCCGGCAGTTGTCCTATCTGTGGGATGGCGCTTGAACCGGAGGGCATTCCGGAAGCCGAAGGATCAAATCCTGAACTGAAGGATATGACCCGGCGTTTAGTAATCGGCGCGGTCCTCGCGACACCCATCTTCGTCCTTGAAATGGGTGGCCACCTTGGGCTCTTGAACATTGAACACATCGTGTCCACGTCGGCGTCGATGTGGATTCAGTTCGCCCTAGCAACACCCATCGTGTTCTGGTGCGCGTGGCCCTTCTTCCAGAGAGCCTGGGCGTCGGTCCTGAACCGATCCCCCAACATGTTCACGTTGATTGCGTTAGGGGTAGGCGCTGCCTACGGGTACAGTTTGGTCGCGACTTTCGCTCCGGGGCTGTTCCCGGCAAGCCTTCGTCAGCACGGCGGCATGATCCCGGTCTACTACGAAGCGGCGGCCGTGGTGACGGTCCTCGTGTTGCTGGGTCAGGTCCTTGAATTGCGCGCGAGGGAGAAGACCGGCGGCGCCATTCGAGCGCTGCTGAAGTTGGCCCCCAAGACGGCGCGGCGCCTTCGTGCGGATGGTTCCGACGAGGAAGTGTCACTCGATCAAGTTCACGTGGGCGACCGACTGCGGTTGCGCCCCGGTGAAGCGGTTCCAGTAGACGGCTCTGTGACGGAAGGCACAAGTTCCGTCGATGAATCGATGGTGACTGGCGAATCGATGCCAGTCGCAAAGAGCGTGGCGGCCAAAGTCATCGGGGGCACCATCAACGGTACGGGCGCTCTGGTGATGACTGCGGAGAAAGTCGGTGCTGACACGATGCTGTCCCGGATCGTGCACATGGTGGCCGACGCGCAGCGCAGCCGGGCCCCGATCCAGCGACTGGCCGACTCGGTCGCTGCGTGGTTCGTTCCGGCGGTCATGCTCTCGGCGGTCCTAGCATTTGCTGCCTGGATGATCTGGGCACCCGCTCCGGCGCTGGGTCTGGCCGTGGTTGCCGCCGTCTCCGTGCTCATCATTGCCTGTCCCTGTGCGCTAGGACTCGCCACGCCGATGTCTATCATGGTGGGCATCGGTAAGGGCGCCAGCACCGGCGTCCTCATCAAGAACGCCGAAGCCCTCGAGCTGTTCGAGAAAGTCGATACGCTGGTGGTGGATAAGACCGGGACGCTCACGGAGGGCAAACCGCGTGTCACGGCGGTTGTGCCGGCGGCCGGTTTCGATGAATCGGCCGTCCTCTCTTTCGGCGCGAGTCTGGAAAAATCCAGCGAACATCCGCTGGCCACTGCGATTTTAAGCGCGGCCACAGACCGTAGGGTGGCTCTGCAAGAGTTCACGAACTTCACGTCCGTCACTGGGAAGGGCGTCACCGGGACCATGGCTGGTCGGCAGGTGGCGGTCGGCAATGCGGCCCTGCTCAAGGATCGTGGCGTGGCCAGTATCGACCTCGAGGCTCGGGCCGACGCCCTGCGCAAGGACGGTGCCACGGCTCTTTTCGTGGCAGTTGATGATAAGCCGGCCGGCATCATCGCTATCGCCGATCCGATCAAGGCGACCACGATGGCCGCCCTCGATGCCTTACGCAAAGAAGGATTGCGAATCGTCATGGTAACTGGCGACAACCGAACTACGGCACAGTCGGTCGCATCGAAGCTCGGGATCACAGAAGTCGAAGCCGACGTACTGCCCGATCAGAAAAACGCCATCGTTCGACGTCTCAAAAGTGAGGGGCGTGTGGTCGCGATGGCCGGAGACGGGGTCAACGACGCACCGGCGCTCGCCGAAGCCGATGTCGGCATCGCGATGGGTACGGGAACCGATGTCGCCATACAAAGTGCGGGCATCACGCTCGTCAAGGGTGATCTTGCCGGGATTGCGCGCGCCCGGACCTTGAGTCACGCCACCATGGGCAATATTCGCGAAAATCTCGTGCTCGCGTTTGTCTATAACGTCGTTGGCATTCCCGTAGCCGCCGGAGTGCTTTATCCTGCCTTTGGCATTCTCTTGAGTCCCATCATCGCGGCCGCCGCCATGAGTCTGAGCTCCGTCTCGGTGATCGGCAACGCGCTCCGGTTGCGAATCACTCGAATATAGGGATGCGCGCCGCTCGGAATCAACCTGAATAAACCAGCGAATAGCGGCTGGAACGCCTTGTCCACCGCTACCGAGCCCCAGCAATCGCCTTGGTACTGGCCACCGGAATCGTCGGCTGTATTCTAGCGCCGCATGGAACCGACGTTGAGCGCGCGAATCTCCACCCCGCCTCGCCGACTGTTGAGCCGCGAATCGAGGCACGTCAACCACCAACCCCCGCACTTCATGACAGTGACTTCGAAGCTTTCAGTTTGCATCAGTGCTTGTTTCGAGTTTCCACCGCGCAGAGGCCACTCAAACATGGCGACCATCGACATCGATTCGGCATTGCGCGATAGGCGAAGCCTTATCGTGCGTGATGTCGGGATGGCACACTTTTACTCACGAAGCGTTGTGCGAAGTTGCGGTGCCGCATATCCTGGCCCGGTCAGTGATTTTCAAACTCCACACTTTCGGCAGTCGCAACGGCAAATATTTGCTGCGCGGCGAAGTTACACCCATAGGTTTTACATCTCAGCGCTCCAGCCGCACACGCAGTCTACGCGCCCGCTCACGAAATGCCTCCTCGCCTCCTTCTAGGATATCGCAGACGGCGCGGCGGATAAGCGTGCTCTCAAGGCCACCTGATTCATAATGAATTAAGGGCAAACCTCCGGATTGATGGGGACCTGCCGAAGCTACGATGATCTGATCGGCGTTGGTGTTGATAACCAGATTGGCATTGTGCGTGACCATGATCACTTGGCGCTTCGTCTTGGCC
>Ga0302307_10002693_pt1 | contig 10807 bp, 10 predicted proteins | sample III_Palsa_E3_2_FD_200530 | JGI IMG/M metagenome (GOLD analysis project Ga0302307, IMG submission 200530) | Peat permafrost microbial communities from Stordalen Mire near Abisko, Sweden - III_Palsa_E3_2 | ecosystem: Environmental > Terrestrial > Soil > Palsa > Peat permafrost | place: Sweden... | reverse complement strand
TGAACCGGAGAGCCCGGTGATCACCGTGAGCGTGTTCCGCGGTATTTCGACGTCGATGTTCTTGAGGTTATGCTGCCGAGCGCCCCGAATCACCAGTTTGGTCAGGCCCATGTACGGAACGCTCCCTCCACAGGAGCTCTGGCACACAGTGGAGAGAATTGTGGCCAGAATAACTCCTTACAATAGCAGGCGGGATTCCACAGGGCAAATCGCCCCCGGGGCAACCGACTCGCTAAAGACGCTGGAATGGATGGGTCCGTACAGTGATCACTCTAGAACCATCACCTGACGCGTAAATTTTCGAAGGGTTGTCCCATTTTTACCAGCGTTCGGGACCTGATCGCGTTGCAACGAAAAGCTTTATCGATGGCGGCGATGTTGCACCTTTCACCCTCCGGGGACGGGAGCCGAGGATCCCTTTAGGGGATTGAGGGCTGGGCCGGTTCTCCGTCCCCTTCCCTTCGGCAAGAAACCACTACCTCGATAAACCACGAGGAGTCCTCAACAAAGAAATAAGCGAGAAGGCGGATAAGCCCGCGACGGTGTAATCGACGAGAATCGATGGAAAGTGTGACCCTACAGCCAGGCGCGCGACACGTAATCGCTCATGGTCATAAACAGCATGATCGCCAGCCAAAACACTGAACAAACAATGATCAATTGGGTGCGCTTCGGGCTGTACTTTCCATGCATGAAGAACAACACCACCAAGGATGCCTTCAAAGTGGCGATCGCCAGCGCAACGATCACGTTCAGTCCGCGAAAATATTGATTCAGATCGACTGTCGCCGCATAAACCGTCAGAGCCGTGCACACCATCAGTGCCGCGAATATCGATAGGTAGATCTTCGGCGAGACAATGTGATGTTCAGACACCGGTGTTTCCCTCTATTCGGCTAATGCCGGTCGATTAAATACAGCAGCGGAAACAGAAAAATCCATACAATATCGACGAAGTGCCAGTACAGCCCGACATTTTCTACCGGGGTGTTATACGAAGCGGTGAACCTGCCGCGCAGCGATTCCTTGATCAGCCATAGCAGCAACCCCGCACCGATAATCATGTGCAACGCGTGCAATCCAGTCATCGCGAAATACAGCGAGAAAAACAATTGTGCATGCGCGTTGGTAGCCGGCGAAGCCCCCAACTCAAAATTGAAATCGAGTCCCGGAACGTGGTGTTCCACAAACTTCTCGTGATACTCCACGCCTTTAATGCCCAGGAACACGGTGCCAAGAATTAGGGTAGCGATCAGGAAAAATGTAACCAGCCGGGTCTTGCCGACTTGCGCGGCCCACACCGCCATCGCCATGGTCAAACTGCTCCCGATCAGCACCACGGTATTCACCGCGCCCAAAGTCAAATTGATGGACCGGCTGGCTTCTCCAAAGACGTCAGGATACGTCGAGCGGTTGAGCGTGTAAGTCATGAACATGCCACCGAAGAACAAGACTTCGGTAACCAGAAACACCCACATACCCAGCGAAGCGCTTTCGCGCTGCTGATCCATGGTTTCGAATTGCCCGTACAGTTCTCCGCTGCGATGCACTTCGCACTCCTCTTCAGCCTGGCGGCCGCTCTATCTCTTTTACCCGTTTCGCGTTCGACCAATGCGCGGCGCTCCTCGCCGCCGCGCCGGCACTCTAGTCGTCCCCGTGCGCATGGACCGGCGCGCCCGGCACGTCCAGACCTAGGTCCGGACGGTTGGCAAAATCGTACGCTTCCCAAGTCACTTCCGGGGTCACGTCGAAATTCTCAGTCAGTGGTGGAGAATCGGTCTGCCACTCCAAGCCAGTAGCCGGCCACGGATTCCGTCCGGCCACTTGACCGTAGCGCATCGACCAGATCAGGTAGACCATCGGGAGCAAATAGCCTAAGGCCAAAATCGACGCTCCCGCCGTTGACATCACGTTCAGCGCTTGAAACTCCGGCGGATAGCTGGAATAGCGGCGCGGCATTCCCATGTAACCCAGAATGAACTGCGGGAAGAATGTTAGGTTGAAACCGATAAATAACGTTACCGCCGCGATGCGCGCCAGAAACTCCGGGTACAGCCGCCCGGTAATCTTTGGCCACCAGTAGTGCAATCCGCCGACATATCCCATCACCGCGCCGCCCACCATGATGTAGTGGAAGTGGGCAACCACGAAGTAGGTGTCATGAATGTGAATATCCAGCCCCAGGCAAGCCAGGAAAAGTCCCGTCAAGCCGCCGATCAAAAACAATCCAATAAAACCCAGCGCATACAGCATTGGGGTATCGAACTCCAGTTGAACACTTTCACGGCCGAAGGAATGGCCACCAGGTAGCTCAGCAACGAGAAGGTCAGCGCTGCGTAAACCGATTCTCCGGTCAGAAACATGTGGTGGGCCCACACGAAGAATCCGATCACCGCGATCGCGATACTCGACCCGGCGATGAACGAATAGCCGAAGATCGGTTTTCGCGCAAAGGTCGGAATGATCTCGCTGATCACCCCCATGGCCGGCAAAATCATGATGTATACCGCCGGGTGCGAGTAAAACCAGAACAAATGCTGGAACAGGATCGGATCGCCGCCCAGTGCCGGATTGAAGAACCCGAGATGAAACATCCGCTCCAACCCTACCAGCAGCAGGGTGATGGCAATCACCGGTGTACCCAGGATAAAGATGATGCTGGTCGCGTAGTGCGCCCAAACGAACAGTGGCAACCGGAACCAGGTCATGCCCGGAGCCCGCATGGTGTGAATGGTTACGATGAAATTCAATCCAGTCAGAATCGACGAAAAGCCGTTGATGAAGATTCCGATCACCGCCGGGGTCACTGCCGAATTCGAGTACACGCTGCTGAGCGGCGTATAGAACGTCCATCCGGTATCCAAGCCGCCAGTGGAAAACGAATACAGCACGAAGCAGCCGCCAACCACATAAATGTACCAGCTCAATAAATTGATTTTCGGAAAGGCCAGATCCTTCGCCCCGATCATCAGCGGGATCAGGAAGTTCCCCAATACTGCCGGAATCGATGGAATCAGGAAGAAGAAAATCATCGCCACGCCATGCATGGTGAACAGCTTGTTGTAGGTCTCCGGCGAAACCAGGTAGCCGTTCGGCGTCAGCAGGTGAATCCGGATCATGCTGGCAAAGGTTCCGCCGATGAAGAAGAAGAACGTTACCGAGGCCAGGTACAACATCGCGATTCGCTTGTGATCGGTAGTCAACAACCACGAGCGAATGCCATAGGTGGCATTCAGATAATGTTCCCGAGGCAGTCCATTTTCTACAGCCATAGGTGTGGAGCTCATACTATTTCTTCCCCGTCGGCGCGATTCCCGCGCCTGTGGCGGGAACCGGTTGCGACTGCAGCGACTTAATGTACGCGGTCAGGCTGAAGATATCTTCCTCGGACAATTGTCCCTGAAAAGGGGGCATCAGTGGTTGGTATCCGGCCACGATTTTCGCCGCCGGAGCCAGAATGGATTCACGAATATAGGCGTCGTCCGCCGTAACCGTCGAACCATCCGCCAGCAGCACCTTGGCCTGGTAAACACCGTTCAGTGAGGGGGCCCGACCCTTGCCATCGCTCAGGTGGCAAGTCGTGCACGCTTTATCGGCGAACAGCTTTTCGCCGGCCACCACCGGATTTACGTTGGCACCGGAAGAACCCGACAACCACGCGGCGTAATCGGAGTCGTCCATCACCGTCACCCACCCGCCCATTACCGCGTGATTTGTGCCGCAGTATTGCGAGCAGAAAAAGTGATATTTGCCAATCTTGGTGGGTCGAAACCACAAGGTATTGTAGTGGCCAGGAACCACGTCCATCTTGGTGCGGAACGCAGGTACGGAGAAATCGTGAATCACATCCTCGCTGGCCATAATCAGCTTTATGTTGCGCCCCACCGGAACGTGCAGCTCGTTGATCTCGCGCATCCCGTTGGGCTGCTCAAGCTTCCACATCCACTGCTTGCCGATCACGTAGATGTCCAACGTGTCCATGGGCGCGCGGCGAAAATCCACATACACAATCGCCCCGCCGGCGAACATGGTTAGCGCCAACAGCGACGGCACCGCCAGCCACAGCGTCTCCAGCCGCGAATCTCCGTGAATCACCGCGCCAATTTCGCCTGGCTTTCTGCGCTGATACCGGAAAAAGAAGAAGATGATCGCTGCGGTGACCGCCACCGCAAAGAATAGACAGACCAGAGTGATATAAACCATCAACGCGTCCACGTGGGGAGCGAAGTTGGACGCTTCCTCTGGATACAGCGGCAGCTGCGAGGGCACCGACACGGTTCTAATGTGCTCCTTGTTCTGCGTCACGCCGGCGGAAAATCAAAATGCCGGCCACCAGCGTTAAAATCGTAGCGATGCCGCCTAACCGCAGGATGCGCAAGATGGTGGCGCTGTATCGGGTTGTCGACGGATCGTATTCAATGCAATACAGCAGCAAGTGATCGATGGGAGTACCGATTTTCCCGGCCGAGGCGTCCACCAACCCTAGGCGCAGGTCCCGCGACGGATACTCAATCCCGTAGAAGTACCGTGAAATTCTTCCATCCGGCGTCAATAGCATGATGCCGCTGGCGTGCGCGAAAACACCGTTCTTGGCGTCAAACGAGTACCGAAAATTTGCGCCCTGGGTCACCGCGTCAATCGATTCCTTCGAGCCGGTTAAAAAGTGCCAGCCCGTCGCCGTTTCGCTCCTGCCGAAATGCTTCAGAGCCGAGGCTTTCTTCTGCGCCGCCATGTCCGGCGATTCCCGCGGGTCGAAACTCACAAACACCACTTCATAATCGCGCCCGGGATTGAATGAAAGCATCTTCAGCGAACCCACCACGCCCTGCTCGACCTGATTGCACAACATCGGGCAGCCGTAATACACCAGCGCCAGCAGCACTGGTTTTTGCCCAAAATAATCTCCCAGGCGAACCGCGCGTCCGGTCTCGTCCCGAAAGTCGATATTCAGCGGCATTTGCTGGTTCAGCTGCGGTTCAAAGCCGACATTCACCAGCACCGGCGGCAATCCCAAAGAGGTTGGCCCAACGCTAGGCGCCAGTTGGCCCCTGGACACCCCACACAGGAGCGCCAGCACTACCATCCCGGAGATAAATCGAAACCTGCTCATGGCCTTACTTCTTTTCCGCCGGCGCCGCTGCTGAGCCCGGCAAACCTTTTTGCACGATGATCTTCATCGCGTCTTTCACCGGAATTTGCGCAATTCCGGCACTCTGATCGATCCAAACCGCCTTTTCATTTGCTTCGGTATCTTGCTCCACTTTTTCCCGCCGATCTTCTTGGGGATCGTTGGTGTGACCCGGCACGCCCTGCAGCCGCGGCTCCGGCGGCATCATGTGATAGTTCGGACCCATTTCTTCGCGCACCGGCGGCGGCGGGGTGTCCTCATCGACCGCCATGTGGGTGGTTCCCCGCAGCACAAAAACGCAAATCCCATAAGACAAAATCACCGCGACCGCCAATATCGCCAGGTACACGTAAATCGATCCGGTCTGCACGTCCCGGGGTTCAAACGAAACATCCGAATGCACCGGCTCGGAGCCGGCCGCCTGTTCCGGTTTATGTGGATCAGTGCTCATGTTGCTCGATGGCATCCTGCAATTTTGGATCTCCCAGCGGAAGCAACGGCATGCGCTTCAATTGTCCTGCGAAAACCGACACCCATAATCCAACCAGAGCCAGCGGGGCCGCAAAATCCCACACGCTGGGCATCGCGCTGGTGGTGAAGGCCGGCCGTGTTAACCAGAACAAATCCACCAGGCGCATAAAAATCAGCCACAACGCCACCTTGGGCAGGACATTCGGGTTGCGTTTCAAGTCTCGCGACAACAACAAAAAGAACGGAACAAAAAAGTGGAAAATCAGCAGCACCACGGCGACTCCGCCCCACGGACCAGTTAGCCGCTCACGATAGAAGGTGATCTCTTCGGGCAGATTGCCCGCCCAGATGATCAACAACTGCGAAAAGCTGAAGTACGCCCACAACATTACGAACGCCAGTAACAGTTTACCCAAATCGTGCAAGTGGTTCGGTTGCAGCACATGCCGGAACGGCTCGGTTCGCGCCAACAGCACCACCACCGCGATCATCAGCGCCATTGAGGAAATAAGTTGGCCGGCCACAAACAAGAACCCATAAATGGTCGACGCCCAGTGCGGCGACAGCGACATGGCCCAATCGATGGCTGCAAAACTCATTGCGAATACGTACAGGATGATTCCCGGGCCAGCCGCCATTTTCAGCCGCCGCCGTAGCTTGCGGTCGTCCCGATTCACGTCCTGCTCTCTGGACCAGTGATTGAATAAAAACATCAAGATCAGCCAGACCGCGAAATAGATCACCGCGCGGACCCGAAATCCGCTCATCGTCAAGTAGCTCTGCTGGAACGAGGAGAGCGCACCTTCTCCGGTCGCCGGCGCGGTCAGCCACGCAAAATACAAATATTTCATGCCGAAGAAAATCGGCACGAATAGCACAAATAACAGCGGAATCGAACGGGTCGCTGACTCCAGCGGCCGCCGGATGATGATCCCCCATTTCCCGCCGGTCAAATGCTGCAGCATCAGCAATCCGAGCGAACCCAGGGACAATCCCAGCACAAACAGGAACGCCATGAGGTACGAGTGCAACAGCAGCGCCGGCGACTTGGCGTATCCGATGATGCACAGCACCACCCCAATCACCCCGACCACCAGCGCTCGTTGCTGCAGCCGGCTTACGCTGTCCGGCGCTGGATATTCTTGAGCGCTCATTTCTTGGTCCCTTTTGGATCTTCCGGCGTGGTCACGCTCTTATCCTTTTGTTCCGCGGGCGGATGTTCGACCCGCTCCCGCAACTCCGCCGGTAACTCCGCCGCTTTGGCGTTACGGCTCAGCTGCAGCGCGCGCACGTAGGCGATAATCGCCCAACGATCCCGCGGAGGAATTTGCGCCGAATAGCTGTACATAGCGCCAAATCCATTGGTGACCACGTCGTAAAAATATCCATTGGTCGCTTGTCGCAGGCGGTCCTGATGGAATGTCGGCGGATGCTTCATTCCCCGCATCGCCACCATGCCGTTCCCATCTCCCTGTAAGCCATGACAGGGGGTGCAAAAGATTTTGTAGCGGCCCTCGCCACGCTCCATCAGCTCGGCAGTCACCGGCAACGGAAACGCGTTCGAATCCTTGGATACAAACAGCGCGTCGTCATCCAGCGCGCCGCGTGCAACCGTATTTTCCAGAAGCGGGCGTTCCGAACGCCCATCGGTAAAGAAATCCGATGGCGACAGCGGGGTGTTCTTCGGCTGGTAGGCCATGTCCTGCTTCAGACTGCATCCTGAAAGCCAGGCCAGGCTCAGCGTCGCGCAGACCGTTAATATCGCTCGCGAGGCGCTAATCATCCTGCACCTCGGTCACATGCTTGGCGTTCAGCCCTTGCAGAAAACGCGCCGCTTCTCCTACGCTGAATTTGGGGTCGCGCGCTTCGATGCACAAATAAAATTTGTCGCTGGTGGCATGCTTCGCAAAACGATCGGAGTTGAACAGCGGGTGGTGCGGCTGCGGCAAGCCATTCAGCGCCAGCATTCCGAATACTGCCGACAGCGACGCGCCCAGAACCGTCAGTTCGAAGGTCACCGGGATGAACGCCGGCCAGCTATACAACGGCCTTCCGCCAATGTTTTGCGGATAGCTAATAGCCGCCACCCAATATTGAAATCCGAACCCCCCTAGCCCCCCCAGCAATCCGCCAATCAGGGTGATCAGCGGCACCTTGTTACGCTTCAAGCCGAGCGCTTCGGAAAGCCCTTCCACCGGAAATGGCGCATAGCCTTCGACACTGACCCACCCGGCCTGGCGACTCTTCTGTGCCGCTGCGATGAGCTGATGTTCGTTTTCGAACTCGCCCAGAACACCATAGGTATGGGAGCGGTGCTCAATCATTCGTGTTCCTTCGAGCCATGGGCCACCAGCTCGCGCATTTCCGCAATGGAAATGGCCGGCAGCACTCGCACGAACAGAAACAGCAGCATCGTAAACAGGCCCAGCGTCCCGGCAAACGTCGCGTAATCCCAAATCGTCGCCGAGTACCGGCCCCACGCCGAGGGCATGAAGTCGCGAGTCAAGCTGATCACGACGATGACGAAACGCTCCAGCCACATGCCCACATTGATGACCAGGGACATGATGAACAGCATCGGAATGTTGGTGCGCACCTTCTGAAACCACAGAAGTTGCGGCGTCAAAATATTGCAAAGGATCAGTGCAAAATAGAAATGGTTGTACGGCCCGTGCAACCGCTGCTGCACCAGGAACACGTCAAATTTATTTCCGCTATACAACGATAGGAAAAATTCGAAGAAGTAGCCGTAAGCTACGATCAATCCCGTCGCCAGCATCACCTTGGCCATGTTTTCCAGGTGGCGCATGGTGATGAAGTCTTCCAGGTTGTATGCCGCCCGCAACGGAATGGCGATCGTCAACACCATCGCAAACCCTGAATAGATCGCGCCGGCCACGAAGTACGGCGGAAAAATCGTGGTGTGCCACCCGGGAACAATGGCAATCGAGAAATCGAAGCTCACTACGGTGTGCACCGAGAGCACCAGCGGCGTCGCCAAACCCGCGAGCAGCAGATAGGCCGACTGATACCGGTGCCAGTGCCGTGCCGAACCCCGCCATCCCATCGCCAGCATGCCGTAAATGATCTGCTTTGGCTTGCCGACCGCCCAGATCAACGGGCTGCGGAATTGCGGCCAGATTCCCATCGTGCTCGGATACGGGAACATGTAGTACGCCATCCACGGACGCCCGGTGTGAATCAGCGGGAACATACCCGCGCAAGCCACCGCAAAAAGGGTCATCGCTTCCGCAAACCGGTTGATCGATGTGCGCCACTTCTGATTCAGCAAAAACAGAATCGCCGATATCAGCGTCCCCGCGTGGCCAATACCAATCCACCACACGAAATTGACAATCGCGAAGCCCCATCCGATCGGTATATTGATGCCCCAGATCCCAACGCCCTTGGTCACCAGCCACGCGATCGCCACCGTCAGGACCATCACGAAGGTAAAAGCCAACGTGAATCCCGCGAACCACCCGAGCGAAGCCGGCCGGGTCAGCACGATTGCGCTGATCTTGTCGGTCACCGACGCATAGGTGTACCCCGGCTCGATCACCGGCGACAGTCGCCGGATCTCCGGAGAATCGATTGGCGGCTGGCCCGCGCTCATGCCTTCTCCATTTCTGGGTTCGGATTGCGAACTGCCGCCAGGTACGTGGTTCGCGGCCGTGCATTCAGTTCGCCCAAAATCGAATAATTGCGTTGCTGCACCTTCCATTTTGCAACCCGACTGTTCGGGTCATTAGCGTTTCCGAATACGATCGCTTCCGACGGGCACGCCGCTTCGCATGCGGTCACAATCTCACCGTCGCGAATCGGGCGATTCTGCTTTTCTGCATCAATGCGCGTGTTATTGATCCGCTGCACGCAGTACGTACACTTTTCCATCACCCCGCGGCTGCGCACGGTCACCTCTGGATTGCGCATCAATTTATATTGCGGCGTCTCCCAATCTTGGAAACGCAGAAAATTGAAGCGCCGCACCTTGTAGGGACAATTGTTGGAACAATATCGGGTGCCCACGCAGCGGTTGTACACCATGTCGTTCAGGCCCTCGGCACTATGCACGGTGGCGCCCACCGGGCAAACTTGCTCGCACGGCGCGTTTTCGCACTGTTGGCAAGGCACCGGCTGGAAGTACGTCTCCGGATTTGCCAGTGCGTTGTTTTCATCGGTACTCGGGTCGTTGGTGCTGGTGTGCGCCTTGTAGTAGCGGTCGATGCGGATCCAGTGCATTTCCCGCCCGCGCATCACCTGATCTTTGCCCACCACCGGAATATTGTTTTCCGAAACGCACGCCACCACGCAGGCATTGCAGCCGTTGCATTTGGTCAGATCAATCGCCATGCCCCAGGCATAACCCGGATACGCATATTCCTTGTACAGCGTGTCACTCTTGGGTGGCTGCTCGTCGCCTTCATGCGCAAACGCCGGATTGTTCTTGTATTCCTCCAGCGTCGCCGAGCTTAGAATCTTCCGGCCTTCCATATTGAAGTGATATTGGGTGCATGCCATCGGATAGCTATCGCCGGTCTTGCTGATTTTTGCATCCGGCGCCACCCACAGGGCACTCGAAGTTCGTACCGCGTAGGCGTTGAACCCTTTGTTCGACCCTGTGAATCCCGCATTCTTGCGGCCGTATCCCAGCGGCAACACAATTACCCCATCGGCCTGCCCCGGCAAAGTCCACGCCGCCGCGGTCACCTTGCTGTTGGACACCGCAATGTCGATCACCGTGGAAAGAATTTGCCCGTGCTCGCCGCCGCGCGCCGCCACTTTGTGGGTCAGCGCCAGTTTTTCCGCCGTCGCCGGGCTAACCATCGCGGCATTGTCCCAGGTCAGCTTGGTAACCGGCTTGGGCAACTCCTGTAGCCATCCGTTATTCGCGAACCGGCCGTCATAGACACTTGGATCGGGCCGGAAGATAATCTCAAGCTCTTCGGGACTTGCCGGCCGCGCAGCCGTCGAACTTGCCGGTACCGCCTTGGCGGCCATCGCTCCCAGCGGCGGGTAAGCGCTATTCGCTACCAGCCCGTCGTTCAAGGTCTTGCGCCAGAATTTTTCGAAGTCGCCTGGCGGATTGGTTCCCTTCAGGCGATCGCGCATCGCGTCATAGCTCGAGACTCCCGGCTTATCGCTGAACGCCGCCAGCACCTCGTACGCCGATCGGGTGTTGTACAACGGCGCAATCAGCGGCTGCAC
>Ga0302307_10002692_pt1 | contig 10814 bp, 5 predicted proteins | sample III_Palsa_E3_2_FD_200530 | JGI IMG/M metagenome (GOLD analysis project Ga0302307, IMG submission 200530) | Peat permafrost microbial communities from Stordalen Mire near Abisko, Sweden - III_Palsa_E3_2 | ecosystem: Environmental > Terrestrial > Soil > Palsa > Peat permafrost | place: Sweden... | reverse complement strand
GTGGTCAGCCCCAACCCCGATGCCGTCGAGGAATTCAAGATCCTCACCAACAACTACGACGCGCAATACGGACGCACGTCCGGCGGCATCGTCAACCAGGTGACCAAATCGGGAACCAACGACTTCCACGGCGACGCCTTCGAATTCATCCGCAATGATGTCTTAAACGCGCGCGATTATTTCCTTCCGCCCTCGCAGCCCAAAGCCGCCTTCAAACGCAACGTTTTTGGAGCTACCACCGGCGGACCCATCAAGAAGGACAAGACGTTTTTCTTCCTGGCCTATCAAGGCGCTCGCCGCCGCGAAGGCGACACTTCCCAGGAACTCACCGTCCTCGATCAACCCGAGCGCGGAGGAAATTTCGGCGAGCTTTGCTCCGCTTACGATGGCTCCGGCAACTGCACCGGGGGAGCCCTGGCCGCGGGAGGCACGCAACTCATCAATCCGTACAATGGCAACAACATTCCGTACAACAATCTCTCCACTCCCGGGCAAGGCGGCCCTGGCACAGGTGGCTCGCTCGTCGATCCCGTGATCCAAAACTACATCACCAAGTATTTGCCGCTCCCCAACCTCCCGGGCAACGGGTTCATCTCCTCCCCTTCGGAATCCATTGACGAAGATCAGGGAATTCTCCACGTGGACCACAACATCGGCACCCACGACACGCTTTCCTTCGTGTATCTGGTGGACGACCAGCGTCAGATTTATCCCCTTCCAAGCCAGACCTCTTCTCCGCTGGGTGGAACCAATAGTATTGATTTTCGAAATCAAATTGGCACCTTCTCCTGGAACCACACTTTTTCTTCCGGCAAGATCAATGAATTCCGCTTCGCGGCGAATCGCACCGCCACGGCCCAAAACATACCATTCGACACCACTTCCCCTTCGGCCCTCGGCTTTACCAACTTGAACCCCGACGACCCCAAGGGCGTTTCTCCTCCGGTCATGTTCACTCTCAACTTCAACCTCGGTTCTTCCGTGCAAGGCCCCACCACCATTCACGACGCCACCTTTCAATGGGCCGATAATTTCACCTGGACGCGTGGGAAGCACGAATGGAAGTTTGGGACCGACGTCACCCGCATCCGCCAGAACTATCACTACGATTATTACAACAACGGCGGGTTCGATTTCGGCAGCTATGCGTCCTCTTATACCGGCAGCGATCTGGCCGATTTCGTCGGCGGATTCTGGGACAACTATTACCAGAACTCCAAATCCGTTTACGGAATTCGCACGGGTTCGGTTGGGTTTTACGGCCAAGATACCTGGAAGGTTTTGCCGCGGCTGACGCTCGACTTGGGGGCTCGCTGGGACTACTACATCCCCCAGTATGACGTTCACAACGAGATTTTGGGATTCTTTCCCGGCCGACAATCTACCGTGTTCCCCAACGCTCCTCCCGACATTCTGTATCCCGGCGATCCCGGCACGCCCAACCGCGCTCTGGTTTATCCCGATTGGAAGAACGTCGCTCCCAGGTTCGGATTTGCCTGGGATGTGTTTGGCGATGCCAAGCTGGTCATGCGCGGCGGCATCGGCGTGTTCTTCGATATTGAAGACGGCGCCCTGAACCTTCAGTTCGGCGGTCTGCCGCCCTACGCCGGCGTGACCAACATTTTGCCCAGCTCTTACACCGGCATCACCGGCGATCCCGTGGCCGATCCGTTCACTCCGTTCGGCCAGGTAAACCCCTTCCCGTTTTCAGCTGTGGGTACCTTTGGCGTTCCCAAAATTTCCTATGGGTACACCACCTATCCGCACTTCCGCACTCCCTACTCCGAGAATTTCAACTACGGTTTCCAATATCAAGCGACCAAGGACACCATGGTCGAGGCCGTGATGGTCGGAAGCTTGGGCCGCAGATTAATCTCCACCGCCGAACTAAATTATCCGCAGCCGTCTCTGGAGATGCTGCAACTCAAGAATTTTGGATTCGTCAACGAGGATTGCGCTCGTCTCTTGGCTCAATGCACCGGCGGGTCCACTGCCTTTCCCTGGGATCCCAACGGCTCGCCCACCGGAATTACGCAGATTTACACGGACTTCAGCAACGGGCTTTCGGACGCTTACGAGTTTCAGTTCACCGTGGACAAGCGCTTCGGCCACGGCTTCGCCCTGCGCGGCGCGTACACTCTGGGAAAGACCATCGACTTGACTTCCGGCTTCCGCTCTCGTTCTTCCACCTACACCGATCCTCTGGACCCGCGTCTGGACCGCGCCGTGGCCGATTTTGACGTGCACCAGCGCGTGGTCATCAGCGGAATTTGGGAGCTCCCGCTCGGCCATTATGAAAACACGGTCCTCAAAAAGGTCACGCAGGGCTGGCAATTTAACGGCATTGCCACATTCCAGGGAGGCCAGCCCTTCACCTTGTACTCGAATAACGATTCGAGCCAGCAGGAGAACGGCCTGGATCGCCCCGACATCATCGCGCCCATTCAATATCTGGATCCCAGGTCCCCCAATCAGCCGGTTTTCAATCCCACAAGCGCCACCTGTTTGGGCACCCAGGCGCAGGGGTTTTTCTGGTTCAATCCCAATTCCTTCAATTGCACCTCCCCTTACAACAATGACGGAAGCCTGAACCCCGCGGGCGTTCCGATCTTCACTTTCGGATCCCTGCCTCGCAACTCGCTGCGCGGCCCGGGCATCAACAATTTCGATTTGTCTTTCAACAAAAAAACGCCCATCGGAGAGCACAAGTCGCTCGAGTTCCGCTCCGAGTTCTTCAACGCTTTCAACCACGGGCAGTTTTACAATCCGGACAACCAGGGCGGCAGCAGCACCTTCGGCCAGATCACCACGGCCCGGGCCCCGCGCATCATTCAGTTTGCTCTGAAGTTTTATTTCTAGAGCGGAGGCGCAGTCCGCGCAAAAGAAAAAGCCCGAGCCGCCCAAATCATCTTGGACGGCTCGGGCTTTCCTTTGTCAGCTCGGCCCCAACGGAAGCAGCGGGGGACTAAGCCGCTCCCGTCACACAACTAAAATCGCCCAACACTGCGGCGCTCACGCCGCCGCAATTCTAATCCGCGCTCAGCGCCGGCGTCCCATGGGACGATAACTCGCCAGCGGCCTCGTGCGCATGCGGAAGCGCGGTCGCAGAGGTGGCGCCACTTTCTGCAGCGGCGCGCCGCAATGCCCGCAACATTCCTGCGGCGCATCCTCCACGCGCATCCAGCGCCCTCGCGCGGCGCATTGCGGATTCAAACATTGCACGGTCCAGCCGGGAAGAGGCTGCATCGCACCTCACGATTCGCGAAAGTTTTTGTCCGGCGATTGGGAAGAGCAGCGCGCACGCTCGCGCGCTGGAAAAAAGCAACCCCGTGAAACCCAGCGGAATTGTGCTCCGTGGCTTCTAGTGTGTCAAGAAAAATGTACGCAATTAGTTGTGTCCCGCTTGCAAACGGAGGAAAATTTCTTCTAGTCGCTCGTACGCGCGGGAGGGTTCGCGGGCGCTGGAGCATTCGCCGGAGCCGGTGCATTTGCCGGAGCGGGCGCGTTTGCCGCAGCAGGTGCGTTCGCCGGCGCGGGTTCGCTCGGCGCCGCGGCCACCTTGGCCAGCTTGGCCTGCAATTCATCCACCTGCTTTTGCGCCTCCGCCACTTCCTGCAGCTTGGCCGCGATTTGGTCGTCCTCGTCTTTCATTTTCGCCGCGCCGGCGGTGTCTGTCGCATGCCCGGGATTGCTCAAGAACATTTGTTCGTCGAGCGTTTGCGTCCGCTTCAAAATATCGAGATCGGTCTGCAGGCTTTGCAGGCGCTGTTTCGCGGCGGATAGGTCCGATTCAATTTTGGATTTTTCTTCCGCGGATAAGGGAGCGCCCTCCGCCGGGGCACCCGGATTCGCGGCATTACCGCCGGTCGCCGCGTTCCCCGTTTGTCCCACCACGCTCACGTATCCCGGAGACTTGGGAATGTCTTCGTCGTTCCAGACGTGCGCGGGCTTCGTCTGGTCCTTCCTCTGTTCGCGCGAGCGGCGAGCCGCTTCCGTCAGCGCATCCGACGATGATTGCGGTGCCGATGCCGCTGATTGATCCGGTTTCTGCGGCGGCTGTTGTTGCTGCTCCTGGCCTTGGGCCACGCCTGCCGGCAGAGCCAGCAGCATCCCCAGCGCCCAGTGTGCGATTTTCATGATGCTTCTCCCTCGCGGCAGCGTGCCACCTGTTAATCCTAGTCGCTCGCGCCCGCATCTGGCAATCGGCACGCGGCCCCGCGCCCAAAGAGGCACCTGTCCTTCCCGGCAGGCCGCGAACACCTTCCCGGTTTCTTCGCCCTCAGGTTTGCAACTGCCTTTTTCGCCCGGCCAGAGCTGCCGCTACCATCCCCAGCGTTAGCAGCAGATAAAAAAATGGCACGCGGGTCATGGCCGTGCCCGGCGCCGAGCCCATGAAATCGAGTTGCGCGGTCGCGTGCATGGGGCCCAGGTACCATAGCAATGTGTAAACGATTTCGAAGAGCTTGCTCGTACCGCTCCACACTCCCAGCGCCAGTGCCAGCGTGGGAATGAATAGTGCGCCGACGAGCCAGGCCAGAAGTCCGCGAAGGTCGCCGCCGAAGAGAAGCCGCAGCGCGAATCCGCTGCCGGTCAAGAGCGCCAGTATGACCCCCGCGAGCCACACGGCCGGAAGTTGCCGCGCAATCGGGTGCGGGGCGGAGAAGAGAAGCTGGCTCGTCTGATCCCGAAGTTCGCGCACCCCCATCGAGGACCACAGCAAGACCGGCCAGAGCCAGGCACACGCCAGCACCAGCCCTCGTCCTTCGGCCGAAGGGACCGCAAGGCTTGCGACCACAAATCCCAGCGCCGCGACGTACCACCACCATTTCTGGCCCTTCAGCATCAGGCGAAGCTCAGCCAGGAGCATCGCGCCAAAGCGAAAGCGAGCCGGCGTTTTTGGCAGCGGCGTCAAGGGAGCGGCGTGCGCGGCCACGCTCGGAGCGATTTTCTCGGCGGCCTCTGCTGCGTCCTCCGCAGGAACGGGCTGCGGAGCTCCGCCTTTCCTCCACCCTCGAGCCGGATCGAAGCGATCGAAAAGCAGCGCCGCAAAAAACGCGATGACAATTGCAATCCCCAGCCACATGACCCGCCCGAGCACGAGGCCGCTGGTCCACGCAATACCATCCCAACGGAAAATCGAAAGCGACTTGAACGTGCTGCCGAATGACAGAGTAAAGCTCGAATGATCCGCGGGCGCCCCGGAGGCCGTGCGCAAGCTTTCAAAGATCAGAGACAATCCCGGCCAGTCCAGAAGCGACCCGCTCCGGTTCACCGTAGTGGAAACCGGCGCGACCAGCCCCGCGGTCCACAAAAAGAAATACACCACGTTGCCGAACCCGCCGCGCAGCCACGGAATCGTCTCGAACGCGACCGCTATCGCGGCCACCACCGCCATCGCCGGCAAAGCGATCAGCAAGAACGGCGCCAGCAGTTTCCACAGTTCGACGTGCGCATCTTCCGCGCGCCAGAATTGCATCACGATTCCGGAGAGCGCCAGAATCAGCACCATCACCCCCAGCACCGCGAAATTGCTCGCCGCCTTTCCCATCACGTACATCGTTTTGGACATCGGCGTGGACGCCAGAATCTCGCCCACGCGCGTCGAGCGGTCGCGCTCGATGGTGTTCTTCACCACGTAAAAGCCCGCCAGCGAAAGAAACGTGGTAGCCACCAGCGCCATCAGCCCGCCGATCCACGCGGAATTGAAAACGCCGCGCGAATCGTTGATCTGCATCACCAGTTGCCCGGAGGCGGCCGCGTAGCCCAGGTACGCCGCAATCCCCAGCGTGAATAGAAAGCTGTAGCGCCGGACGCGCTCGAGAAAATCGGCGCGCGCCAGATGGTAAAGAATCCGCCCACGGCTTGCGGCAGCGCCGCTCATGCGCGCGCGCTCCGTCGCTCGGTCGAAATGCAATGCAGGTAGGCGTCTTCGAGCGTGGGCGGCGTCAAAGCGGCTCGCGCCCCCGGCCGTTCCTCGGAAATGACGCGCACGTGCACGCCGTCGGCCCGCCGCGCGCTCGTGGTCATCAGGTATTTCTGCTTCGCCGCCGGCACCTCCGCGCTCGCGATCACCCACTCCCACACTTTTCCTTCCACCGCGCGCAGCAAATCTTCCGGCGCGGAATGCGCCAGCAACTTCCCGCCGCCGAGTATGGCGATGTCCGTGGCGATGGCTTCGATGTCCGAAACGATGTGGGTGGAAAGAATCACGATGCGCTCGCCCGAAAGCTCCGAAAGTAGATTGCGAAAGCGCGCGCGTTCTTCCGGGTCCAGTCCCGCGGTGGGCTCGTCCACGATCAGCAGCTGCGGATCGTTCAGCAGCGCCTGCGCGATTCCCACGCGCTGCTTCATCCCGCCCGAAAATCCGCCGAGCGGCCGGTCGCGCACTTCGCCCAGATTCACTAGCGCCAGAAGCTCGTCGATTCGCCGCCGCGCCGCCGAAGCATCGAGTCCCTTCACCGCAGCCAGGTATTCCAGAAACTCGAGCGCGGACAAGTGCGGGTACACCCCGAAATCCTGCGGCAGATATCCCAGAATCGTGCGCAGCACGTCCGGCGACTTCGCAATATCCGCATCATTCCACAGCACGCGCCCTGCGCTCGGCCGCGTGACCGTGGCCAGGATCCGCATCAGCGTGGATTTCCCCGCGCCGTTCGGCCCCAGCAATCCCACCACGCCCGGGCCCAGCTCGAGCCGCAGATCGCGCAAGCCCCAAACCTTTCCCGCATATTGTTTGTTCACACCATCTATCGCGAGCTTCATGAACCGGCCACTCCTTCCGTGCGCACCACCACCTCGGGACGATTGAGAATCTATCAGGACTAACGCAATCGGCGGCCGAATAGTTTCAGCCGCGGGCGTCGCGAGCAGGCCGTGGCGCCGCCTTGCGCCGGATTTTGCAATCGCGCATACTTTTCGGCACTCTCTGTGATGCAGATAGGGAAGAAATGAAAAAACTACCGCTCCTGCTCGTGATTCCCGCTCTCGCCCTGGTCCTAAGCACCGTTCTCGCCGCGCGAACTCCGCCGCCTCCCGCACTCTCAGCCGCGCAGGCCCAGCCTTCGCCGAGTTCCGCTCCAACCGAGTCGCCGGCTCCCGCGGCTGTGCCGCAGCCCGTCGAGAAAAAAGTCACCGCCTATACGCTCCCTCCCGAAACCTACAAAAAGGCTCGCGACCTCAGCCGCATTTATTTCCGCTTCAACCTGATCAGCTTCGCTTACGGCCTGCTCGTGCTGTGGATCATCCTGCGCTGGAAGTTCGCCGCGAAATATCGCGATTGGGCGGAAAAAGTTTCATCCAATCGCTTTCTGCAAGTCGCGGTGTTCGCGCCGCTCTTCGTGCTCACCGCCGACGTCCTCGGCTTGCCATCCGATATTTGCGAATATCTCGTCGAGCGCAAGTACGGGCTTTCGGTCCAGGGATGGGCTTCGCGGTCCTGGGATTGGGCCAAGGGCGAGTTCCTCTCCGTCCTCTTGGCAATCCTTCTCATCTCGATTTTGTACCGCGTCATCCGCGGCAGTCCCCGCCGCTGGTGGTTTTATTTTTGGCTGATTTCGCTGCCCATCATCGTGCTGCTCGTTTTTCTTGTGCCGCTCGTCGTTGATCCCATGTTCCACACATTCGAACCTCTGCAGCAAAAAGATCCCGCGCTCACCGCCAGCCTGGAACAAATGGTCCAGCGCGCGGGACAAAATATCCCGCCCGAACGCATGTTCTGGATGGGCGCGGGCGAAAAAACCACCGAGCTCAACGCCTACGTCACGGGAATCGGCGCCTCCAAACGCATCGTGGTGTGGGACAACACCATCGCCAAAATGAACTCCCCGCAGATCGTTGCCGTCGTCGGCCACGAAATGGGGCATTACGTTCTCGCGCACGTCTGGAAGGGCATCGCCTTCGCTGCCGTGCTTCTGTTTGTTCTGTTCTATCTCGGTTTTCGCGCCGTTGGCTGGGTTCTGGCGCGCTGGGGAACCCACTGGGGAATTCGAGGCTTGGACGATTTAGCTTCGCTGCCGGTCTTGCTTCTGCTGCTTTCTATATTTTCTTTCTTTACTGGGCCGATCCAAAATGCCTTCAGCCGCCACGTCGAACACCAGGCGGATCAGTACGGCCTGGAAGTGACGCACGGCTTGACGCCCGACTCAAGCCAGATCGCCGCGCAGGCTTTTCAGGTCTTGGGCGAAGTGGACCTGGCCGATCCCGAGCCCGATCCCATTGATGTGTTCCTGTATTACTCGCATCCGCCCATCCCCGACCGTATTCGTTTCGCGCTGACCTACGATCCTTGGTCCAAAGGTGAGCAGCCCGAATTCGTGCACTAGCGCCGCGCGTCCAGCCGCATCAGGATTCCGTGCCGCGGACGCAGTGTGACCAGCGGCTCCGGCACGACTTTGTGCCCCGGCACCAGCCGAAAACCGAACCGCTGCGCCACCGTGGCAATCACCAGCACCGATTCCAGCAGCGCGAAATTCTGCCCGATGCACCTCCGCGGCCCGTCGCCGAACGGAAAATACGCGCCCGCGGGCAAGCGGTCTTCCAGCCCATCGAGCCAGCGCTCCGGACGAAACGCTTCCGGATCATCGAAATATCTCGCGTCGCGGTGCATCACCCATTGCGACATGATGATCGTGGTGTCCGCCGGAAAATCGTAGCCGCCGATGCTGCTCGGCGCGATGGAAGTCCGCGCCAGAATATACGCCGGAGGATACAGCCGCAGCACTTCTGTCACCACCGCCTGCAGATAGGGCAGCCGCTCGATGTCCGCGAGCCCCGGCGGACGCCCGGCCAGCACGCCGCGAAGCTCCTCGTGCAAACGCGCTTCCGCCTTCGGATTCTGGCTCAGCAAATACCAGGTCCAGGAAAGCGTGAGCGCAGTGGTTTCGTGCCCGGCGAGAAACAGCGTCATGGTTTCATCGCGAAGCTGCCTCGGCGTCATCTGGCTTCCGTCTTCGTCCATGGCGCCCATCAGCAGCGAAAGCAGGTCTTTGTGATCGCCCGCGCCTTTCAGTTCCTGCCTTTCTGCGATGATCCGGTACACCAGCGAGTCCAGGAATTCCGTCTCGCGATCCGCGCGGCGATTCGCCGGGGTCGGCCAGCTTTCGGGTATCTTGATCGGCGACCTCGCCTTGCGCAGCGAATAGCGCATCAGGAACTCGAGCGAACGCCCCACCTGCTCAGATTCTCCCGGCAAGGTGGTTCCGAAAAGTGTGCGCACCGCAATGTCCAGCGTCAGCGCCATCATTTCCTTGGCCATGTCGCGCTCCTGACTATCGCTCCACGTGCGCGCGTGCGCCTCCGCACTTTCGATCATGGTGGCGGCATACTCGTTGATGCGGCTGCGTTGAAACGCAGGCTGTGCCAGTCTCCGCTGCCTCCTCCAGAAATCTCCTTCGCTGACCAGCAGTCCTTCGCCCAGCAGCCGCCCCACCACGTCCTTCGTCAGCGTGCTCTTGTGGAATTTGCTCTGCTGCACCACTGTCACTTGCTCGATATATTCAGGAAGATTCAGCATCGTGCGCGTCGTGGACACCACCGGAATCGTCACGATGTCCCCATACTCGCGCGCGATGCGCAGCAGCGTTCCAAGCGGATCGCGCATGACCTGCAGCGCCATGCCCAGAAGCGGCAAGCCGCTGGGTCCCGGCGGAACGCGATTTCCGTTTGGTTGCATTTTGTTGCTTGCGCCTCTTCTTGTAGTACGTGGTATTACCTTACTTTACTTCAAAAACCATTGCAGCCTTTTGCGCCCTGGCGAATCAGATATTTGGTGAGGACAGCCGTGCGTGTTCGTGGCCCGGAGAAAAAGGCCTCGCCGCATTGGTGGCTGCACCATGATTATGTAAGATAGGCGGAGGGGGAGATGTTAGTGGAGATTGAACAACCTGAATGGCTCGCCCAGATAGAAGGCATTCTCGAGACGCTCAATGAAGGCGTCATCATCGCGGACGATTGCCCCCAAATTATTTTTACCAACACCAATTTTGAAGAAATGACCGGCATGCCCCGCACGGACTTCGTGGGGTACGACTTCAAAAGGTTCTTCACTCCCGAAGAAGCGGAAACACTCAACGTGCATCGGGAAAAAGGCTTGCATTCCGGCAAGAACCGCTTCGAATTCGTCTTGCCGCGCAAGGACGGCAGCCGCCTGCCCGTCATCGTCAGCGCCCGCTCCATCGAGGATCCCGACGGCCGCCGATTCGCCATCATCACCTTCACCGATATTTCCGACCAGAAGCGCGCCGAAGAAAAACTGCGCGACGCCAATACCCAGCTCGAAAACCGGCAAAAAGAAATCGAAGAAGATCTCGCCCTCGCCGCCCGCGTGCAGCAAAGCCTTGCGCCCAAATCGCTCGTGTGGGGCAGCGTGCTCGTGGAAACCTATTACCATCCCGTGCGCACCATCGGCGGCGACTTCGGCCTGGTCAGTCCCTACGGCGAGGACCGCCTCAACCTCCTCGTGTGCGACGTTTCCGGCCACGGCATTGGTTCCGCGCTCGTCGCCAACCGCATCTATAGCGAGACCATCGCGCAAATGCGCAGCGGCGTTCCGCTCGGGAACATGCTCCGCACGCTCAATCGCTTCGTCATGCAGAATATCGGCAGCTCCGTCTTTTTCTTCACCGTTGCCGCCGCGCAGCTCGACCGCGCCGGCCGCCGCCTGCAATTCGCCGGAGCCGGTCACCCGCCCGTCATGATCGCGCGCGCCGGAGAGGAGCCTCGCCTGCTCGAATCGCGCAGCATGGTCCTCGGCGCGCTTCCCGATGCCGTGCCCATGGAAGCCACGCTCGACGTGGACCTCGAGCCCGGCGACCGCA
>Ga0302307_10002686_pt1 | contig 10821 bp, 5 predicted proteins | sample III_Palsa_E3_2_FD_200530 | JGI IMG/M metagenome (GOLD analysis project Ga0302307, IMG submission 200530) | Peat permafrost microbial communities from Stordalen Mire near Abisko, Sweden - III_Palsa_E3_2 | ecosystem: Environmental > Terrestrial > Soil > Palsa > Peat permafrost | place: Sweden... | reverse complement strand
TCCCGGACGAGACGGATGCGGACGGTGACCAGGATGCGCCGCATCTCCGGTGATCGCCATGGATCGATCGCATTGGCCCCTTTGAACCGCACCTTTCTGCGTACTGTGATCTCATGCGAGCAGTCGTCCTCCGCGGGCACCGGGATGCGCCGCAGGTGGAGCAGTGGCAGCCGCCGGCCTCGGCGCCCGGTGAGGCCCTGATCGAGCTGCGGGCGGCGCCGATCACGCCGCTGGACCTGCTGTGCGCGAGCGGCACGTCATACTTCGGTACCCCGGAGCTGCCCTATGTGCCGGGTGTCCAGGGCGTGGGCCTGGTGCTCAGCTCCTCGTCGGTGCCTTCCGGGTCCATGGCGTGGTTCGCGACCCGGGCCGGGATGGCGCCGGGCGACGGCAGCCTGCGGGAATGCTGCTCCGTGGCCGAGTCCGAGATCGTCCCGATCACGTTCGACGTGCCCCCCGAGCTGGTCGCGGCGCTCGGCCTGTCCGCGGTCGCGGCCTGGATGGCCATCACCTGGCGCGGCGAGCTGCACCCGGGAGAGCAGGTCATCGTGCTCGGCGCGGGCGGGGCGGTCGGCCAGGTCGCGGTCCAGATCGCCCGGCTGCGCGGCGCGCGCCGGGTGATCGCCGGCTGCCGCTCGGCTGGCGCGGCCGACCGGGCCCACCGCTGCGGTGCCGACGCCGTGGTCCGGCTGGACACCCAGGATGTCGCCGAGCTGGGCCGGCGCTTCGCCGACGCCGGGGATGGTCCGACCGACCTGGTCATCGACCCGCTGTTCGGCGCCCCCGCGGCCGGGGCGCTGCGGGCGCTGCGGCACTACGGGCGGCTGGTCCAGCTGGGCAGCGCCGCCGGGCAGACCGCCCCCATCGAAAGCTCCACGCTGCGCAGCCGCTGCCTGCGCGTTCTGGGCTACACGAACAACGAGCTGACCGCCTCGCAGCGGGCGGACGCGCTGAACGCGGTGCTGTCCTTCGCCGCGGCCGGCCAGCTGAACGTCGAGTTCCAGTCCGTCCCGCTGGACGGCATCTCGGCGGCCTGGGACCGCCAGGCGCGGGGCGAGGCCCCCGTGCGCATCGTGGTCACCTGCTGACCTGCCCGCACCTCTTACTGCCCGGGCGTTACTGCCCGCGCCTCTTAATGCCCGTGCGTGCTCCCGCTGTGGTAGTCGGTGTAGGTGTACGGGTTGTCGAGGATCTTCGTCGCGGGCACGTCAGGGCTCATGCCCCTGGCCCAGGCCTCGTCGCCCAGCGCCGAGCGCAGGTAGTCGACCGTGGCCGTCACGGCCTGCCGGACCGGGGCCAGGTCGATGCCGATCAGCCGGTGCTCGTGCTTGACGACCCGGCCGTTGACGATCACGGTGTGCACGTCGCCCCGCTGAGCCTGGAAGGCGACGTGCCCGTAGGGGTTCAGCAGCGGGAACGACACGGGCGAGATGTCGTTCTTGATCAGCACGACGTCGGCCTTCTTGCCCGGCTCCAGGCTGCCGAGGCTGGCCTGCCGGCCGAGCGCCTTCGCCCCGCCGCGGGTCGCCCAGGCCACGACGTGCTCGGCGCGCAGGCTGGAGTTCGTGACGGTCTCGCCCCGCACGTGCGCCTCCAGGTGCTCCCGGGACCGGTCGGCCCCCAGCGTCGTGCGCATCGCGGAGAACAGGTCGCCGCTCCACCACACGCTGGTGTCCATGGACAGCGAGACCGGGATGTCGTGCGCCCGCAGCGCCCAGGTCGGCGGGTAGCCCTGGCCGGCGCTCTGCTCGCTCTCGGTGGAGACCGACACTGATCCGCCGGTCGCGGCGATGCGGTGGTAGGAGTCCGCGGACAGGCTGGCCGCGTGCACGAAGATGCTGGCCGGGTTGAGGAAGCCGTTCTCGTGGGCCAGCCGGATCCCGTCGTCGTTGGTGGCGCCCCACACCCCGGCGTGCGTGGTGACCGGGACGCCCAGGTCACGGGCCACCTCATAGGCCGCCTTCTCCGGGAACGCCGGGTCACCCGTGACGTCGAACGCCATCTGGAAGCCGAGCATGTCGTCGTTTTCCGCGAGCATGCGCTGCGCGAACGCGCGGAAGTCGGCCGAGGTGGCCCACTCCCACGGCCCCTGCTGGATGTTGCCGTAGGCCAGCACGAACCGGCCCGGTACCGACCGGAGCGCGTCGGCCGCGGCCTCGGCGTGCGCGGTGGTCTGCAGGCCGTGGGACCAGTCGACGCAGGTGGTCACGCCCGCGTCGATCGCCTCGATCGCGGCCAGCCGGTTGCCCGCGTGCACGTCCTCGGGCCGGAACAGCTTGCCCGACTCCAGGTAGTACCAGACGAAGTACTGCGTCAGCGTCCAGTCGGCGCCGTAGCCGCGCATCGCGGTCTGCCACATGTGCCGGTGCGTGTCGATCATGCCCGGCATGATGATGCCGTCGCTCGCGTCGATCTCGATCGTGCCGTCCGGGACGGCCAGCCGCGGGCCGACCGCGGTCACCGTGTCTCCGGAGATGAGCACGTCGGCGCCCGGCAGCACCGACCGGGCGTCGTCCATGACCAGGACCGTCCCGCCCCGCAGGACGATGGGCCGCCCGGCTTCGAAGTCAGCTGGTTCACCCATGGCGCTCGCTCCTTTGCGGCAGGCTTGCCTGACCCGGGTCAGCCGGCCCTGGTCAGTCGGCCCCGGCCAGCCGGCCCCGGTCAACCGGCCGGACAACTGTCCGGCATCCGGTCACGGTCGATGGGTGTCACCTTTCCCGATCGCCGGGCGCGGTGTCAATACCGGCCGGCGCCCGCTACGGGTGCTCGTGCCGGCGGGCGGCGCCGAAGAACGGCAGGCGGTGATCACGCAGGTCGACCGGCTCGACGTCGTAGTCCGGCCGGGAAGCCAGCTGCTGGGTCACCCAGGGGGCGACCTTCTCGCTGAAACGTCCCTCGCGGGTGGTGCTGGAAATGACCGTCCCTGACCAGGCAGCATGTGGGGGCCATTCCCCAGTTCGAACTTTATACTAGGGCCGTGGCGACCCAGCCGCTGCGCGCGGACGCCGAACGCAACCGCTGCCAGCTCATGAAGGCGGCCCTGGCCGTCTTCGCCGAACGCGGCCTGGACGCGCCGCTGGACGAGATCGCCCGCCGGGCCGGCGTCGGCAATGCCACGCTGTACCGCCGCTTCCCGACCCGCTGCGACCTGGTCGCGGCGGTGTTCCTTGGCGCGATGCGGGAGATCGCCCACGCCGCCCGGCGTGCCCTGGCCGAGCCGGACCCGTGGCTCGCGCTCACCGGCCACCTGACGTTCCTGTGCGAGCTGCAGGCCGCCAACCGCGCGGTCGCCGACCTGCTGACCGCCGAGGTCTCCGGTATGCCGGAGCTGGACCGGCTGCGGGCCCAGGCCCTCGGCGACCTGACCGAGCTGATCGACTGGGCCCAGGCCCGTGGCGACCTGCGCGAGGACTTCAGTCACGAGGACGTCGTGCTAATCCTGATGGCGAACGCCGGGCTGATCGAGCGCACCGCGGGGACCGCTCCGGGCGCGGCGCGGCGCCATCTCGGCTATGTACTGGACGGCCTGCGCGCGCCAGGCAGCGGCGCGGCCCGGCCGGCCGCCGTCCCGCCGCCGGGGGAGGGCCAGATAGCCGAGGCCATGTGCGCCCTCGGCCGCCGCCACGGCTGCGCCTGAGCCGGTGACGGCCGACATGCGCACTTTTGGGATACCCGATGGCGGTAGCCATGGAATCGTATGTGTCACAGTGGTACGAGACCAGGCCACGGCCGCAAGCCCAATCGGCGGCCGGAGGCGGTTAGCGCACGGGAGCTGGCCGGCGGCGGACCGGGGTCGGGGACGCTGTCGGCGAAGGGCGAGCTGAGCGGCTATGGAGCCTCTGACCAGTGACGATCCCGCCGAGATCGGTGGTTACCGGTTGCGCGCCCGGCTCGGGGCCGGGGGCATGGGCCGGGTGTACCTGGCGTCCACGCCGGGCGGGCGGCGGGTGGCGCTGAAGGTCGTCCGGCCGGAGCTCGGTGACGACGCGGATTTCCGCGCGAGGTTCCGTCAGGAGATCGAGGCCGCCCAGCGGGTCCGCGGCGTGTACACCGCGGAGCTGCTCGCCGGCGATCCCGCGGCCACACCGCCCTGGCTGGTGACGGCGTACGTGCCGGGGCCGTCGCTGCAGCAGGCCGTGGCCGAGCACGGCCCGATGCCGCCGGAGACGGTCATCCTGCTGATGGCCGGAATAGCCGAGGCGCTGCAGGCCATCCATTCCGCCGGGGTCATCCACCGCGATCTGAAGCCGTCCAATGTGCTGCTGGCCCCGGACGGGCCGCGCGTCATCGATTTCGGCATCGCCCGGGCGGCGGAGGCCACCAACCTGACGCAGAGCGGCATGGCGGTGGGCTCCCCGCAGTTCATGGCGCCCGAGCAGATCCGCGGCCATCCCGTGACGCCCGCAGTGGACGTCTTCGCCCTCGGCGCGGTGGCGGCCTTCGCGCTGCTGGCCCGGCCGCCGTTCGGCGAGGGCCAGGTCACCGCGCTGATGTACCGCGTGCTGAACGAGCCGCCCGCCCTGAACGGCTCGTCCGGGCCGCTCCGGGCCCTGATCGAGCGCTGCCTGGCCAAGAATCCGGCGGACCGGCCCGGACCCGGCGAGATCATCGACGCCTGCCGGTCGCTGGCCGCGGGGAACCTGGGCGACTTCACCGACTCGTGGCTGCCGCCCCCGGTGGCCGCGGCCGCTGTAAGCGGCTCTCCCGGGTCGGCGGGCGCGATGGGCCCGGTCAGCCCGCCCCACCGGGTCAGCGGCGCGCCTTCTGGTACCCGTCCGGCGCCTAGCCGGGGTTCGGGTCCCACCCCGGCCGGCGCCGGTTCCGGCCGCAGCACGCCCCGGGCGGGTGTCCCGCCGCCGACGGGTGGCCATCCGCAGCGCCCCCAGCAGGCCGGGCCGGGGGGGCCGCCGTGGCGGCCGCCGCTGCCCTCGTCGGTCAGCACCGCGTCGCGGCTCATGTACCTCGGCGGTGGCCTCAGCGTGCTCGGCGCGATCGTCGGCCTGGCCGGCGTGCCCGCGCTCAAGGTGATAGCCGCCCAGAATCAGGACCACCCGGGCGCGGTCGGCGCCGCCGTGGTCATCCTGCTCATCCACGGGCTGGTCGGGACCGCGCTGTGGCTGTGGCTGGCCCGGGAGACCAGAAACGGCCTGCGCCGGGCCCGGGCCTGGGCCACGGTCATCTTCGCGCTGGCCACGGTCAGCGGGATCGTTGACGCCACGGCGCCGTCGACCGGGTTGACCCAGGCGTTCAGCGGCATCGAGTGGGTCGTCGGCCTGTGCGCCGTCATCCTGCTGTGGAACCGGTCCTCCCGCCGTTACTACGACGCGCTGCGCCCGCCACCGTCCTACCTGCCCGCCGGGCCGTCCCCGAGCCTGCGCCCCCGCCAGGTCCCGCCCGGCTCGTCGGGCTCTTCGGTGCCCTCGGGGCCGTCCAACGGCCAGCGGAACTGGGGCCAGCCGGGCACCCGCCGGGACTGGCCCACCCCGGATCAGCCCGGCCAGCGGAGGTAGCCGGGAAGCAGGAAAGGCGGGCCCGAGCAGCCGCTGGGGGCTGCTAAGCTCTTACGCGACCGCAAGGGGCTATGGCGCAGTTGGTAGCGCGCCTCCATGGCATGGAGGAGGTCTGGGGTTCGAATCCCCATAGCTCCACCAGCTCAACGCGTTATTTCGAACATCGCTGCTCAAGATCAAGTGCCAATTTTTCAAGATCAAGTGACTAGCGTTGCGATGACGGGACCGCACGGCGGGACATGGCCGGACGCAAGTGGCTTGCTGGCCAGCGAATATGACGGGAATCGGCCGCTGGTCGCCTCCGTGACACGGATGCATCGCCCCTGCCGGTAGCGCCGAGCCGCTGGATGACGACCAGGTCGGTGTGGCCACCGGAATGAGCCAGGCCTACTCGCGTGCCTGGCCCGATTTATGTTCGGATGAGTGTGTGGACGCAGGCGACCCCCGGAACGACGGCACCCCGACATTCATCCGACAACTTCCCCCGGCAGTCGCGGACGCCGTGGCGTCACTGGGCCGGGAGCAGGCGTTCAGCGCCCAGGAAATCGTTTCGCATCAGGGATCACCGCCGGACTCGGTGTTTCTTCTTGTTTCTGGCGTGGTCAAAGTCACCGCATTGTCGCCCAGCGGCCGTGAGGTCATTCTGGGATTCCGCGCGGCTGGGGAACTGCTCGGCGAGTACTCAGCGCTGCACGGCTTACCGCGGTCCGGGAACGTCGTAGGACACGAGGCCGGTACGCTGCTGCGGATCTCCGCCCAGCGGTTCCGTCGATGCGCCTTCACTCACCCCGAGATCCTCGCCGCGATGCTCGCCGTGTCGGGTCACCGGCTGCATCAGTCAGACATCCACCGTGTCTCCTATGCGGCCCACGACGTCCCGTATCGCACTGCGGCGACCCTGCTGGACTGGGCGACGCGGTATGGCGTCGACACGCGAGACGGCGTTCGGATCCGGCTTCGGGTCAGCCGACGGGAGCTGTCTCAGGTGGTTGCGGCGTCGGAGAAGTCGGTAGATGACGTCCTAACGATGCTCCGCCGGTCTGGGCTCGTTACGACAGGCCGCCGGCTGCTCGTCGTGAGCGACATTGACCGCCTGCGCCACTGGCTGGAAGAGCGTCCCGACCAATAACGCACCAGGTTCTCCCGGATTTCCGGGAGAACCAGTCCAGGCATTCGGTGACGCTTCCCTCAGCGCAGCAGATGGGCGGCGGTTGGCCACTGCCGAACGGCCTATCCCGACGTTCGACCTCGGAGATGGTAGGGCAGCCGGACAGGCACGGGTCGTTCTGCTTAGGCCTGCGCGAGTTCCGCGACGCCCGTTCGGGGCGGCCGCGGACTCCGCAGCGTTTTCACCTTAGGGCTTTGAGGAAAGGATAGGAATGAGCGACGCTCCGAACGCTGAAGTTCTCGCGGCGGTACGGAAACGTGCCGAGGCGTGGGGGACAAAGCTCATTGACCTGAATCCCTCGAAGAACAGCCTGTTGTTGTTCCGACCGGGCCGAGGTACGCAGATCGACCTCACCGACTGCGACGCCGAGGCACTTCGGCGGCTGCGCGACGGTGACCGGGTCCGCCTCTCCCACATCCTGCCAGAGGACGACCTCCGGTCACGAGTACTCAAGCAACTCTCCAGCCTTCGGCGCAAGGTGGCCCAACTGGAGGAAGAACAAGGCTTTGACCCGCTGCGGATCGCCTTCGGGCTGTTTCGTACCTCGCTTACCGCCGACGCCCGGACGAGAGCGGCCGAGTTGCGGGCCCCAGTGCTCCTGTCATCGGTCGATCTCACGCCGGTGGGCAACTCCGGGCGTGAGTTTTCCCTCGAGCTGACTGACGAACTGGAGGGCAACCCCGTCCTGCCGCACGCCCTGAACCGGCTGCTGGGCCTGCCCGTCGACGTCCCCGAGTACGAGGAGCAGGTCCACACCCTTATAGAGGCGACAAGCGATCGGCGCGAGTGTGCGGCCCGCGTGGCCGAGTATCTCTCAAATATCCTGCACGCCGCCGGACTGTCTGCGTCGTTCGAAGATATCGTCGGGCTCGGGTTTTTCAACTACGAGAAGTATCCGATGGTCCGCGACCTGCAGGAGTCCACCGAGCTGCTGGCCACGAGCCGGGTGGTCGCAGCGCTGGCCGGTCACGCGCCGAGCGCTGAACGGCTCAAGTTCGCCGACACGGACCCGCTACCCACCGGTGACGCTGTGGCCCCTGAAGACGATCTACTCGTCCTCGACGCAGATGCCTCGCAGCAGGCCGCCATAAATGCCGCACTACACAGGCGAAACGCCGTGATTGTCGGCCCGCCTGGTACGGGCAAGAGCCAGACAATCGCCAATATTGTCGCCTGCGCCGCAGCGGCGGGCCGCACCGTTCTGTTCGTCGCCGAGAAGCGAGCGGCTATCGAGGCGGTGACCGACCGCCTCGCTTCGGTGCGACTCGACGGGCTTGTATTCGACCTCCACAAGCAGCAGGTTCGCCGACGGGAGGTAGCCCAGCAGTTGGCCGATACGCTGCAGCGCGCCGTGCGTCAGCCGCAGCCACAGGTCGAGCAGCTGCACCGCGACCTCAGCCGGCTCAGAGAACAGGCCAGCGCGCACGCCCGGACGATGAACTCCGTCGTGCCTCCGTGGAATCTTTCGCCCTTCGAAATGCAGAGCCGGCTCCTCGGCAACCCCGACGCCCAGGCGCGACGGATCCGGATTCCGGCTTCGCGGCTGCGGCAGTTCGGCGACGAGACGCTGCGGTCGGCCGACGAGAACCTGCGGAATTATATTCACGTCGGCGGCTTGCGGGTGCGGCGCGGGGTGACTCCGTGGGCTGCCGCGCAGTTGCATGACGTGGACGACGTCCGCATCGTGCTCGCCGAGCTCGATAAGGTCAACTCCGGGGTTCTCACCAAGAGCCGTACCGACTTGGACGACGTCCTCGCGATGACCCAGCTGCGGCGGCCTGTCTCGCTCGGGGAGTGGCAGGGCCTGCTGTGGTTGATCGAGGATGTCGGCCGATCCGTCGCTGAGTTCGGCGGCGACATCTTCGCCGCCCCCCTCGATGACTTCGTCGCGGCCGCCGCCCCACGCCGGAGCTCCGCGCGGCAGTTGCGACCGCTCACCTGGCGGGAGCGACGCCGCTACCGTAAGGAGGCTCGCCGGACCTCGCGCTCCAAGCTTTCCGGCCCTCCGCTATTCGCTGCCCTGCAAGCAGCGCTCGCCCAGCGGGAGGCTTGGGCACGGGCATCCGACGGGCCCGGTGCGCCGCGCCAGGTTCAGAGCCTGGAGCGCGTGCTCGAGCAGTTCAGCACCGCTCACCGCGCTATGACCGCCGTCGCCGCGTGCCTCCAACTACGCGGGCTCGAAGACGAGCCGACCACTATCGTGGATGAGCATCTGCAGGCGCTCGAAGCCGACCGCGCGATGGCTGGGAACATCGTGGAGGTCAACCAGCGCAGCGAACGGCTTGTGCGGCTTGGCCTAACGGCGCTCCTGGACCTGCTCGCCGAACGGGAGTCGAACGGTGGGCCAGTCTCAGCCGACGACGCGTCTGTCGCGCTCGAGGCGGCATGGCTCGCCTCCGTGGAGCAGGAGTTGCGGCTGAGCGTCCCGTCCTACCAACGGTTCACCGGTGATGCGCACGACGACGCGGTCCGTGCCTACGCCCGTCACGACCAGGAGCACTTGCGGATGAACGCCCAGCGCGTCCGCCGCCGGGTCGCAGAGCACCTCTGGGCCGCGCGTCAAGAGCATCGAAGCCAGAGCCTGCTGGTCGAGCAGGAGGCGAAGAAGAAGAGCCGACACAAGCCGCTACGGGAGTTGCTGGACAAGGCGCCGGACGTGGTGCTCGCAGCGCATCCGTGCTGGGCCATGTCTCCTCTTGTGGTGAGCAAGATTCTGCCAGCTCGACGGCTCTTCGATCTCGTCGTGTTCGACGAAGCCAGCCAGGTCCGGCCGCACGACGCCGTGACCTCGATCATGCGCGGTGATCAGGTCGTCGTCACAGGTGATCCGAAGCAGTTGCCGCCGAACAATCTGTTCGCCTGGCTTGAGGCCGAGTCGCCGGACGACGACGCCATGGTGGAGGCCGACCTCGGGGACTATGAGTCGATCCTCGACGTGCTCGAGCCGGTGCTGCCCATGCATCTGCTGCGCTGGCACTACCGAAGCCGGGACGACCGGCTGATCGCCTTTTCCAATCAGCACTTCTACAGGAGCGACCTAATCACGTTCGCCGGCTGCCGCCAGGAGAGTCCGATCCGGCTCGACGTCGTCGACGGGACGGCCTCACCGGGGAGTAATGGCATCGCCCAGGCCGAGGTCGAGCGCGTCGTCGAGCTGGTACGGCAGCACGCTCTGTTGCACCCGGGGGAGAGCCTGGGTGTGATCGCGTTCGGTAGCAAGCAGTCCGACGCGATCGAGCAGCGGCTGCGGACCGCCGAGGACCCGAACCTCGCAGACTTCATCGCTCGACACGACGTGTCGGGCCGGCGGCTCTTTGTGAAGAACCTCGAACGGGTGCAGGGCGACGAGCGGGACGCTGTTATCTTGTCCGTCGGCAAGGCGAAGTCGCCCACCGGCGTGGTCACGCTCCACTTCGGCGCACTCGGGAACGAGGGCGGCGAGCGGCGACTGAACGTCGCGGTGACCAGGGCGAAGTCCCGCCTCACCGTGGTGAGCTCGTTTCATCCCGCCGAGCTGCGCCCGAACGTGACGAAGAACCCCGGCCCCGAGCTGTTGCGTCAGTTCCTTGAGTTTGCGGACGCGGAGGGTGCACGGACTCCGTCGGTCGTCGGCCGGAGCCGGGACGACGTGCCGCTCAATGGGTTCGAGCGCAGCATCCTGGATGCGCTGACCAGCCGCGGGATCGACGTGCACCCACAGTGGGGAATCGGCGACTACTCGATCGACTTCGCGCTCGCGCACCCGTCGGAGCCGGGTCGGATGGTCCTCGCGCTGGAAGCCGACGGCGACCGCTACCACCGCGCGCCGGCCGCCCGCGACCGGGACCGGCTGAGGCAGGAACATCTGGAGCGTCTCGGCTGGCGGTTCCACCGGGTCTGGTCGTCCGACTGGTTCCGCTCACCCGAGGTCCAGGCCGCGAGGATCGAGGACGCCTGGCGGCGGGCGGTCGAGGACGCCGACCGTCCCGCGCCGCTCCCGGAGCCGGCTCCAGCGCCCGTCTTCCTCGACGACCCGCCCGCCGTAGACCGCGGACCGTGCCCCATAAGGATTCCGCGGGACTCGATCGACGACTACTCGCACCAAGAACTCGTCACCTTCTTCGCGTGGCTGCTGACTGACGACCTCCTCTTCCCGGAAGA
>Ga0302307_10002684_pt1 | contig 10831 bp, 9 predicted proteins | sample III_Palsa_E3_2_FD_200530 | JGI IMG/M metagenome (GOLD analysis project Ga0302307, IMG submission 200530) | Peat permafrost microbial communities from Stordalen Mire near Abisko, Sweden - III_Palsa_E3_2 | ecosystem: Environmental > Terrestrial > Soil > Palsa > Peat permafrost | place: Sweden... | reverse complement strand
GCGGGCTGGTGACCGCCGAGCACATCGATGGGGCGCTGACCGTTAACACCGACGGCGGCGCGCTGCAGCTGAACGGGGCGCCCGGGGCAGACGTCGATTCTGGCGGCGGGCCGGTGACCGCCGAGCACATCGACGGGCCGCTGACCGTTAACACCGACGGCGGCGCGTTGCAGCTGACTGCGACAGTCGGCCCCTTGCGCGCCGACACCGGCGGCGGGCCGCTGTCCGATGAGGGCGCCGACGCCGCGACGGCGGATGTCAGCACGGGCGGCGGTCCAGCGCGGATCGCTTTCTCCGCGGCGCCGGATACGGTGCTGCTCAGTACCGAAGGAGGCCCGGTGACGTTGACCGTGCCGGGCGGCCCCTACGCGCTGACCACCGACAGCGACGGCGGCCCGCAATCGGTCGGCATCGCCACCGACCCCGCTGCCCGCCGTTCGATGACGGTGACCAGCGATGGCGGTTCGCTGCAGATCGAGCCGGCATCAGGTCACTAGTCCGCGCATTCGGGTGGTTAGCCCGTCCGCCATCCGAATCGGCTTCTGCCCGCGCTCACGCCTACCTAACTGATGAACGCCCTGTCTGCCAAGGATGCCGGCCGGTAGCGTGGCGCGCATGTCAGACGGCGACGAACCCGGCGGTTCCCCGGCAGGCGCGGACCTGCCAGAAGACGTGCTGCGCCAGTTCACGGCAGCCATCTCCGGCATGAGCCCCGGTGAGCTCCAGGGTGTTTTGCGGGAGCTGACGGCCCTCGCGGCGCCTGACCAGGACCCGGCGGTACGGTCAGCGCCGCCGTCACGCCGGCGCCCGCGCCGGGCGGACGTTGTAACGTACCGCGTCCGGATCGACCTGAAGGGGACCAGGCCTCCGCTCTGGCGCCGGCTGGAGCTGTCGTCGGATCTGCTCCTCGACGAGCTGCACCGGGTCATCCAGGAGGCGTTCGGCTGGACCGATAGTCACCTGCACCAGTTCAGTTCCGGCCCGAGCCCGCACAGTCCGGAGGCCGAGCTTTACCTGTGCCCGTTCCAGGTGGACGAGGGAGACATTGGCATCCCCGAGGAACAGGTACGCGTCGACGAGGTGCTGGCCGATCCGGGTGACAAGCTGTACTACGAGTACGACTTCGGCGATGGCTGGGAGCATGTCATAAAGCTCGAAACCGTCAGCGCCCGGACGGCTCCAGCGCCGCGAGCAGTCTGCACCGACGGGCGGCGCGACGGCCCGGCCGAGGACTGCGGCGGTGTATACGCCTACGAGCTGATGGCAGCGGCCACCGACCCGGACCACCCTGACCATGCGGAAGCGGTGGCCGAGTCGGAGCATGTCTTCGGCCGCGACATCGATCCCGAAGCCATCGATATGACCCGCTTCGACATCAGCGAGATCAACACGGCGCTCGCCGCCGCGTTCCCGGCCAGCACGTCCCCCGGAGCCGGGCAGGGGGAGGCGGCATCGGCAGGCGGCCTTCCGGGGCCGCTCGGCGAGCTCGTCTCCGTCGTCCGGGATTCGGCCAACCGCAGGAAACTGCTGCAGCTGCTGGGCGCTGCCCGCCTGGACCAGCCGGTGCTTATCGACGTCAGCATCGCGGCCAGAATGGTCCACCCGTATTCCTGGCTGCTGGATCGTGTCGGCACCGAAGGCATCAAGCTGACCGGAGCCGGTTACCTCCCGCCGGTCCACGTCGAGGCGGCCATGACCGCGCTGGATCTCGGCGAGGAGTGGATTGGGAAGGGCAACCGGGAGGTGCAGACAATGCCCGTGCTGCACCTGCGTGAATCGGCGACAAAGATGGGCCTGCTACGCAAACACCGCGGCATGCTCCTCGCTACCTCGGTTGGCAAGAAGCTGTGCGGCGATCCAGTCGGGCTCTGGTGGCACCTGGCGGAGCGGATGCCGCCCAAGTCAACCGACCGCTGCGAAACGCAGGCTGGGCTGCTCCTGCTGGCCGCGATCGCTGCGGGTGTTTCCGGTGATCTCAATGCGATTGTGGCCCAGCTGCTGGGTGCGATCGGCTGGGTAAGAAGCGACGGCACAGAGCTCACCGGCTCAGCAGCAGCTGCCGCCGCCTGGGACACCAGGACCGTGCTGTGGCGGCTGGGCGGCTTCGGCGCCGACGGGCACGGTTCCGGGCCAGGAAAGCCAACTTCGGAGGGAACTGTCTTCGTCCGCGCCGCCCTGTGCACCTGGCCGGCCTGAGGACGCCTGTCGAGCTGACCGTCGGTAGGTATTGCTGCGATGTCTGGCCGTCCTAGGCCGGTCAGCACGGATCAGGTGGCGTAGGTTTTGGGACCGGTGGTGTATCGCCGTCTCGCTGGAGTGATCCATACGAAGACGCCAGGCTCGGGTTGCGAGCGTCCAGCCGTGAGCCTGTTTGTATCGGTGGTGCCGTCTGCAGAGCGGAGCGATGTGGCATTCGCGGGTTACCCCTCCGGCGGGCAGGCCAGTCGAGGTGCTGTCGATGGACCTCGGCGTGCCTGCTCCCTACGGTGTCCGTGAGGTCAATAATTGAGTCATAGCGACTCGCGAACTGCCGTCGCGCTGGAGCGACTACGCGCGTCGCCTGCCGTCTTGTCTCAAAGACCTGAGCGGGCCAGCCATGGGCACGGTCGTGCTGCCGTTGCATGTGGCCTGGTCAGGTCGGCGCGCGTACGACGTGAGTGATGAGCGCCAGCGGCTCATGCTTTACGCGCTGCTGCTGGCCGAGGCCCAGCGCGAGGGTCTTGAGCGGTTCCTGCACGGGGAGTCGCTGGTAAGTATGTGGCTGCGGCGGCTACTGGGCCCGCATGCGCGACGAGCGTGGGAACAGGAGCTGATCCCGGCGCCCCAGCAGTGAACCTGGACGGCCTTCCCGCTAGCCACTTGCGGCGCCACCGGGGAACCATGAGCCCTTGCCGGAAATCGCCGAGCACGTGCGGCAGGCTTTCGCGTCAGCGGGTTACGGGACGCGGGTGGTGGAGGCCACAGGCCGCTACGCGCGCCTCGTGCTGCGGCTTCCTGGTTCCGGTGACGAACTGGAGATAGACCTGCTCAAGGAAGCGCTGGGGCCACGCTGGATAACGGTCCAGCTGACGCCGGGGGCGAGCGTGCGCGCTGTGTCGCTGGACGCCGCGGTCGGCTTGGCCCGGGCCTGGCATGACCGGTTCGTGATCCGCGACATCGTCGATCTGCATGCCGCCGCAGACGCTTTCTCCCACGCCGATATAGAGAATCTCGCCCGCCGCCACGAGCCGGCCCTCGACCTGGAGACCATCCTGGACCACCTTGCCGGCATCAGCGTGTTCCCGACGAAGACTTCGCCGAGTACGGCCTGGATGTCCCAGCGATTCTGTCCACAGCACCTGACCATAGGCCGGCCGTCCAGTTGCTCAGTGGAGCCGATCGCCCAGTGACTGGCAGCTGCGCGGTGCCGCATGACTGATCTGATGCGCCACATTCCGAGCGACGTGGCACAAACGACCGCACATGCCGAAAGTAGTGCGTTGATAAGGCCCGATGACTATGCGGGGCAGTGAATGCGCGTGCATAAATTCGAGATCAACTTCGAGGGACACCAGCCCAGAACCGGCGCAACGTTTAGTCGCGGCTTCCGGGGCTGAGGGCCGCCAGCCTCAGCCGGGCCAGCCGATCCAGGTCGGTGATGCCGTCCAGCGCGGTGATCCGGCTGCCGGTGACTGTGACCGCGATGAGCGACACCGGCCGTCCCCTGACCGTGATCAGCATCCCGGCTACGCCGTTGACCAGCACCGGGGTGAAGTCGGCTAGCGGGCTGGCCGTGGCGATCGTCGCCCGGGCGATCCGCGCCGCGCCTCGCATGACGACCGAGGCGCCGGGCCGGGCCGGGCCGCCGTCCGCGCGGATGACGGCATCGGGGTCGAGTAGTTCCATGAGCCGGTCAAAGTCGCCCTCGCGGGCCGCCGTGAAGAACGCGTCCACGATCGCGCGCTGCTGCGGCAGGCCCACGTCGGGGGTGCTCGGCCCCGCCTCCCTGACCTGGCGGCGGGCCCGGCTGGCCAGCTGCCTGGCCGCCTGCTCCGATCGCCCCACAAACTCCCCGACCTCGCTGAACGGCACGCCGAACACGTCGTGCAGCACGAATGCCACGCGCTCAGCCGGTGTCAGGGCGTCCAGCACGACCATAAGCGCCAGCCCGACTGATTCGGCGAGTAGCGCCTCCTGCTCAGGGTCGGGCGCGGCGTCGTCTGCATGGACGGCGATCGGGTCTGGCACGTGCATCCCGGCGGGCTGCTCTGGCCGGGCGGCCCGGGCGCGCAGCACGTTCAGGCACGCGCGGGTGACGATCGTAGTCAGCCAGCCGGTCACGTTCCCCACGCCGCCAGTTCCGGCGGCGGCGAACCTCACCCACGTCTCCTGCACCGCGTCGTCGGCCTCGGCCAGCGAGCCGAGCATCCGGTAGGCGATCGCCCGCAGGTGCCGCCGATGCTGCTCGAAAACGCGGGCCAGTTCTGCGTCCTGGCCTGTGCCAGGTGCTGCGTCGTCGCTCACTCGTCACATCCTCGCTCGGCCACGTGTCATCCGCTGTGGCACGCAAACATTGACACGGCGGATCGCGCCGATGTGACAAACACGGGAGCAAGCTCATGCGAGTACTGATCATCGGCGCCAGCGGCGCCGTCGGGACCCACCTGACCCGGCAGCTCACCGAGCAGGGGCAGGAAGTGACGGGGACGTGCCGTTCTGCATCAAAGAAAGGCAGGATCCGCTCCGCGGGCGCGACCCCGCTTGTCCTGGACGTCCTGGACGCCGCCGCGACCACGTCGGCGGTGGCCCACGTGCGCCCGGACGCGATCATCTACCAGGCGACGGCGCTGGCGGGGATGCGCTTCGGGCGCAGCCTGGACAAGACGTTCGCGCCCACCAACCGGCTGCGGACGGACGGCACCGACAACGTGATAGCCGCCGCCCGCTCCGCGGGAGCGCCCAAGCTCGTCGCGCAGAGCTTCGCGCCGTACCGGTACGCCTCATCGGGGCTGGTGGCTTCCGAAGACGACCCGGTGCTGGCGGAACCGCCAGCCAGCGCGGCGCAGACCTTCGCGGCGATGACCCACCTGGACCAGGCGGTGACAGCCGCCGGTGGGATCGCGCTGCGCTACGGCGGGTTCTACGGCGACCCGGACCAGATGACGACCGCCGTGGCGAAGCGCCGGTACCCCCTGATAGGTGACGGCAGGGGCATGATGTCGTTCATCCACCTCCATGACGCGGCCGCAGCAACGGTGCTCGCCCTGGAGGCTGACGGCCCGGCCATCTACAACATCACCGACGATGAGCCTGCCCCGACGCGCGACTGGCTCCCAGTGCTCGCAGCGGCGCTCGGCGCCCGCCCGCCCCGGCGCATGCCGGAGTGGGCCGGCCGACTGGTCATGGGCTCCGGGCTGGACATGCTGATGCAGGCCCGCGGCGCCGCCAACGCGAAGGCGAAGAAGGAGCTCGGCTGGACCCCCCGCTATACGACCTGGCGCGAGGGGTTCCGAACGATCGGGACGTAAAGGACGATCCCGGGCACCCATTGACGTCGCGTACCCGGTCCGGCGGTGATCTTCTTGATCCCGTTGCTGACCGAGCCGGTGGCGGTGCCCGACCTGGAAGGGCTCGCGGGGTGACTCAGCGGGGGACGCCCACCGGACCTGGATGTACCCGGATGCGCGGGCTGCGGCAGGCGCAAGATGTTCGGGGCAGTCGGGCCTGGCAGCACCCGGGTCGGCGCCGCGATGGAATCCGCCAGCAACCTGGCGATGCCGGCCTGGGAGGCAAGGCATGTGGCAAGCCGCATTTTATGCATTGCCGGTGTTTGGTGCGAAAACCCGCTTCTGCCGCGACGAGGTCAATTCAGGTGGGAGGCCGGTGCCGTGGCCAGCGTGTTGATTGGTTAGGCGGCGCGGCGCCCGATCAGCACGCGCAACCCAGCAGGCAACTGCTCGGTTCCGAACGCGGAAGCCACTTGTACCTGGACGCCTTCGGCCGCGAGCAGTGCGGGCACGCGGGCGGTATCGATCAGCACGTTGTAGTGGCTCTCGTCGTCGCGGCGCCAGGATCCATCGGCGCCGGGCACAAAGGTGGTGATCTGGCGTACAAACCGGTTGGGTTCGGGCAGAGAGAACCGGGCGATGATCGCCCAGTCATCGTCGGCGCGGCTGGCGTTCGGCGCGCCGCGCCGGGCTTGGCCGTACTCAAGGTCGCAGATGTCGATGGCGAACAGGCCGCCGGGCCGCAACGCCCGGGCGATTGCACTGAGCGCCTGGCCAATGGCGGGTTCATCGGGCAGGTAGCTGAGCACGTGGCCTACCGAGACCACGGCATCGGCCGCGGGCAGCGGGTCGCCGGGAAGCACCAGGGTGCGGATGTCCTCGGCGGCCGGTGCGTAACTGCGGGCCATTTCGAGCATCGCCGGGGAGGCGTCGGTGGCGATGACGCGGTGGCCGGCGGCGGTCAGTTCCCTGGTGAGCAGGCCACTGCCACAGCCCAATTCGAGGACGATTCCCTCACGCGATCGCACCGGCTCCAGCAACGCCAGGATCCCCGGCGCGCAGGCCTGAGCGTGGAAGCCGAAGCCGCGGTGGTGAACAAGAGCGAGGTCACGGCGGTAATACGAGTCTTCAGACAGCGCCACCCGATGAGTGTCCCCCGGCGTTGCACCCTTGTGCCAGCCGGCGAACGCTGCGGGCACCTCAAGGGAGCCAGCCCAGGCGCCCTCACAAGAAGCCGCATGGCGGTCCCCTCAGTGGCACGGCCGGCACGCGGGGTGGCTGCGCCTGCGGCGGTCGCGGGCCAAAGGCCGGAGACGCCCGGCCTTGCGTGTTGAGCGGGCATTGGCGATTCGGATACTCATCCAGCATTTGGCATACTCATTCGTGGTTCAGTTCGCCCGGCTGCGCCCTGGCGCGCTCTGCCGCATCGTTGTCACGCTTGCTCAAAGAGGCCAGATCGACTATGCGCTCCCTTTCGCCCGTTAGCCCCGCGTGCGTGTGAGCTGAATAATGACCATTTCTGTGTTTCTGGGTCTGTCACGGCGTGAACAGTTGGCTTCGTCCAACCGGGAGCGCCGGATGAGGACTTGATTGGGACTTCCGGTCCTAACCAGGCTCATCACGAACCTGCAATGTCGGGATATGAGTAACGCTGCAAGGGCTAGCAGCCACGGCCGTACGGACCGCTCGGTTGCACACCCCCGAACCGGGATGCCCGGCGCTGGCTCCGGCCTCGCCCGTGTCCAGGCGAAACCGCCAGCCTGCTACTGGGCTCCCTGCCGACTACCCGGACCGGACTTCTACCGGCAAGCGGCGGCAAGCTTACGGACGGGTCATCAACCACTGATTCGCTCAAACCATCAATCACTGCTGGACGGACAGGAGGCTCACCCATGGCGGAATTCCTCTCGGCGGATGAGGCGGTAGCCCGGATCCCTGACGGCGCCACGATCGGGATGACCGGCATCGTCATGTGCGGGGTCGCCGAGGAGGTGGTGGTCGCCATCGAAAGGGCCTTCCGGGACCGCGGGCACCCGCGGGACCTCACCCTCGTGCACGCCGCCGGCATTGGCAACTGGCAGAAGGCCGGGGTCGCCCACCTCGGGCACGAGGGCCTGGTCACCAAGTGGATCGGCGGCCACACCGGCGCGGCCCCGGCGATGGCCCACCTCATCGAGGACAACCATTGCCAGGCCTATTGCATCCCCCAGGGAGTCGGGGCCCAGCTCTACCGGGAGATCGCCGCCCACCGCCCAGGCCTCATCACCCACGTCGGCATCGGCACTTTCGTCGACCCCCGCCTGGGTGGCGGCCGGATGAACCAGGCGACGACCGCCGATTATGTGAAGGTGATCGAGATCGAGGGACAGGAGTACCTCCTGTACCCCTCGTTCCCCATCGACGTCGCGGTGATCCGGGGCACCACCGCCGACGAGACGGGTAACGTCACCCTGGACGAAGAGGCGGTCCTGCTGGGCCAGCTCCCCATGGCCCAGGCGGCCAGGAACAGCGGCGGCATCGTGATCGCCCAGGTGAAGTACGTGGCCCAGGCCGGCACCCTGCACCCCAAGCATGTGCGGGTCCCCGCCCCGCTGGTCGATTACGTGGTGGTCGCCTCCTCTCCTGAGTTTCATCCCCAGACGGCCGGCGGCTTCGACCCGGCGCTGTCGGGGGATTTGCGGGTCCCCCGGACAGCGGCCAAGCCGCCTCCCCTGGGTGCGCGCGCCGTGGTGATCCGGCGTGCGGCCATGGAACTCGTCCCCGGTGCGGTCGTCAACCTCGGCGTCGGCTATCCCGACGCCATGGGCGGGCTGGCCGCCGAGGAGGGGGTCGGCGAGATGGTGACCCTCACCACCGAGCCCGGCGCGGTGGGCGGTGAACCGGGGGCGGACTTGTTCTTCGGCACGTCACGCAACGCCGAGGCACTCATCGAGCAGGCGGCCATGTTCGACTGGTACGACGGCGGCGGGCTCGATATGGCCTTCCTGGGCCTGGCGCAGGCCGACCAGCACGGCAACGTCAACGTGAGCCGCTTCAGCGGCCGCGACGTGGGGCCAGGCGGCTTCATCAACATCACCCAGGCGACGAAGACCGTCGTCTACTGCGGTTCGTTCACCGCCGGAGGCCTCGAGGTCGCAACCGGCGACGGCCGGCTCCGAGTCACCAAGGAGGGCAAATTCAAGAAGTTCGTCTCGGCGGTGGAGCAGATCACCTTCAGCGGCGCCGAGGCGACCGGGCGAGGTCAGCGGATCCTGTACGTGACCGAACGCGCCGTCTTCGAGCTGCACGAGGGGAGGATGACCTTGACCGAGCTCGCCCCCGGCATCGACCTGGAGCGCGACGTGCTCGCACAGATGGAGTTCACGCCCCTGGTGGCAGAGCCGCTCGCTCCCATGCCCGGCCACCTCTTCTACGAGAAGTGGGGAAAACTGCGGTCCATCATCACCGCGGCGGCTCCGGCTGGCACCTCCGCCGCCGGAGCGTAGCCGGATGACCGTGCAGGGAGGGGCCAGCGGTGAAGTACATCTCCTCCGCCCCTGGGACCCGCACGCTGACGTTGCCGTGCCCATTCGCCGAGATCGCTCCGCTGGCAACCACACGCTGAGCGATGTCGGCTACCTGAGCGGCCAGTCCCTTGTCCACGATGAACCTCCCCCCGGCAAGCGCACCAGCCACCCAGCCGCAGGAACCTGGTGCCACTAGCTCGCTGCCCCAACGTATCCAGGCATCGTGGCCTGAACAAGGCCACGCCGAGCTATGAGCCTCGCAGACGTCCGGTCATGCCGCTGGGAGCGCTCAAATTGCTGGGGTATCGGCTGGTTGCCAGCAGATGTGGACGCGCACGACGATGACTCACATGGCAATGGTGTACCGCCGCCCGGCAGGCGTAATGCGGCAGAGCGTCAAACCACAGCTGGCCAGCTGGGATCGAGCAGGGCATCCGAGCCAGGTGAAGCTGGCTCGCTTTCTGGCGTACGTGGACGCCATAGCCGGGCCGGTGCTGGCGACTGCGCGCGGCCGGGTTGCTGCCGAGCTGATCGTAGGGTTCAGCGATGGCGTCTCCCTGATTGATGCCGGCCATGATCTGGACAACTACCTGTTCCCGGTCGCTCAGCGGCTAGGCCCGGAGCGGGTGGCGGCCATCTTCGGCCGCAAGATCCACGGGCCGTCGTCACTAGCGGTGGGACCCGCCCAGCCGGACACGGCCGAGGCCACCCCGCAGTTCTCGACCCGCATGGCTGGGTCCTATGAGCGCAGAGAGTGGAAACAAGAGCTCCACGATCGGCTTGCGGTGCGGGCGGCCACCATCGGTCCGGGCCCGGTCGGGCTGAAAATCGCGCTGACGACCGGGCCGGGCCGCAACTGGGCCAGCCTCTGGAAGCCGCTCATCGATGCCTTCGGCCCCGTGCTGGGCGAAGACCCCACCGGGCCGTTCCACCCGCACGATGACCGTATCGTCAGCCTCGGCCTGCATCACACCATGGACATCGGCATTGCCCACGACGTGATCATCGACGCCTGGTGGACCCGCCTGTAGCTAACCCGCCGCCTCTCGCCACGCATGCCATAACAAGGCCGGCATTGCCGAATAGGGGACGTTGCACGGTTGCATACTTATGCACTGCCCTGTATATTGCCGACGGCGGCGGCGACCATAAATGTTGCCTATGTAATTCATATCGGAGACACACCTCACTGCCGAATAGGCGCGCATCTCCGCTGCGGTTGTCAAGTCGGCTGGCCGGCACAGATCAGTCGGCTCTGGGCGGCCGTTTCTGTACGCGCATGCCGTGATCATGGAATGCAGGCTGGGCTGACGGCAGTGCTGCGGCTTCTGTGCGACCAAGCCTGGCTGAGGCGGGTGCCGCCACGTTCCCGTGGCGCACGGGGGCGCTGCCGCGACCGGAGTCGGTCGCGTCCCGGCCGGTCGGGGACTGGTCCACGGAACGGCAGGCTAGCCCTCGCTGTGCCGCCGGTCGCGGGGCGCAACGGCCCTGATCGGTTGCGGGCACAATGGCGCCATGGCGATGGGCGTGTCAACCCGATGGAACCGGGCCTCGAGAAACCTCCGGCTGGGGCTCATCGGCCTGCTGCTGGTCCTGGTGGGCGGCACCATCGGCTACGTGGCCTTTGGCTACGGCGTGCTCGACGCCGTCTTCCAGACGGTGATCACGGTGTCCACCGTCGGCTTCGGCGAGGTGCATAAGTTCAGCGCGGGCCAGAAGGTGTTCACTATCGTCCTCATCCTGACCGGGGTGGGGACCGCGGCCTATACCTTCAGCATGCTGGTCGAGATGCTCGTCGAGGGCTACCTCGCCGATGAGTTCGGGAGGCGCAGGATGCAA
>Ga0302307_10002681_pt1 | contig 10837 bp, 10 predicted proteins | sample III_Palsa_E3_2_FD_200530 | JGI IMG/M metagenome (GOLD analysis project Ga0302307, IMG submission 200530) | Peat permafrost microbial communities from Stordalen Mire near Abisko, Sweden - III_Palsa_E3_2 | ecosystem: Environmental > Terrestrial > Soil > Palsa > Peat permafrost | place: Sweden... | reverse complement strand
CCCTAACCATGAAGGATAACGAAAAACGCGAACCGGTAAGCAGACCGGTACAAAAACCCGTGGTAAACAAACCCTTCATAAAAAAACAAGCGGTACCCGAACCAGAAGGTGACCTGCAGGCTAAGCTAATGGCATTGAAGAGTAAGTTTAAGTAGACCCTTTTGTCATCTTGAGCTATAGCGAAAGATCTATCTGCATGCTCACTAAGCGAAAGGTAGACCGGCTGCTTGTATAATAGATGCTTCCTTCGTCAGCATGACAAAGTCCCTTGTCATCTTGAGCGGCAGCGAAAGATCTATCTGCATGCTCACTAAGCGAAAGGTAGCCCGGCTACTTGTATAATGGATGCTTCCTTCATCAGTATGACAAAGCCCCTTGTCATCTTGAGCGGCAGCGAAAGATCTATCCGCATGCTCACTAAGCGAAAGGTAGACCGGCTACTTGTATAATGGATGCTTCCTTCATCAGTATGACAAAGCCCCTTGTCATCTTGAGCGGCAGCGAAAGATCTATCCGCATGCTAACTAAGCGAAAGGCAGCCCGGCTACTTGTATAATGGATGCTTCCTTCGTCAGCATGACAAAGCCCCTTGTCATCTTGAGCGGCAGCGAAAGATCTATCCGCATGCTAACTAAGCGAAAGGCAGCCCGGCTACTTGTATAATGGATGCTTCCTTCGTCAGCATGACAAAGCCCCTTGTCATCTTGAGCGATAGCGAAAGACCTATCCGCGCGCTCACTAAAGCGAACGCTAATGTGGTGCTCTGAAAAGATAATAAGTAATGAACGCGAAAAGCATAACTATGACCTGCCACATTCGCGGCACATCTCTCCAGTCAGACAAAAAAGCAACAACGGCCTGCGCTATTACTCCAAAGTTATCTGCCTTTTAATGCTTTCTTCCAGCGATATAAAGGTTTCCGTGCGTTGTACGCCGGTTATCCCCTGTATGTGTTCGTTAAGAATCTCGCGGAGGTGACTGGTATCATGACATACGATTTTTGCGAAAATACTCCAGCTGCCGGTAGTATAATGTAATTCAACAATCTCTTTAACATTTTTTAATTGTTTTACTGCTTCATTGTATTGCGATCCCTTTTCAAGGTATATCCCTAAAAAGGCGGTAATATCATAACCAAGTTTCTGAGGGTCAACTTCCAGCGTGGCACCTTTTATTACACCCATCTCCTCCAACTTTTTCATCCTCACGTGTATGGTTCCGCCCGAAACAATGAGTTCTTTGGCAATCTCGGTGTACGGAGTTGTTGCATTTTTCATTAAAATCGATAAAATCTGTATGTCTAGATTATCAATTTCTAAATTTTGGGCTTTTCTGTGGGACATAAATTTTAAATTCTATACTAATATACAAGTTTAATTAAAATAAAACTAAAAATAAAATTATTTTGTTGAAATATTTGCAAGGAATTGATAGTCCTGTTAGATTTGTAACAAGCAAAACGACCAATTGCGGACCGTTCTTTAAAAAAAAACATTGTTGGGTGGTGAAATTTTTGGCAGACACACCTCCTTGTCGCGGTGGCGGAGATCATAGAAAACCCGAAGCGGGCTAACTACTCTGTGGAGGTTCGAATCCTTCCCCAACAGCTATCTTGATAGAGTTTTAAGTTGATAGCTTTAAGTCCGAAGTCAGAAAATCTTAATTTATTTAAGACTAATGACTCCAGACTATGGACTTGATAAATTACTCGATCAAGGTTGAATGAAATGTAGGATGGTGAAATTTTAGGCAGACACACCTCCTTGTCGCGGTGGCGAAGATCCTGGGAAACTTTCAGCAATGAGAATAACCACTTCGTGAAGGTTCGACTCCTTCTCCTACAGCTCTTCTCATAATTTAGGTTTATAATTGGTTAGTAAAGGCCCCTGCCCAACAGGGGCTTTACTTGTCACAAGGCTTTTTTATAATCCCGATCATTAAACTTCATCATTCAAAATTCAGCATTCGTTATTCGATATTAAAAAAGGCCCCGGTTTTTATTACCGAAGCCTCTATGCTATTCAAAAGTTCCCCCTTTAGGGGCGGAGGGGGCTTACAATATCTTAAACCCAACGCTTAGTGCCCACAAATTTTGCCTTTGGCCGTAATCCTCGTTGATGCGGGTAAGGCCGCCTTCATAACGCAGGTCCACAGTTGCCGATCCTATATCAACACCCGCGCCGGCCTGGTAACCCAGCGTGCTGTTGTTATAATGGCCGAAATCATTATAGGCATTGTTAAAATTTTCAGAAAAATTATCGCTCTTATTCATAATATATGAATAAATAGGCCCCGCCATAATGCGGAAGTTCAAATCCTTGGTACCGAACGACCTGCCCAGTAAAAGCGGCACGTTCAGCGTGGTGAACCGCACCTGCGCGTCGTAATCCGTCCCGTTATTATCCGAATCAAATTTACCGCCGCTGCTGCCCAAATAAAGTTCGGGTTGCAGGTACAAGCTGCCGCCCAGGCGGGCAAACAAGCCGGCCTGGTAACCCGTAAGGGTTGATTCGTGCAGGTTATCGGTGTTTATCTGCGAAAAATTTACGCCGCCTTTAACGCCAAGGCTAAATTGTGCTTTAGCGCTAATGCTGGCAGCTATTAGTATTGCTAAGCTAAATAGGTACTTTTTCATGAGTTTTTGGTTTGATTTATAACAAGTATGATACAAATAATCAATAAAGGTTTAAACGATAGGGGTGCCAAAAAATTTTTACCTTAGGCAGCAAGGTATTTTTTATATTTTTGTTAAAAATTTAATCATGGCAGAGATCAGCATATCCAACAAAGATTGGCAACGGGTAAAAATCAAGATCCAGCGGAAATATAACCACCTTACCGACGAGCAACTGCAATACTCCGAGGGCCAGGAAGAAGGCCTGATAGGCAATTTAATGGAACTGGTAAAGCGCGACCGCAAGTATGTGGTATTCACCCTGCAAAAAGCGCTGGTAAATATTGATAACAACAGGCTTTAATTGAAATATGAGATTTTAGATAGGAGATGGGCCCGGAAGCAACTTTGTCTCCTATCTCACATCTCAATTCTCCTGTCTAAAGGCTTAATTTTCCAAACCTTATACTTATTTTTATAGTTTACCGTAATATAGTTGGGCAGGTGAGCCGGATAGATCTCATATCTCAATTCTCATATCTCAATTCTAAATGAAAAGAAATTATAAAAAGCTGTTCGTATCTGCCGGTGTATTGATGCTGGCTGTACTTATATGGAGTTTTAGCGATGATCTTTTCCAGGTTTCTAAAAACCTGGACGTGTTCGCGTCATTATATAAAGAGGTGAATATCAATTATGTTGACGATATTAACTCGGCCAAAATGCTCAAAACCGGCGTCGACGCTATGCTCGATGGCCTGGACCCTTACACCGAGTTTGTCCCCGAATCGGAAATTGAAGAATATAAGCTGCATTATGTAAGCACCCAATACGGCGGCATTGGGGCCGGAATATTCTCGCGCAATAATAATGTATATGTTTCTGATGTGTTCGAGGGCTTCCCGGCCCAAAAGGCGGATATACGCCCCGGCGATCAGATCATGAAGATAAATGGCATCGACCTTAACAGCAAAAACAGCGATGATGTGAGCCAGTTGCTCAAAGGCTCCAAAGGTGCCACTATAAAGCTGCTGGTTAAGCGCGGCGATGCGGCCCCGGTTGAAAAAGACCTTATCCGCGATGAAATAAAACAGCCCAACGTATCGTACTACGGCATGGTTGATGGCAATATGGGCTATATTAAGCTCGATAGATTCCTGGAAAACTCCGGCGATGAGGTAACCAATGCCTTGATAGCCCTAAAAAAGAACAATCCCAACGGTATCATACTCGATCTGCGCTCCAACGGTGGCGGAATTTTGCAGGAGGCCGTAAAAATTGTGAACCTGTTTGTGCCCAAAGGTGTTGAAGTTGTGGCGCAGCGCGGCAAAATAAAAGAAAAGGATTTTGTTTACAATACTACCGACGCGCCTATGGAACCCAATTTGCCGCTGGTAGTTTTGGTGAACAGCCACTCCGCCTCGGCATCAGAAATTGTGGCCGGCTCCCTGCAGGATCTTGATCGCGCGGTTATCATCGGCCAGCGCAGCTATGGCAAGGGCCTGGTACAGCAAACATTTCCGCTGCCTTACAACAGTTTGGTAAAAATAACCATCGCCAAGTATTACGTTCCCTCGGGGCGCTGTATACAGGCGCTGGATTATACCCACCGCAAGGATGATGGCAGCGTAGTGCGTGTTGCCGACTCGCTCATGCACGAGTTTAAAACAAAGGACGGCCGCTCGGTTTATGATGGCGGCGGCATTTTTCCTGATATTTATATCAAACAGGAGCGTTTTGCCAATATTACCCAAAGCCTGATGGGCAAACTGCTGATATTTGATTACGCCACCCAATACCGCGAAACGCACCCTACCATTGGCGATGCGCATACCTTCAGTTTAACCGATGCTGAATATGCCGACTTTGTAAAATACCTTTCGGGTAAAAATTATAGTTACAGCAATGCTACCGAGAAATTATTAGCCGACCTGAAAACAGAAGCCACCAAAGAGAAACAGTTTACCGAGTTTTCGGCTGAATATGACGCGCTGAAGGCCAAAATGCTGGCTACCAAGAAAAACGACCTGCAGCTGCATAAGGACGAGATAAAACAGATATTGGAAAACGAGATCGTATCGCGCTACTATTATAACAGGGGCCGTTACGAAACCAATTTTAAATATGATAAGGAACTGGCCGAAGCCATAAAAACCATGAAGGATAAAACCCAGCTCGATTCGATATTGAAAGGCGATGGTAACTATAAGGTGATAGGCAAGCCCTCGGTAGTAATGGCCGCAGCAAAGGCTGATGATAGCGACGACGATAGTGACCAGTAGAGTTGGCAGTCTTGAGTCCCTTGGACTATCGACTCAAGACTCAAAACAACCGACAATTCACCCTTTAGGGCCGATGAAATAAATAGTATATTAATTATATATTATAATCGGTAAATTATTATTTTTGGCAGTATTAGCAGCGATAACTGTTTTGCTGTAAAATATTATTTGTTACTCTAAACTATTACATTTATTCATTGTCCAAACCCCAAAACAAAAACAATTTATGAAAAAGTTACTTTTTATCACGGTTATTTTATTTAGCTGTTTATCCTTTAAAAATGCCAATGCCCAGCTTAGTATCAATCTCGGGTTAAACATTGGTTCACAGCCCGAATGGGGCCCTGTTGGTTACGATCATGCAGAGTATTACTACATGCCCGATGTTGATGCCTATTACTCGTTAGCCAGCCACATGTTTATATATAACTTTCGTGGTAATTGGATACGTGTACATAATTTGCCTAACGAGTACAAGAATTACGATTTGTACCATGGCTATAAAGTAGTTATCAACACCCCTGATCCATGGCTGCACGCTGATGATGTTAGAGCCAGATACGCGCAATTCAAAGGCCGCCGCGACCAGGTAATTATTCGCGATAGCCACGACAATAAATATCGCAACCACTGGCACGGATAATTTTTTAAGAGCTGTTAAATAAAAAGCGTTCATTTCCCTTCGCCAGCAATGGCAAGCCAGGCGAAATGAACGCTTTTTTTGTGGCTGTTATTTTACCAGCTTAACCCCATGTTCTGAAACATAAAGGCCCATTTATCGGCCTGCTCGTCAATAACCTGCGCGGTTGATTTGCCCGCGCCATGGCCGGCTTTGGTTTCAATGCGGATAAGTACCGGTGCCGCGCCCTGTTGGTATTCCTGCAAGCGGGCCGCGAATTTAAAGGAATGCGCGGGTACTACACGATCGTCATGATCGCCGGTGGTGATGAGCGTGGCGGGGTAATTGCCTGGCTTTAAAGCATGGTAAGGCGAATACTGATACAGGTAATCAAACATCTCCTTCGAGTCCTCTGCGGTGCCGTAATCATAGCTCCATCCCGCGCCCGCGGTAAATTGATTATAGCGCAGCATATCCAGTACACCCACCGCCGGGAAGGCCACCTTAAACAGGTCGGGCCGCTGGGTGAGCATGGCACCTATGAGCAAACCACCATTCGATCCGCCCGAAACGGCCAGGTAATCCTTCGAGGTATATTTATGTTTGATCAAATATTCGGCAGCGGCTATAAAATCATCAAATACATTTTGCTTGTGCATTTTTATGCCCTTGCGGTGCCAGGTTTCGCCATACTCGCCGCCGCCGCGCAGGTTGGGCACCGCGTAAATACCGCCATGCTCCAGCAATATAATGTTCGATGTGCTGAATGCAGGCGTTAAGCTGATGCCAAAACCACCGTATGCGTATAGCAGCAGCGGGTTTTTACCATTCATCACCGTTCCTTTTTTGTAGGTGATGATCATGGGGATCTGGGTGCCGTCCTTTGATTTATAAAACACTTGTTCCGACTGATATTGATCCGGATCGAACTTTACGCCCGACTTTTTATACACGGTTGATAGCCCGGTGGCCACCTCGTACTTAAAAATGGTTGGCGGGTATATATAGCTGGTAAAGGTATAATAAACCTCCTTTTTCTCTTTTTTAGCGCCAAAGCCGCTGGCTGTACCTACCGATGGCAGGGCGATGGTACGCTCCAGTTTGCCATCCATATCATACTGCTCAATTAATGAGGTAGCATCTTTCAAATATTCGGCAAATATTTTACCGCCGCCGGTGGTAGCGGTAAGTACGTTTTTGGTTTGAGGTATCAGGTCATGCCAGTAAATAGGTTTGGGGTTGGCGGCATCAACCGTTACAATTTTAAAGTTGGGCGAATACAGGTTGGTGATAATATACAGCTTGCTGCCTTCATTATCCAGCACGGCATGCTGGTTATCAAAGTTATCAACCACGTTTACTATCGGGCTATCGGGCTTGCTTAGGTCCTGCAGATAAAGCTCGTTGCCGGTGGTGGTATTGGCGGCGCTTATTACCAAAAAGCGTTCATCCTCGGTTAAATAAGCGCCTATGTAACGGCGCGGTGTTGTGGCTCCGCCAAATATCAAACGGTCGGTATGCTGTGGCGTGCCTAATTTATGATAGAATAGTTTATGCTGATCCGTCATCCCCGAAAGCTGGCTGCCGGCCTTTGGCTTATCGTAACTGCTGTAATAAAAGCCATCGTTACCCTTCCAGGCTATGCCGCTGAATTTTATATCGGTAAGCGTATCGCCAATAATGCTTTTATCATCCGTTTTTATTACGATCACCTTGCGCCAGTCCGAGCCACCCTCTGATAGCTGGTAGGCCGCCATGCTGCCATCTTTGGTAAAGTCGATGCCCTGTAATGAGGTGGTGCCATCAGTCGAAAACTTATTTGGGTCTAAAAAAACTTCCGGCGCGCCATCGCCCGTTTGCCTGTATAAAACCGACTGACTTTGCAGGCCGTCGTTCTTATAAAAATAGGTGTATTTACCTTCTTTAAAGGGCGCGCTGTATTTTTCATAGTTCCACAAGGTTTCCAGTTGCTGGCGGATGGCATCGCGATAGGGTATTTGTGAAATATAATTTTGTGTTACTTTATTTTCGGCTGTTACCCAGGCTTTGGTATCATCGGCACGGTCATCTTCCAGCCAGCGGTACGGGTCAGGCACCTGGGTTCCGAAATAAGTATCAACAGTATCAACTTTTTTTGTTTGCGGGTAGGGGAGTGTTTTTATGGTCATTTGTTGCGCGTAGGAGTGAAGCAAAATAAAAAAAGCGGATGCAAATAAGCAGGCAGTTTTTCTCATATCGGGTTAATTAGCGGGAGCTAAAGATAGTTTTTTGGGGATGAAAACTGAAATGTGCTTTTATTCTACCCTGGAAATAGCTTTTATCATAGGGATGGGTTTCAAACCCATCCCTATATTGGATAACAGCAGTTCCGGGTTTACTTTTTATTTTCCGCCTTCATAATATCCTGTAGTTTTAGAAACGACCGGTAGGGGCCGGTGGCAATGGTCCAGTTCACTATCCAAGCGGGGATGCTGCCGCCGGGGTCGAGGCTAAAAGTATAATCGAGTTTGGTTTTGTTACCCGGCAGCGGGCTTATGCGCCAGGTGGCCAATGAGTATGGCACCCTGATGAAATGCGGCTTTGGCGGTAAAATACCCTCGATGCTTTTGGCTTGTATAATTAATGGAGAGCTTTCGGTGGCGGGCATAATATTCAGCTCTATTACCAGGTCGCGGTCCTGTATGGGCCAGGGCAGGTGCGATTCGGTAAAATAGATAATATCATGGTCGTTTATCCTTTTTATAATGTCCGAACGCCTATTGCCGTAAACCCAGTTGGTGTAGTTGGGTATGTTTAAAAGCTGGTTGGTTAGCTGCTCGGGGCTGGCATCAAACTCGCAAAGCAGCCTAAGCTCCACCAATTTGCCCAGGCGGCGCGAGTAAATGGTGATACCTTGCTCATTTCTTCTTAGTTCCCAGGTATCCTGCGCATGTACCGTACTAAATACAAACAATAGCAAACTAATAATGAAAAGAAACCTGATGTACATGGAATATCAGTTTAGGCTTTTTTATAACGTTTAACAATTTTATAGTTCTGGTATTCGCCTATGCTCCAGCCGGTTAAATCCAATATAGCCTGCAAAAAGCGCCTCCGCAATGTGTAATTCCTGTTAAGCGGCTTATTGCTGAAATCCAGCTTCCAGTTGGTTTTCTCAATCCGGTTAAGCATTACGGCCGGGTGCGTTCCTTTAAATTGTTTTATCCTATCGGCATTGCCATAATCAAACTCATAGGTTTCGGTCATGTATTTTTTATTCCAGTCGTCGTCGTGGTAATACTTATTATAGTTTCTGCCTTTGTTGGTCAGGCCCTCCGGCGGCCTTGCCCAGCCATAATGGTACACATAAGCATCAACCAGTTTTACCTTAATTTTCTCATCATTTAAACGGAAGCCCTGCGCGTCTTTGTATGATCGCATGCCCTTTATATTTTTTATCACACGTATCTCGCGCCGGTACCAGCGCCGGGTATCGCCATAATAATCATACGAGCCATAAAAGTGAATGTATTTCAATAACAAACCCTCAATTTCAGGGTCGTTAAGGTTATCCTCCATTTCCTTTTTTAGCAGGGGCAGGTATTTTTCATGTATCACCTCGTCGCCCTGTATGTAAAAGGCCCAGTCGGTATCGGCCATTACAGCATCCAGCGCCTTATTGGTTTCCAGGCCGAATACCTTGCCGCCCTCTTTTAAAGTATCGTCCCAAACGGTATCGATAATTTTTATTTTAGCCGATCCGATGCCCGTAACCAGCTCCCGCGTACCATCCTCCGAATTACCCACCGCTACAATAAATTCATCGCACAAAGGCAAAATAGAAGTAATGGCTTCCACCACCTGGTAATCGTTTTTAACGGCGTTGCGTATAAATGTAAACCCTGTAACTTTCATTTTTGTTTATAACACACGCAATATCTTAAAATTTAGTGATTCTCTGTGCAGAAAGTTTGCAGTCAGTTCGCAGCTTGCAGTAGGCAGTTTGCAGTTTGCGAAATGCAAAGGTGTACGTCACAGCCGATGAACTGTAAACTGCCAACCGCAAACTGCCAACTTAATATTATATTTGAGCCATGGAATTTGATGAGAATAACGCTGCTTCCGAACCGGAAGATAATTATATAGATATATATTCAAAACGGGCCGTTTTATGGTTCTCTATATTGGCTTCGCCTTTGTTTGGCGGCGTTTTGCTGCTGCTCAATTTAAAGGCTGCCGGTTTTAAACAGGCATTTTATATTGTGCTGGGCTTTATGATTTTAATCACTATCGCGGCAGATATTTCGTTGAATGAGTTTATGCTTACGCATAAATTTAGCCTCACGGTGCCTAGTAGCAATTTGTTTGTTTTTTATTCTATATCTGTCGCTTTTAACACTGCGGGCGGCCTTATTTTAGCGTTCTATTTTTTTAAGAAATATTTTCCGGATAATGATTATTACCCCAAAAGTATTGTTACCCCGGTAATAGTTACTGTGTTGGCTGTACTGATTTTGCGTATTATTGGTTTTGGAATATAAATTAATAACCAATGCCCAAACCCGATAAACTTTACTTTGCTTCCGATATTCACTTAGGTGCGGGCGGTTATGCCGCTTCGCGGGAGCGTGAATACAGGTTGGTGCGCTGGCTCGATGCCATCAAAACCGATGCCACCGAAGTTTTTTTAATGGGCGATGTATTTGATTTTTGGTTCGAGTATAAAACGGTGGTGCCCAGGGGCTATATCCGCCTGTTGGGCAAACTGGCGGAACTAAGCGATGCCGGCATTAAACTCTACTTTTTTAAAGGTAACCATGATATGTGGATGTTCGATTATTTTGAGCAGGAATTAGGCGCCACCATCATCACCAACGAACTAATTATTGAGCGGGGCGGTAAAAAATTCTTCCTGCATCACGGCGACGGCCTCGGCCCGGGCGATAATTTATATAAGGTTTTAAAAAAGATATTCCGCAGCAAATTTTGCCAGTGGCTCTTCGCGCGTATCCACCCGAACCTGGGCATCGGCATAGCCAATTACTGGTCGCGCAATAGCCGCATAGCCAACGAGAAAAAAGAAGAGCCTAAACCCGGCGAACAGGAATGGCTGGTTACCTATTGCCGCGAAGTGCTTAAAACCACTTATTATGATTTCATGGTATTCGGCCACCGCCATTTACCGCTGGATATTCAGCTGAACGAAAAAAGCCGCTACATTAACCTGGGCGAATGGGTAAATTACTTCTCCTACGCCGAATTTGATGGTAAGGAAATGATGTTGAAATATTTTGATTTGAAGAGGTGAAAATTTGATGATTTGAAAATGTGACGATTTGAAAA
>Ga0302307_10002666_pt1 | contig 10854 bp, 9 predicted proteins | sample III_Palsa_E3_2_FD_200530 | JGI IMG/M metagenome (GOLD analysis project Ga0302307, IMG submission 200530) | Peat permafrost microbial communities from Stordalen Mire near Abisko, Sweden - III_Palsa_E3_2 | ecosystem: Environmental > Terrestrial > Soil > Palsa > Peat permafrost | place: Sweden... | reverse complement strand
CCCTTCGGTGAATTGAAGAGAGTGCGGCGTGCTTCGATTAGGAACCTTCGGGTGCGTGCAACACGCGGAAGGAATTTCCACCGTTGGAATAGACGAGTAGCAACGCGTCTTCGCCCTTGGGTACATTCGACAGGGCTTGCTTCACATCCTCTGCCGACTGAACTTTGTGGCGGTTCACTTCTAGGATGATGTCTCCCCGCTGCAGTTGGGCGTTGTCGGCGGAGCTGCCCGGCTGCACCTGCTCGATCACAGCTCCGTGAATGTTGCTGGAAAGCTGAAGCTGATCGCGCATTTCTGGCGTAAGGTTGCCGAGGCCGATGCCCCAGTGCATTTTGCCCTCGCCGTTGCCGGAATCGTCTTTGCCTTCAGAGGAACGTTTGCCGAGCTCTTCGAGCGTAACGGGAATTGTCATGCTCTTGCCGTCGCGGAGCACCTTGAGCATGATTTTCGAGCCCGGCTGTTTCTGTCCGACCAGCACCTGGAGTTCGCCGGCGTCGCTGACCTTTTGGCCATCGATTTCGGTGATGACGTCGCCGATCTGCAAGCCAGCTTTGGCTCCGGGTGAGTCTGGCTCGACTTGCGTGACGACTCCGCCGGTCGCGGTCGACTCGTCGAAGAACTTCGCGTTTTCGGGAGTCACGTCGGCGATACCGATGCCGATGTGGCCGTGGCTGACTTTGCCGTCGCGGATCAGCGTCTCGACCGTGGGCCGCACGATCTGTGTTGGAATCGCGAATCCCATACCAGAGAAAGTTCCGGACGGAGAGATCAGGAAAGTGTTGATGCCGACAACTTCGCCGCGCGCGTCGACCAGCGGTCCGCCGGAATTGCCGGGGTTGATAGCCGCGTCGGTCTGGATGAACTCGCCGGGCTTGCTGCGATCGGAGGAATCAGGATTCGCGCGATTCACGGCACTCACGATTCCGCGGGTGACGGTGAACTGGAATCCATAGGGATTGCCGAAGGCGAGCACGGTTTGGCCGGGGCGAACTTCTTTTGAGTCTCCCCAAGGAGCGCTGGCCAGGCCGGTAGCGTCCACTTTCAGGACCGCGAGGTCGGTCAGCGGATCGGCGCCGATGAGTTTCGCTTTCAGCACGCGACGATTGCTGGTGGTGACGCGGATGTCGACCGCTCCGTCGATTACGTGATTGTTGGTGACGATGTAGCCATCAGGCGAGATCACGATGCCACTGCCCATGCCGTGCTCGATCTGCGGCTGGCGCTGCTGCATGCGCGGTCCAAAGAACTGGCCAAACGGACTGCCCTGGCCGAAGAATTGTTGCATGTCCTCCGGCACTTGCTGCCCGGCCGTCTCTGGCTTGGTCCGCGAGGTTACGGTGACGTTGACGACTGCCGGAGTGACCCGAGCCGCGAGGGTTTCCATCGCCTTATCGAGAGCGAGCAGGGCGCCGACGCTGTCGACGTCGAGGGGCGCCGCGGCGGCGGGTGCCGCTTCGGAAGCCTTCGCTGCGGCAGGCTTTACGCATTCATAGGTTGCGAATGAAGCGACCAGCGCCAATGCGAGCATGGGCACTGCGAGTCGCCGCATCCAGTTTTTCTTGCTGTCTTGCTTCGGGTTATCTTCCAATTGCATTCCTGCATTCATTTGAGTTACATCCTTTCGAGAGTTGGTACAACTAATTCGTTAGTTTCAAAGATTGAACTTCCGCATTTTGCCTGCTGCTTCTCATGACTACGTCTGCATGATTAAGTTTGTTTCGGTGGAATTCTGTTGCTGTTGGGATCGACCACGGGATGAAAAACCACGACACGCCACAACTGGATCTGAACGACTGGCTGGTCGAAAGCTACGGGCTCCGGACTTCCAATCACTACAAAAAAAGTCTCGGTGAAGGCGAGCGAACCCGCATTCGTGTTTGCCAGATGGACCATGGTGGCAGCGCCTTGTTCCGCACGCGTGGACTTCAGCGCAGCGGTTCTTTCTGGAGCCACAGCTTTGCGATGAGTCGCGAGCATAGGCGTCTTCGCGGGGGCCGGCACCCATTTGGCATTCATAGGATGCACGAGAAATGGACGATCCGGCACTGCGCTTGCGAGGCTCGGCGAAACGGCTGCGATCTCGGAACTTGCCGAGGGGCTAACGTCGCTGTCATGAAATGCAATCAGCCGGGGCGCTCTTGAAATGGTTAAGACGCACGCTAGAGCGAACGTCGCCACCAGCGACACAGCAGGCTTCCAACTGCGCGCCCTGCCCGTGGGCCGGTTGACGTCGAGAATCTGGGCAACGCGCAGCGAGGTCTGGCGAACTCGCCCGAGAGCCGCTTGTGCCAGCGCTACGCTTCGCTGCGCGAGAGTGCGATGAACCATACTTCGCTGGAGCAGAGTCTTTTCGGCGAGGTGCGCCAGGCACTCCGCATAGGCGCGAGGCCTGGCGGTTTCCGCCAGCACGGCATCGTCGCAAGCCATTTCGCGTTCGAGCGATACTTGCTTCTCGATCCACCACACTGCGGGATGGAAGAAGAACAACGCCTTTACCAGCTTCTGGGCCAGGTTCGTCCAGTCGTCATATCGGCGCAGGTGAGCCAGTTCGTGAAGCAGGATCTGGTTCAGTTCGTCCGACGAAAGTTCCTGCAGCGCCCAGTTGGGGAGAATCACCGCAGGTCTGATAAGACCGATCGCTGTGGGCACATGCACGCGGTCGGAGGTACAAAGCGCCACCGGCCGTGATGATCCGTTGCGCGCCAAAGTCTGTTGCAGGCGGGCATCCAACTTGGTCAGATCGACCGGAACGCAACTCTGGCGCAGCACGCGCAGATGCCACAGCCCACGGCCGACTCCGAGCAAAAACCATCCGGCGATCGCTGCCCACGCTCCGAACACATACAGAGCCCAGGAACCGGGCAATGTGATCGCGGGCCGGCTCAGAGTCTGCACTGCAACGCCACTTCCGTTCCGCCACGAGACGCCGGACAATGCGGGCAAGGCCGCAATCGCCATCAAGGCAGCGAACCATATTGCAAACTTGGCACTCGAATTCTGAAGGCGCGGCATCCTGACGACTGCGCCAGCAAAGATCGCGATGAGCGTGCCTTCGAGCAGGCAGTCCACGATGCGGAGCGCTGACGTCTGGGCGATCGCATTGGGCTCGAATGTCATCGTCATCATCATCATCGGGTCACTTGCTCCTTTCGAGCAGGCGGCGCAGGCGGTCGAGTTCTTCCGCGTCGATGCTGGTCTCTTCGAGAGCGTTTAACACGAGCTGTTCATGGGAGTTGCCGAAGAAACGGCTGACCAAGTGCCGCACTTCGAAGCGCGTGGCGTCAATGCGGCCGACTTGCGCGATGTAGACGTGAGCACGCGTATCTTTTTCTTTGACGTGCTTCACGTAACCTTTTTTCTCCAGGATGCGAATAATGGTCAAAATGGAATTGTAGGCCAGCGCGGGCTTGGCGGGCAGCGCCTCCAGCACCTCGTGCACGGTCGCCGAGCTGCGCTCCCAGAGCACGTTCATGATGCGCAACTCAGCTTCAGTCAGGGTTGCGGACTTGCTGCGGGCCAATGGTTTCTCCTCGCTTCAGTAGTAAGACGTGCCTGGGATCAAAAGGTCAACTAATTTGTTAGTTGCGAGGAGACGCCATCGAGTTGCCTGGAGGTGGAAGTGGTCAAACTACGCGAGCTCGTGGAACCTGACTTGGTGCAACCTCTTGAATGCAAAAGGTTTCTGCTGGGAGTGACGGAAACTCCCTTTATAAGCCAGTGGTAATACAGGGTTGCATGGGGTCCTTCGCTTCGCTCAGGATGACAGGGTTTTCGAGGGCTCCTCACGATCCCGTAGCGGTAGTTGGAGGTAGTGGCGAGCGTTTTCATAGCAGACGTCGCGTACCAGCCGGCCCAAAAGCGCGTCGTCATTGGGCAATTCGCCGCGGGCGACGTCCTTTCCGATGAGGTCGCAGAGGATGCGGCGGAAATATTCGTGGCGGGGATACGACATAAACGACCGGGAGTCGGTGACCATGCCGACGAAACGCGAGAGCAGGCCGGCGTTCGAGAGAGCGTCGAGTTGCGAGGTGATCCCCTGCTTTTGATCGAGGAACCACCAGGCGCTGCCGTACTGGATTTTGCCGGGCCGGGCTTCACCCTGCCGGTCATTACTCTGCCGGTCACTACTTTTTTCGTCACGATCCTGAAAGCAGCCGGCGATGGTCGCGAACTGAAAGTTGTCGGCCGGGTTCAGGTTGTACAGGATCATTTGCGGCAGGGCGTTTTCGCGGGACAGCAAATCGAGGTAAGCGCTGAGATGCTGGCCCTGGGGAAAATCTCCGATCGCATCATAGCCGGTATCGGCTCCAAGTTGTTGGCGGGCCGAGGTGTTCAGGTTGCGCGCGGCGCCGAGGTGCAGTTGCTTGGTCCAGCCTTTTTCGGCATCGAGGCGGGCGAAGAACAGCATCATGAAAGAAGCGAACTGGGTGCGCTCATCTTCGCTGATTGACTCGCGAGTAATGGACTGACCGTCTTTGTCTTTCGCTTTCGCGGTAAGCGCCTTCGAGAAGATCCGCGCGGCCTCTCGTTCGGAACATGGCGTAGCGTAGCAGTGGTCTAATCCGTGATCTGAGAGACGGCAGCCCATAGAGTGGAAATCATCATGACGCTTGCGCAGAGCTTCGAGAAAGCTGGGTAAGTCGCGTACTTCGACATTCGCCACTTCTGAGAGCTTCTCGACCCAGCCGACGAAATCAGAACTATCGATGGCGAGGGCTTTGTCGGGGCGGAAGGCCGGAAAGACCTGTGTCGACAGACTCGATTTCTCGATGGCGCGATGATGCCGGAGGTCATCGGTAGGGTCGTCCGTGGTGCAGACCACTTCGACGCGGAATTTCTGCAGAATCGCCTGGGCGGTCAAGCTGCCGGACAGCAAGGCGTTCGCGCGCTCCCAGATGGACGGTGCGGATTTCTCATCCAGCAACTCGGTAATTCCGAAGTAGCGCTGCAGTTCGAGGTGCGTCCAGTGGTAGAGCGGATTGCGCAGCGTGTAGGGAACGGTGCGCGCCCAGGCCAGAAATTTTTCATAGGGTGCGGCGTCTCCGGTGATGTATTTCTCCGGAACGCCGTTGGCCCGCATGGCGCGCCACTTGTAATGGTCGCCTTCCAACCAGATTTCGAAGAGATTCGCGAAGCGGCGATTCTCCGCAATGTCGCGGGGAGAAAGATGACAGTGGTAGTCGAGGATGGGCTGCGACGCGGCGAGCTGATGATAGAGACGCCGCGCCGGCTCATTCGATAAAAGAAAATCTTCGGTGAGAAAGCCGTTCATGGGCGAGCGCTCGTCAGGCTTTTAGTACCGTGTTGAACGCCGGAGCACCGGCGATTCCAGCCATGAATCATAACAGTTTAGGGTAGTGGTGCATTTGGGCCCGTCCGAAAAGAAACCCGACAGCCACAAAGGGCACGAGGATCACGAAGGACTTCGTTTGTTTCCTTCGTGTGACTTCGTGTCCTTCGTGGTCAAAGATCCTCAAACTGCGCCACGACCCAGTTTGGCAACGGCTTGACGAAGAGGCCCTGCGCAATGTGTAGTGATCGGGTCGCCCTGCGAAACAATTCAGTGAACTTACCTTCCATATCAGCAGTTCCGGAAACAGTCCAGCCTGGGCCTGCGAGTCCCATCGGCCGACGGCGATGGCTGATCTGTGGTCTGCTGTTTTTCGCGACCACGGTGAATTACATGGACCGGCAGGTGCTGGCGCTGCTCAAGCCGACCCTGCAACTGCAGTTCGGTTGGACCGAAGTCGGGTACAGCAACATCGTCCTCGCGTTCCAATTTGCCTATGGAGCGGGATTGCTGTTCATCGGAAAACTGATCGACAAGTTGGGGACGCGCAAAGGATTTTCCCTGGCAGTGTTCGCGTGGAGCGCCGCGGCCATGGCTCATGCGGCCGCGGGGTCGGTATTTCAGTTCGCAGTGGCCCGGGTTGGCCTTGGACTGGGCGAGGCCGGCAGTTTCCCAGCATCGATCAAGGCCGTGGCGGAGTGGTTTCCAAAGAAGGAACGCGCGCTGGCCACAGGCGTTTTCAATTCCGGTTCGAATCTCGGCGCGATTGTGCCGTCGCTGGTCGTGCCGTGGATTACTTGGCGCTATGGATGGCGGATGGCATTCATCGCCACGGGCGCTTTGGGATTTGTGTGGCTGCTGGCGTGGCTCGTTCTTTACCGCCGGCCGGACGACGACAAGGCGGTTTCGGCCGCGGAGTTGGCCTACATTAAAAGCGATCTCGAAGAGAATCCCGGCCTCAAGAATCCAGGACCAGGTCGCCCAACGACAATTCCGCTGCGAAAACTGCTCACGGTCCGCCAGGCCTGGGCCATCGCGGCGGGCAAATTTTTCACCGACCCAATCTGGTGGGTCTATCTCTTCTGGATGCCGGATTTCCTGAACCGCAATCTTGGGCTGAATCTGGCGGGCACGCGGCTGCCGCTGTTCGTGATTTACAGCGGAGCCTGCGTCGGCAGCATCGGCGGAGGATGGCTGTCGTCTTCCCTGCTGAAGCGAGGATGGACGGTCAACAGCAGCCGAAAAACTGCGCTGCTGGTCTGTGCGCTGGCGGTGACGCCGATCTTGATTGCCGCGCACACCAGGAATGCATGGCTGGCGATTCTCGTGATCGCGATCGCGGCGGGAGCGCATCAGGGATGGTCGGCGAACATCTACACGCTGGTTTCCGACATGTTTCCTAAGAACGCCGTGGGTTCCGTCGTAGGCTTCGGGACGATGGCGGGGTCGATTGGAGGAATGCTGGTGGCCAAGGCCGTGGGATACATTCTGCAAGGAACTGGCTCGTACGTGCCTGTGTTCCTGATGGCTGGTCTCGCTTATCTGGTGGCGTTCAGTTTCATTCAGGTGCTGGCACCTCGGCTCCAACCGGCGGAGATCTAACGCCGCGTACCGACTGCCCATTTTGTATAATTTCCCGGCTTCGCCGAGAGCGATTTTCACGCTGTATAGCGGATGCTTCCCATGCTGCTCCGACTCTTCCAGGACAAAATTTCGATGGGCCGATCCGCTGCGGAGCAGGCTGCGACTGCGATCCGGCGCGCCATCGCTGTGCGCGGCCGAGCACGGATCATCGCTGCCACCGGAGTGTCGCAACTGGAGTTCCTGGATGCGCTCACGAAGGCGCCGGGAATCGACTGGCCAAAGGTTGAGGCCTTTCATCTCGATGAGTACATCGGCTTGCCGGCGACTCATCCCGCCAGTTTCCGCAAGTTTCTGATGGAGCGATTTGTAAGCAAGACCGGAATCGTCAATTTTCATTGGATCGAGGGCGATGCGGCCGATCCGGTCGCAGTGGCGCGCGAGGTGGGCCGGCACTTGGCGTCGGCGCCGATCGACATCGCGTTCCTGGGCATTGGAGAGAACGCGCATATCGCGTTCAACGATCCCCCGGCGGATTTCACCACCGAAGAACCGTATCTCATCGTGAACCTGGACGAGGCATGCCGGCGACAGCAGGTGGGCGAGGGATGGTTCGCGAATATGTCGCAGGTGCCACAGCGGGCCATCTCAATGTCGCCACGGCAGATTCTGAAAGCTGCGGAACTGCTGGTGGTGGTTCCGGACAAGCGCAAGGCGGCGGCAGTGAAGGCATGCCTGGAAGGAGAGATCAGTCCCATGGCGCCGGCATCGATTCTGCGCAGGCATTCGAATGTGCTTGTTTATCTGGACAGGGATTCAGCGTCGCTGCTGAGTCCCGCGTTGCAGAGCTCGCTGCGGGCGGAGTCGCAGGTGGAGATTGGATTACACTCGGGGGAGTGATGAGTAACAGCGGAGAGATGTTAGGGATGACAAGGAGATCTCGTTGAAGATTACGGATGCCAGAGTTTTCGTCAGTTGCCCGGGACGGAACTTCGTCACGTTGAAAATTGTGACTGACGAAGGCGTCTACGGGCTAGGGGATGCGACTCTGAATGGGCGGGAACTGGCGGTGGCATCGTACCTGAGCGACCACTTGATTCCCTGTCTCATCGGCCGCGATCCGTTTCAGACCGAAGATGTCTGGCAATACCTGTACCGCGGCGCGTACTGGCGGCGCGGGCCCGTGACCATGACGGCAATCGCTGCCGTGGATATGGCGCTGTGGGACATCAAGGGCAAAGCACTGAAGACGCCCGTCTACACCCTGCTCGGCGGGCAAAGCCGAACAGGAGTGATGGTCTACGGGCACGCGAACGGGCGCGACATTGAAGAGACCACGGAAGAAGTCGCGAAGTACAAGGAAATGGGATACCTTGCCGTGCGCGCGCAATCGGGAATTCCGGGACTGCCTTCCACGTACGGAGTGGCGCACGACAAACTCTATTATGAACCGGCGGAAAAAGGCTTGCCGCCGGAAAATGTGTGGTCGACTGAGAAGTATCTTCTGCATGTTCCCAAGCTGTTCGAGGCTCTGCGTTTGAAGTTTGGTGACGACCTTCATCTGCTGCACGACGTTCACCACCGGTTAACTCCGATTGAAGCGGCCCGGCTGGGAAAGAGTCTCGAGCCGTATCACTTGTTCTGGCTAGAAGACGCGGTGACGGCGGAGTTGCAGGAAGGCTTTCGCATCATTCGCCGGCACACGACCACGCCGCTGGCGGTCGGCGAAGTATTCAATTCGGTTTGGGATGCGCATATTCTCATCCAGGAACAACTGATTGACTACCTGCGCATGACGGTGGTGCATGGCGGAGGGTTGACGCATCTGAAGAAAATCGCAGCGCTGGCGGAGATTTATCACGTGCGGACGGGGTGCCATGGTGCGACGGATTTATCTCCAGTGGCGATGGCGGCGGCGCTGCACTTCGATATTTCGGTGAACAATTTCGGCATCCAGGAATATATGCGGCACACGCCGGAGACGGATGAAGTGTTTCCGCATGCTTACTCGTTCCAGGCCGGGTACCTGCATCCGGGCGATGCGGCGGGACTTGGCGTCGACTATGACGAGAAGCTGGCGGCGAAGTTTCCGTACGAACGAGCTTACCTGCCTGTGAACCGCAAGCTCGACGGCACAATGTTCAACTGGTAGGTGCACACGCAATTTCACTCGCAGAAGATTCGAGGGGATATGGGTTACAAGCAGCTGGATCTCAACGGTAAGGTCGCGGTTGTTGTCGGGGGTAGTTCTGGAATCGGCAAGACGATCGCGCTTGGCTTGGCGCAGGCGGGCGCGGACGTGGTTGCGAGTGCGCGGCGCATCGATCTCGTGAAAGAACTGGCAGACGAGATTGAATCGCTTGGCCGGCGGTCGTTGCGCGTGACTTGCGATGTCGATAACCGGGAATCGCTGGAGAAGCTGCTGAAGGCCTGTCTCGACGCGTTTGGAAAAGTCGACGTCCTGGTTTACGCGGCGGGGGTCACGAAACGCGCGCCCACGCTGGATTATTCCGAAGCCGACTGGAACCGGATCATGGAAACGAATTTGACGGGCGCGCTGCGGGCGTGCCAGGTTTTCGGACGGCACATGATCGAGCGGCGCTATGGGCGGATTATTAACATCGCCTCCATGGGGACATTTCTCGCGCTGTTTGAAGTGGCGGCGTATTCGGCCAGCAAATCGGGGCTGGCGTCGTTGACCAAGTCACTCGCGGTCGAGTGGGCGCGACATGGAATCTGCGTCAACGCGATTGCGCCGGGATATTTCCGCACTCCCCTGAGCGAAAAGTTGCTGGTGGGGACGGGGCGCGGGGACGAAGTGCTGATGCGGACTCCGATGAAACGGTTTGGCGAACTGGAAGAACTCGTGGGCGCGGCAGTGTTTCTGGCCTCCGACGCCGCCAGCTTTGTCACCGGAACAATACTGGCCGTGGATGGCGGGGTTCTGGCAAGCGGCGTGAATCAGTAATTCATTTTACGAAGACAAGTGTGCCTTGCTCTCGCGCAGCGCGCTGCGCGCAGAGTTTACGGCCTGCACTAATTCCTGCGCAGCCGAAATAATCTTCTGCAGATTCCCCTCGCGCAGCGCTTTCGTGTCGACGAGGTCGGCTCCTACTCCCAAAGCAAAGGCGCCGGCGGCGATGAAGTCGGCGGCGTTCGAAGCATTCACGCCTCCGGTTGGAATCAGCTGGGCGCTGGGGAAGGGAGCTTTGAGCGACTTCAGATACTTGGGCCCACCGACATTCCCGCAGGGAAAAATCTTGATGAGCCGCGACGGCGAGCACCGACGACGACAAGCCCGGGCTTACCAGGAACTCGGCTCCCGCGCGCAGGCAAGACTCCGCCTGTTCAGCGGTGATGACCGTGCCCGCTCCGATGAGAACTTTGTCGCCGTGCTGCTGGGCAACTTCCCGGATGACCGACACGGCGTTGGGAACGGTCATGGTGATTTCGACCACGGGAATGCCGCCAGCGCGAATGGCTTCCACGGCGCGGGTTGCTTCAGCGACGCTCGCCGCGCGAATAACTGGGATGATTCCGACTTCTTCGATCCTGTGAATTACGTCGTCGATGGTCATCGTTAGGACTCGATCCTTATCGTTTGAATCTTTATCGTTCGATGCGGGCAGTCCGCGATTTCATGGCCTGCAGAACTTCCGCAAGCGTGGCCATGGTGGTGTCGCCGGGCGTGGTCATGGCCAGTGCGCCGTGCGCTGCGCCGCATTCGACCGACCATTGCGGATCTTTCCCGGAGAGAAATCCATAAATCAATCCGGAGGCGAACGAGTCGCCGCCGCCGACACGGTCATAGATTTCCAGATTCTCCCGCACGGGCGCTTCGTGAAAACTTCCATCGCTGTAACACAGGGCTGCCCAATCGTTGAGTGTCGCTGTCTTCGCATTGCGGAGGGTCGTCGCAATCACGGCCAGCTTGGGATATTCCTTCATCACGGTTTCGATCATCTTCTTGAAGCCTGAAGTTT
>Ga0302307_10002660_pt1 | contig 10863 bp, 8 predicted proteins | sample III_Palsa_E3_2_FD_200530 | JGI IMG/M metagenome (GOLD analysis project Ga0302307, IMG submission 200530) | Peat permafrost microbial communities from Stordalen Mire near Abisko, Sweden - III_Palsa_E3_2 | ecosystem: Environmental > Terrestrial > Soil > Palsa > Peat permafrost | place: Sweden... | reverse complement strand
GATTTGTCGGTGGTAATTCATTTTCCAACTCCCAGGTTAACGGTAGATTTGGCGAGGTGGCGCAGAGTAGTTACGCCTATAGTTAGCACACGTCGCGATTGTCGGGTAAGCGCTCAGCTAACCTCGACGTGTGATAGTTAACTTGGTCGGAAGTCCGGTTTCTGCGTTGGACACCACATGTTTCTTGATAAAACAAATAGCAATGTGGTCAAGCCCGCTGTCGCGCGGTCGGCAGGCGCCAAGAGCAGTGCGATCATGCGAGTCGCGAAGCGAAGAGTGGTATAGCTAGCAACGCACAAGAAGGTACGCATTGGGTGCTGGATTGATGGGACCGCCGATAGTAAGTACCGCAGCTGTATTGCGATGAAGAAAATCATCAAATCTGGACCGATGAAATTGGTGAGTAATAAGAAAGCCCTCAGCTCGGGATTCATAACCAGTAAAATCATCAGGAGAACGGCAACTGATCCATACTTGTTTATCCACGGGCGCCAGTTCATGGGTTTAGAGATTTGCTTTGCCGGATAAGCTGCTGAACGGCAGCAGCGCCTGGAAGTCTTCGACGGTTTTGGCTTTTGGCAGGTCATCGGCGGACGGTTCACCCAGCTCGTCCCAGAAATCAGACAGGCTAAGCTGACGCGCGCTGTCCGGGAGGGTAGGGTCAAACAGTAAGCGCAGGGCATGTAGCAGATTGCTCTTGCCTACGCGGTTTTCTCCAACAACAACAATGTTGCCGTTGAGCTTGACGTCGAACGCTGAGAAATTCCGAAAGTTTTCGATGGTTATTCGAGATAAGTGCATCATGGTTATTGCCTATCCGGTTCTTTCCGGAAACAGCCCCGGCATCCAGCGCGCGGCGAGTGTTGCAGGGAAAGCCAGACGCAGCGGCGCGCGGCTGCTTTCAGATAACAGCACGCCGCGTTCGATCATCGCGGAGACAACGCGGCGGGCCTGACGGTCACCGGTGCCGACGATAGCGGCGGCATCCCCGCGCGGAAGTTCACCGCGATAGAGCACGGCTTCGAGGACCGCGCCTGATTTGGGCGGCAGCCGGTCGAGGCGGATTTCCTCCTCGGTCCAGAGCAGGATGCGCGCGCGCAACTGGTCGGGCTGCATCAGGCCCTCCATGAAGGCGACCTGATCGAGGCAGGTCGTCAGGAAGAAGCGCGTGAACGCCGCAAGGTTTTCTTCGCTCAGATTGCCCCTTCCGTCGAGATCGTTGCGCCGTATCAGGTCGCAGGCGGCGAGATGCCCCTTGTAGGCTTCGACATTGCGGGCGAGGCCACGCGCAACTGACCACACGGCGCCTGTATCGAGCGCCTCCAATAACGTGGCGTGCGACATCAGCCGCGCCACGCGGCCGTTGCCGTCGAGGAACGGGTGAATCCACACGAGGCGGTGATGCGCCGCTGCGGTCGCCAGAATGGTCTCGGTCTTGCCGAGGCGGCTGTAGACCTCTTCAAACCGCCGCAGGAAGCGCGGCACGGCGCCGGGGCTGACGGGGATGTGGTCGCCGAGCGCAATGTCGCGGTGGCGAAGCTCTCCGGGGACCACCCTGATTTTCTCCTTGGAGGTCGAGTCCTCGACCCACAGGAGTTCGGCGGGCAGGTGCTCGCAGAAGCGGCGGTGAATTTCGCGGATGGCGTCCGCGGTGACGGCGCGACCCTTGAGGCCGCCGTCGTCGATCCATTGCTGGACTGCGATATGCGCCCTGGCTTCGAGCTGGAGGTCGCGCTTCTTGGCATCCTTGCTGTACTCGCCGCTCAGGGCGCGCTCGATGTCGATTGGGTGGGTGTCGTGCCCCTCGATCAGGTTACTGTAGTAGCAGTTCATCGAGCGGACGAGCCCGGCCAGGGAAGCCAGCAGGCTCTCGGGCAGGGAGCGGCGGAAACCGGCGCTCCGCTGCGCCAGCTCCAAGGCGAGATCGGTCAGGCCCGCGCGATGGCGCGAGTTTTCGCCGATGAGCAGCGGCTCCATCAGCGTGACCGCTTCATTCCGGTCTTCCGCCGCTTCTATGTCCGGTTTAATGTCCGCTTTATTATTGGCCATGTATCATTATATATCATGTAGTTACGTGTACTCAATGGGTATATTTGTCCCTATGTAAGTCCGCTTCATAGTCCGCTTTAAATGTAGGTCTAAGCCGCCCTTTCCAATGGCAGATGTGCGGCATCTCGACCAAATTGACCGGCACGGCGCTGACCCTAGCGGCAAAGGACAGGCCGAAATTCTCGCCCAGGCCCACGGCACCGTGGCGTCGCGAGTCGAGCGGCATTGGCGCGCTGTAGAGAGCCGGCGTTCCTGCGGGTGATTCCCGTGCGGTTTCATTTTTTCCGGAGGCCGATGCGGTTGTAGCCGGTTCTTTCGCCACGATTCATCGATCCGTGGTTTTTCTACCAAGCTAACGGGGGTTGTCCGTCAGTTTGCCGAGCCTCACCGCACGTCGCAGCACGTGGTTGACCCGTCACTTTTGGCGCTTCAAAATCTCGACCTCCTAGCCTTGCTTCGAACCCGTCGCGATTAAAGCGATTCTTGTCCATGCCGAGATAGGATGGTGCGTCGCGCAAGCGGATGAACCGCGGCAAAAACCGCGATAACTTGTCGCTACAGCTTGTTCGCTCTGGGAGCGGACGAGCTGAGAAGGCATGTTCGATCATCGACGACCCTAACGAACCTGTGGTTCCGGTCGTTCAGGGACAAGTTGCCACGCATAGGGATTATGCGCGCGAGGCGCAAGAAAGTGGGGGAGGGTATCGCGGAATATTCGGCGAAACTCAAACGGAGCAGGAAAGACAGTAATCTTTTTATCGAGCGTATTGCCTGATGCCGGAACTGGATGTCGCGCTTCACGTCAACTTGGACAAAATGCCTGAGCTAAGAAGGGAGACTTTCACTGCTTAGGCTGCCTCGGTAAATCGCTGCTGGTTGGTCATTCTACGATGCGCACGGGCCGCAGCTATTCGCCGCGCACGCTCGTCTCGAACTTCATCCGGCTGTCCACGATGCCAGGTCGCCGGCGTCATGTAACCTAAAGTCGCATGTAATCGCTCTTCGTTGTAGTGGTGCATGAGCTTGGCGATGATCGCCTCAGCCTGCAGGTAATTGTTCCCGTAATCGTTGTCGCTTTCATCGCGCACCGTGCCGTTGAAGCGCTCCACGATGCCGTTCGATTCCGGGTGCCGCGGCCTGGTCTTGATATCGATGAGGTTGTGGGTTTTGATGACCGCCGCGACATCACGATTGACGAACTCGCTGCCGTGATCGTGCACAACCCGGGGCTTGGCATCCTTCACCGCTTCGAGCGCGGCCTGTAGCTCGACCGCGACGGATTGACCATCGAGGCTGATGAGCAGCTTGTGGTGCACGATGTAGCGGCTGTAGGCATCGACAAAGCTCAGCAAGAAGTAGAACCGGGCGGCGACCCAGACGTACATCACGTCGGTATGCCATTGTTGATTCGGGCCATTGGGCCGGAAGTTGTATTCGCCGCTCGACACCGTCGATCGTTTCCAGCGCGACAGCAGATCCGCATCGCTTAAAACTCGGTAAACCGTGCTCTCCCCGACGCAGGCAATGCCGGTGTCAACCATCATCCAGGTGAGCTTGCGATAGCCGATCTTCGGATACTGCAGGGCAAAATCGCAGATCGCCGCTCGCTCCTCGGGCAGCAGCTCGTAGGCGCGGCAGGGTTTGCCGGCCCGATCCTCGAGGTTCTCGCGCTTCTTCCAAGCGTAGAAGACGCTGCGCGGCACGCACAGGGCGGCGAGTGTCCGATACACCCGCCACCCCGAACGTCGTTGGGTTTGATCAACGATCTGCATCACGGCCGCTTTTGTCTCCGCTGGTACTCTGTATAGATCTTCCAGCTTCAAATCCTTTTTTTTAGCTCCAGATTCTCCGCCGTGATCTCTGCGATCACCGCGCGCATCCGTTCTATCTCCGCCTTGTGTCGAACCTCCGGATCGTCCTTACGCGGCTTTCGCTGGGCATCGCGTTTCAGCGCCACCGCCGAGCCGCCCTGGGCTACCGCGCGCCATCGATATAGTACCGAGGGCGATAGGCTGCGACGCCGGCACACCTCGCTCACCGTTACGCCGGGCTGGTCCGCCTCGCGTAAAATCTCCAGTTTCTGCTCCGCCGTAAATCGTCGATGTTCTCGTTTGCTCATCTACTTCGCTCCATCTGCGGGGCGCCCGCAGCAGCTCGAAGTCTCTCATTTTTGCGCTAGCCTTTTGTCCGGAAGTCGCTGAAGCTACACAGCTGAACCAACGCATTGAAGAGATTGAGCCCGCTGAGATCAAACGCAGAGCGGCTACGCCTGAAGCAGCGAAGGGAATTGGGTACATTCAGAAGTCACTGGATGAAGCCTTGAGGGCTCAAGAGGCGTTCTTTGCAAAAGCGGCGTGAATCGACGTAGTGAAATGGAAGACGAATAGAGACTGACGGGATTTGCGTGAGGGAATGTTGGCCAGGGAGCTGGGCAGAGGTCAATCGCGCGTTCTGATTCGCTCCAAAGAATCGACGAGCCCCTCATGGGGGTCTTGGATAGCCTTCTGGTAAAACCATTGTGATCGCCGGCAAACCGCTCGAATATCTCAATTCGACTCTATGACCAACTACGCGTCCGTGCGATGCCGTACAGACCCTGCGCGCCCAAGGATTGCGCGCGGGTACCCTTTTCGGGGTACGCGAAAAGTCTGGCGGCAAACGTCTTTCAGGCGGCCGGCTTGCCGCGAAAGACCGTATCGCTGGAGCTGGCCATCGGGGATCTCACGGTGCCCGTCGACAAGGCAATTCCCTGCGGCCTCCCCTTAATTCCTTCGCCGCTATGCATCACGATTTCAGAATATGTAAGTGGGGCATCTTCGGATGGATTTGGGAGATGAACACACAGAATTGGTACGTATTGAGAGGACAATCCGAGGTGTCTGAGTTACAGGAAGTCGCTCGATGGACCATGTCGATTATTTGCTTAACTGCACCAACTCTGGTGTCCAGCTGTCAAAGTGGCGCCGAAATGGCGTAATTTTCAAGAACCAGCGCGGTGTTAAGTCCTGCGTCGTTCGCCGCAATGCGAAGCTGACGTTTTCCAAGGTGATCACCAGTCCGTGGTTCGTTTGACGATGAACTTCAGGCACCCTTCGTTCCAATATATTGCACACATTACCTTTGTGGGGGCTGCCGCCGCGATCCTCACGTGCGCTTGGGTTCTGTACGGCGCCAACGCGCCAACTACAGAATCGACGAGGTGGGTGAGCCACACGCTTGAAGTAATCAAGGCCTTTCACGAGGTCAATAACCAGATAAGTCGCGCGGAGTTTGCGCAGCGCGGGTACCTGCTGACTACCTCAGAGGTGTACCTAGCAGAACGCGATCAGGCGCTCGCGGCGGAACGCGTTGCCGTCATCGCGATTAAGGAATTGACGACCGGCAGCAAAGATCAACAACGCCAAGTATCCCAACTCGAAAAGCTGACTGCGCAACGCATATCAATTATGCACGAGAACGAGCGTCGGCTCCAAACGGAAGGCACCGAGAGTGTGCGCGCTGCCGCGACCAAAGCGATATCGGACCTCACGAACGAGATGGAGCAGGAGGAGATGCGGCTGCTCGAGGTGCGTCGTGCCGCGGAGCGTCAACGGCACGAGGAAACTCAGGTCGCTCTCGTCGCGGCGATGGTCATTAGCCTGGCCGTTCTCATCCCCGGGTATTTGGGATTCATCGTGCAGTCCCGCGCACGCCGTCGCGCCGAGCGCAAAGTGCTCGACCTCGCTGAAAGCCTGCCGGGAACGGCCTACCAGGCCCGGTCGGACGCCGACGGTGGCTCGCTGCGCTTCGTATTTGTAAGCGCCTCTTCGGAAGAGCTATTCGGCATCGCGCGCCAATCGATCATTAAAAACGCAGATCTCATCTGGGCTTGCGTTCTGGAGGAAGACAGACGGGCAATCGCCGCCGCGGTGGAGAATTCCGCGCGTACACTCAAGCCTCTTCGCCACGATTTTCGTATTAAACCCGCTGCCGGCGAGATCCGATGGATACGATCTCGCGCATCGGTACGCAGGGAATCTGACGGGAGCATCCTCTGGAATGGCTACTGGGAAGACGTTAGCGGCCAAAAGCTACTCGAACAATCGCTACATGACGCAAAAGAAGCTGCTGAGGCGGGCAATCGGACGAAGAGCATTTTTCTCGCGACGATGAGCCATGAGATTCGCACTCCCATGAACGGCGTGCTCGGCATGCTCGAACTTTTGAGCCTCACGACGCTCGACGGCGAGCAGCGTACGACGCTCGAAGTGGTGCGTGAATCCGGCAAATCGTTGCAGAGAATAATTGACGATATCCTGGATTTCTCCAAGATCGAGGCGGGCAAGCTCGAGGTGCGCCCAACAGTTGCGTCCATCGCATCAACTATTAAGGCGGTGAGCAACATCTTCTCAGGCAACGCGAGCAGCAAATGCCTTGGCCTGAGGTGCTATGTCGACCCGCAAATCAGCCCGGCGCTATTGGTCGATCCGATGCGGTTGCGCCAGATTCTCAACAATTTCGTCAGCAACGCGCTGAAGTTCACCGAAAACGGGCATATCGAAATCAGGGCGGAATACCTGGGAAGCGCCGATGGAGAGGAACGTGTGCGTTTCTCAGTCACCGACACCGGAATTGGCATATCGCAAGCAGATCAGGCGCGGCTGTTTCAGCCCTTCGTACAAGCGGCAGGCGAGAACGCGCCTCATTTTGGGGGCACCGGTCTTGGGCTGACGATTTGCAAACGGCTTGCAGAGATGATGGGCGGCTCGGTCGACATGGTCAGCGAGGTGGGGGTGGGGACCACCATGACCCTCGAACTGTCCCTGCCTATCGCCAATGCGAAGGACCTGCCCGAAGTTACTCCGGTCATTGCTCCGGACTTTTTGCGCACCACTACCATGATGCGCCGCCGAGCGCCAGACGCTGCGAGCGCCGAGTCCGAGGGGACGCTGGCGCTGCTCGTGGATGACCATCCGACCAATCGCTCTCTGATCGTGAGCCAGATCAACCTGCTCGGCTATGCCGCCGAGAGCGCGGAAAACGGGATCATTGCGTTGGAAAAGTGGAAATCCGGCCGTTTCGGCATCCTTATTACTGATTGCAACATGCCGGAGATGAACGGCTACGAGCTGACGCGTCGCATCCGCGAACTCGAAGCTGCGATCGGCGACAAGCGCATTCCGATCATCGCGTGCACGGCGAACGCGCTAGGAGGAGAGGCCGAAATCTGTTTTGCTGCCGGCATGGACGATTATCTCGCGAAGCCAGTCCAACTGGCTGAATTGTCAAGAAAGCTTGATCTCTGGTTACCCCTTGCGCGACCGGCCGCACCGCTTGATCGGACCGCGCTTGCCGGCCTCACGGGCGGCGATGTAGAGGCGGAGCGCGAAATCCTGTTGGACTTCCGGCGAGTGAATGTGGAGGACGCCGCCATGCTGAAGCGCGCCGTCGCCGGGTCGAATATTCTTGAAGTCACTACGGCGTCCCACCGCATCAAGGGTGCGAGCAAGATGGTCGGCGCCATGGCGCTCGCCGCGGTCTGTGAGCGTCTGGAGCGCGCCAGCCGCGCCGGCGACTGGCCGGTAGTCCGGGCGAACATGGGGGCATTTGAGCATGAGCTAGAACGCCTGAATTACTTTTGCGAGGAGGACCGGTGGGCCTTAGCGAGCTGAAGTTCTTGGCGGTCGAGGATCACGAGTTTCAGCGCGGAATGCTGTTGAAGATGCTTGCGCGTCTGGGTGCCACGCAGGTGTCCACGGCTGCGGACGGCTATGCGGCGCTCGAGATCGTGATGGCACCGGGTGCAGCGATCGATATCATCATCAGCGACCTCGACATGCCGGGCATGGACGGTCTTGAATTCATGCGTCATGTTGGCGAAGCGCACATTCCGGTGTCAATTATCCTCGCTAGTGCCTTAGAGAGCGTGCTGCTGGACTCGGTAGAGACGATGACCCGGGCGTATGGTGTGAAAATCCTAGGGGTCATTCAAAAACCGATCACGCCTGAGAAATTGGCCGCATTGATCAAACTTCATCTCCCTGCGCAGGTAAATGCCAACCTGGCCCGGGCGGACGGCCTCTCCTTTAGCATCGAAGAAATCGTACAAGGGATTAGTAATGACGAGTTCGAGCCGTTCTTTCAGCCCAAGGTGGAATTGGCAAGTGGACGCATCAAAGGCGCTGAAGCGCTCGCGCGCTGGCGTCACCCGCAAAAGGGCATTGTGGCTCCTTACGCTTTTGTTGGGTCTCTAGAGGATCATAACCAGATTGATAAGCTCACGTGGCTGATACTCAGCAAGTCGGTGGATTTCTGCTGTGAATGGCGAACAGCAAGCGGATTGGACGTCAGCGTGTCGGTCAATGTGTCGCCCAAATCGCTGGCAGACGTTAATTTCGCTGATCGTGTGACCGACCTTGTAAAACGCAAAAGCCTTGACTGCCAAAACATAATCCTCGAAGTCACTGAATCCGCCGCAACCACCGAAATCGGCCATTCGCTCGAAACTCTATCGCGCCTGCGCATGAAGGGCTTCGGGTTGTCCATTGATGACTACGGCACCGGCTATTCGTCGCTGCAGCAGCTTGCGCGCATCGCCTTTACCGAAATCAAGCTTGATCAGTCATTCATACGGGGTGCCGCCACCCAGCAGGCCGCGCGGACCATCCTCGAGTCGAGCATCGATATGGCGAAAAAGCTTGGTATTCTCACTGTCGCCGAAGGCATCGAGACCGAAGAGGATTGGGATTTGCTTCGTGAGCTCGGCTGCGACTTGGCGCAGGGCTATCTCATAGCCAAACCGGCCGAGTCTGGTGAGTTTATGGCCTGGGCGGGGGACCGACCTGGGCTTCATTGGCGGCTCAAGCGAAATCCGCTCGGGCTGTGATCCGAAAGCCCTCGGATGTGACCGCGGTTATAAATTCTCGTTTGGAACTGTTGCATTAGGGGGCAAAAATTACGGTCCCAAGTCGTTCGCGTCGACGCCCAGCGCGAAGAGCTCACCGGACTCCGTCGTTTCCGAATAGACCACTCCATTCGCCACTGTTGGCGATGACTGTCCAGCAACACCAGCCACGGCCGCGAGCTCCACGCCGGTCTTTGCGTTGAACGCATAGAGGGTGCCGTCATCGCTTCCGACATAGACGACGCCATTGGCGACGGCAGGCGAGGATGTGATGCCGCTCGCCACGGGCGCGGACCAAACGGTTTTGCCCGTGCGTGCGTTGAGCGCATAGAGCGTGCCGCTTGATGATCCATGCTGGCCCGAGACTGAGGCGCCAATATAAACCATGCCCTTCGCCACGGCGGGCGAATCCCCAGGTATCGAAAGTGGACCGCCGGGCGATACCGACCAAAGCACGGCGCCCGTAGTCGCATTGAACGCGGCGACGACGCGGCCGCCGGCATAAACGACGCCTCCCGCCACAGCCGGCGAGGAAGTATTGACCGTGCCCAAGATCGACGACGACCAGATCTGTGCACCGGTCTTCGCGTCGAAGGCGAATAGATTGTCGCCATTGATAAAGACTACGCCATTGGCCACCGCCGGTGAGGAAGCCGAGTTGTCGGCGCTGATCGGCGCTGACCAGAGTTGCTCACCGGTGGCCGCGTCGATCGCGAAGACGCTGCCGACTGCAGACCCGAAATACGCGATGCCATCGACAACCGCCGCCCCCGAAGGTGCGTCCGGCAAGTAGTTGGTCCCCGCGCACCATAGATTCGTGCCGCCGACGGCGGCGTAAGCGCAGAGGCCGCTAAATGAGTCAATGTAAACCGTAGCCTTGCTGACCGCGGGCGAGATCCCGAAAGAGTTCGTGGCCCACAGGAGCTTGCCGGTTGCAGCCTCGAAAGCACTCGTCCCGCTATAGACAACACCATCGACAACCGCTGGCGAGGTGAGTGGAAACGAGCCGTCCGATGTCGACCAAAGCACCTTGAGAGCGGCCACGTTCGTTGTATTCAGGACATGCTCAGCCGGATTAAATCGGCCACCACTCGGCACAAAGCCGAATTCGGACCAATTGCCGTTGGCCGACTCCGGAGCAGCAGCATGGGCCGAGCCAATCGGGTCGAAGCCCATCCCTCCCGTGGGAAAGCTGCCGTCGCTGCCGCTGTCACCTTCAAACGTGTGATTTAACGGCTCTTGAGCTACGCATACCGAACTGACCGCCAGCCCCATGGTTACCGCCGCCACTGCCAACGCATTCCTCACCGCAGTCAAACTTTCTCGGTGGTTCAATTTAGAATTCCTCAGGTAAAAAACTCATGCCCTATCAATCCTGCCATTCTGGATGCGGATTGGGCTACCACTAGGGGCAGCATCAACGACACATGCGTCGGATAAGTACCTCCAGGAGTGCAATGGGTTGCGCAATAAGCAAAAAGATAATTCCGTTCGCACCTGAGTCTCCATAATTGATTGAAAAGAATTGGCGGCGGTGGGTACCAGATCCGGCGAAAATGGTCATAGAACGACAAGAGAGCACTACCCTTTTATAGACTGCCACTAGCCGCGAGTGCTGCGGGGTGATTGACGGGCATATTGAATTTGCTGCGCGTAGCGTTCGGACCTGCACTTCCTCGCCTTGCGTACTAGAGTCGTCCAGTGAATGATAGCGGCCAATTCTTTCATTAAGAATTTGGACTACGCGGAATTCGCTACAGGCACCGCTTTTAGGATCAGAACTGCATTGGTTCCACCAAAGGCAAAAGAGTTTGACATCGCGGTTTGCAAACGTGCAGCGCGCGCGTGACCTGACACGTAATCGAGGTCGCATGCCGGATCCGGGACGTTGAGATGCATTGTCGGTGGCACAACTCCCCGCGCCAGACTCA
>Ga0302307_10002657_pt1 | contig 10865 bp, 5 predicted proteins | sample III_Palsa_E3_2_FD_200530 | JGI IMG/M metagenome (GOLD analysis project Ga0302307, IMG submission 200530) | Peat permafrost microbial communities from Stordalen Mire near Abisko, Sweden - III_Palsa_E3_2 | ecosystem: Environmental > Terrestrial > Soil > Palsa > Peat permafrost | place: Sweden... | reverse complement strand
GCGGCTGCCTACAATGAACACTCGCTGACCGATGACTCGGCCTACCTGTCCAATGCAAACGGTACCGGCGTTACACTATCGACCGGCTATGGCTCGAAATGGATTGCCTCTAATAACAGCTATCTGCAGCCCTCCTATAATACCTATGAGGCTACCAATTTCCTGCTGACATCGGACTTTGTGGCCTCGGCTCAGACCAAATTGGGCGACAAGTTCGAGCTCAACGGTGCCGTCGGTACCTCCTATATCGACAACCAGATCTATTTCCTGGGTGTCAACGCCAATAATGTATTCTTCCCGGTATACAACATCAATTCGCTGACAGGGATCCCCACGCTTAGCCAGTTTTCAGGGGAGGCCCGGAAATTAGGCTTCTTCGGGGATGGTACCATTGGTTATGACGAATTGTTCTATCTCCATGGTTCCTACCGTACGGATATCGACTCCCGCCTTTCCAAAGAAAATCGCTGGATCCCTTACTACGACGTCGACGCTTCGCTGATTGTCAGCGACCTGATCCCGGCCATGAAGAACAGCAATACGTTCGACTATTTCAAGATCCGAGCTGCTTATTCGATCACAGGTAATGCCACCGCGCTTGCCTCCGGCCAGCCCTATCTCGCCGCTGGCGCCTACCAGACGACCCAGACCCTCCAGTCCGTGTCGGGCTTCCCCTTTAGCGGACTCGGCGGCTTCGCCCTGACGACCAACCTGGCCAACCCGAATATCAAACCCGAACAGGTTAAGGAAGAAGAAATCGGCACGGAATTCGGATTCCTGCACAGCCGCATCACCTTCGGAGCCGATCTCTACGACCAGAAGCTTAGCAATGGGATCGTAAAGGCTTCTCTGCCTTATTCCAGCGGCTATGCAACGGCGCTCGTCAATGCGGCCAATACGGATAACAAAGGGGTGGAATTAGATTTGAAAGGCAACATCATCCAGAACAAAAACTGGACGTTGAACGCGAAGGTCAACTACACTTACAATCGAACCCTGGTCAAATCGATCAATGGCGGTGTCACCTCGCTGAACATCGCCTCGGCTGCCGGCAACAACTACCAAAACCTGCCTAACGCCAACAACGCGGCTTCCTATGCCGTCGTCGGCAATCTCTTCCCGGTGATCGAAGGCAACGACTGGGTCAGGAGCCCTTCCGGCCAGGTGGTCGTCGATCCCGTCACTGGTCTGCCTTCTATCGGTTCTAACCTGGTGATCCTGGGTAACGCTACTCCCAAAGACCTGGTGGGAATCACCGCCAGTCTTACCTATAAAGCCTTCACCCTCACGACTACAGCTGATTACCGCGGTGGTTATAAGACCTACAATAATATCGGCCAGTACATGGCGTTCACAGGGATAAGTTCTTATACGACGCAAACCAATCGTCAACGCTTCGTCTTCCCCAACTCCGTACTCGCCGAAAGCAATGGCAAGTATGTGCAGAATACCGACGTGGAAGTCAACGATGCGAACTTCAATCTCTTCCCTGGTCTCTTTAGTAACGTCGCCTCACCCTGGGTAGAAAGCGCGGCTTTCTGGAAGGTGCGGGAAATAGCGCTGAGCTATAACATTCCGGTTCAGACCTTTTTCGGCCAAAAGCTGATCAAGTCGGCCGTATTCACCGTCTCGTCAAGAAATCCGTTTATGTTCAGACCCAAGACCAACCTGTGGACGGACCCCGAGTTTTCGGAAGACACGAGCAACGCCGTTGGGGAGAATTCTACCAACCAGGCGCCGCCTACCCGCATCTGGGGTGCTAACCTGAATGTGACATTCTAATCTATTCAACTATAAATAGACTGACATGTATATACGAATTATAAAAACTCTATGGCTGCCTTTGTGTTTAGTGTTGTTTGCGGCGCCGGGCTGTAAAAAGAACACCTTTAATATAAATGACACCAATCCGAATAACCCGGTTCCCGCAGCCGTTTCTCCCAGCCTGCTGTTGTCGGGCGCACTCAAAAAGACCGCCGATATCGTAAGAGGCGGTCAGACCATCAATAATACTATCTATGGTGATGCGGATTATATCGAGCTGTATATGGGCTATTGGGCTGTCAGCGGCGACTATATCCCCAATACCCAAACCCTCACCTATCAAACGACGACGGACTATGGTGCGGATAACTGGAACTCCGGCTATCTCGTGATCCAGAACCTTCGGCTGATGGAGTCGGTAGCAGCCACGGACCCTAATGCCGGATACTATGTGGCCATGGGCAAGATTATGGAGGCCTTCAATTTCGAAAGACTGGTCGATCAATACAACGATATCCCCTACACGCAGGCTTTGCAAGGTGGTACGATCGATTTCCCGAAATACGATAAGGCCTCGGATGTTTATGACAGTTGTATCGCATTGCTGAATACCGGGATCAGCATGATCGAAACAGATACTGCCAATGCCAACATCGAAAGCCCGGGTAGCTATGACATCATGTTCGGGGGTAATATGGATGAGTGGATCCAATTTGCCAATACGCTGAAGTTGAAGATGGCAATGAACCTGACGGTGGCTTCCGGCGGGGCGACCTTTATCTCGAACGCCCTCCAGGGTACCTCTACCTACGGCTTCCTGCAGGCAGGCGAGGACGCAGCAGTGCAGCCTGGCTATACCAACTCCAGCGAGACGCAACAAAGTCCCTTCTATTTTGATATGGGACTGAGTACGTCCGGTGCGCCCCAGAATAATCAATCTTACCTCCGGGCTTGCAGCTATATCGTGAACTTCATGGCCGCGAACAGTGATAACCTCCGGCTTTATCAGTTGTTTGCCCCCAATACCACGGACGGTGTAGTGCTGGGCCGCCCCTTCGGCAGCAACGTCTCCGCGGAACAGGATAACGAGCATATCTCGGGCATGGGCGCAGGCCTCCTGCAAAGCGCCAGCTCCCCGGCCGTGATCTTACCGGCCTGCGAAAGTTTTTTCCTGCAGTCCGAAGCTGCACTTGACGGTTATATCACCGGCAATGCCGGTGCGCTGTACCAGAACGGCGTGGAAGAATCCTTTCGTCTGCTGCAGGTGACCAGCCCCTATACGTCTGCCGATACCTATATTACCCAGCAGGCTTCGAATCCCTACGTCGGTTTTGCCGGCTCTTCCAACCAACTGCAGACCATCATCACGCAGGCCTGGGTTGCGTATTCCGGGTTCGATCCGCTGGCAGCCTGGAACAACTGGCGCCGCCTCGGTATTCCGACGAGCCTGCCGGTATCACAATTCGACGGAAGTGTGGCCACACATATCCCTTACCGATTGCTGTACCCGACTTCCGAATACAGCTATAACACGGTCAATGTCAATGCAGAGGGTACGATCAACAATATGACATCCACCATTTTCTGGATGCCTTAATACAATCATACTAAAAAGAAAATCATGAGAAGATCATTATTTATCATATCCGCCCTCCTGGCGCTATTCGCTACGACGGGTTGTTTAAAAGATACGCCTGCCACCGATCTGACGCATGTCGGCACCATCATCGAAATGATGTATCCCGCCGGCGCACAGGACAATGGCGTCGGGACCGGCCTGGAATTTTTCAGCGGCGACCAGATCACCTTCAGTTTCCTCGATGTCTCCGATACCGTTACTTATTATGCCAACATCGCAGGCACGAATACCCTCAGCAAACCGTTGACAGTGGACATGGGCCTCGATTCCGGCGCCCTGGAGGATAACATTGCTAATGATGGCATTACCTACACTTCGCTGCCGGACTCCTGTTACAAAATTCTCGAAACCACCGGGACGATCCCCGCCGGGCAACGGATCGACACCTTCCAGCTCGTCATCTATCCCAACAAGATCGATCTCACGCAGAATTATGGCGCACCCATACAGTTGTCTGCACCGGGATATACCGTCGCGGCGAACTTCAGTATCATGTACCTGCATACAATTGGCGCGCCCATCGGCGGTTTGTATAACCAGACAACGACGATCTATTTCGATTCGGCAGGCACCGGGACCCCCCTCGTTAATTCAGCGAATCCCGCCATCTTCCTCCCGCTGGATAATGCGGATATCGAAGTCTACACTACCGATAGTACGGGCCTCGGCTACATTGTGAGTTTTACCAATAACGGCGGTGTCGCTGTCGGTCCTTTCTCTGTTACCATCGACCCGAACTCGATCCCCAGCGGCGCCTCCATCATCGGCGGCCCTACTCTCCTCGCGGCCAATCCGACGACCGGTGTCTATACAATCAACGTTATCGTAAACACGGGTACAGAAGAAAAAAATATAACGGATACCTTTACCTTTGTCTCCAAGAGTTAGCGGGACAAAAACATAGTATGACCTGAAAAAAGCCATTCAAATCTTGAATGGCTTTTTTATTTTTCGTAAATTGTCGATGACATTCTTAACTGTCTTGTTATGATCCTTATCAGAAAAAGTTGCGTTCTCGTCCTGCTGTCTCTGCTTATCCTACCTGCGCTCAAAGCGCAAAAAACAGTGATCACCGGAAAGGTCTCCGATAGCAATGGCAAGCCGGTACCCGCCGCTTCGGTCAGCATAAAGAACACGAACACAGGGACCAGTACGGATACGCTGGGCGCATTCAGCCTGCGGGTCCGCCCGGGCGATTCGCTGATGATTTCCGCTGTTGGTTTTGGCGACACGAGCCTGCTGGCCGGCAGCCGGCAGACACTCGATATTGTACTTTTGCCCAGAACTGTTGCACTCCATGAGGCAGTGGTCACCGGCGCCGCTCCGGGCGCCGATAATTCTTCTTCGCAGGAAGCTACGAGGGAACAGATCATTACGGACGCTTTTCAGAATTACCTCCAGAGCGCCGAGTTCAGCAACGGCCAGTTGCGGGGTACCAGTTTGGTGCCCGTTACGCCACCTGTGGGACGGCTGACTGTACCCTTTACAACTGCACAGGTCCATCAGGTCTCCACCTCGGTCAATGGCTTCGGCCGATGATCACTCACAAGGAAGACACCAGGGGCAGCCGCTACCTGTTAAAGCATTTTGCGCCCGGGGTGATCGTAGACAATGCCGGCCATATCATCACGGACTCTTTTAATCTATTGAATTACGATAAGATCGACGGTCAATTGATGATCGCGACGGATGCGAGGAATTACCTGGAAGTGGATAAAGAAAAGGTAGTGGCCTTTGCCTTCAAGACGCCGGATACTTCCTTTGTCTTTTTGAATGTACCGGCACTCAGCAAGGTCAATTATTTTTTATTGATCGTCAACGGACCGAAATATAGTGTCTATAAATCGGTCAGGACAAAATTCAATAAGGCCAATTACCAGTCTAACGGGTTGGTGGAGAGTGGCCACGATTATGATGAATATGTGGACAATGAGAAGTATTTCTGGGTCAGGAACGATGACAGCGCCGGGGTATTCGAGCTGAAGAAGAAATCGATCAAGGCGGCATTTGCGGGTGACAGGGTGAAAGTGGATGCATTTTTTTCCCAACATAAATATGACGACATCGATGACAGCTTTGTCAGACGGCTCGTCGTTTATCTGAACAAGCCCTGAGGTTAAGGAAGAGGACGCGCGAGGGCGCGGCCGAGCTTAGAAGCGCCAGCTTTGTGCGGGAGGTTGAAGGAGTCCCGGCGAAGGGCCGGATAAGGCGTGCAGAATTCGCGGACCTAAGCAGCGTGACGCGATTTTAATGTGTCTTAGATTAAGTTTTCTTTAACAGAATGGGTAAGTCCATTATATTTGTGTTGTCACATTGTCAATTTTAAAATAAAGTCACATGAGAACAAATTTTTCTACATCCAAATGGATGGGTGTCAACTTATTGGCCCAATCGGGTTAGATACCATCCTTCATTTTCCCTTACATAAGAAGATCTGATCAGTAGTTCCCAGTCTTTACTCACATATATAGGCCGGTTGTAACGACCGGTTAAACTAAAACAAAGTCAACATGAGAAAATTCCTTTCACTGTTGTCAATGCTGGTATTGTGTTCGGCATTGACATATGGGCAGACAAAGACTATTACCGGCAGGGTAGTAGATGCACAGGGACAGCCGGTCCCATTTGCCACTGTTCGCATCAAGGGGGCCAAGGCCGGTGTCAGTGCGGACGCCGACGGTAAATTTGAGATCAGGGTATCTCCGGAGAGTACCCTGGTAATAACCGGGGCGGGGATACAAGCCAAGGAAGTCCTTGCCGGCAGCGACAACAATCTTACTGTACAGGTTTCACGCCAAAGCACGTTGGATGAGGTGGTGGTCACCGCTCTCGGCGTAAGAAGAAGCCGCAATTCTCTTCCTTATGCCGCGCAGCAGATATCGGGGGACGATATTAATAAGACGATCACTACGAATGTAGTCGACAACATGTCGGGCAAAGTGGCGGGGCTGGAAATCACCTCGAGTAATGCGATGGGGGGATCTGCCAATGTGATATTGAGAGGGTTCAGGTCGCTTACGCAGAGCAACCAGGCTTTGTTCGTGGTAGACGGGGTGCCTTATGACAATACGAGTCTGACGACTTACAATAACTCGACTAGCAAAATACCGGTAGGTACTAACAATGGCTACGATTTCGGGAGTGCCATCGAAGACCTTAACCCGGATGATATTGCGTCGATCAGCGTGCTGAAAGGTGCTGCGGCCTCTGCATTGTATGGTTCAAGGGGCTCCAACGGGGTAATCCTGATCACGACGAAAAGGGGTGCCAACAGGAAAGGGGTTGGGGTAACTGCCTCTTTCGGGGTCAGCGCGGGAAGCATGGATCCGAGTACATTGCCTACCTATCAGCTGATGTACGGGGAAGGGTATGACGCAACCACCAGTGATTTTTACCAGGAGACTGTGCCCTGGTTAAACGGCGGCAACACTGCTATTTCGATAGTTCCAACGCCTGATGACGCGGCTACGGGGGCCTATTTCAACAAGAATTTAATGGTGTATAACTGGGATGCTTTTGCGCCCAGCGATCCCAATTTTCATAAGGCCACTCCGTGGCAGCCTGCGGCCCATCACAACCCGCAGGATTATTTCGTCACGCCGATTACGGCTACGGAAAACGTCATCGTATCCGGCGGGAGCGACAAAGGCACCTATAAATTCGCCTATACGCGGGTCGACGATAAGGGATACCAGCCTAATTCCATGATAAAGAAAAATTTATTCGACCTGCTTACTACTTATAATATTACCAGCTGGGTTACGGTAGAAGCGGGCCTGAACTATGTGAATGAGAATGCGCTCAACCGTTATCTGTATCAATATACTGCCGCCACGAACCCGATGACGGATTTTCGTCAATGGTGGCCGAGCAATGTCGATATCAAGGCCCTGAAGCGGGATTATTTCAATTCTTTTACTAATGCAACCTGGAACTGGCAGAATGACGGCAGCTACCAGAATAATACGGCGGGCAATATCGGAACCCCTGCCTACCACGATAACGAGTACTGGTTTGCCTACATGAATCCTGAAGCTGACTCGCGGAACCGGTATACCGGTCATGCGAAGGTCAAGGTGGACCTGACCAGCTATTTGAATCTGACAGGGGGTGTGACGGAGGACTATTATGGGATGCTGGTCGAGCAAAGGGCCAATATCGGAAGCCAGGCGCCTTCTTTTTACCAGCGGCAGAATTATACCTTCAGCGAAACCAACTATAATGCCGCCCTGAATTTCGATAAGAACGTCGGCAGTGATTTCAATATCAAGGCAATGGTGGGGACCAACGTGCAAAGGGATAATATCTCCACGATACTGGCCAGCACGAACGGAGGTCTGATCCTGCCGGGCTACTGGTCGTTGTCCAACTCTGTCAACACACCTAATGCGCCGACGGAAACGGAAGATCTCAAAGAGATCAACAGCCTCTATGGGTCGGCGACGCTTTCCTGGAAAGATATGATCACGCTGGAAGGTACCCTGCGCCGCGATCAGTCTTCCACGTTGCCTACCGTCCATAATACGTATTATTATCCTTCGGTATCGGCTGACTTCGTCTTTTCCAAGCTGATGCCCAATGCCAATTGGCTGTCGTACGGTAAAGCATGGGTCAACTATGCGCAAGTCGGCGGAGATGCGCCTTATTACTCCGTATACAACACGTACACGATCAATACTCCGATCCATGGCGAGGCTGCCATGAACGGTACTACCTCGCTGCCTAACCAGAACCTGCTGCCTGAAGCGAATAAGACCTGGGAAGCCGGTTTGGAAATGAATTTCCTCAACAGCAGGGTAGGGTTCACGGCAGACTATTATCATTCCATTCAGAGCAATGAGATCCTGCCGATCAACGTATCGACTTCCACGGGGTATAACACTTTCAATGTCAACGGCGGTTCTGTCGAGAACCAGGGTGTGGAAGCGACGGTCAACCTCACTCCTGTCAGGACCAGGAATTTCGGCTGGAACGTGACGGTCAACTGGACCAAGCCGAAGAACAAGGTATTGTCGCTCTATGGCGGTCAGCCTTCCTATGCCATCGCGACTTTGCAGAACAATATCCAGATCGTGGCCGAAGTTGGCAAGCCCTATGGTGAGATCAGGGGTTCGGATTACACGTATATCAACGGACAGCGGGTGATCAGCGCCGCGGGCACGTATGTGGACAGCTCGAATTCGCTGTCAGACATTGGCAACATTCAGCCGGCCTGGTATGGCGGGATTAACAACCAATTTTCCTACAAGAATTTTTCATTGAGCTTCCTGATCGATGTACATCAGGGTGGTCAGTTGTATTCCCTGGATATGGATTACGGATCATTCTCTGGTCTATATCCGCGGACAGCAGGGCTGAACGATTTGGGCAATCCGCTGAGGCTGGACCCGGCAGATGGCGGTGGCGTTATCCTGAAGGGGATCTCACAGGCGACCGGAAAAGCAAATACGGTGAGGGACTGGGAAGATCTCACCAACGGGTTCTGGACCTTCGGATCGGGCAATGGTCAGGGTGCTGAGGCGCAGAAGCAATTTATTTACAGCGCAACATATGTAAAACTGAGGGAAGTAGCCTTCACCTATTCTATTCCTTCCAAGTCACTGGAAGGCCTTCATTCCATCAAGGGTATCGATCTTTCCTTGTCGGGCAGAAACCTCTGGATCATCCACAAGGACCTTCCTTATGCCGATCCTGAGCAAGGGCAGGCCCAGGGTAACTACTCTATCGGTTTCCAGAACGGAGCTTATCCTACGATGAGGACCTTGAATTTTATTGTTAAGGTGAAATTTTAAATTGATTACGCATGAAAAAGATCTCAATAGTTTTATTATCAGCGGCAACCTTGCTGGCGGCGGGTTGCACGAAAAATATGAGTGAAGTCCTGAACCAGGATCCGAAATCCGCGCCTGCGGCGCTGGGGACTGCGCTGTTTACCCAGGGCGAGTTTGCTCTGACCAATACGATCACGACGACCAGCGTAAGTATCTCTCCTTTCCGGGTGATCTCCCAGGAATGGAACGAGAATTCGTATGAATATGAATCGGATTATAACCTTTCTTATTACAATTCACCCGGAGGATTCTGGAACAATCTTTATGTGAATACTATCCACAACCTGGACTTGGCCAAAGCAAATTACGCCGGTCAATATTGGGCAACGCCGGGGGACCTGAGAAATAGCCTGATCATCACCGATCTACTGGAAATTTATTCCTACTATATGCTGGTCAGCACTTATGGCAATATCCCTTATAGCCAGGCGGAGAGTGATACGATCCCTTTCCCGGCATTCGACGACGCAAAGACCGTGTATGAGGCTTTGCTGACCCGGGTTGACACCTGTATCGCCGGACTGGATGTCACGCAGGATGCTATGGGCAGTGCGGACCTGATCTATTCCGGTAGTACAACGGAATGGTTGAAATTCGCCGCCTCTTTGAAATTGAAAATGGCGATGCTGAATGCTACGAATGATCCGACGACGACCATGACGAAGGTCAACGAGGCTATTGGTACCGGGCTATTCACGTCCAATGCGGACAATGCCCTGTTCGACTATGATCCGGCCTCGCCTACCAACTCGAACCCGATCTGGCAGGCTATAGAGTACAGCGGTCGGCACGATTTCGGTCCGGGCGGTTTGCTTGTCAGTACCATGAATGGCTGGAACGATCCCAGGCTGCCTTATTACTTTACGCTGGTCGATACAGGGAGCAACTCTGAAGTCTATCTGGGGGGCCAGGCGGGCAATCCGGGCAATAGCTATGGCTCCTATTCGGATTTCTGCTGTATCGCTAATTCGAGCTTGCTGTATAGTCCGAGCCTTCCGGGAGATATCCTGGATTATGAGGAGGTGGAATTTTACCTGGCGGAAGCCCAGGCCCAGGGGTTGGTCACGGGTAGTCCTAATGCCATCGCTGCTGCGGCGAATTACGATAGCGCCATTGCGGCATCCATCGAATTCTGGGGTGGTACGTCGACTCAGGCAGCAACTTACCTGGCGCAGCCTTCCGTGGCTTACAGCACGGCTCTCGCGGCCGCCGGCAGTTGGCAACAGGTCATCGGCTACCAGGAATTTATTGCCAATTATAATAAGAACTGGGATTCATGGACGGACGAAAGAAGGCTGGGCCAGCCCAATATTAATGTGGTGAGCCCGCCACAGGGCGCCGCTACGAATTTTCCGTTGCGGTTCACCTATCCGCCGAATGAAACGACTTCCAACCCGACGAATACTGCTGCTGCTGTTGCGACTTTGCCGGGGGGTATAGATGCATTGACGGCTACGTTGTTCTGGGAATAGGTTTCGGCCAATACCAGGGTATAGATAAAATATGAAGAGGCGACGGATTTTCCGTCGCCTCTTTTGTTATGTCCTCTTCCGGCAGGCGAAGCTTGCCGGGACATAATGAAAAGAGAGGCCGTCTACTTTTTCTGGTAAGACGGCCTCTTCCGGCAGGCG
>Ga0302307_10002653_pt1 | contig 10870 bp, 9 predicted proteins | sample III_Palsa_E3_2_FD_200530 | JGI IMG/M metagenome (GOLD analysis project Ga0302307, IMG submission 200530) | Peat permafrost microbial communities from Stordalen Mire near Abisko, Sweden - III_Palsa_E3_2 | ecosystem: Environmental > Terrestrial > Soil > Palsa > Peat permafrost | place: Sweden... | reverse complement strand
GGATTACGGCGTGATCGTCAAGGAGGTTGACGCAGATCTGTGTCAATACGAGGTTGACCTTGCCGCAACAGAAAAGGAGCGTGATCGCATCGATCTCGCGCGCTCCAGCTGGCTCAACGAAGATGCGAACAAGATCGCTGAACGCTACCGCAAAGGCGAGCTCAATGCCCTCGACCTTATCCGCCAATATGGCGTCATCGTCGACTGGGGTTCAGGCAAACTCCTCGAGAACACCACCCGTCAATTCCGCGACATGCTGAAACGCCGGACGGTCCCCTATTGGTCGATGCGGAAGAAAGCAGCTCAGGACCGGCCCACGCTCAAAGTGGCTTGAAGCGCGAAAAAGATCTTTTGCGGTCCGGCGCGCGAACAATCCAACCGCACGCCCGGTGGATGACTTTTAGCCGATCTTTGCCCAGCATGCGCCGATGAACCAAACCGGCGAGCAAAGGCTGAAAGCTTATTTTCTCGGCTGGCAGTGTCGGATCCGGCAGATAGCAGTCCGGCAGCTCAGCGGCATGCCAATGCCTGGGATGCAGCCGCGGGTGAGCACTAAACAGGAAGAACTGATCGCAGCGGCTATGGTTTCGCTGCTGGTGCCACTCGAGCCAGCTGAAAGCACGGCGTACTTGAAGTTTCAGGTGCAGAGGACCAACGAGCCTGAGGAGGCCCGTGAAGCCGCGCTCAAATATCTCGGATCTGACTATTTTCAGCTTCCCGAAAACTTCTCCGATGAGATTACCGCCGTATTCAGCGCCGTCTCTCCCGTTGCAGAAGCCCTGTTGAAGGCCCGCGAGGCGCTGCTCGACTTCGACCAATACGCACAACGCTTTCGGCTCATTTGCAGGGTGCGCCGACTTCGAACGGAGGAGCCGGCGCGCGAGTCGTCGTTCTGGCAGGCACGGCTGTTCAATCCCAACCTACCAAAGGACGCCGCAGTGCTTGGGTTCAAACCTGATTGGAAACGCGCTCAGGCCGAGCCGACACCGTGATGCTCTGTCGCGAGAACTTCAAAATTTGCGCCGTGATCCCTTTGCGCCCGCCCGGTCGGCCGACGGTATGAACCCAAAGCTCTCGCGATAAGCCCGCGTAAAATGACTTGCGCTGGAGAACCCGCAGGCTACCGCGATGTCGGTGACTGACGCCACCGAGTGGCGCAACAATTCGCGTGCACGCTCCAGCCGGATGTGACGGTAGTGGTTCTGGTAACTGCGCTTGAGTTTCTTCGCAAAGAGCCGGTCCAGTTGCCGCGTCGATAGCCCCACGCGCCGCGCCGTTTCGCTGCGGCGGAGAGGTTCACCCTGATGCCGTTCCATCAATTCAAGGGCGGCGACCAGACGCGGATGGTGCACGTCGTAACGTTCGACCAAGGAGGCGCGCTGCGCGCCCTTGGCCGGACGGATTTCGGTGTGGAGAAACCAGTCCGACACTCTGCGCGCGAGCTCAGGGCCGTGGCGCTCGGCGATGAGCGCGTGCATCATGTCCAGCGGCGCAGTACCACCCGCACACGTCACGCGCTCGCGATCGATGATGAAGAGCGAGCGAGTAAGCAGAATATCAGGATGAGCTTCAACCAGCGCCGGCGCATGCTGCCAGTGAATGGTCATTTGCGCACCGTCCATGACGCGGGCTTTCGCGAGGATGAAAGGCCCGCCGGACACACCACCGATCCGCGTGCCGCGCGCCGCAAGGCGGCGTAGCGCAGTGAAGGTCGTCCTATCGTTGAACGCCGCCGGATCGCCGCCGGCGCAGACCAGCAGCAGATCTAGTTTTCCGACGTCGCTGATTTTCGCAACGCATGGAACTGTGGCGCCGCAGGAAGCTGTCGCCACAGGGTCTCGCACTGAGATGTGCACCCAGCGATAAAGCTCCCGTCCGGCGAGGAGGTTGGCAGCACGCAGCGGCTCGACGACGCACGCATACGACATCAGCGCAAAGCCGGGCACGAGCAACAGCCCAACGACTTGCGGCTTTTCTGCCATGGCTCAAATTTAACAGAAAACGGCTCTGATGAGCAAGACGGCGCCGTGTTCAAAGCGTCCATTGATGTTGCGACAATCGGACGTGCGCATGCGGTACGGCATCTTCTCGCTTCTGAAAAACAGTCTCTCCGGTCATCTGAATTGGCCTGCCGCGTGGCGCGAGCCGGAGCCAAAGCTCTCCTACGACGTCATCATCGTTGGCGGCGGCCACGGCCTAGCGACAGCCTACTATCTCGCAAAAGAACACAACATCACCAACGTCGCGGTGCTGGAAAAAAGCTGGCTTGGTTCGGGCAACGTCGGCCGCAATACCACGATCATTCGGTCCAATTACATGCTGCCGGAGAATAATCCCTTCTACGAATGGTCGATGAAGCTGTGGGAGAATTTCGAGCAGGATCTGAACTTCAACGCGATGGTGTCGCAGCGCGGCGTGCTCAACCTCTGTCACAGCGACGCGCAATACGATGCGTTCGCACGGCGCGGCAATGCCATGCGGATCGACGGCGTCGATGCGATGTTGCTGGATGCTCAGGGCGTCCGCAAGCTTTACCCGTTCTTTGATTTCGAGAACGCGCGATTTCCAATCCGCGGCGGACTTTTGCAGCCGCGCGGCGGCACCGTGCGTCATGATGCGGTGCCGTGGGCCTACGCGCGCGCCGCCGACGCGCGTGGCGTCGACATCATCCAGAACTGCGAGGTGACCGGGATCAAAACCGTCAACGGTAGGGTCATCGGCGTCGAGACCACGCGCGGCTTCATCGGCTGCAAAAAATTGGGATTAGCAGCCGCTGGTAATTCCTCAGAGGTCGCCGCCATGGCCGGGCTGCGACTGCCGATCGAAAGTCACGTCATGCAGGCTTTCGTATCCGAAGGCCTCAAGCCCCTGATTGACGGCGTCGTCACGTTCGGTGCCGGGCACTTTTATGTTTCCCAGTCCGACAAGGGCGGTCTCGTCTTCGGCGGCGACATTGACGGCTACAATTCCTACGCACGGCGCGGCAATCTAGCGATGGTCGAGCATGTGATCGAAGCCGGCGTCGCCATGATTCCGGGCCTCGCTCGCGTGCGCGTGCTGCGAAGCTGGGGCGGCATTGTCGACATGTCGATGGACGGCTCGCCGATCATCGACAAAACCGACGTTGAAGGTCTCTATCTCAACGCCGGCTGGTGCTACGGCGGTTTCAAGGCGACGCCGGCATCCGGTTGGTGTTTTGCTCACACCATCGCCCGCAACGAACCGCACGCGTTGAACGCGGCCTTTCGGCTCGATCGCTTTCGCCGTGGCTACACCATTGATGAAAAAGGCGTCGGCGCGACGCCGAACTTGCATTGAGTTGACCGCATGCTGATCAACTGCCCGCACTGTGGCACTCGCCCTGTCGACGAGTTCACTTTTATGGGCGATGCACGGCCGCAACGGCCGGCGTCGAACGATCCGGCGACGATCGAGCAATGGTTCGATTATGTCTATCTGCGCGCCAATCCGAAGGGCGTATTCGACGAATACACTCATCATTCCGGCGGTTGCCGAACGTGGCTCGTCGTCAGCCGCGACACCCTCACCCACGACGTTTTCGCGGTCGTAACCGCGCGCGAGTATGCGCGAAGGCAGCAGGAGGCGGAGGCGTGACGTCGTTCCGGCTGGCCAAAGGCGGCCTCATTGAGCGCAGTGCTCCGCTCTCCTTCGTCTTCGATGGCAAGCGGCTTGAAGGTTATCGCGGCGATACGCTGGCCTCGGCTTTGTTGTCGAACGGCATCAACCTGATGGGCCGGTCGTTCAAATATCACCGGCCGAGAGGCGTCGTTTCTGCGGGCGCATCTGAACCCAACGCGCTCGTTGAGCTTCGCGAAGGCGGCCGCAAGGAAGCCAATACGCGCGCGACCATGGTCGAGCTTTACGACGGCCTGGTCGCAAACAGCCAAAACCGCTGGCCCTCGCTTAACTTCGACCTCGGCGCCGTCAACTCCCTCGGCAGCTCGGTGTTTGTCGCGGGCTTTTACTACAAGACCTTCATGTGGCCGAAGAGCTTCTGGGAAAAGCTCTATGAGCCGATCATCCGCCGCGCCGCCGGATTAGGATCAGCCAGCACGCAAGCCGATCCGGACAAATACGAGAAATCCTACGCGCATTGCGATCTGCTTGTTATCGGCTCCGGACCCACTGGCCTCATGGCCGCTCTGGCAGCAGCACGTTCGGGGAAACGGCTTATTCTCGCGGACGAGGGACCGCGGCTCGGCGGTAGCCTGCTGTTCGAACGCGAGGAAATTGACGGAGCCAACGGACTCGACTGGGCTTCAAGCGTCATCGCCGAACTCGCCTCCACGCCCAATGTCAGGTTGATGCCCCGCACCACCATCTTCGGATGGTATGACGGCAACGTTTTCGGCGGTCTGGAACGCGTCAACGATCACGTCGCAACCCCAGCTCCCTTCGAGCCCCGCCAGCGCTATTGGCGGATCATCGCCAAGCGCGCCGTGTTAGCGGCCGGAGCCGAAGAACGTCCTATCACCTTCGGCGGCAACGATGTTCCCGGCGTGATGCTGGCCTCGGCGATGCGCGCTTACGCCAATCGTCATGCGACCGCGGCGGGCGTATCCGCTGTCGTGTTCACCAACAACGACTCCGCTTACCGAACGGCGCGCAACCTTAAAGCTCACGGCGTGCACGTTGCAGCGATCGTCGATAGCCGCAAAACCGTTACGGCTGATACGAGCGGACTGCCGGTGATCCTCGAAGGTGCCGTTGCCGATGTCAAAGGCGGCAAGAGGGTCTATGGCGTTCGTTTGACGAATGGCAGAACAATCGAGTGCGACACCGTCGCCATGTCTGGCGGCTGGTCGCCGATCGTCAATCTGCTGTGTCATCGCGGCGCCAAGCCGCGCTGGGACACCGAAATCATGGCATTTGTACCCCCAATTTCGAACGAAGCATTCGTCGCTGCCGGGTCGGCCGCCGGCAAAATGTTGCTATCCGAATGCCTCGCCGACGGCGCGGCGGCCGGCGCTTTCGACGACAAAGCGGTCTCGATTCCAAAATGCCGGGACGAAGCTTTTGCCATCACGCCGTTTTGGTGGGTCAAGGAGTCAACACGGAAGGCCTTTGTCGATTTTCAGAATGACGCTACGGCAGCCGATCTGCTGCTTGCCGCTCGCGAGGGCTACACCGACGTTGAGCTCGCCAAACGATACACCACCACCGGCATGGCGACCGACCAGGGTAAGCTTGGCAATGTCAACGCCATCGCGATCCTCGCCGGGGCCACCGGCAAATCGATCGAGCAGGTCGGGACGACTACGTTTCGGCCATATTACACGCCGGTCTCGTTTGGCGCGTTTGCCGGCCCATTCGCCGGCCATCACTTTCAGCCGGTGCGCAAAACACCGTTACATGACTGGGCCGCCGAGAACAGCGCGGTGTTTGTCGAAGCCGGCTTGTGGATACGTTCGGCGTGGTTTCCGAAGGACGGCGACGACTGGCGTGCCAGTGCCGATCGTGAGGTGCGCAACACGCGGCAACGTGTCGGCGTTTGCGATGTCTCAACGCTCGGCAAAATCGATGTCCAGGGCAAGGATTCCGGCGCATTTCTCGATCGGCTGTATTGCAACACATTCTCGACGCTCGCCGTGGGCAAGGCCCGTTACGGCCTGATGCTCCGTGAAGACGGCATCGCCTTGGACGACGGCACCACGTCGCGGCTAGCCGATGATCACTATGTGATGACGACGACGACGGCGAATGCCGGCCGCATCATGTCCCACATAGAGTTTTGCCACCAAGCGCTCTGGCCGGAGCTCGATGTGACTTATGTGTCGATCACCGAACAATGGGCGCAGATGGCGATCGCCGGCCCAAAATCGCGCGCGACGCTGCAAAAGGTCGTTGACGGTGTCACCCTCGACGACACGACGTTTCCTTACCTCGCCGCCAAGGAGATCGACATTCTTGGCGGGATTCCCGCCCGGCTGTTCCGCATCTCGTTCTCTGGCGAACACGCTTATGAGCTCGCGGTGCCGGCCGATTACGGCAGCATGGTCGCCGCCGCGGTCATGAAGGCCGGCGAAGAGTTCGGCATTGCGCCTTATGGCGTCGAAGCGCTCTCCATCATGCGCATCGAGAAGGGCCACGTGGCGGGCAACGAGCTCAACGGCACGACCACCGCCGCCGACCTCGGGCTCGGCAAGTTGATGTCGACCAAGAAGGATTACATCGGCCGCATGATGGCGAGCCGCGAAGGACTGACCGACAAGCGACGTCAATGCATTGTCGGCATCCGCGCGGTCAACAAATCCGATCGCATCCGGGCTGGCTCGCACCTGCTTTGGAAGAACGATCCGCCGTCAATGGCGAACGATCAAGGTTACATCTCGTCGGTTGCATGGTCGCCGATGTCGGAGCGGTGGTTGGGTCTAGCCCTGCTCGCGAACGGCCGCGAACGCCACGGCGAGATCATAACGATCTTTGACGGTCTTCGGGACAGCCAGATGCCAGCGGAAATTTGCGACCCCGTGCATTACGACCGAGAAAACAAGAAACTCCATGCCTGAGCCTGGCACCACTTCTTCTGGCGAAACTAAGCGCGTCTCGCCGTTGGCGAAGGTCGCGGCACCTGGCCGGTTTGGCGCGGACAAGGGGATACCGGGTGTCGAGCTGTCAGTGCGTCATCCGGCATCTATCGTGACGATAATCGCGCGCAAGGGCTGCGCCGAGGGCCTTGCAGGCGGGTTCGACGCCATAAAGAGCTGCGACTTTCAATGGGCCGGGTTCGATCAATACTATGCCGTTGCCGACGGATGGCGCGAGGGCGCTCTTTATCGCGAGCTAAAGGAACGGCTCGGCAGCAAGGCAACCGTCTCGGATCAAAGTCACGGCCGTATCATCATTCGCATCTCTGGGCCTAATGCCCGCCAGGTGCTGGCGAAGGGAACGCCGGTCGATCTGCACCAAGACAAATTTCCGATTGGAAAAAGCGCGGTGACCCAGATGGCGCATGTCGGCGTGCATCTCACGCGAACGGGCGAAAATGCATTTGAGCTTTCCGTGTTTCGCGGGTTTGCCGAAAGTTTTTGGGAGTGGCTTGCCCAGCAAGCGGAGGAATTCGGCTATCAGGTGACGTGAGAGTCGACTGCGCGTCGCTTACCGTCCGCAGAATTTTTCATCACCCGCGCAAAGCGACTCTTGCAACACTATCGGCACAAAGCGGCAATGTTGGCTTTTTGGCCCATCGCGTCTCGGAAGCACTTCCGATTGAAGTGACTGCGGAGCCCGCTGAGGATGGTGTTGAGCTCCCGTTTAAATGACTGTCGCCACTGCCGCCGATGGACGATCTAACCCATTGATTCTATTGTGTGGTGGGCCCGGGAGGACTCGAACCTCCAACCAAGCGGTTATGAGCACGCTCACTCCACCGAAAAGTTCAATAAAAATGGGCTTTTCTGCTTGCCAACGGTGATCTTAGTTCCCGTTTGGTTGCGGCGTTTCATCCGGGAATTCGGTTGGAAAATATTGAACACTCGAACGCGTGGCTCGGCGACGCCCGTTTCAGGAGTGAGACCAGGCGAAGCGCGTCCATGCGTATTCGTTCGCTATGACCCGAAGCAGAATTTTGTCCATCGAAACTCGTTGCTAGGAAAGATAGCTTCTGGCCCCCCTTTCCCTGATAACAGTTCCGGGTTTTAATGGTGTCCTTCAGTTATCTCGCCGTGGTCGCCGACTAGCGTGGAGCAACGCTACGAGGCTGCCGATATCTCCTCAGAATCACCTGCCATGACGGTCACCGCTATCAAGCCGGCCCATTTTCCCTGGTTCGATTATTCACGCTATTCGTTCTCACTCGGCCTGAAGACACCTACCGGCGTCTTTCTCTCGGGACATACCGCCTCCGAATACGATCCAGACGCGAAGCGCATTGTCGTTCGCGGGGGTATGTCCGAGCAGGTGCGCGCCGCCTGGTCCAAGATCGGCGCGATCCTCGAGGCGGCCGGTCTCGGTTTTGAGAATGTCACGCGCGTGGTCGAATACCTCCGGCCGGAGGGCATCGAGCGCTACGCGGAAGCCGCAAGCGTACGCGACGAGGTCCTCGGCGCGCACCGCCCGATTGTGAACACGGTTCCGGTAAAAAGCCTGCTGCGGCCCGAAGCATTCCTCGAAATCGAAGTCACCGCGCAGGTAAAAATCGCGCAACGTGAATCATCCGGCGTCGTATTCCTTCCGAGTATCCAGCCCGTGGACGAGCAGGGAACCATCGTCGGCGCGGGCGATGTAGTGGCGCAAACAGAGGTGATATTCGAGCGCGCAGAGCGAGTGCTCGCCGCGCTTGGTCTCGGTTTCGATCGCGTGGTGAAAACCGTGGACTACATTACGCCCGCGGCGCTTGCGACCTATAAGGGGACTGGTCGGGTGCGCCGCGAACGGCTCGGTCCGGTCTATCCCGGCGCCGCGGGGATTCTTATGCCGCGCCTCATGCACCCCGAAGCGTTGATCCAATACGACTTTATTGCCGTCCGCGACGTGCCGAAGGTGATCAATCCCGGATGGGCGCGCTACCAAAAGCTTACCTACAGCCCCGCCGTGCTCGCCGGGAAACTGCTGTTTATGTCCGGACAAGGCGCGCTCGATCCGGCGACCGAACGCGTCCTATTCGAGAACGACGTCGTGGCACAGGCCGAGTATACCTACGAGAACGTACTTAAAGTGATGGCGGCGGCCGGCGGCGGGCCGCAGCACCTTATCAAGACTGTCGAGTACGTGACCCCGGCGGCGCTCGAGCGCTATCGCGGTGTCGCGGGCGTGCGTTCCAAGCTTTTGCGCGAGCCTTGGCCTACCTCGACCGGCCTTGTCTGCGAGGCCCTGCTGCGACCGCAAATGCTGATCGAAGTAGACCCCTTCGCGATTCTCGACTGAGCCTATGGCGCTGCTCACCGAAGAACTGAAGGCCTGGATCGGACGTGAAGCGCACTACCCTGCGCGCGAGGAACTGGGCCGTGCATCGATCCGCTACTTCGCGCTCGCCCTTGACGACGACAACCCTCTTTATATTGACGACGGGTACGCGCGTGAGGCCGGCTACCCTTCAGTGATCGCGCCGCCAACACTGATCTGCGAAACATGTCAGTACGCACATCGGCAACCGGACGAGGACGGCTACATCGGTCACCAATGGAGGCTGCCGATCCCTGGCTGTCGCCTGATCCGCGCAGGAAACGAATACGAGTTCATGCGGCCGATTCTGCCGACCGACCTTATTTCCGTGACCTGGACGCTGGAAGACATCGTCGAGCGCGGCCGCTCCGGCGGCGGCACCCAGCTTTTTGTCAGCTCGGTAGCGCGTTACCGTGACGGCGCCGGCAAGCTGGTCGCGGTAAATCGCGAGACCATTGTCTATCAACCACTCGCATGATCCGACCGACGAAAAATCTCCGAGACATCTCGCCGGGCGAGACGCTTCCCGCGCTGGAGCGCACTTTCACGCTCGTCGACCTCGTTCTGTATGGCGCCGCCACCTGGGACTGGAACCGCATGCACTACGATATCGAGCACACACAACGCCTGAAACTGCGCGCGCCGGTTATTGACGGCCAGGAATTCGGCGCCTTTTTCGCCCGCGCCGCGTTGCGGTGGGCCGGGCCGCGCGCCTTGGTGAAGCGTCTTGCCATACGCATGAAGGCGATGGCCTTCGCCGGCGATACGTTGCGCGTCGAAGGCGAAGTCAACGAAATGCGGGACGGCGCCGTCGTGCTTACCCAGCGCATAACCTGCGGCAATCGGCTCATCGCCGAAGCGACCACCGAGCTACGGCTTCCCTGAGCCGTCTGGTCGGGCGTTCGATTGCGCTCGCAGCTGCGCGTTCCGCGAATACTTGAGGCCAGCGCCGGGACAGTAGAACCGCCGACGAAAAGCGAATAACTTCAGAGCATCTGAACGATGAACCTCGCGCACACCCTCACGCAAGCCGCGCTCAAATGGCCCAGCAAGACCGCCCTCGTCTTCGAGGGCAGGCGCTGGACCTACGGGCAGTGGAACCGACTGGTCAACAAGACGGCGCACGCCTTTCGCGCCGCCGGCATCGGCAAGGGCGATCGGGTGGCGATCCTCACTTACAATCTGCCGGAGCAGGTCACCGCCTTCTACGCCCTAATGAAGCTCGGCGCGATCCCAGTGCCGATCAATTACCGCCTGGCCGCGAACGAAGTGAAGTACATCATCGAGGACTCGCGCGCCCGGATTTTGATGTTCGAAGAGGCGCTACGCGCGCCCGTCGAGACGATCAAGGACCGGATCGACGTCGAGAAGCTCCTATGCGTGGGAGAAAAGCCGGCAGACCGCGAAATCCTCTTTAAAGATTTCATCGCGCCCGGCGCGGATGGCGAGCCCGAGGCGGAAGTCGGCTGGCACGATCCGGCCTTCATTATGTACACCTCCGGCACCACCGGTCGGCCGAAGGGTGTGGTGCGCTCCCATCTCGCCGATTACATGGGCGGATTGTTCATGTCCGTCGAATGCGGCTTCCGCCATGACGATCTGATTCTCAACAACAAGCCGCTTTTTCACATCGCGCAATTGCAGCTTCAATTCATCCCATTCGTGCAGATCGCCGCGACCAACATCTTGACGCGTGGCTTTGACGTGCACGAGACGCTCTCGGTCGTCGGTGCTGAGCGAGTGACTGTGTTGCACGGGGTGCCCACGCAAATGGTGATGATGGTGGCGACGGACCTCTCGAAATACGATCTTTCATCGCTGCGCTGTGGTTTCTTCGGCGGCCAGACCCTTGCCAACGACGTCACCCGCAAGTGCATGGCACTCTTCCCCGACTATTTCGGCAATGTGTATGGCTCGACCGAAGCGCTAATGGTGACCTGCTGCGACTACCGCCAGCACCCGGACA
>Ga0302307_10002637_pt1 | contig 10889 bp, 10 predicted proteins | sample III_Palsa_E3_2_FD_200530 | JGI IMG/M metagenome (GOLD analysis project Ga0302307, IMG submission 200530) | Peat permafrost microbial communities from Stordalen Mire near Abisko, Sweden - III_Palsa_E3_2 | ecosystem: Environmental > Terrestrial > Soil > Palsa > Peat permafrost | place: Sweden... | reverse complement strand
TACACCCCGAAATCCTGCACAATCGAATCGCAATGCTGACTGGCGCATCTGTTCCTTATGGGGCGGATGATTGCCTCGTCGGGCCAACTGCAGATTCCTCCGCTGCGCTGCGGAATGACAAACATGCGGAATGACAAACAAAAGATAAAGCCGGGCCAGTAAACTAGAAGGACATTATGATCGCCACTGAAGATTTCATCGAAACCGCCGCCGAACTGCCGAAGCTTACGAACGAAGAGATTGCGCGCTACTCGCGCCACCTGATCCTGCCCGAGGTGGGCATGGAGGGGCAGCAGAAGCTGAAGGCCGCCAAGGTGCTTTGCGTTGGCACAGGAGGGCTGGGTGCGCCGCTGGCGCTGTACCTTGCCGCCGCAGGCATTGGCACCATTGGGCTGGTGGACTTTGACGTCGTCGACGAATCGAACCTGCAGCGGCAGATTATTCATTCGCAGGCCACCGTGGGCAAGCTGAAGGTGGATTCGGCCGAGATCATGCTCAAGGGGCTGAACAAGAACGTCAATGTCATCAAGCACAACACGATGCTGACCAGCGCCAATGCGCTTGAGATCTTCAAGGACTACGACGTCATCGCTGACGGCACCGACAACTTCCAGACGAGATATCTCGTGAACGACGCCTGCGTGCTGACCGGTAAGCCGAATGCGTATGGCTCGATCTTCCGCTTTGAGGGCCAGGCCAGCGTGTTTGCGACCGAGGAAGGCCCTTGCTATCGCTGCTTGTACCCTGAACCGCCGCCGCCGGGGCTGGTGCCCTCTTGCGCTGAGGGTGGCGTGCTTGGGATTTTGCCGGGACTGGTGGGCGTGATCCAGGCGACCGAGGTGATCAAGCTGATCCTTGGCATTGGCGAGCCGCTGATCGGACGGCTGTTGCTGGTCGATGCGCTGACGATGGGCTTCCGCACGCTGAAGCTGAGGAAGAACCCCGAGTGCCCTGCCTGCGGCACGCATGAAATCAAAGAGCTGATCGACTACGACCAGTTCTGCGGGATTGAGCCACCGGCTGCGGTTGGGCCGTTGGAGGTTTCGTCTCATGCCGCGGTTGCTGCGGCGGCGGTAGTCGATGGCATTCCGCAGATGAGCGTGGAAGAACTGAAGGCTCGCTGGGACAAGGGCGATAAGCCGTTTGTGCTGGATGTCCGTGAGCCGCATGAGTATGCCATTGTGAACATCGGTGTGCCGCAGATTCCACTGGGCTCGTTGCCTTCGAGGCTGAGCGAGATTCCCGTGGGCAAGAATGATGAGATTATCGTGCATTGCAAGAGCGGGGCGCGGTCGCAGAAGGCTTCGTTGGCGCTGAAGGAAGCTGGGTATACGAACGTGCATAATCTGGCGGGCGGGATACTGGCCTGGGCGGACCGGATCGATACGACGCTGCCGAAGTACTGATCGTTTCTACATACAAGAAGAGCCCTCGCTATGGCGGGGCTTTTTCTTCGGCACGAACTAGTGTTTTAGTGCCGGAGCGAGCGGCGCCAGCGTTCCGTCTACCGGAGGAGCGTCCAGTGCGAGGAGCTTGACGATGAATGGGAACACATCGACGTTGTCGAAGCTCTTGAGCTTGACGCCCTTAGCGATATCCGGCCCCTCAGCGTAGAAGATAGCCTTCATCTGGGGGACAGCGTACGGATCGAAGCCGTGGCTGCCGATGTTCGGTGTACGCCGGGGTGCGTGCGCGTAGAGCTGGTACGGGCCTTTTGCGACGGCCACCGGATCGCCCAGCAGCGCCGTGGCGTTGATGTGAAGGCGCTCGGGCAAGTCGAGGCGGCGGTAGACGTCGAACTTGGGGCTGAGGTGGGCTTTGAACTCTTCGTAGGCTTTTTCCGCGTCGGCTTCGGTATCGGCGTAGAGATACTGGCCGTCGGTCTTGAAGTGGTCGAGGTTGGCGAACTGGTCGAGGACGACGGGCTGCTGGTCGGTCTTGATCATGCCGTGGTCGGCGGTGACGATCAGGTCTACGGGAAGGCCGGTGGCCTTGATGCCTTCGCGCAACAGGCCGATCATGTCGTCGACGTGGTGCACGGCGTCGCGGGTTTCGGGGGCGTCCGGGCCGAAGGTGTGGCCGTTGTGGTCGGGCTGCGGGTAGTAGAGCGTGATGAAATGAGGGCGCTCCGCGGCGGGAAGCTTGAGCCAGGCGATGACCTGATCGACACGGATTTTGTAGTCGAGGTTGTCGTCGTAGTGCAGATAGAATGTGGGGCGAACGCCCTGGATGGCGGCCTCAGAGCCGGGCCAGAACATGCAGGCGGAACGCATGCCTTGCTCTTCGGCAAGCACCCAGAGCGGTGTTCCCTGGTACCAGGAACCGTCACCGTTGGTCTTCGAGTCGCTGTACGAATAGGTTTCCTTGCGAAAGGGATCGTAGAAACTCATGGCGGCGATGCCGTGGTGCTCCGGCCGCAGCCCGGTGACGAGCGTGTAGTGATTGGGGAACGTGATGGAGGGGTAGGAGGGAAACATGCCCTCGGGCGTGCTTGCGCCGTCGGCGGCCATCTTATCGAGGCTGGGCGTGCCGTACTCCTTGCCGTAGTCGTAGCGAAAGCCGTCGAGCGAGACGAGGACCACGTAGTGTTTGGACTGCTGGGCGGTAAGGTTCGGCGGGTTGGCTACGTGCACGACGGGCGTGAGGTCCTGCGCACAGGCAATGGCTGATAGTAAGGCGAGACAGGCGAGGCGGCGCAGTTGCATGAGGCTCCTGGGTGGATCAGTCGGTGTCGGGGTCATCCACCACGAGGATCTGCAGGCACAGCGGCGGCTCGACCATGAACTCCAGCTTTGCCATCTCGGTAACGGCCTTGTCGAGGGTGGAGGGCAAACAGGGTTCCGTGGTGACGACGAAGGGCAGCTTGTCGGCTGCGTGGCCGCGGTGCTGCACGATAGAGTCGATGTTGACGCCAACCCTGGCTAGTGTGCCGGCGATGGCTGCGACGATTCCGGGCTGATCTTTGACGACGAAACGCAGATAATGCGGAGCGACGAGATCGCCGGATACGGCAACCTTCTTCGCCGGAAGGCGCACGCCGACGCTGCCTTCAGCAATGGCGAGCACGTCACTCATGACGGCAACCGCCGTGGGATGGCCGCCTGCGCCGTGACCGCTGAAGACTACGTCACCGCCGAAACGACCGCTGGTGACGACCATATTCTGCGTTCCGTGCGACCAGGCGATGGGCGAGGTCAGCGGCACAAGCATGGGGCCGACGCGAGCGCTTACTTTGTCGCCATCGAGTTGCGCGCGCGAAACCTGACGGACCGTGCAACCGAGCTCCTTGGCGTAGGCGAAATCTGTCGCGGAAACGTGCGAGATGGTCTGTGCGGGCACGTCGTCGGGCTGGATTTCGGCGCGGAGAGCGATGCGCGAGAGGATGCAGAGCTTGGCGCGGGCATCGAAGCCGTCAACGTCGGCCGAGGGGTTGGCCTCGGCGTAGCCCGCGGCCTGCGCTTTCTTGAGAACTTCGGCGTAGTCGGCGCCGGTTTCCATGGAGCTGAGAATGAAGTTGCAGGTGCCGTTGACGATGCCGCTGATGCGCCGGACCTGATCGCCGCTAAGACCCTGCGACATGCCTGGAATGACGGGCACGCCGCCCGCGACGGCCGCGCCATAGAGCAGCTGCACGCCCTTGCCGGCGGCCAGCGCGAAGAGATCGGAGCCGCGATAGGCGATCAACTGCTTGTTCGCCGTGGCGACGTGCTTGCCCGCGCTCAGGGCCATGCGCAGCCAGCTTTCGATGGGGTCGAGACCGCCCATCAGTTCGACGACAAGATGCACGTCCGGCGATTCGAGAATGTCTTCGACGCGCTCGGTCCAAACCGCATCGGCGGGGACGAATTTTGCGCGCTCGTGCGTGCGCTTGCGCTCCACACCACGATTGAAGACGTGGGTGATGCGAATATCCTTGCGCCCTGATGCTGCAAGTACTTCGGCAAACGAGCTGCCGACTGTTCCAAACCCAAGCAAACCTACATTGACCACAGCTTCAGACATCAGTAATCCACCTTGAACGGGCTTTTTATCCACTCCGCGAAACTCTCCCACGCTTCGTCGGGAAGCAGATTGACGATGGGGATTGTGCGTTCGCTGAGCGGCTTTTTCACTTCGTCATACAGAAACGAGTCGTCGAAGCCGGCCTTTTTGGCGTCTTCGGCGTCGTTGCCGTAATAAATCGTTTTGCAGCGCGACCAGTAGAGCGCCGCAAGACACATCGGGCAGGGTTCGCAGCTCGTATAGACGTCGCAGCCATCGAGCTTGAACGTGCCGAGCGCGTTACAAGCATTGCGGATCGCGGTGACCTCGGCGTGCGCGGTGGGGTCGTTGCTGGCTGTCACTTGGTTGGTGCCGGTGGCAATCACCTTGCCATCCTTCACGACGACGGCGCCAAACGGGCCTCCGCGGCCGCTTGTGACGTTGTCGGTAGCAAGCCGGATGGCCTGCTGCATAAACTTGGGATTTCCCTGCATTTTTGGTGCAACCTCGTTCGCTCCCGCTCGCGAGGCGAAACAGGGCATAATCAGCATCATGGTACACGCTCTACGCTCGCGCCGCGTCATTACTCCTCGGGGAGAAGTCGACGGCGTTGTGGTTATTGAGGATGAACGCATCGTTGCAGTCAAACCGGTTGCGGAACTTGCGGCGAGTATTCCGCTACAGGATCTCGGTGAGCTCGCGCTGCTGCCGGGGCTGATCGACGTCCACACGCACATCAATGAGCCGGGCCGAACGGAATGGGAAGGGTTTGCCACTGCAACGCGCGCAGCCGCTGCCGGTGGTTTTACGACGCTGATCGACATGCCGCTAAACTGCCTGCCCGAGACGACCGATGTAGAGGCGCTTGAGCTGAAGCGAGAGGCTGCGCGGGGGCAGTGCCTGGTGGATTATGCGCTGTGGGCAGGGTGCGTTGACGGCAACCAGGGTGAGCTGGAACCGCTGGCACTGGCTGGGGTTCCCGGCTTCAAGAGCTTCCTGATTTATCCCGGCTGCGATGGATTTACGGCGATCGACCGCGAGAACCTCGAGCGGGCACTGCCACATATCGCACGCACAGGGCTACCGCTGCTGGTGCATGCCGAGCTTGAGCCTTCGATCAATGCGGCGTTTGCGCAACTCGAAGCCAGCGGTGCGGATTGGCGGAAGTATGCGACGTATCTCGCCTCACGGCCCGATCAATCGGAGCTGGAAGCCATCGAAATGCTGATCGAGCTCTGCCGCAAATACCAGTTCCGGCTGCACATCGTGCATCTTTCGACGGCGCAGGCGCTGCCGATGATTGCCGCGGCCAAGCTTGAAGGGCTTTCGATTACGGCGGAGGCATGCCCGCATCATCTGCACTGCGTTGCGGAAGAAATTCCGGATGGCGCGACGCTGTTCAAGTGCACGCCGCCCATCCGCAGCCGCGCGAACCGCGAGCTTCTGTGGCAGGCGCTGAAGGACGGCACGATCGATCTGATTGCGACCGACCACTCGCCGTGCCCGCCGTCGATGAAGCGGCTTGAGGCGAATGGGCCGGGCGAAGAAGGTGGGCGCTTCGACCAGGCATGGGGTGGGATTCCGTCGCTTTCGACGGCGATTTCCGTGGTCTGGACTGAGGCGCAGGCGCACGGCTGCACGCTTTCGCAGCTTGCGCAGTGGACTTCCGCTGCTCCGGCGCGATTGGCGGGACTTCTCAGCGAAGTGGGCGCGATTGAGCCCGGCATGCATGCGAACCTGGTCGCGTTTGATCCCGAAGCGAGCTTCGTCGTTGCGCCCGAGATGCTGCATTATCGCCATCGCATTTCGCCGTATATGGGCGAAACGTTGCGCGGCGTGGTGCGCGGAACCTGGTTGCGTGGAGAGCTTGTTTACGACCCTGGCAGCAGCGATGTATTTGCTGTCACACCGCGCGGGCGGGAGTACGGGTTATCCTGTGTTCTCCCAGAAGCTTAATGATGACGGAACAGACGACCACAAACGAGACTCTTGAAGCCTGGAACCGGCTTGAGCCGCAGGCCGCGGCGGCTACGGTTCTGCCGTGCAATGGATCGCTGGCGTGGGCCGTTGGACTGGAGAAGCTGCGTCCGTTCATGTCGGCTGAAGCAGTGTTCGAGGCCTCCGATTCGGTCTGGCTAGGACTTGAGGCGAGCGACTGGCAGGACGCGTTCGATTCGCATCCGCGCATTGGCGAGCATAAGGCGAAGGCGGCCACCGAACAGAGTTTGACGTGGTCCTCTGGCGAGCAGAGCGCGGCGCAGTTGACCGAAGATACGCAAGCCAAGCTCGCTGCCGCTAATCGTGTGTATGAGGAAACGTTTGGACGTATCTTCATCGTCTGCGCGAGTGGGAAATCCGCGACGGAGATGTTGGAGATTCTTCGCAAACGATTGGCGAACGATGCAGAGACGGAGTTACACGAGGCGGCCGAGCAGCAGCGACAGATCACACAGATTCGTTTACGCAAGTGGCTGCAGGTTCCGCAGGAGGTGAAGTGATGGGACTCTCGACACACATTCTGGACACAGCGATTGGCCGTCCGGCCGCGAATGTTTCGCTTGCCCTTTCGAAACTCGAGGGCGATGCCTGGTATGCGATCGGCCGCGGCTCTACCGATGCCGATGGTCGCTGCAAAACGCTGCTTGGCGATGCGCCGCTGGAAGCCGCGACCTACAAGATCAACTTTGCCACGGCCGAGTACTTTAGCGCGCAGTCGCTCACCGGCCTTTATCCGTGGGTTGAAATTGTCTTCACCGTCACCGACCCGGCGCAGCACTATCACATCCCCTTGCTGCTCACTGCCAACGGCTACACCACTTATCGAGGGAGTTGAACCATGCCTGCAAAACTTTCTGCCAATCGCTACGGGAAATCGCGCGTCCGCCTGATGCGAGTGACCAAGCATGAAGAGCACCATGATCTAGACGAGTGGACGGTGCAGGTGTTGCTTACAGGAGACTTTGAAACTGCGCACACGCTTGGTGACAACTCGAAGATCCTGCCAACCGACACGATGAAGAACACCGTCTACTCGCTCGCGCGGGACTCGAAGGCGACGAGCATGGAAGAGTACGCGAAGGAACTCGTCGACTACCTGCTTGGCCGCAATCCGCAGGTGACGGCTGCTGAGGTGGTCGTCGAATCGACGCTGTGGAAGCGGCTTACAGTCGATGGCAAGCCCTTCCCGACAGCGTTTATGCGGGGTTCAAATGAGATGCAGACGACGACTGTTTCGCGGGAGCGGGATGGTGCGTTTGGGATCATCAGCGGGCTCGACAACCTCACCGTGTTGAAGTCTGCGAACTCCGGCTTCGCCGGTTACATCAAGGACTCGCTGACAACGCTGCCCGAGACTACCGACCGCATCTTTGCGACAGCGCTGAAGGCTACATGGGAGTACACGGCAGAAGCGATTACCAAGGGCATCCACTTCGACAAAGTTCGCAGCCATCTGCGCGAAACGATGATCGATGCCTTTGCGAAACACGATTCCCTTTCGGTGCAGCAGACACTCTATGCGATGGCTGAAGCCGCGCTCGACCACACAGACATCATCGACGAGGTGTATATGCGAATGCCCAACAAGCACTGCCTGCTGGTGAACCTGGCGCCTTTCGGCCAGACCAACCCGAACCATATTTTTGTGCCCACCGATGAGCCGCACGGCACGATTGAGGCGACGATTCGCAGGGCCTGAGTAGAATGTTGGTGAATGAAACAAGCGGCTACAGCTCCTCTTGAAACCATCACCCGCGCTGCGAAGATCATCGCCCGCTGCCGCGAACTCGCGCGCATTACCGATGAGCCAGGAAAGACCACGCGGCTGTTCCTTTCGTCCGCTACGCGCGATGCGCACACCCTACTGACCTGGTGGATGCGCCAGGCTGGGCTCGAAGCGCGCACCGACGACATCGGCAACCTGCGCGCAGTGCGGCGCTCGGCCAAAGCAGATGCGCCTACACTGATCCTCTTTTCGCATATCGATACGGTGCCGAATGCGGGCGCTTTCGACGGTCCACTCGGGGTGCTGATTGCGTTGGCTGCTATTGAGGAACTGCACGGCACGGCGCTTCCCTTCAACATCGAACTCATCGCGTTCGCGGAAGAAGAAGGCGTACGGTTTGCCTTTCCGTTTCTTTCGTCGCTCGCGGCTACGGGCCAGCTCACGGACGATTTGCTTGCTAAAACCGACAGCGATAGCGTCTCGGTTGCCGATGCGATCCGCAACTTTGGGCTCGACCCGGCACGCATTCCTGAAACCTGCCCGCTTGCGCCCAACAGCTTCGCGGCGATTGAGGTCCACATCGAGCAGGGGCCGGTACTTGAAGCCGATAACGCGTCGCTCGCGGTGGTCGAGGCTATCGTTGGGCAGTCGCGGCTGAAGATCACCTTCGAAGGTCATGCGAACCACGCAGGCACCACACCTATGCCGATGCGTCACGACGCGCTGGCAGCGGCAGCACAGTGGATCGTCGAGGTCGAACGATACGCGGCCAACTACACTCAGCTCGTCGCCACAGTTGGGCGCATTGAAGCGCTGCCCGGTGCGATGAACGTCGTCCCGGGCACCGTGCATGTGACGCTGGACGTGCGGCATCCCAAGGATGAATCGCGCCATGCGGCGGTAGCACATCTGCTGACCAAAGCTGAAGCTGCCGGCGCCGTGCGCGGCGTGAAGGTGCAGGCCACAGTGCTTTCCGAACAGAAGGCCATACCGATGAGCCACGACCTTACCGTGAAACTGCACAAAGCGGCTGAGCGTACCGGGCATGATGCGAAGTCGATGTTTTCGGGCGCCGGACATGATGCGATGATCCTTGCGCCGCACATGCCTACGACCATGCTTTTCGTGCGTTCGCCCGGTGGTTTGAGCCATCACCCTGACGAGAATGTTCGCGAAGAGGACGTGGAAGCCGCGCTCGCCACGGTACTGAACCTCCTGCTGCATCTGCATCCGCACAAGTAGAAGCTACAATTTGATGTCTATGCACAACCTTGGACAAACCCGCAGCTCAAACAAACGCGACCATCTGCTGCTTACGCCAGATACGTTCATCCGTACACCGTTGCCCGGACTTATGGGTGGTTTCGCAATCGTGCATGTGGCACCGCAAGCTGGTGCGGCGTTTACGCAGATGACAGTCGAGTTCGACGCGAGTGGCACGCTTACGCAGGGGCCAACGCAGCGGCTGTTGTATGTGCTCGAGGGGGATTTGACGCTCGACGAACCAGGCACAAAGAAGCTGCACAAGCTTTCCCCGGGCAGCTTCGCGTACCTTCCAACAGATCACCCGCACACACTAACGGCGAAGAAAAAATCGCGTGTCGCTGTGATCGAAAAACCGTTTCTTCCCCTGGACCCCACGGAAGCCGAAGCGCACAACGCGCCGTACCCTGAGTTCCTCATCGGCCGCGAGCAGGATCTACCCTCCACCGCGCTGAACGGCGATAAAGACCTGCAGGTGCGCTCGCTTCTACCCGCCTCCCTCTCGTTCGATTTCGCCTGCAACACCATGACCTACGCACCCGGCGCGGCTTTGAGCCAGGTGGAGATTCATTACATGGAGCATGGGTTGTTGATGCTCGAAGGCGGCGGGATTTATCGGTTGGGCGACAACTGGTACCCGACCACCGCAGGGGATTTTATTTGGATGGCTCCGTATTGCCCGCAGTGGTTTGGGGCGATTGGCAAGAAGCCTGCAAAATATTTGATCTATAAAGATTTCAATCGGCACACACTCGCATAGCCATGAACCTCACCATCAATACCGACCGTCTTCTCAGCGAGCTCCATCATCTCGCACGCCTCACCGACTGCCCGCCAACACAGGACAAATCGCTGCCTGAGCCCACGCAAGCTGTCACGCGTATCGTCTTTACACCGCGCGATCTCGAAGCACGCGCATGGCTTACGGCGTTCGCCGAAGCCGCGGGTTTTACGGTGCGCACCGACGCTGTCGGCAACACCTTCATGCGCTGGCAAGGCACTGACGTGAGCCTCGGCGCGGTTGGTACGGGCTCGCATACGGATGCGATTCCGCATGCGGGTATGTATGACGGCACGGTCGGCGTGTTGGGTGGGCTTGAGGCCATGCGTGCGCTCAAGGAGTCGGGCTTTACGCCGAAGCGTTCTATCGAGACACTGATGTTCACCAGCGAGGAGCCCACGCGGTTCGGCATCGGATGCATTGGCTCGCGGCTGCTTGGCGGCGTGATCGATGCGGAGGAAGCCGACAAGTTGCCTGATCGCCTGCCCGAAACCGATCCGAATGCGGCCGTGGGACTCACGCTCGCCAGCGTGCGTGAAGCGGCCGGTTTCAGCGGCACTCTTGCGTCCGTGAAGCTGAAACCCGGCTACTACGATGCTTGGGTTGAGCTGCACATCGAACAAGGACCGCTGCTTGAGCGTGCGGGCATTCAGCTTGGCATCGTCACCGGCATTGCGGCGCCGGCGAGCTATCGATATACCGTTGGAGGCTTTGGCGGACACGCAGGAGCGCTGCTGATGCCGGACAGACGCGATGCGCTTTGCGCCGCTGCTGAGATGATCCTCTCGGTTGAAAAACATGCGCTTGCGGCCAATGAAAAGTCCGGTGGCGTCGATACTGTCGCCACGGTCGGCATGGTCGGTGTGCATCCCGGAGCAGTAAACTCCGTGCCTTCGCGTGTAACGCTGACGCTGGACATCCGCGATACCGACGTTGCTCGCCGCGATGGCGTGATGGCCGCGTTCCATGCCGATATTGCGGTTATCGAGCAGCAGCGACGCGTCAAAATCAGCGAAGAGAAGATCAATGCCGATGCGCCGGCGAAAAGCAGCGAACACATCGTCGAAACGCTGGAGGCGATTTGCAAGGCGGAGGGTGCGAGTTACAAAAAGATGGTCAGCCGCGCTTACCATGACTCGA
>Ga0302307_10002621_pt1 | contig 10912 bp, 10 predicted proteins | sample III_Palsa_E3_2_FD_200530 | JGI IMG/M metagenome (GOLD analysis project Ga0302307, IMG submission 200530) | Peat permafrost microbial communities from Stordalen Mire near Abisko, Sweden - III_Palsa_E3_2 | ecosystem: Environmental > Terrestrial > Soil > Palsa > Peat permafrost | place: Sweden... | reverse complement strand
CTTCATCCGCCGACAACACTTGAATAACGACCGCCTGTGGCTGCGAAACGTCTTGCTTCTGTTTCTGGTCCGGCTGCGGAATCTGCGCCGTCTCTCCTTCTTCCTTGTCCATCGACACCACTACCATGAACACAATGATCAGCGTCAGCAACACATCAATCAGCGGCGTGACGTTAATCTCGGGACCGCGCGCACCTTTGCCTGCCATTGAAAAAGACATGGGAAAACTCCTCGGCTTTTCTTTGGCACGCGCGTGTCTACAACATCAGACACCTGGGTCGTGGTGAGAGTTCCCGCAATGCAAGCAAACAGCAGATTCCTCGCTTCGCTCGGAATGACAACTTCTTGCTAATTGGCGACGAGCTATCCGATCGGCGAAGGCGCAGGCGGCAATGGCGGAGGCTCGTACGGAGGAACCGCACCAGCAATTTGAGGCGCCGCCGGTGCCGGCGGCGGGGGATAAAGCACAACGCTCAACGCGGGATAACGCGCCGCAAAAAAGTAAATAGAGTACGCGGGAAAGAACACAATTACAGGGACGGCAATCAGGGCCATCACAAAAAGAAAAATCGCCAGCACAACGCACCCGGCCACCACCGCCAGGGTGATAGTGCCCACGGTCCAGCCCAGCCCTGCCGCTTTCCCGCCCAGCACGGCGGCCACCGCCACTCCCGCGACCGGAATCAAAATGACCAGAGCAAGAATAAATCCGACAATGCCCATGACGATCGACGCCACAATTGCCAGCACGATCTTCATTCCAACATAGCCCGCATAGCTGCCCTTCTCGGCTTTCATCATCGCCCAAAGCCGGCTCCAGGCTTCCATCGCGCCGATATCTTCCAGCGCCATTTGCGGCACAACAAAATCTTTGGTCAGCACAAAAATTACCGACATCGCGATCAAGAAGATCACAAGCGCGAAAAACAGTGCGATACCGCCCAGCACGAGCGGAACCATATGCTGCGCAGGATCGTTAAACCATCCCGCCGCGAGAGCGACGCCCGCTGGAATTCCAACCAGCACGACCAAACCGCCAAGCAGCGCCAGCATGTAAACCAACTTCCACAGAAAATAGCGAAACCCCGGCGCCTGCCGCCGGCTCCATCCCGCGCGGATGCGGCATTCCTTGGCCAGCACGCTGTCGAACAAAATGAAACGCATCACGCTGCCTATGTACATCAGCAAAATCCCGAGTACGAACGCAGCGACCACCAGCACCGCAATCAATCCGGCGACCATCACCGGGTCAATCCCCCCAAAGTCCGGGGAACCGAAACCTGGAGCGATAAAATGCTCCGTGCCCGGACGCCGCGGAAGGTTGAGGCTCGAGAGGTTGGGTATTTTAAATCCGCCGGAGCTAAGTTCTCCGGCCAGCAATCCCACTAACGCGAGCCGCCACCATTGGCCGAGCCGAAAGGGCTGAAAAAGTTGCCGCTTGGTATGTTCAAAGGCTGGATGAATCGCGTCGACGGCGGAAAATCGCAAGGGTACACCTCTGCACGGTGGAATGGGGACGAAGGTACTGCAAACCGCGTAGCGGGTCAAATGAATTTTGCAAGTGAGCGCCAGCAAATTGACGTCGGCTCCCACTCCCTCGGCAGGTAATTACTGACACGGAGCTATATGGAACAGGTGAGCAAGATATCGCTCGAAAAAAGTGGAGATAGGTAACGTGACTCCGCGCTCTCGCGGCCGTTCTCGCGCCCTCGGCGATTCAGGGCTTAACAGCCGCAAGCGCCGTCCCGGCCAGCCACGCGTCAAATTCTTTCAGCGCCAGCTCACACTGCAACCGGTGCCGCTCTTTCCGGTCGCGAATTTTCTTTTCCGGAGCCGGCAGAAGATCGAACGTGATGTTCGCCGGCTGGAAAGTTTTCGCGTCGGCATGAGTCACATAATGGGTGAGCGAACCAAACGCAGAAGCCCGTGGCGGAGGCGCAATCTCATCGCCAAGCGCCAGCGCCGCCGCATGCATCCCCGCCATCAGTCCAGTGGCAATCGATTCCACGTAACCTTCCACGCCGCAAATCTGCCCCGCAAACAAAATCCGCGGATGCGCCTTCATCTGCAGCGTCTCCCGCAACAACGCCGGCGAATTGATATAGGTGTTGCGATGAATCTGCCCGAAGCGCAGGAACCGCGCGTTCTCCAACCCAGGAATTAGTCGCAACACTCGCGCCTGCTCGCCAAACTTCAAATGATTCTGAAATCCCACCAGGTTGTAGGAATCCGCCCGCAAATTCTCCTGCCGCAACTGCACCACCGCATATGGCATTCGTCCCGTACGCGGATCTTTCAACCCCACCGGCTTCATCGGACCAAAGCGCAGCGTATCGCGCCCGCGCCGCGCGATTTCTTCAATCGGCAGGCAGCTTTCGAAGTAATTCAACTTCTCCCAATCGCGCTCTTCCACCGACTGCGCCGCCAACAGCGCGTCATAGAACCGGCCGTAATCGTCCGCCGTCATCGGACAATTAATGTAATCCGCCGACCCTTTGTCATACCGCGCCGCCATGTACACGCGCGACATGTCAATCGAATCCGCCTCCACAATCGGGCTGATCGAATCATAAAAATACAAATGTGGATTCGCCGTTGAGGGATCAGCGCTAAGCCGCGCAATCTCCCCCGCCAGCGCTTCCGAAGTCAAAGGCCCAGTCGCGATAACGGTAATCTCCCCATCCGACTCATCAACGAAACTCACTTCTTCGCGCCGCACCGTAATCGCTGGCTCGCGCGAAATCGCCTCCGTCACCTTCGCCGCAAAAGCCACTCGATCCACCGCCAGCGCATGCCCCGCCGGAACCGCACACTCCCGCGCAATCTGCAACAGCAGCGAGCCCGCTCTCCGCATTTCTTCCTTCAACAACCACGGCGCGGTATTTTCGCTATCGGACTTCAGCGAATTCGAGCACACCAGCTCCGCGAAATCCGCCGTCTGATGCGCCGGCGTCGATCGCACGGGCCGCATCTCAAACAGTTCCACCTCCACGCCGTGCCGCGCGCACTGCCACGCCGCTTCCGCTCCGGCAAGCCCCGCTCCGATAATCTTGACCTTAGGTTTCATGATGCGACACTAGTCCATAACCTCGCTCATCATTTCAGTGCAGAATCGGAGTGGCATCCGTCGCGACGCACACCCAACGCCCGCCCTTTTCCACCCAGGTATCGATAAACCGCTCGCGCCGCGAGTATGCTTTTCCGCCCTCGACTCCCTTCGCGCGAAATATTCCCGTAGCGATCGCCGTATTTCCAAACACGTGCACAGAGAATGATTCGGGCGCGACCTGTTGCTCCTGCCCGGCTTGCGGATGAGACGACTTCACGCCGGCAAGAAATTCAACTTTGGTTTGCACCGAGCCGTCGTCGTTCACCAGCACGATGGCGTTGTCGAGCAGCGCATCCAGCGCCTTCGCGTCGCCCGATTTGTACGCCTGATTCCATGCGCCCTCCATGGCGATAATTTTTGACTGAGTAGCGGAATCCGACGCATCTTGCGCCGGCGCAGACAACGCCGTTGCACACAACAAGGCAATCAAGATACCGGCACACTTCATTTTGCGTCTCCTCCAACCGATTTGTCGCTGGTGGTTCGTTTTCTTCCAGCGAGGCAGAATTAAATTTCGGACAACTCACATCCCGGGATCACAGTGCCCTCTCCGCCAACCTTCGCAGCGCATCGTCCGTTAACAGGACCGGCCGCCACTCGTCGCGGAACTCGACTCCCAACGATTTGTACAATTCAATCGCGCGCTCATTCCAATCGAGCACTTCCCATCGCATCGCGCAGCAATTCTCCTGCAAGGCGATCCGCGCCACCGCAGCCAGCAACGCCATTCCAATACCTTTCCCGCGAAACTCGGGACGCACAAAAATGTCTTCCAGATAAAGCCCGGGCCCAACCCACGTCGAGTAATAGCCAAAGAAAAGAGCATACCCCGCAGTCTGCCCGCTCCACTCCGCAATCAGCGCGCGAAACTTCGGTTTCGCTCCAAACCCATCCCGCAGCAAGGTCGCTTCTTCAATCACGCACAGCTCCAACTGACGCTCAAACTCCGCCAGTTCGCGGATCAATGTGCGCAACAGCGCCACATCATTCACCGTCGCAGGACGAATCAGAAGCATCAGCAGGAAGGATACATCAGTTGGAATATCTATATCCGCCGGCGTCGCGGGTGCCGACTCTCATCCAAGCCTTATTTCTCGCGGATCAGCGTTGACTGGCTGGCGACGCACATCCAACTGTCCCCCCGGCGGATCCAAGTGTCGATGAAGCGCCCATTATGCAGATATTCCTTGCCGCTGATGATGCCCTTTTCGTGAAACACGCCAACTACCATCGCGCTCTGCCCGAAAAACTGCACCCGCATCGATTCGCTCACGATGTGGTCGAAGCGGCGCTCCGGCGCGCTCACACTGGCCAGGTATTGCGCCTTGTTCATCTCGGTGCCTTCGTTGTTGATGTAGATCAACCCTTCCGCCAGCAGCCGATCGAGCGCCTTCAGGTCTTTCTGCCGCGTCGCCTGGTTCCAGGCATTCTCCAGTGCCAAGACCCTGTCCTGCTGTGCGTCCTGCGAAACAGCCTTTTGCGCATTTCCCGCCATCCATGCCAGCAGCAGCAACGCCCACAACGCAGTCTTCATTCGCCGTCCCCCTTCGCGGCCAATCACTTCGGCAACGGCGAAGCTCCTGCCGCGACCAGCATCCACCTGCCTTGCTTGTTCACCCAGGTATCAATGAAGCGCCACGCCTTCGGGGAGGCCTTCCCATCTTTCACGGCCAACTCGTGATAAGTCCCAACAACAACGGCGGCGCTTCCAAAGAAATGCACTGCCGTGGCCGCGGCCACGATCTGCCGCGGATGTGAGCCCGCCAACGGCACCCTTGCCAGGCATTCCCCCTTCGTCGCTAACCTGCCGTCTTCGATAAACACCAGGGCATTATCGAAAATCTGCTCCAGCGCGCCAGTGTCGTTGCGCGATTCCGCATCGGACCATGCCTGCTCCTGAGCCAGAACGGCTGTTGTAGCGCCGCCTTTGCCGCCTTCCTGTGCCCGAACCCGAAGCAATCCCGCGCAGACGAGGATCAGCAACCAGCCTGTCGTTCTCATAAGACTCGCTTCCTTCGCCGGGAATCGCACGCAAGGCCAATCACCGTGCGCGGGGCCTTAGTCGCCGGCAAAACTTACCATGGTCGTAACTGAGACCCATTGGCCATTCTTGTAAATCCACGTATCCACAAAACGCTCCCTCCGGGTATAGGGCTTTCCGTGCTCCACGCCCTTTGTCCGAAAAATCCCGCTCACGATTGCGGTATCGCCGTGCAGATGTACGAGCATCGATTCCGTCAGAATCTGTAGTGCGGTATATGTCCTCACGTCCGCCAGGACTTCCGCTTTGCTCAGCACCTTGCCTTCGGACGTGACGCAGACGAATCCGTCGTCCAGAATCGCGGCCAGTGCTTTTGGATCCTTGATCGTGTAGGCCTGGGCCCACACATGCTCCATGGCAACAATTTTCGATTCCGCGTCGGCATCGAAACCGGCCTGTGCGTAGCCTGCCGATGTCCCTGCCCAAGCCAATAGCGAAATCAAAATCAGCGTCCTCACTCCACACACACCCCTTACCCAGTACTATCGGCCAGGGGCGTTTTCTTCTTGAGCGCTTGCTCTCGCTCCTCTGCACGAAACCACCCAATCTGCGATGATGAACACGAACAAGCTCACCATCTCGGAGGATTCAATGGCACGCATCAGTCTGATCAGCGCGGAAAACGCAAGTCCCGAAGTGAAAGAGATTTACGAGAAGACGCTTCGCGGCAAGCCCGGCAACGTCCAGAAGGCGCTTGCTCACCGCCCCGAGATGCTCAAGAATTTTCTAACCTTCTACTCCAGCGTGGGCCGCTCCCTCGATCGCAAGCTTTACGAACTCATTTACCTCTGCGTCTCTTTGATCAACGAATGTCACTACTGCTCACAGCACCACGTCGCATCGTCGAAGCGGGCCGGCCTGGCCGCCGAAGATTGGACCGCGCTCAAGGCAGGAAACTATTCGCGCTACACCGAGAAAGAGCGCGCAGCGCTGGATTACATCGAAAAGCTGACCCGAGCCCCGCATCAAATTAAAGAAGCGGACTTCGACGAACTGAAGAAACATTTCTCCGAGCCGGAGATCGTCGACATCCACATGCTAGCCGGCCTCGCCAACCTAACCAACCGCGTAACCGACCCGCTGGGGCTGGAACTGGAATTCCCCGAAGAAAAAATCTAGGAATTGAGCGATTGAGTGATCGGGCCATTGTGCGTTTGGCCCCGGATTTTCAATCGCCCAATCGCAAAATCGCCCAATGACTCAATTCTTCAGAGGATTTCCCGCACATCTCCCACACGCTTCGTCACCCGCTCCCGATCCAGATATTCCAGCAGCGGAATTGCATACTTGCGGGTCACGCCTGTCATCTCCTTGAATTTCGCGACATCAATCTTCGCCGACTTCGCTTTGTAGGTCGTCATCTGCCGCCGTAACTCCTCCAGCGCGTTGCGATGAAAAACCAATTCGTCGGAAACTTTGATGAGAACTTTCTCGCGCAGCAGCAAAGTCACAAGCTTCTGCGCCCGCACCTTATCGACCTTGAGGCCCGCAATCACTTCCTGCAGCGCAGGCACCTTCAACCCAGCCGAGGCGAATGCGTCCTCGATCTTCTTTTTCGACTCGGACTCTTCATCTTTCATCGCCACGCCGCGTCCGGGCAGCCGCATCAGCTCTCCAGCGACTTCGAGTTTCTTTTCACGCACCAGCATTGCGGCCACCGTTTCGAACACTTGCGGAACTGCATCCACCTGCGTCCGCAACTCCTCCTTGCTGATTCCACCGACAAGAGGATTGTTCTTATGAAAATCAGCAACGGTGCTCACGATGTGCACCTTCAAGGCTTCAAGCGCAGGCCCATGCAGGAGCAACTCTCCGGCACGCACCACTTCGCCCGCACGAAGAGCCTGGGCCAGTCGCGTTTCGATTACGTTCTTCGTCCAACCAGTCACGGCAATTAGTCGAGAGATCGAGATTCCCTTGTGACGCCTGCGCGCAATCCGAGCTTGCAAAATCGACTCGGCATCGCCGCCGGCCAGCGCCTTCAAGAAATCGGCATAGCCCGACATGCGCTGAATTGGCGCAGCGTCGAGTACAACTCCTCCACCAATCGTCACCACCGGAGAAAATTGCCGGATGATAAATCGGTCCCCGGGCAGAAGCAGCGCGGCTTCCGGCAGTTTCAGCCGCGCAAACGCCTCCTCGCCGGGAGCGATCTGTTTCGCTTCGTGCAGCACAACCTCAGCCACAGCTTCCATCGCGTACGAATGAAAATGCACCCGCGCGCGGTTCTTCAAAGGCCGCGGCGCCGAAGACAACAAGCGCAATCGCACATCAGCGCGCCGCGTAACCTCGAACGTTGCCGGAGGCGTCAAAGTCATGCCGCGCGACAAGTCTTCCGTGCTCGCGCCCGCAATGTTCAACGCAGTCCTCTGGCCCGCGACCGCCGACTCCGCGGATTGCCCATGCACCTGCACGCCGCGCACGCGCACACGACGCCCCGTCGGAAAAACTTCCATTTCATCTTCGCGGCGAATCGTCCCCGCCACCAGCGTGCCAGTCACCACCGTGCCAAAACCCTTCATGGTAAAAACGCGATCGATCGGCAGCCGCGCAATCGCGCGCGAATCCCTCGGCTGCACTTCGGCCGCTGCTGCAACAATCGCCCGCTTCAACTCTTCCAATCCCGCACCGGTCAAGGAGCTCACAGCGACAATCGAATTTGAGTCGTTCAAGGATTTTGGGTCGTTCAAGGACTTTGGGTTATCTAAAGATGTCCCGCGCAGAAATTCTTCTACTTCGAGCCGCACCACCTCGAGCGTCTCCGCATCCACCGCATCGGATTTCGTCAGCACCGTAATTCCGCGCTGCACTCCGAGCAGTTGCAGAATGTCAAAATGTTCCCGTGTCTGCGGCATGATGGCTTCATCCGCTGCAATCACCAGCAGCACCAGGTCGATGCCGCCCACGCCAGCCAGCATGTTGCGCACGAAACGCTCGTGCCCGGGAACATCGACAAAGCCCAGCCGCAGTATCTCGCCATTCTTTGCTGGGTCATTCTTTGCCCCGTCATTCTTTGCCGCCTCACCCCCGGCAGGCAGATCCATGTGCGCGAAACCGAGGTCAATGGTGATGCCCCGCCGCTTCTCTTCATCGAGGCGATCGGCATCGATCCCGGTCAGCGCCTTCACCAGCGCCGTCTTCCCGTGGTCAATGTGCCCCGCCGTTCCTACGATGATCGATTTCATCTGGCTGGCATCTTACCGGAAACGACAAACGGAGTGGCGGACGCCTCGTCCGCCCGGCCTGCGCGAAGCGCGGCCGTGGCGCACCCCGGACGAATGCGTCCGGGGGCTCCATGAGCGTGCTTCAATCTTTTCAATAGCTTCTGGATAAGTTCAACAAGTTACAAACTATTTCAACGACTTACAAAGAATTTCGCATTAGAGGCGATTTAAGCCCCACGAAATTCTCGGACGACCTTGGACGCCACCCAAGCAATCCGAAGCGCACAGGAGCCAATTCTGTGCGTTCCAGAGGCATCCTGCATGTGAGCCAGGCCGAGCAAATCGGCTTGCCATCCACAGCCCGGACCTGTTTTCAACAACTTGCAAATCGCGCGATGAAAACAAAGGGGGTCGCGCCCTCACTCGCGCATTTGAATTGCCATTGAGCAATAGCTACTAGATAAGTCGTTGAAAACACTCGTCTGCAGGCCGCCGGTCACCTGCCGTTTGCGAAAAACGGAGACTTCGAGCGTATTTGCCAACGGCCAACGGCGAACGACCAACGACTTGCTACAATAGAACTTCCCCATGACCACCTCCATGACCCCTGCCTTTTCTGCCGAGATCATCCGGCAGCACGGCCTCACTTCCGGCGAATACGAAAAGATTAAACAGCTTCTTGGCGACCGCGAACCTACGCTCACCGAACTCGGCATCTTCAGCGTGATGTGGAGCGAGCACTGTTCCTATAAATCTTCGCGCGTGCATCTGAAGCGTCTGCCCACGCGCAGCAAGCGCGTGCTGCAAGGTCCCGGAGAGAATGCCGGCATCATCGACATCGGCGATGGTTGGGCCTGCGCCTTCAAGATCGAGTCGCACAATCATCCAAGCTTCATCGAGCCGTTTCAAGGAGCAACGACAGGCGTTGGCGGAATTCTGCGCGACATCTTCACCATGGGCGCAAGGCCAGTGGCAGTGATGGACTCGCTAAGGTTCGGCCCGATTACAAGCGCTACTACGAAACATGGAGCCCCGGACGCATTCGTCCGGGGGCAAGAGGGAAATGGGGACGTGCGGACGAATGCGTCCGCGGCTACACAGGCCGACATTCATCGCAACCACTCCATCCTCGAAGGCGTGGTCGGCGGCGTCGCGTCCTACGGCAATTGTTTCGGCGTGCCCAACCTGGGCGGCGAGACCAAATTCGAGCCGTGTTACTCCGGCAACCCGTTAGTGAATGCATTCGCTATGGGACTGGTTCGCAAAGACGAAATCTTTTACGCGCGCGCCGCCGGCGAAGGCAATCCGGTAATTTACGTCGGCGCAAAGACCGGGCGCGACGGCATTCACGGCGCAACCATGGCCAGCGAAGAATTCAGTGAAGCTTCGGAGGCGAAGCGGCCGAACGTGCAGGTCGGCGATCCGTTTCTTGAGAAGTTGCTGCTCGAAGCTTGCCTCGAAGCAATGCAGACGGGAGCAATCGTCGGCATCCAAGATATGGGCGCGGCTGGGCTCACGTGCTCAACCTGCGAGATGGGCGCGCGCGGCGGCGTTGGCGTCGAGATCGAACTCGATCGCGTTCCGCAGCGCGAAACTGGCATGAGCGCATACGAAATCATGCTCAGCGAGTCGCAGGAGCGCATGCTGCTGGTCGCCGAGAAAGGCCGCGAGCACGAAGTCTTCCGCGTCTTTGAAAAGTGGGGACTCGATGCAGTCGAAGTTGGCACAGTCACCGCCGGCAATAAATTGCGCGTGCTTCACCACGGCGAAGTCGTAGCCGAGATTTCGAATCAGGCGCTCACCGACGACGCGCCTGTGTACAAACGTCCGCTGGCGCGCTGGGAACCGCCAGTACCGCGCGAAATGCCAGAGCACGTTAGGTTCAGCAGCGACAACGACTTCACCGAAAGTCTCAAGCAACTTCTCGCCAGCCCCAACATCTGCGGCAAGCGCTGGGTTTGGCAGCAATACGATCACATGGTGCAGACCAACACTGTCGAAGCGCCGGGCGCGGGCGATGCGGGCGTGATTCGCATCAAGAATCCGAATGCTGACTCGCCGCAGCGCGGCCTTGCGATGGCGCTCGATGGCAATGGACGCTGGTGCTATCTCGATTCGCGGTTGGGCGCGATGCATGCGGTTGCAGAAGCCGCGCGAAAAGTCGCTTGTTCGGGAGCGACTCCTGTGGGCGCAACGAATTGCCTCAACTTCGGCAATCCCGAGAAGCCGCACATCATGTGGCAGTTCTCGCAGACCATCGATGGCATCACGAAAGCGTGCGAGGAACTTGAGATTCCCATCACCGGCGGCAACGTCAGTTTTTACAACGAGACGCTGGGCGAAGGAATTTATCCCACGCCGGTGCTGGGCGTGGTGGGAATGCTCGACGATGTCAGCAAAGCTGTGAAGATGTATTTCGCCGCGCCCGGACGCACGATCGTGCTATTGCGCGCCGGCGAAGCAGCCGATATTACCGATGTAGAAAGTGAGTTCGGATCCTCGGAATACGCCAAAGAAATTCTGGGAGCGCTGTGGGGATATCCTCCGGAACTCGATTTAGAAAAGGAAGCCGCGCTGCAGAAAGCAGTCATCGAATTG
>Ga0302307_10002619_pt1 | contig 10914 bp, 8 predicted proteins | sample III_Palsa_E3_2_FD_200530 | JGI IMG/M metagenome (GOLD analysis project Ga0302307, IMG submission 200530) | Peat permafrost microbial communities from Stordalen Mire near Abisko, Sweden - III_Palsa_E3_2 | ecosystem: Environmental > Terrestrial > Soil > Palsa > Peat permafrost | place: Sweden... | reverse complement strand
TTGACGCCACCAAAGCCGCGCCCAAGCAGCTGGCCAAAGCGGAAACCAAGCCTGAAACGAAGGCCGCGTCTCAGCCAGAAGCCAAGCCTGACGTCAAACTCGACGCCAAAGGAGAGCGGAAGCCTGACGCCAAGGAGCCAAAGCCTGACGCTAAGGTCGAACCGCCGGCTGAGATCAAAGCCGCGCCTCAACCGGAAGCCAAGGCCGATCCAAAGACTGAGGCCAAAGCCGAAACAAGGGCTGAGACCAAAGCCGCGCCTCAGCCGGAAGCCAAGGCCGAGCCAAAGACTGAGGCCAAAGCCGAACCAAAGGCTGAGACCAAAGCCGCGCCTCAGCCGAAAGCCAAGGCCGAGCCTAAGTCTCGAGCCGATACCGGCGCCACGGCACTGCTCAAAACGCCGCTCGGTGATCTCCTCATGGCTGGCCTCGTCAAAGACCCGGAGGATGCTGGGCGTGTCATCGCCGCGGCGATCGCTGGGGCGCCTAGCGTGGTCCCAGCGTCCGCAACTGAAGCCGAAGCGGAACCTAGACCTGAACCCAAAGCCGCGGCTAAGCCAGACGCCGAAATCAAGACACCGTCAGGTTCCAAGCTGCACACCGCAAAGTAATCCAATCAAACGAGATGAGCGGCAAATCCGCTAGAAAGTAGTCGATGAAAATACATTCAAAGGATTTCCGCGTGCGGGAGGGACACGAGGTCGATCTAAAAAAGTGGCCGACCAAGGTCGATCCCACATACAAGTCAAAGGAGCAATACAAAAAACTCCTTGGGGAGCACGTTGAGAAACTAAGTTCGCAACAGCAACTTCACTACGCATCGGACCGCCATGCGGTCCTGCTGATCTTTCAGGCGATGGATGCTGCGGGAAAAGACGGCGCCATCAGGCACGTGATGTCCGGGGTCAATCCCCAAGGATGCCAAGTGTTCAGCTTCAAACACCCAAGCGCCGCCGAACTGGAACACGATTTTCTCTGGCGCACCAGCCGCGATCTGCCGGAACGCGGGCGAATCGGCATCTTCAACCGATCCTATTACGAGGAGGTACTGATCGCCCGCGTGCATCCCGAGATCCTACGAAGCGAAGCGATTCCGGACACGCCGCGTCACGACAAGAAAGTCTGGCACGACCGGTATCGTTCGATCGTGGATTTGGAGAAACACCTCTACGTCAACGGAACCCGCATCATCAAGTTCTTCCTCCACCTCTCGAACGAGGAACAACGAAAGCGCTTTCTGGCGCGCATCGACGAGCCGGACAAGAATTGGAAATTCAGTACTAACGACATTGCCGAGAGAAAATTCTGGAAGGAGTACATGAAGGTTTATGGGGAGTGTCTCACCGCGACAAGTACCCGAGACGCCCCCTGGTATGTCGTTCCCGCCGACGACAAAGAGAACACTCGACTGATTGTATCCCAAATTGTCATCGATACGTTCGAAGGACTACAAATGGCTTACCCGAAAACGAGCGCAGCACGCCGGCGCGAATTGTTGTCGATCCGCAAGCAGCTGGCGAAGTGAAATTTTGAGCGCGGCGCTCAAGGGTTGTTGCAAACCAACCTAGCCGTGCCGGTACAGCCCCATTCCGGTTCAATTTGGTGCAACTCAGCGCATATGTGCCCCAAGCGCGCCGCCACGCACCGCCGCGACAGCTTCGTGCAGTGTCGTGAAAATCCGCGTTTCACCGATAGCCGCCGTGATGCGGTGTCGGTCCATATCGGAACGAAGGTACGGGCTGACGCGAGCGAAGACGACGGCAATCCCTTGGCGCGTCAGATCATCGAGCAAATCGCGTATGGCTTGCCCGGCGGAGTAGTCTATATCCGTGATCGCGCCCGCATCGACGATGAACCAGCGGATCGGCGTCGGCGCGCCGTCGACGAGGGCACGCACCTCGACGGCGAAGCGATTTGCGTTTGCGTAGAACAAATCCGAATCGAAACGATAAACAATGAGACCTGGTTCGGTCTCCTTGCCCGGTGTCGCAGGCACCGATACCCACCGGCCGGTTGCGTTCGGCGCAAGCATCATGGTGTGCGGACTATAACTGTGGTGCACGTGCCTGAAGAGCGACAGAGTGATGGCCAGCAGGAGGCCTTGCTCGACGCCGATCACGACAACTGCCGCCGCGGTACCGATGGCAAGATAAAACTCGCCCGGGCTTTCGCGGCGAATGCCGCGCAGACCCTTTATGTCGATCATCCCTAGCGCGATCGTAAACACGATGCTGCCCAACACGCAGCGCGGCAGATACTGGAGCGGGCCGGTTAAGAACAGCAGCACCAACAGCGCAAGGCCTGCAAATACCAACTGTGCGACCTGGCTGCGCGCGCCCGCGCGATCCGCCATGGCGGTCTGCGTCGGGCTGCCGTTGACCACGAACGTCCCGCTCACCGCGGCGACTGCATTCGCAGCCGACAGCCCAAGGATGTCCGCGTCCTCGTCGACGTGTTCGTGATAACTCTGCGCGAATGCGCGCGACGTCGCGGCGCTTTGAGCGATTATCATCACGAAGCATGAAGCAGCCACCGGCAGCAGCGCCAGAACATCGCTCCAGGTCACGTCTGGTAGCCCGATCGGCGGCAGCCCGCCGGGGACCGGACCGATGACCGCAATGCCTCGCTCGGCGAAGCGGAACGCGGCGCTCGCCGCGATCGTCCCCACAACCGCGAACAGCGAAACAGGCAATCGCGGGGCAACGCGATTACCGAGCAGGATACTGCCCGCCACGAGCAGGGAGAGCGCCACTGTCGCAAGATTGGATCGCGGCAGGGCCTGCAAGATTTCCCACGCCTGACCGAGCGTGCGATGCGAGCCGACCGTGACACCGAACATGTCACTCAGCATCGCTATGCCGACCTGAACCCCGACACCGGTGAGAAACCCGACCAGAACCGTACGCGAGAGGAAATCTGCGAGGAACCCTAGCTTGAAGACCCATGCCAGAAACAGAATCCCGGCCGTCAGCAGCGCCACCGTGCCGACCAGCGCCACGTACTTCTCACTGGCGGGCACGGCCATGTCGGACAGCGAACTGGAGAAGATGACGGCCGTGGCCGAGTCGGCAGCGACGACAAGATGGCGGGACGAACCGAAGACCGCGAATGCTACGGGCGGCAGAAGCACGGTGTAAAGCCCGGCGACCACCGGCATGCCGGCGATGCGGGCATAACCCAGCACCTGCGGGATGTTCATAGACGAAAGGGTCACACCCGCAACGGCGTCACGCACCGCGCCGCCGCGGCTGAAAGGCCGCAAACCCCCGAAAAGGATTAGCCGCATCGCTATCCACCGTAAGCTGGGATTGCCCGTCGCGCGAGTCGCGGGAGGTTACGCGCCGCGGGGTGCGAATTTAGTCGCAGTGCAAAAGCGCAATTCTTTGCCCGGTTCGTGAGTTAATCAACTGTAATCTGTCGGTGGCGAAAAGCGTGTTCTCCCGGCGGCTTCAACGGGCGTTGCGGGTGGCTATCGGGAAAAATTCCGCGGGACCAATGCGAAGGTATGGCGAGCGATCTGCTCGTCTTCCCGCGAGGGGAGGACCTGTACCGAGCAAGACGATCCAGAACCGCTTACGGGATTGTTTGCGAACCGGTTCCGAGCTTCGTCGAGGCCGAGCCCGAGCCAAGACAAGCCCCCACAGATCTCTGCCCGCGCTTCAACATCGTTCTCTCCGATGCCTCCGGTGAACACGAGCAGATCGAGGCCCCCAAGCGCAGCGATCATCGCGGCAATCTGCTTGCGCACGGAATAGCAGAACATCTGAATAGCAAGTCGTGCATCGGCGTTTGACGATGCGGCTTCATGCAATTCCCGCATGTCACTGCCGACGCCTGAGATTCCGAGCAGACCGGAACGGTGATCGACCAACTCTTCGAGCATCGCGACATCAAATCTCTTCTCACGCATCAGATAGACCAGAACGCCTGGATCGAGATCGCCGCTTCGCGTTCCCATGATAACGCCGCCGGTCGGGGTCAATCCCATGCTGGTGTCGATCGATTTACCGGCTTCGACCGCGGTCACGCTCGCGCCATTGCCGAGATGAGCGATCACGAGACGTTTCGGCAGATCGTTCGCAAGTTGGTGCACGATCGATTCGCACGAAAGGCCGTGAAATCCGTAGCGCTGAATTCCCTCAGATTGAAATTCCTTGGCAATCGGAAGCACGCGCGCGACGGCCGGCAATTCGGCGTGAAAGGTGGTGTCGAAACACGCCGCCTGCGGAACCCCCGGAAAATGCTCTTGGGCGAAACGAATGACCGACAGAGCCGACGGGATATGCAGCGGCGCGAAGGCGCTCGCCGCTTCAAGTTGCGTTAAGACCGCATCGTCGATGAGGCAATGCCGCCGGAGCTTCGGACCGCCATGGACAATTCGATGTCCGATTGCGTCCGGCACCGGCATTTTGGCGTCGACAAGAAGCCTTCTGATGCGAATGATTGCTTCCCGTTGGCCGGGGATGGGACCCGTCTCGGAGAGCAACACGTTCCCGCGCGAGTCTTCGGCATGGCATTTCCCGCTTTTGTCGCCGATCGACTCGGCCTCGCCGGAGACCATCCTTTCGATCCGTGAAGCTCCGACACGATACAGTCCGAATTTGAGCGAGGAGGAACCGCTATTCAGCGCAAGGACATTCAACTGTGGTTCGGCGACGGTCACGCGCAATCCGCCGAGATATCGCGCTTACAAGCTCCAATCGCGGGCTTCCAGCATGCCCTCGCAGTGCTCGTTGATATAGCTTGTGGAGCTCCACGGCCGGCAAGCAACGCGCGGATGCCTAGTCTAGTTGATCGCTGAACCGTGAAGCTATTGTTGATCGCTCGAGCGGACGTCGTCATAGTGGTTATGGAAGTGCTTCTCATAGGCCCGATCGACCCGTGTGGATGCTCCGTTTTGGGGGGCTATCTTTGACTCTCCGACGATCGATCCCTGCTGCAATCGGAATTCGAGCGCGGCGAATACGTGCGCGATCTCTTCTTCTGTTGAGTACGTGGCATTGCATGTCGTCAGCTATTCGGAGATGCTGCTGTCGCGGGTTCAGTAGAGCGTCGCAATTCGATCGGGCAGCGAACTATGCCGCCCTCCAGTTTCACGAGACAGTGAGGACCTTAACAAAGGGAGTACCATCCCTTTTCCGCTGCCGGATCGTTTCGTCATAGAGAATCGCACCATTGATGTACTCTCTGAGACCGGGCGTCGTTACTATCAACTCCCGATAGGCGCGCCGCGCCGCCTCGGTTTGGTGAATCCCCAACTTGGCAAATCTTTTGTTGCAGGTTGGGTTACGTTCATCTATCGCCAGCAGGCCCTTGTCGCCGGCAACCTGCGCTTTCGCGGTCTCTGTAAGCTCTCGCCCATTCACATGGGGTCGCTCCACTTCCAGTTTCGGATTTCGGGCATGTCTTGGCCACGCATATCGATGTAGCGGTTGTGTTCGATGAGCTTGTCCCGCATCATCTGCTTCAAATACGCTCCCTTAGCGCCTAGATGCGGCAACCGATCGACGACGTCTTGCACCAGGTGAAACCGGTCCAGGTCGTTCTGCACCCTCATGTCAAAGGCCGTCGTGATCGTGCCCTCTTCCTTGTAACCCCGGACGTGGAGGTTGCGGTTGGCCCGGCGATAGGTCAGCCGATGCACGAGCGAGGAATATCCGTGGAAGCCGAAGATGATATGCTTGTCTTTGGTGAAAAGCGCATCGTAATCGGTTTCGCTCAGTCCGTGCGGGTGTTCGCTCGCGGACTGCAGCCGCATCAGGTCGACGACGTTGATCACCCGTATTTTCAGATCGGGCAGATGCCGGCGAAGAATGGAAACAGCCGCCAGGATCTCCAGCGTGGGCGTGTCTCCGCAGGACGCCATCACCACGTCTGGCTCGGAGCTTTGGTCGTTACTGGCCCATTGCCAGATGCCAATACCTTCCGTGCAATGTACAACGGCTTCATCCATGGTCAGCCATTGTGGAAGGGCGTGTTTGCCGGCCACCACCACGTTGACGTAATGCCGGCTGCGCAGGCAGTGATCAAAGACCGACAACAGGCAATTGGCGTCGGGCGGCAGATACACCCGAACGATGTCGGCTTTCTTGTTAATCACGTGATCGAGGAATCCCGGGTCCTGGTGCGTGAAGCCGTTGTGATCCTGCTGCCAGACGTGGGAAGCCAGCAGATAGTTCAGCGACGCGATTTTCCGGCGCCAGGGCAGTTCAAGCGTTACTTTCAGCCACTTGGCGTGCTGGCTGAACATCGAGTCGACAATGCGAATGAAGGCCTCGTAGCTGTTGAACAGCCCATGCCGTCCAGTCAGCAGATATCCTTCAAGCCAGCCCTCGCACTGGTTCTCGCTGAGCATCGAGTCCAGCACCCGCCCGGCTGGCGCGAGAAATTCGTCATTTTTGACTTCGCGAGCGTCCCACTGGCGGTTGGTGACTTCAAAGACCGCGCCCAAAAGATTCGAGAGCGTCTCATCGGGGCCGAAGACACGAAAATTACGCTTATCCTGATTGAGGCTCGCCACGTCACGCAGGAACTTACCCAGGACGAGCGTATCTTGAGCGTCAACGGCGCCGGGCGACGGCACGGTAACCGCGTGGATGTGGAAGTCCGGCATCCGCAGGTCACGCAGCAGAATACCGCCGTTGGCGTGCGGATTGGCGCCCATGCGCCGATCGCCTTTCGGCGCCAGCTCGGCCAATTCCGGGATGAGACGGCCATTTTCGTCGAACAGTTCCTCGGCCTTGTAGCTCTTCATCCAGTTTTCAAGCAGCGCGACGTGATCGGGATGCGCGGCATCGACCAGGAGCGGCACCTGATGCGCTCGGAAGGTCCCTTCGATCTGGAGGCCGTCAACGACTTTCGGTCCGGTCCAGCCCTTGGGCGACCGAAGGACGATCATCGGCCAGCGCGGCCGACCAGCATCATTTTTGGTCCGAGCGTTCTCTTGGATCTGCCTGATGTCCTCGATGGCCTTATCCAAAACAGTGGCCATGAGTTCATGCATCTTGTCTGGCTCGTCGCCCTCGACAAAGTAGGGCATCCAGCCGCAGCCTCGGAAGAATTGCTCCAATTCCTTGGGTTCGATGCGGGCCAGGACTGTCGGGTTGCTGATCTTGTAGCCGTTGAGGTGCAGAATCGGCAGCACGGCGCCGTCGCTGATCGGATCGAGAAACTTGTTGGACTGCCAAGAAGTCGCCAGGGAGGCGGTCTCCGCTTCACCGTCGCCGATGACGCAAGCGACGATCAGACTCGGATTGTCGAACGCGGCCCCGAAAGCATGGCTGAGCGAGTATCCCAGTTCGCCGCCTTCGTGAATCGAGCCCGGCGTCGTCGGGGCGACATGGCTCGAAATCCCACCGGGAAAGGAGAATTGCTTGAACAGCTTTTTCATCCCAGCTTCGTCCTGAGTGACGTTCGGGTAGACGTCGCTCCAGGTGCCTTCAAGGTAGACGTTCCCGACGATCGCCGGACCGCCGTGACCGGGACCGGCGATGTAAAACATATCCAGGTCGTACTTCTTGATGACTCGATTCAAATGGACATAGATAAAATTCTGGCCTGGCGTTGTGCCCCAGTGTCCGACCACCAGCGGCTTCACGTGGGCCAGCTTTAACGGCTCGCGCAGGAGCGGATTGTCGTAGAGATAAATCTGACCGACAGACAGATAGTTGGCTGCACGCCAATAAGCGTGCATCTTGCGAAGCAGTTCCGGTGTGAGCGCGTAGGTTCTTTGTTTCGGTGCGATAGAGCCGGTTTTTCGTTCCAGAGTGAGTGCGTCGGATGTCATGATATGAGTTCCTGGACTGAGCCGAAATGAACGCCCTCCATCGCCACAATATCCCTCGGCGATCCCGCGAGGCAGGTTCGGAAACTACTCAGCCCCACCCCCTTCATAATGCGCGTGGAGGCTTGCCGGTCCGCCAATGCGCTTCAATCTGTTCAAGGCTCTTCCCTTTGGTTTCGGGCACCAGAAGATAAAAGAAGACCCAGGCGGCGACCGCTATCGCGCCGTACAACCAGAAGGTTCCTGCGTGCCCGAGAACCCCGACCAGGGTTAGGAATGTCACGGCGACCGCCAGGTTGAATGCCCAATTGGTAACTGTCACGGCGCTCATAGCCGCGCCGCGGACCCTCAAGGGATAGATCTCGGAAATCAGCAGCCAGAAGATCGGCCCGAGTCCGAAGGCGAAGCAAGCGACGTAAATCACCAGGCCGCCAATAGCTATGTAACTTTTGAAATCCGCGAACTGGTGGAACTGAAAAGCCGCGCCCAAGATCGCGAGGCCGACAATCTGCCCGCCAACCCCGGTTAATAACAAAGGTCTCCTTCCGACGCGGTCGAGCAGGAAGATGGCCAGCACGTGAAAGCACCACATCACCATGGCCAGCCCCGCTCCGGCGAGGATCGCGGGTCCTACATCCTCGATGCCGGCGAACTTGAAAATAGTCGGAGCGTAATAGATGACTGTATTGATCCCGGTTATCTGCTGAAATACGGCCAATCCCAAGCCGACAATCAATGGCATCCTGAGTGAAGGCTGGAATAGTCCAGTCGTCCCGCCGGCACCCTGCTTTTCCATGCTTTTCTGGATGTCCGTGATTTCCGCACTTACATCTGATTCAGTCCGCACGCGCTGCAAAACCCGCTTCGCCTGATCCACCTTTGATTGGCTGATCAACCAGCGCGGGCTGTCCGGCAACCACCACATTGCAACGGTTAGAATGACGGATGGAATGGCCGCCAAGCCAAACATGTATCGCCATCCGTGGACGCCGGATAGTGCATAATCCACCAGGTAGGCAACCACGATGCCGGTGGTGATCGCAAGCATGTTGACGGCCACCAGTGAGCCGCGGACTTTTGCCGGCACCAGTTCGGCAATATACATCGGCGAGATAAATGAGGCGATGCCGATGGCAATTCCGCTCACAATCCTGACAGCAATCAACCAGATAACTGTTGGTGCCAGAGCCGTGCCGATAGCGCTGACAGTAAAGATGATGCCGGCCAGTATTATCATTTTGCGGCGCCCGAAGCGGTTAGTCAGAGCACCTCCGATAGCAGCACCAAAAACGGCGCCAACCAAAACGGAACTGACGACAATCTCTTCCATGGTGGCAGACAGGGAAAATTCATTTTTCACGAACAGGATGGCGCCTGAGATAACGCCCGTGTCATAGCCAAAGAGCAGGCCACCAATAGCCGCGACCCCGACCGCGACGTAGACAAATGGCTTTACGTCGGACTTGGCCTCATTTTTCATCGGACTCACTACTTTCAACAGGCCATGTCTTCCGGTTCTCGAGCGCCTGCACTTTCGCCAAGCGGCGTCGGTAGCGTACGGCGCCGCGGAAGCGAGCGGTCAGGAAGGTCTTGATCAATTCCAAGGCGAGCGCAGACCCGATCACCTTTCCGCCGAGACAAAAGACGTTCATGTCGTCATCCTCAACGCCCTGATGGGCGGAGAAAACGTCATGGATAAGCCCGGCACGCACACCGGGAACTTTGTTCGCGGCGATGGCCGCTCCGACGCCGCTGCCGCAGAGCGCAACGCCGCGCTCAATTTCTGCCGCAGCGACGGCGTTGGCCAAGGGGATGATGAAGTCCGGGTAGTCATCCCCCGGGTTCAGTTGGTGCGCGCCGAGATCCACGACTTCGTAGCCCGCGCCGCGCAATGACTCCGCAAGTTCTCCTTTTAAAATAAATCCTCCATGGTCCGCGGCAATTCCGATGCGCATTACGTCTTCTCCTTGACCGCAACGAAACGTGACTAAGCGCGATGAGGACTCATGCATTCAGTCTTAAAAATTGCTTCGAAATCCGCGGCCTTCAGGCTCGCGCCACCGACCAGCGCGCCGCCAACGTCCGGAAGCACCAGTATTTCCCTCGCGTCGGACGCGTTGACCGACCCGCCGTAAAGGATGCGCACTTTCTTGCCTTCGATCCCCAAACGTGTCGTAAGGCACTGGCGGATATGGGCATGCACCTCAGCGATCTGCTCTATGGTTGGAGTGTGCCCGGTACCGATCGCCCAGAGCGGCTCATAGCCGATCGCGATGGCAGACGAAGTCATGCCTTCAGGCACGCTGCCGACGATCTGATCGCCGCACACCGATAATGCCTTGCCGTTTCGCCGCTGCGATTCCGTCTCGCCGATGCAGATAATTGCCAGAAGCCCCGCGCGTCGTGCGGCTTTTGCCTTCGCTGCCACGATTGCATCGTTCTCGCCATGATGTTGGCGGCGTTCCGAATGTCCGACGATGACCGCGGAGGCGCCCGCATCCTTCAGCATTTCAGTGCTGATGTCTCCCGTAAACGCCCCGGCGATTTGCGTCTGGCAATCTTGTCCTCCGATGGCGATGCGGCCCGCGGCAGTCTGAACCGCGCGGGCGATCAGCGTAGCGGGCGGACAGATCAAAATGTCGGCAACCGGCGCCGCAGCCTCCACAGAGGCGGCAATTGTCTCGATCTCGCTAAGCTGCTGCGCCAGCCCGTGCATTTTCCAATTTCCGGCAATCAAAGGCCGCATGTGTTCCTCATTACGGATACTCCATCAACGAAACGCTAGATCCGAGCGCCGTCGGTAGCGACCGGGCGAATGGCTAGCCTTTGCTAAGGGTTGTGACAAAGGATACCGACGAACGCTGCCGCCGCGGTAGGCTCGGAATGTACCTACGGCTGGCGCCACACCGTCGAACCAGAAGCGTGCGAGTAGGTTGTTCGTCGTGTGACTGTTTCCCGCTAGATTTAGCAGCCGCCGCTCAGCGGCACTTCCGCATCGAATGATAAACAGGCAGCCGCAGCGGCGCGATCTGAGTAGTTTCCGAGTCTACCTTGGAAGACCCGCTGCCGCATAAGGTCCAGGCGCTCTTGACCAGTATCTGTCGCAAAGCAGCGTGAGACCAATAATTGGCGCA
>Ga0302307_10002615_pt1 | contig 10920 bp, 9 predicted proteins | sample III_Palsa_E3_2_FD_200530 | JGI IMG/M metagenome (GOLD analysis project Ga0302307, IMG submission 200530) | Peat permafrost microbial communities from Stordalen Mire near Abisko, Sweden - III_Palsa_E3_2 | ecosystem: Environmental > Terrestrial > Soil > Palsa > Peat permafrost | place: Sweden... | reverse complement strand
TTGAAACCGGCCTCCCCTCCGTTGTCGTATCTTCGGGCAGCGATCACGAAATTGCGTCTGTAGATGTCGACAATGCGGCCGGCGCTCGTTTAGCCACCGAGCATTTGATCTCCCTGGGGCATCTAAGAATCGCTCACATTCCTGGTGACTCCAACCTTACGAGCGCAACCGAACGCCAGGATGCGTTTATGGAGACGATGGTTCAAGCGGGACTGCCCGTGCCCGCAGCCTACCTGCCTTCAGGTTCTTTCGAGTCCGCATCCGGATACGAACGAGCCAGGCAGCTGCTTAAGCTTCCATCGCCGCCGACCGCAATCTTCGCTGCGAACGACTCTCTCGCCCTTGCCGTAGTTTCCGCCGCGCGCGATTGTGGGGTTGATGTTCCAGGCCAGCTTTCTGTAATCGGCTTTGACGACATTCCCATGCTGTCCCTGGACGGTCTATGGCTTACCACCATCCGCCAGCCCTTAATCGAGATCGGCAGGTCAGGATCACTCATGCTTATAGAGCTGATCGAAACAGGGCAGGTTGAGACAAATAGGAAGCAGTTTGTGCCGGAACTCATAGTTCGGAACTCGACAGCTCCGCCTCCGTAAATTAATCTTGTTGACAAAACGAAGAATCTGGGCTATAGTTAGTAGGATGAAGCGCTTAGTCAATAGACTAAGGCATCTACATACTGTTCAATTAGACATTCATGGCTATAGCAACAATAGCAATCCATGCTGTCCGATCATGCGGCGCTTCGTGCGCATTCAGAAGGTTTTACTATGAACTCCGCATTACAAATGTCTCAATCCATGTCTCTCACCGACTATCGCGCCCAGGTTATGGGATGCTGGCTCGGCAAGGCCATAGGCGGCACGCTCGGAATGCCGTTCGAAGGGAACACGAATCTTTTAGACCTGACATTTTATACTCCGGTCCCGACAGAGATGCTTCCGAACGACGATCTGGATTTGCAGGTGGTCTGGGCTTGCGTTCTGGATAAAATGGAGAGCCCTTATGTGGACAAGCACGTGCTGTCACAGGCCTGGCTGGACCACGTTGAGTTTCCCTGGGACGAATACGGTGTCGCGATCCGTAACCTGCGCAGCGGCCTGAAAGCTCCACAATCGGGTTCTTTCGATAACTGGTTCACTCACAGCATGGGCGCGCCGATCCGCAGTGAAATCTGGGCCTGCCTGGCACCCGGAAACGCCGAGCTTGCGGCGCAGTATGCGTACGAAGACGGATGTGTGGACCATGGCGGTGAAGGCTTGTGGGCCGAAGTATTTCTCTCAGCCTTGCAAAGTGAAGCCTTTGTCGAACGCGATCCTTCTACTCTTCTGCGAAGTGCTCTAAGTCGTCTTCCAGAAACCTGTCGAACTCGTCGTGCTGTCGAAGATACCTGGCGCTGGTGGCGCGACAGCGGCGATTGGAAGCTGGTGCGCAGTCAGATTTTGGGAGCCCATGGCCGCGATAATTTCACCGATGCGCCTATGAACATCGCTTTTGTCGTGTTGGGCTGGCTGGCCGGGGAAGGAGATTTCTCACGCACGATCTGCATCGCCGTCAACTGCGGAATGGATACGGACTGTACCGGCGCGACTGTGGGAGCGTTGATGGGCATTCTCGATCCCGAGTGCATCCCCGGCCGCTGGATTGAACCCATTGGCCGCAGTTTGGTTCTGAGCCCAGGAATCGTTAACCTGGAAGCTCCAAAAAGCCTCGACGGCTTCACGGATATGGTACTAAATCTGCGCGATCGTCTGGGAGAAATACACGAGCAGGAAAGCACCCCCATGCAGTCGGTCGAAAGATTTCAGATCGATGTGGAAGCCGAGTACGCAGACGATATGCCATTGACAGATTCCGCTCCCGAACTTACGGCCCCAAAGACGATCACTTTGCCAGGCACAGTTGCTCATCTTGCGACAAGCAAGTTTGACAGGGACATTGTCGTTGTGCGATACAATTTCCATCTGTCTGAAGATCGTTATGTCAGGGTTATGCTTAACACTCCCGAAGAGTGCCGCGTGTGGGTGGACGGTGAATTCGCCTTCCAGCGTAGCGGCGGGGTCATGGCGCCTTCATTTCATCGCGTGCCTAAGAATCAGTCCATCGATCTGACTTTGTCCGCCGGAGAGCATGTTCTTACGGCTGCCATTCGTAAGCCCTCTGAAAAGCAGGCGGCGGAATGGGTGGTGGGAGTAGGAGATCATAAGACCATGCAGTGGATTACGGACGCGTTCTTCGTTCCAGAGTCGCGTTAAGTGCTTCCGGCCGCCTAAGAAGCGGCAATAAGCAGTATAATAACCTCTATCAAAGGAGTTTATTTGATGCCGATCCCAACCACAAAGTTACCATCCGTCGATGTTCTAGTTACACGCATAGCTCTCGGATGCATGGGCCTTTCGGGCACATGGAACCCCGCGGAAGTAGGCCCGGAGAACATCCGCAAAGCCATTGTATCCTTCGAAGCCGCCCTGGAAGCCGGAATAAACTTTTTCGACCACGCCGACATCTACGGTGGCACCTCCTGTGAAAGTATCTTCAAAGAATGCCTGGCCGCTGTCCCCGGCATCCGTGAAAAGATAGTCATCGCAAGCAAGGTCGGAATTCGTAAAGGCTACTACGACCATTCCCCGGCCTACATTCGCTCCAGCATTCGTGGATCGCTGGACCGCCTTGGAATCGACGTCATGGATATCTACCAAATCCACCGTCCCGATCCGCTGGCCAATCCTGAAGAGACCGCCGCCGTTCTGGATGAGCTGGTAGACCAGGGACTGGTTAAGGCGATAGGCATCTCGAACTACTACCCACAGCAAACCCTGGCCCTGCGGAGATTCCTGAAAGCCCCTATCGTATCCAACCAGATCTCGATCTCTCTGCTCAGACTCGATCCCATCTACGAAGGCGCAGCCGGACACGGTGGCGACGGAGTACTGGACCAATGCGAAGAGCTGGGCATTTTGCCTCTGGCCTACAGCCCTCTGGGCGGCGGCTGGCTGAGCGGACGTCGTGAAGTCCCCGCGGATCATCACGACGCCAAGCGAATCACCCGCGTAGTCGAAGCGCTCAAGGAAATGAGCAAGGAATACGGCGATGCAACACCAGGTCAGATTGCCACAGCCTGGTTACTGCGCCATCCTTCCGGCATAATCCCACTGATAGGTTCCAACTCGCCAGGCCACATCAAGGAAGCCGCCGAAGGGGCATCCATAGAGCTGTCGCGTACGGATTGGTATAAATTGTGGGTTGCGGCCCGTGGAGAAGCCGTTCCCTAGTTGACATTGATTAATATCATCGGGTAAACTGACGCGGCCCAAATGAGAAAGACGCCTTATCAAACTTGGGTCGTACGATGCCAGATAGTTCAGCTGGCAGAACGCCTGTCTCTGGAACAGGAGGTCCTAGGTTCGAATCCTAGTCTGGCAGCCACTCAACGGGAAAGCCGCCGATTTTAAACGATCGGCGGCTTTCTCTTTTTAGGTTAACCGGGAATAGCTGTAATGTCCCAATTAAACTACGAATCCCACGAATTTGACGTCTGTGTCGTTGGTGGAGGCATGGCCGGCATCTGCGCCGCCATTGCCGCAGCAAGGAATGGAGCACGAACCGCTCTCGTGCATGACCGCCCCGTATTTGGAGGCAATGCCTCCAGCGAAATACGCATGTGGATCTGCGGAGCCCACGGAGAGCACAACAAGGAAGCAGGCCTTCTGGAAGAAATCCAGCTTGAGAACCTGTACCGCAACCCATCCCTCAATTACTCGGTCTGGGACAGCGTGCTCTACGGCAAGGTCCACTTCCAACCCAACCTGACCCCGTTTCTTAACTGCTCCTGCACGGATGCAACAATGGACCGCGCGCGCGACCGCATTTCCAGCATCACAGCCTGGCAGTTGACGAGCCAGACCTGGCATAGCATCTCCGCACGTTATTTTATCGACTGTTCGGGAGATAGCATCCTGGCCCCCGTATCTGGAGCAAAATTCCGAATTGGGCGTGAAGCGCGCAGCGAGTTCGACGAAGACATCCAGCCCCACACAGCCGACCTGAAGACCATGGGCAACAGTCTGCTCATCCAGATCCGCAGAACAAACGAACCTCAGACCTATACCCCGCCGCGATGGGCCTATAAATTTACGCAGCCGGAAGACCTTCCGCACCGTATAGACGGCGTCAAAGCCGCGAATTTCTGGTGGCTGGAAATCGGAGGACTCGACGACACCATCAAGGATGCCGAAGCCATTCGCAATGAGCTCACCAAAATAGCTTATGGAGTTTGGGACTACATAAAGAACCACGCTCCCGAACGCGAGACCGCGAAGAACTGGGCGCTGGAATGGATAGGCTCCCTCCCCGGCAAGCGCGAAAACCGGCGTTATGTGGGCGACCATATTCTCACACAAAACGATCTCCGATCGGGCGGCCTCTTCGATGACATAGTCGCCTACGGCGGCTGGTCCATGGACGACCACCACCCAGGCGGCCTGCTTTATGAAGGGCCGCCTACCACGTTTCACCCCTGTCCTTCCCCGTATGGAATCCCGTATCGCTGCCTCTATTCCAGCAACATAGAGAACCTCTTCATGGCGGGGAGAAATATCTCCGTAACCCACGCCGCACTATCGTCAACACGCGTCATGGGAACCTGCGCCATCCTCGGTCAGGCCGCTGGAACCGCGGCGGCAATATGCTCTCAGCACAAGTGCGATCCCAGGGAGCTCGGCGTAGGCAGCCGGCTAAGGCAGCTTCAGCAAACCCTCCTCGAAGACGACTGCTGGCTTCCCGGCGTGCCTCGTGAAATATCCGATCTGGCGCGCAGTGCCGAGCTTTTCTCTAACGGAAAAGATACGCTTCATTTGCTGGACGGACTGGACCGCGATCGCGAGAACGAATCCCACGCCTGGGAAGGGCAGCCAGGCGACAACATCGAGTACTCCTGGCCGCAAGAAGTCACAATCCAGGGACTTCACCTGACCTTCGACAGTAACCTGAACAACGACAAACGGATGCCCTGCACCTACCCCCAGAACGGAAGCCGCAGCGCTGTGCCAAAGTCGCTCGTAAAGAGCTACAGAATAGAAGCCATGGATGAAGCCGGGAGATGGAAGGTTATTCTCCACGAAGAAAACAACTACCAGAGACTGGTGCGCTTACCTTTGACGGTACGCACACGAGGGCTGCGCTTAATCCCGGAGCAAACCTGGGGCAGCAGCATAGTCCGACTGTTCGCCTGCGAACCCCTGGATGTATGCACGCCCAAAATCCCACAGGTTCCAGACGGCCCCGCATTCAACTCTGTCCGAGGCAGGGCTTAGTAGCACTCCCCGCTGAAATCTGCGCCAGCGCCTGGGTGGCCTCCTGGTTTACAAGCTCCCGAACGTACGCCATGGTCTGCTCCATGCAGGCTGTTCTGTTTTCCCCTTTTTCGAGGGTAATCTCCATCGAGATGCTGGGGGAAACGCTTTGAGCGTTTTTTCTCTTGGTAATCGTGTACGAGATAGTTATTTTTTGCGCGATCATTTACCCTCACCCGCGAAAACATCCAAGAAATCACGATACGTGATACTCTATAGAGATATTTATCATGTGTCGTGACTAAAAATTAGCCCTTATCCACATAGAACAAATCTCCAGGCTGGCATTCCAGCTTGTCGCACAATGCCACAATCACATCCGGGCATGGAAATCTCTCCCCTACTGAGTACATACTCAGGGTAGACTGAGCCCGGTTGATTGCCTTGCTCAAATCCCTGGCTGTAAGCCCTGCTTTTTGGCTCAGTTCCTCTATTCGGTTCTTCAGACGAGCATTCTTTCGAGTAGGCATATTGGCATTATATCACGAAAAGAGGTAGATTAATAGTGAAGAACGCGATAAAATTATTTACTATGACCACATCACGATACGTGATATAATATTGATGACTTTACATCAGCGCTTAAAAAGGGTTGGCTCACGCCTCGAATACCATGTCTAGATCGAACAATCCCCCAATGACAGATTTCGGCCGCTGGCTCATAGATGCCATGGCGGCCAAAGAATGGACGCAAATGGACCTGGCGGATGCAAGCGGACTTGGACAGTCCACCATCTCCGGCTATGTCTCCGGAGCAAGAAAGCCCCGAAGGCCCAAGGACGTCATACATCTCGCTACACTGCTATATCCGGGCGATGAAAAGGCACCCAGCGGCGACAGGTTATTTATCGACACAGCTCTTCTAGCCTCGGAGTTCGCCCCCCACTATCAAACCTACCGCGTCGTGCGCGAGGACAGCGCGGAGTACATTTATCAGCCCATCCTGAAAGACATCGAAGAAGCGGCCGAATCCGGGAACCTCGATGCCGAAGCAGTCCGCCGCATTCGCCTGCAGATTCAGATTGAAACGGAAGAAGCAGCCAGGCGCAGAAGTGCCGCGGAAGAACCGGAAGAAGAGTAAGGAAGCGTAAGATTTGAGCGCTGGGAGGCGTGACGTAATGAGCGCCATAATCATAGATGATCCGCAGCTGGACGCAAAACAAACAATCCCGCGGCGCTACGACTGGATAGACGGACTGCGCGCCGTTTGTGCATTAACCGTCGTTCTCCAGCATTTTAGGGGGCCGTCATTTGGCTTAGGGTACTACGCAGTCATCGTCTTTATGGTGATCTCCGGTTTTTGCCTCATGATCCCCGTGGCCAAAACGGACAACTTAGCGGGCGGGTACCTTGGGTTTATGGGCCGTCGTGCCCGCCGTATATTGCCGCCGTATTATGCCGCTTTGGCCCTGTGTGTAGCGGTCGATCTATGGACTGGGCTACTAGGCGGAGACATGCACAAGTTCGTTCGGGATATAGAGGGCCACGTTCTAATTGTCCATGATCTGAACATACCCAATTGGCCAATGACGATAGCGAGCATCTGTAGTCCGATGTGGTCTATTGCATTGGAATGGCATGTTTACTTTATGTTTCCAATTTATGCTTGGCTGTTCCGAAAATGCGGTGCTGTTAAGTCCACGGCATTTATTCTGTTGGGCTGGTATGCTGTTGATCAATGGAACAATTATGTCCCATTTGGTCTTACCCGCGTGTCGTTCTATTGGTTTTTTGCCCTGGGCATGCTCGCTTCCTTTACGGTATTCTCCAAGTCCCGGGAGTCTGAGCGACTGCGGTCATTACGTTGGGGAATGATCACCTTAGCCATGCTTGGCGTGGCGTCATATTGCATCATTTCAAAAGCAGACAGCTCTATGCCAGATTTCTTTCACGATGGCGCTGTGGCGCTGTTTGCTTGCGCGCTAATGACTTGGCTTGCACTCAACGAAACGCGATTGAAATCCATTCTAAGCACGCCGATACTTGCTTGGGTAGGCAGCTGGTCCTATAGCCTGTACCTGGTGCATTATGTCTTTCTAGCGATCCAGCTGCACTTTTTCCCGCACATCCCGCCGCCCTACTTCATACCAGCCGCCCTTGTACTCGGGTACTTATTCCATTTGGTCTTTGAGAGGCCGTTTATGAAGAGACAAAAGAGAGTGTTAAGTAAATCGCCGCCCGCCGAATTGCCGGGAATGGCAAGCTCCACTTAGATATCTTTAAGCAGAATTGGAAATCGGGTACTATTTTTAATTGCTGTGGGGCGTAGAGGGAATTTTAGATGCCGATAGCCATTGTGGGAGCCGGTAGAAGCGGGACGTCGATGTTGGCCCGCATCTTAAACATGTGCGGAGTCAATCTAGGAGACGAGTCCGATCTGGCTCATCCGAATTTCATGAACGAAAAGGGGTATTGGGAGTCGCCAAGCATCTCCGCGATCAACGACCGCATCTGCGATTACCTCAAGACCACGTATGGCACACAGTTTGCGCCCCCCGACGGTTGGCACAACGACACAGCTTTAGAACCGATTTATGCGGACGCTCATGCGTCGATCGATAACCTATTCGTTGATGGCTCGGAGTGGGCCTTCAAAGATCCTCTCACAAGTTTTACAATCCCTTTTTGGCGCCGCGTTATACCGGACCTCAAGTTCGTGGTCTGTATGCGAAATCCAATCGACGTCGCAGCCTCATCCGCCGACTGGTACTTGAACGATCGCAGTCTCAGCTATGCACACTGGCACGTTACGTACTTGACCATTTTTTGGGAAGTCGGTCCTAAAAACTGCGCCCTGGCTTTTTATGAAGAGATGATAGCCGATTATCGAGATCCACTCAACCGTGTACTCGACTTTCTTCATCTTCCAACCGTTGCCCAGGGTTCGGATCTCGACCGAAAAATACGCGAATTTGTAGACGTCGGCCTCAAACACCATAGTTCATCTATCGAGGACGTCCGGTCTAAGCCCGGCATTCCCAACCCCGTACGCCGGCTGTACATCGATATGGCAACCCACGGAATAGGCACAGTCCTTGAAGAGCAATTGGCGGACCGAGATGAGCTTTTATCGATCTGGCGGCCTGTCATGGAAATGATGACGGTCGTCGATAAATTCGCCAAAATCGAAGAAAAAAACATGGAGTACCAGCAAATCCTCAATTCCAGGACACACCGGATCGCTGCCTCCTTCTGTAAGGTTCTAATACGTTTTTCCGAATTCCGAAAATCGATACGCCGCTCGCCCACTGCGCCGTCCAAGGAAGTTTGAGTCCCCATGTCACAAGTCTTCAATGTCCCGATAGCACTCATAGTGTTTAACCGGCCGGAGTTGACAGCACAAGTGTTTGAATGCATTCGAGATGCGCGTCCCAGACAGCTATTTGTTATTGCAGATGGCCCGCGTCACCCAGAAGAACGGGATCTTTGCGAGAGAACTAGGGCAATCGCAACGAGCATAGACTGGGAGTGCGATGTCCAGACCAATTTCAGTGAGGCAAATCTCGGCTGCGGTAAGAGAATTGCCTCCGGCTTGACTTGGGTATTCGAACACTGCGAAGAGGCGATCATTCTTGAAGACGATTGCGTTGCCGATCCGACCTTCTTCCCATACTGTGCGGAACTTCTGGACAAGTATCGAGACGATGAAAAAATAGCGATGATAAGTGGCACCAACTATCTGCAGGGCTATTCGGACCCCAATACGGTCCCGGATAGTTACTACTTTTCCCGATTCAGCCTTATTTGTGGATGGGCAACATGGAGGCGTGCCTGGAAGAACTTTGATTTTGAAATGAAAGAGTGGCCGGCCCTCAAATCCATCGGCTGGCTGGAAAAAACATACGGCCACAATCCTGTGACTAAATTGCGCCGGCGCAATTTTGATCGAGTATATCTCGGCGTCCCTGATATATGGGACACTCAGTGGCAGTTTTCAGTGTTACGGCACAATAGCCTGGTTATATTACCTACTGCAAATTTGATCTGCAATATTGGTTTCGTCGAGTCAGCCACGCATACAAAGGTCCCTAACTGTCAAGCGAACCTTGAGACGTTTCCCATGATCTTTCCTCTCAAGCATCCTGCTTCGTTCGCGCCTGACGAGGGTAGGGACAACTACACATTCAAAAAAATATTTCTGCCGACGCTCAAAAAACGATCTATACTGCAAAGAGTTAAGACCAGAGCCAGTTTGATTGCTTCCCGCTCCATACGCTTATTTTCCGGGAAGTAGGGTGATAACCCGACCTGAGCCCCCCATGCCTGAAATAGAAAATCAACCGGAAGTACTGCCACAACCCAAAGATCTTGGATGCATCCTTCAGGTAAATACCTCCGACCTCGGCGGCGGAGCCGAAAAGTACTCCTATGGCTTAATGACGGCCTTTCGCGATCGAGGCTACGATTCATGGATGGCCGTCGGAACAAAGCGGCGGGACGATGCGAACGTCGTGGTCCTCCCAAATAAGGAGCAAAGACCCCCTTATCAGCGGTTCATGTGGTCGCTCCATGACCGCCTCGAAGGCTCTAATTTGCCCGCGAAGCCGAAGCGCCTGTTGACCTGGTTGGTCCGGCGCTGGGCGGAGCCGCTGGTCGCATGGCGCAATTACCTTGGATTCGACTCCTACGGTTTCCGCGGCACAAAGTTTCTCCTAAAACTCACGCCAAAACCACCCTCCATTGTACATCTGCACAATCTCCACGGCGGCTACTTCGACCTACGGCTACTTCCAACATTGTCCCGCCAGTCCGCTGTTTTCATAACCCTTCACGATAACTGGGCGCTTACCGGATACTGCTCCTACACGTTTGGGTGCGACCGTTATATAAGCGGCTGCGGAAAATGCCCCGAATTGGGAGCTTACCGCAAGGTCGGATTCGACGGCACCGGACAAAGCTGGCAGCATAAAAAGGCGATCTATCAAAATTCGAAGCTCTACATTGCTACGCCAAGCCAATGGATGATGAATATGGTCGATCGTTCCGTGCTTGGGGCTGCGGCGGTAGAAAGACGCGTCATTCCCGTTGGGGTGGATCAATCGGTCTATAAGCCTGGAGATAAAAACGAGGATCGGCGCGCGCTCGGCTTACCGCTCGATGCCATGGTTTTGGTCTTTGCCTCGAACGGCGGAAGAACAAGCAGATACAAGGACTTTGCTACGCTCAGATCGGCCTTCGAGATTCTTACCGGACTTCTCGCGACGGATAAGCCCCTGATACTCCTTGCCCTGGGCGAAACCGGCCCTTCAGAGTTCTTTGGCTCTGCGGAAATTCGTTTCGTACCATTCTTGAAGGAACCCTCTCAAGTAGCAAGATATTACAGAGCCGCCGATATTTACGTCCATTCCGCCCGAGAAGACAACTTCCCAGCAGTCATCATCGAAGCCATGTCCTGCGGTACCCCAGTAGTCGCTACAGCGGTAGGTGGCATTCCTGAACAGATCCGCGGCCTGCAGACATTAGGTCCCCATGATCTAAACAAAATCCCGCGCGAACAAGCGACCGGCGTACTGGTGCATCCACGAGACCCCGACGCTCTCGCCTTAGCAATCAAGGCTCTGCTAGAAGA
>Ga0302307_10002611_pt1 | contig 10934 bp, 11 predicted proteins | sample III_Palsa_E3_2_FD_200530 | JGI IMG/M metagenome (GOLD analysis project Ga0302307, IMG submission 200530) | Peat permafrost microbial communities from Stordalen Mire near Abisko, Sweden - III_Palsa_E3_2 | ecosystem: Environmental > Terrestrial > Soil > Palsa > Peat permafrost | place: Sweden... | reverse complement strand
ATAAATCCGCAAATGCGGTATAACGCGCACGCCGTGCCGCTTCCTCCGGGCTTTCATCTGCACAGGGCGTAGCATCAACATGAATAATACGGCACGTTAAACCATACGTTTTGCTGATAACTTCACAATGTTGCGCCCACGCATCAGCGTTGGGGCTTAAATGATGATGAATAAATACAGGTTGTGGTTTTGGTATTAATCCTTGTTGCCACCAAGTAACACAAATATCGAGCAGCACATGAGAATCCATGCCTCCGCTATATCCCACCCAATAGCGGTTAGCAAAAGGCAATGGTTGGAAAAGTGCGTTTAATGCCAGCATTGTTTAGGATTTATTAACGCCAATTTGCATGAGCTTATCATAGCGTTGTTGAGTTAATTGTTCCGTTGGCATAAGTTGTAATTGCTGTAAATTTTCTAGTATAGTTGCTTTAATACGCTCAGCCATTAAAGGCATATCGCGATGTGCGCCGCCTAAAGGTTCAGGGATAATACCATCAATTAAATGCAATTCTGCCAGTTGGCGCGCTGTCATTTTCATTGCATGCGCGGCCTGTTCTTTTTTATCAGAGCTCTTCCATAATATCGACGCACACCCTTCAGGTGTGATCACGGAGAAGGTGCTATATTGCAGCATCAATAATCTATCACCAACGCCTATCCCTAAGGCGCCCCCAGAGCAGCCTTCACCGGTAATCGTACAAATAATCGGGGTACGCAATTGTGACATCACAAAAAGATTACGTGCAATGGCTTCACTTTGCCCACGTTCTTCAGCGCCAATACCAGGGTAAGCACCAGAGGTATCAATAAAAGTCAGTACTGGCATGCGAAAACGCTCTGCCATTTCCATTAAACGCAGCGCCTTGCGATAACCTTCTGGGTTTGCCATCCCAAAACTGCGTTTCACTTTTTCTTTGGTATCTCGCCCTTTTTGGTTACCTATAATCATCACCGGTTTGTTATTGAGCCGACCAATACCCCCAACCATCGCTGTATCGTCTGCATACCGTCTATCCCCATGCAGCTCATCAAAATCGGTGAAAATAAGCGGGATATAGTCTAATAAATAAGGCCGCTGCGGGTGGCGGGCTAATTGCGCTACCTGCCAGTCGCTTAACGAGGCAAAGATAGATTTGGTCTTTTCACGGCTTTTGGCCTGTAAGCGCGCAATTTCATCGCTGATATTGATGTTATTGTTATTGGTAATCCGACGCAATTCTTCAATTTTTGCTTCAAATTCAGCAATTTCATGTTCAAAATCAAGGTAGTTTAGGTTCATGGTTTGTCTAATACCTGCAAATAGAATAAGGGTGATTATACTGAGCCTGGCGGGGAAAGGCCAGTATAGCGAGCAAGGTTCGCTATGCTGAGACTAGGTCCTTTGATTTAAACCAGCTAATGGTGTAAAATATACCACATGCTGGCATATTTTACACCATTAACCATGAGTTACTTACCTAGAAACTTGCAGTCCTTCCTAGAAAATCAATTAAATCAAAGGCCTGCGGTTTATTTAAACGGCCCACGTCAAGCTGGTAAAAGTACCTTAGTTGAGCATTTAGCGCAACCAGGCGCAGAAATACACTACCTGACAATGGATCATTATGCGACACTACATGCAGCTACCAATGATCCTGAAGGTTTTCTGCGCAGCTTATCTGGGATAGTTATTTTAGATGAGATTCAAGCTGCGCCATCTTTATTTAGGCCTTTAAAAGAAATCATTGATGAGCAGCGTCGTGCTGAAACCCCCGTTAAGTTTTTATTAACAGGCTCTATAAATATTTTAAGCTTACCTTCTTTGGCTGATGCCTTAGTAGGTAGAATGAGCGTTTTAACCTTATACCCATTCTCTGTTGCAGAGGCCAATCGTTTCAATGTGCCTAAATTAATAGACTGGTTTGAAAAACCGATTGAGTATAAACAGTTGCAAGAAATTCCTTTTTCAATTAACGAATTGATCCAATCCGCTACTTTCCCTGAATTAGTTACTCATCCCGATATTAATCGTTATCAATGGTTTGAGGATTATGTTACCACCTTGTTATATCGCGATATTCGTGCGCTTTCTGAAATTGAAAAGGCCTTAGAAATTCCTAAGATGCTGCGTTTATTAGCAGCTCGTGTAGGAGGGCTACTTAATGATGCAAATACTGCAGGCGATTTGGGGATAAGTGTTTCTACTTACCGACGTTATCGAGCTTTATTAGAGCAGGTTTTTTTAATAAAATTAATACCGCCCTGGTTTAGTAATATATCAAAACGTTTAGTAAAATCGCCCAAGCTGTTTTTTACAGATACTGCTTTGTTATGTTATGCACTTGCCGTTAACCTTGAAAATATACAGCAACATCTTTTATATGGTCATATTCTTGAAAACTTTGTGGCAACAGAATTATTAAAGCAAATTAACACTGCACCCATTCATTTATACCATTTTCGTACCCAGTCACAACAAGAGGTTGATTTTGTTTTAGAACGAAGTGATGGTCAATTATTGGGGATTGAAGTAAAAGCAAAAAGTAAAATTGATGCAGGGGACTTGCGTGGGTTGCTGGCCTTGCGAGAGTTGGCAAAGGATAAATTTTGTAGAGGTATTATTTTATATCAAGGTAAAGATATCTACTCTTTAGGGCATGATTGTTATGCAGTGCCTATAACAGCATGGTGCATAGACTTAGACAAAGCTTAAAGCTTACAATCTAAGCTTACCAAGCCTCTAAAGGTTATGGGTTCGCTTTGCCGCGTATTGTAGGGTAGAATGTGCCGCATTATGGCAGAGTCTGGCCGTTGTTTGATGAGATCTTTAAATGAACCGTAGAATCCTTGCGCAATACCTAACCCCGAAACGTTTGTTATCTCGTGCTATGGGCCGCTTTACGCGGATTACCTGGCCTTGGTTAAAGAATTGGTGTATCCGTACTTTTTGTAAAAAATACAACGTGGATTTGTCTTTATCTGCAAACCCTGATATTACGAGCTATCAGCACTTCGATGATTTTTTTACCCGTCCATTGCGTGATGGCATAAGATCAGCGGTGAGTGAGCCTGGCGCGCTTGCGTGCCCAGTTGATGGCTATGTCAGCGAGTTTGGGGCTATTAAAGAAGGGCAGTTATATCAAGCCAAAGGCCAATATTATTCTTTATTAAGTTTATTGGGTAATCAACAGGATTGGGAAACATTATTTGCTGCAGGGCATTTTGCCACGTTTTACCTATCTCCCCGTGATTATCATCGGGTACATATGCCTGAAGCTGGGCAGTTAATGGGAATGTGCTACGTGCCGGGTGATTTTTTCTCCGTTAATCCCTTATCGGTACAACATATTCCTCGGTTATTTGCGCGTAATGAGCGGGTGGTGAGCATCTTTAAAACCCCAGCGGGGTATATGGCTGTCATATTAATAGGCGCTATGTGTGTAGGGAGTATGGAAACCCGTTGGGCAGGAGTTGTTGCCCCTAATGATTTACGTACCGTACAACGCATTGATTATACGGCAGATGCTTTTGCGACTACCTTGCAACGAGGCGAGGAAATGGGGCGTTTTCATATGGGGTCAACAGCGATTATCCTCTGGAGCGAGCCTTCACTGATGTGGGATAGTAGTATGCAACCTGATGTGGCGGTGAACATGGGGCAACGGATTGCGTATTGAAAGGGAGAGAGTTTGCCAATTGTCTATTGGTCGCTCTAAGCAACAATATACCTACCACTTAGTCTTGCGCTTGGCCTACCCTTCGATTATCATCACGTTGCTTATTTAAAAATTTGCTGAGTCAGGCAATCATAACCTTATTTAAAGAATATGCTGTTAGCACTAGTATACTTGCAAAGCGTATCATTGATCCGTGGGAGATAATCATATATGAATAAAGACGACGTAGATGCCGGGCGGCGTCGGTTTTTAACGACGGCTACTTCAGTTATTGGTGGTGTAGGTGCTGCATTTGCATTAGTGCCATTTTTAGGCGCGTGGAAACCGAGCGCGAAGGCGCAAGCTGCTGGTGCACCTGTTGAAGTTGATATTAGTCGCTTAGATGCAGGGGCACAGATGACCGTTGAATGGCGTGGTAAGCCGGTGTGGGTAGTACGTCGTACGGATGCCATGATTAAAGAATTAAATAATCTGACAGGGCGCTTACGTGATCCTAACTCAGAGGAATCTGTGCAACCTCTAGACGCCAAAAATACCTATCGCTCCATTAAGTCAGAATATTTTGTGGCCGTTGGTATATGCACACACTTGGGTTGCGTACCAACTTATCGTCCGGATATTGGTGGCGTTGCTGCCGATTGGCCGGGTGGTTTTTATTGCCCTTGTCATGGTTCTTCCTACGATTTAGCAGGGCGTGTTTATAAAGGTGTACCTGCGCCTGCTAATTTGGAAATTCCCCCTTACGAATACCTCAGTGACACCGTGTTGTTGATTGGCGCGGATAAAGGAGCTACTGCATGAATACCTTATTCACAAAATTGCTCGCTTGGGTAGATGAACGCATGCCTGTTACTAAGGCGTGGAATGAGCATATCGGCCAATATTATGCGCCTAAAAACTTTAACTTTTGGTATTTTTTTGGATCCCTTGCCATGGTGGTGTTGGTGATTCAATTAGTATCTGGTATTTGGTTAACCATGAGCTACAACCCTTCAGCAGAAGGCGCATTTGATTCTGTTGAATTTATTATGCGGGATGTGGATTATGGTTGGCTTATCCGTTATATGCATACCACGGGTGCGTCAGCCTTTTTTATCGTGATTTATTTGCATATGTTCCGTGGTTTATTGTACGGCTCTTTCCAAAAACCCCGTGAATTGGTGTGGTTAATTGGCATGGGTATTTTCCTAGTGCTAATGGCTGAAGCTTTTATGGGTTATTTATTACCTTGGGGCCAAATGTCATTCTGGGGCGCTCAAGTTATTATTTCCCTCTTTGGTGCTATACCTTATGTAGGCGAAGCGTTAACTTTATGGATCCGTGGTGATTATAATATTTCTGGTGCCACGTTAAACCGCTTTTTTGCGTTGCACGTGATTGCTTTGCCGCTCATTTTAGTAGGCCTCGTATTTTTACATATCGTTGCTTTGCATAAAGTAGGATCTAATAACCCTGATGGCATTGAGATTAAAAAATTAAAAGATGTCAACGGCAAACCTTTAGATGGCATTCCTTTCCACCCTTATTATTCTGTGAAAGATATGTTAGGCGTGGTCGTGTTTTTAATTGTATTTGCTATCGTGATGTTCTTTATGCCAGAGATGGGCGGGTTCTTTATTGAACATCCTAACTTTGTGCCTGCTGATCCTTTAAAAACTCCAGAGCATATTGCGCCGGTATGGTATTTTACGCCGTATTATTCAGTGCTACGTGCGATCCCTGATAAATTTTTAGGGGTTGTTGGTATGGGTGGCGCGGTTGCTTTCTTGTTTGTGCTGCCGTGGTTAGATCGCTCTTCGGTACGTTCGATTAGATACCGTGGGCCTTACTACAAAACAGCATTAGGCTTGTTTGTAGTGAGTTTTATTGTTTTAGGATATTTAGGCTCGCAAGCACCCACACCTATAAAAACATTATTAGCGCGTATTTTTGCGGCAATATATTTCTTGTTTTTTATATTAATGCCGATTTACACAAAATTTGATAAAAATAAACCGGTGCCAGAGAGGGTAACATAATCATGGCAAAACGTTTCTTGCTCGCCCTTGCAGGCATATTATTCTCAGGGATAGTCTTTGCAGCAGGTAGTGGCCCAACGATAGATTTGGGTGAATTAACGATTAATTCTAATGATAAAGCCTCTTTGCAGCGTGGTGCGCGCACCTATATGAACTATTGTAGCGGTTGCCATTCTTTAGAATATATGCGTTACGATCGCATGGCTCAAGATATTGGCATTACCAACGATGATGGTACGGTGGCTGTTGATATGCTAAAGGCTAACTTAATGTTTACAGGGGATAAAGCGGGTGATCAAATTCATATTGCTATGCGCCCTAAGGATGCGGCAACCTGGTTTGGGGTAACACCACCTGATTTATCCTTGGAAGCCAGAGCACGGGGTAATGAATGGTTATATCATTATTTAAAAGGTTTTTATGCGGATGATAAAAAGCCATGGGGGGTAAATAATGCTGTATTCCCCGATGTTGCTATGCCACATGTTTTAGTCGATTTGCAAGGTGTGCAACAGCCTATTTACGAAACACATATTGTGGCGGTTGATGGGGAAACCCAGCAAACACAGCAATTAGTGGGTTTAAAACTAGCTACGCCTGGCCAATTAACAGAAGCACAGTATGATGAACTGGTTACAGACTTAGTTAATTTCTTAGCCTATGTGGGCGAGCCGATTAAAGCGGAGCGTGAGCGCGTAGGTGTTTGGGTGTTATTGTTCTTAGTGCTTTTAGGCGCGTTTGCTTATTTATTAAAACGTGAGTACTGGAAGGACGTCCACTAATGTCAATTAAAACTAAAGGCACGGGAATGACCTCGTGCCGCCCGTATTTAGTGCGGGCTATCCATGAGTGGATCGTCGCTAATGATATGACACCTTTTATTTTGGTTGATATAGCCGTTGAAGGTGTGAGCGCGCCCTTGCGTTATGCGCAAGGTAATAAAATTGTGCTGAATATTTCCCTAGTGGCCACACAAGACTTATCCATTGCTGATGATCATATTGAATTTTCCGCGCGTTTTAGTGGAATTGTAGAAGCCATTTATGTTCCCATAAAAGCGATTATGGCTATTTACACCAAAGAGAATGGCCGTGGTATGGCATTTGAACCAGAAGATGATGATGACGAGCCGCCTAAGCCGAAACCTGATACCAAGAAAAAAGGGCCGGGTCCGGGCGCATCGGGTGGTAAGCCACAGTTAACCGTTGTGAAGTAAGGGAAATATTATGATAGGTCGATTTCTTGCCAGTTTATTATTTGCTACACGTTGGTTATTAGCGCCAATTTATCTTGGCCTTAGTTTAACCTTGTTGGTGGTGGTGGTTAAATTCTTCCAAGAAATTATTCATTTATTTCCTAAAATAACCAGTATCCCTGAAACTGAATTGGTATTAATGATCCTAAGCCTTATTGACTTAGCCTTGTTGGCGAGCCTGGTGGTTATGGTGATGTTAAGCGGCTATGAAAACTTCGTATCACGCTTTGATAAATCAGATAAATTAGGTTGGTTAGGCAAGCTGGATGCGAATTCCTTAAAATTAAAAGTCGCTGTGTCGATTGTGGCTATTTCATCGATACATTTACTACAAGCCTTTATGGATTCTCCCGATATCGCAAATGATAAATTATTGTGGTACGTCATTATGCATTTAACCTTTGTCGCTTCTGCCGTTGCCATGGGCCTGCTTGATAAGGCAATGCGTAAGTAGTTTATTTGCTGTTATAAACCTCATATTGCTTGCAGGCGTGGATTTTGGTACTCTCTATTGCGTGTTATCGTTATTAAGGATCAGCCAGGAAGGTGGGGGTATGATGGACAACAGCTCCGCGTTGCAGCAAGCAAAACACTATATTAACGCTATAGATTTTACAGCTATTATGGGTAAGCTCCAATCACAATTTGGTTGGAGTTATCAACATGCCATGACTATCAGCACGATGTATCGCAATTTTCTCTATCTCCAAAAAAAATATGGTAAAACCCACAAGCTTCCTCCTTCTGAGGAAATGGATGAGTTTTGGCATATGCATATCTTAGATACTAAAAAATACCGCGGGGATTGTGAGCATATTTTTGGGTATTATTTAGATCATTACCCGTATTTCGGGATTGATGGTCAATCGAATATGCAAGATTTGGAAGCAGCTTTTGCCACTATGCAGCGGCTTTACACTGCAGAATTTGGCGAGCCTATTTATGAAATTCGTTGTTGGCCAGCTAAAATAGTGAGTTTTTTTCGCAGGCATTTTCGGCGGTATCGACCCAAGCGGGTGGGCGTAGCAAAAAGCCCACAGGCCGTGGCTGATGCACAGTCTTAACCACCATTTATCCCCGGATTCAAAAAAATCGCTTTAATCTTTTATGTTTCCATGACACTATCATAGTGTTAAGCGTAGCACATCACTTAACATTTTAATGGGTTAAGCCTGGGCGGCTTAGATCCGTGCCCCTTAATTCTGCAATGAATCTCTTTTCACTTTAAATGGTAGTATGTTAAGATTGTGTTGGGTAATTATATTAGTTAAAAAGGCGATCATTAATGCCACAGCTAAAGCTGCCCCTAGGCCAAAGTAGCTTAGAAAAAATATTTGATGAAGGGAACATATTTGTTGACAATACCCATCGATTAATCCCTGCCTTTTTAAAAGCAAGTGAAATTTCCGTTTGTTATTTCCCGCGGCGATTTGGAAAAACTCTTGCTAGTGGAAAAAACGGTATTTTAGATTTATTCTTTAATATTCATCATGCTGAAAAAGCCCGTCAAATTTTTAGTACCCTTAAAATTGCTGATGTAGAAGGGGGACGCTATCTACAGCAATATGGGAATAAATTCCCCGTGATTAATTTTTCCTTCAATGAAGTCAGTGCACAAAGTTATCAGAATTTTATAGGATCATTTAGATTCAGGATAGCGATGACCTATTCAGAATATGAGTCTATATTAGTAGATAGCCTCCTTTTAAAAGACTGGCAAAAAAAGCAGATCGTCAAAATTACCAATCCAACAATTGAATTATCCCTCGAAGAACTACAACAAAGCTTACTGTTTTTATTACAATGCTTATTCCAACATTATCATCAAAAAGTGATAGTGCTTATTGACGAGTATGATGCTCCCCTACAGAAGAGCTATCTGCAAGAATTAAACTCTGCTCCTAGCGAGCAAAATGTTGCTGAAAGTAGTACTAGTGCTAATAAAGACTACCGACAGATAGTCGAATTTATGAAAGCCTGGCTGCAATATGGTTTAAAAGATAAAGATGAAGTGTATAAAGGTTTTGTTACTGGCGTACTTGAAGTAGCTCGCGAAACACTATTTTCAGGATTTAATAATGCAATCCCTTATGGAATGGGCAATGATCAATATGCTGGCTGTTTTGGCTTTTTAGAGGATGATGTCAAAGTTCTTATCGACAAAATGGATTGGTTAGAATCTGCTGTAAGAGAAGCTCACTGTCATATCGTTCAAGAATGGTATAATGGCTATATGGTCGGTGTTAATAGACACTTGCGCGTCCTTAATCCGTGGTCTGTATTACAGTATATTAGTAATATCCCAGCCTTACCCAAGGCCTACTGGCTCAATGTTGCTGATAACGGCTTAATTAAAACCTTACTAGAGCGGCGAGTTGATACCGAATTTAAACAAAACTTTCTTAGTCTTTTAAGTGGTGATAGTATTGATGTTGCTTTACAAGAGAACATGACTTTTGATCACTTAGCCCATGATCAAACTGCTGTTTGGGGGCTATTTCTACAAATTGGTTATTTAAAAGTTGAGAAAATTACATTGTCTTCTCCGGTTCCTATTTATACCGTTAGCATTCCTAATCGAGAGGTACGAGCGGCCTATCATGCTTCTTTTGTAGATTGGTTAGAGCCATCTCATCTTCAAAGTTATCAGCAATTACTCCAGCTCCTGAAAGCAGGCAATATTCAAGCTTTTCAGGCTAAAGTTAATCAGTATTTAATAACAACAACAAGCTATTTTGATTTTGAAAATGCCGATGAAGCTCGTTATCATTGTTTTATGCTAGGGATGCTGATTGGTCTTGAAGGTGAATATCAAATTCGCTCTAATCGCGAAAGTGGCTCTGGCCGTTATGATATTGCTCTTTTCCCCTGTCATCCTGCTGCCAAAAGTAAGCCTGGTATTTTACTAGAATTTAAGCATACCGAACATGCAGCACAACAGCGTTCATTAACCTATGCCGCTTTAGAGCAGATTGAACAACGCCAATATAAAACAGAATTTCAAGACCGCAATATTCATGAAATTATTGTTATAGGAGCTTGCTTTCATAAAAACACGGTAATAATGGCCGAAAAAAGAATTGTGCTACAAGGTGGTGCAACAGCACAAATGGCAACGACCATGTATACTGCGAGTTTAGCAGCTAGTGCGGGAGCCCCTGCGAAAAGGAAATTAGTGGATACAGATATAGATACCTTACCTGCAGCCAAGCAGACCCAGCTAGAATCCCCTTTTAATGCAAGCATTGATTGAAACACCAAACCATTTTATCGAATTTGTTAATCAATTACTCCCTTTTAAAGGCTTTATTAAAAGGTTCGTTTTTGGGACTTGTTGTTTTACTTTCTAACTATCAAACAAAAACTTCCATATTATTGTCCCAATACTTATACCTAAAACGGGCTATAAGCCGGGCTTCATGTAAAAATCTGGGTGATTTACCCTAAAATGACCCAAATGTCTAGAGCACGATCCCAGCAAAACTTAGGAGAGCTAGCCTCCAAAATTTATAGCAAGTCTTTGGGGTACTGCAAAAAACTTTATTTAGTTTAAGACTCTTATAAAGAATCTTAACCATATTAACGCTCTTTATGAAAAGCGTTAAGTTATCATGATTTGACTTTCAACTTAAATCGGGGGCTATGCATCTGTACTATTTGTACTGGGGATGACAGATCGCTTGAGTGACTTAGTTGATAGTGTTCATGATCTTATTGGCCGTAGGCTTGAAGATGAAAAATTGCCGCAAAGAGTTCGTATGCGCAACCAAAAAAGTGGGGACAATCATGAGTAATAAAGAGGTGATTGTTTCAATTTCACTGGGTGGAAGAGATATACGTGTTGGAAAATTATGGTTCTATATCCGTGGAGCACGAGAAAGTGCGTCTTTTGAGTACGATAAAAACTGGCTAAGGCATCCTGAAAAATTTGCAATTGATCCGGCTTTAAAATTTACAGAAGCGGTAACTTTCAGGATAGTTGTCGCTTGAAGCAGAACAGAT
>Ga0302307_10002584_pt1 | contig 10999 bp, 14 predicted proteins | sample III_Palsa_E3_2_FD_200530 | JGI IMG/M metagenome (GOLD analysis project Ga0302307, IMG submission 200530) | Peat permafrost microbial communities from Stordalen Mire near Abisko, Sweden - III_Palsa_E3_2 | ecosystem: Environmental > Terrestrial > Soil > Palsa > Peat permafrost | place: Sweden... | reverse complement strand
TATTAATTTAATCAGGAGGCTTTTGCAAGGAGGCTGTCGGTATCGCAGAAATTACGTAAATTTATTGACGGGTTAACCGAACATTTACTCATCAACTTCATAATCTATTGTATTTAAAGACAATATTAAGGTTAAGCAACTTTTTTGAGGCGCTTACTTAGTTAATACTCTTTATTGGCACTTGGCGCAAATTCCATAAATATTTAATGAATGATCGGTAATCTGGAAATTCTTTTTCTGCGCAATTTCTGCCTGACGTGCCTCAATGATGGTATCGACAAATTCTTGCACTGTGCCACATTTTACACACACTAAATGATCATGATGCTCACCATGATTCAGCTCAAAAACCGAATGGCCCCCTTCAAAATTATGACGGGTCACTAAACCTGCGGTTTCAAATTGTGTTAACACGCGATAGACCGTCGCAAGGCCTACGTCGTCACCAGCAGCCAACAGGGTTTTATAAACTTCTTCGGCACTCAAGTGGCGAATACTGGCATTTTCTAGAATTTGCAGAATCTTTAGGCGGGGTAGAGTTACCTTTAAACCTGCCTTGCGTAGTTCATTATTATCCATAGCTACCTCGTTCAATCCTCTGCTGACAAAAACCTTTTGTTAAGAGCCTGTTGAAGTGTCAGCAAAAACACGTGTACTATAGTAACACTTTACAAATTATTAGGATATTTTCATGCACCTATTGCGCACTTTAGTGATACTCGCCAGCCTAAGCCTACTCACCGCTTGTAGCAGCTGGGTGTATAAACCCGATATTACCCAAGGTAACCTTGTTACCCAAGAAATGCTGGTGCAAGTTAAGCCTGGCATGACGAAGGAACAAGTGCGTTTTATCCTTGGTACACCTATGTTGGTTGATACTTTCCACCAGAATCGTTGGGATTATTTATACGACTTTAAACCTAATAGCGGCAAAGAAAAGCGATACCACGCCATCGTTTACTTTACTAAAAATGTTGTGCAAGAGGTTACCACACTGACGGCACCCCCTTTAACGGAAAAACATACCGATTAACGTGTACGCTGCTTAGCCCGCAAGCGCCTGGCTTGCTTAGGATCACATTGTAAAGGGCGATATACTTCCACTCTATCGCCCTCGCATACGACATAATCATCACGCACTATCTGTCCAAATACACCCACCGGCACGTTAACCACATCAAGCGCGGGAAATGCTTTGGTTGCTACGGATAACGCGAGAACCTCACGTATGGTAGTTCCTACCGCCACCATGAGGTTGAGCACATAGTGTTTCTCAGGACTGGCATAAATGATTTCGATAGGGAACGGTTTACGCATAGATTGCCGCCGCACGCTGACAAAAGGCTTCCAATAAACTACGCGCAATATGCTCAAAAACTTTGGAAAATGCGCTGCTTAATAGTGGCGTATTAAATTCAAACTCTAAAGAGCAGGTGACTTTACAGCCTATATCACCGAGCGGATCAAACTGCCAAAAGCCCTGCAAATGTTTAAAAGGGCCATTGACCAAACGTATTTCAATCATTTTATTGGGCTGCAAGCGGTTGCGTGTGGTAAACGATTTTTGCAAGCCACTAAAAGATAATACCAAGCTTGCTACCACCTCGTCCTCATTACGTGACTCTTCGCTGCTGGCAGCACACCAGGGTAAAAATTCGGGATAGCGCAAGACATCATCGACTAATTGATACATTTGGGCTGGGGTATAAGGGACTATGGCTTGTCGGTTAATTGCTGTCATTATGGTATAATCACGGTCTGTTGTTACTTTAACTCTATATCATGAACACGAAGAAAAAAGCCGTTAACGAAGATACCATAGCTGTTAATCGCCGTGCACACCACGATTATGCCATAGAAGAGAGCTTTGAGGCAGGCATTGTGCTGTTTGGCTGGGAGCTAAAAAGTATTCGCGAAGGCCGGGTACAATTATCCGAAAGTTATGTATTACTCAAAGAAGGTGAAGTGTGGCTGATTGGTGGCCATATTACCGCATTACAAAGCGCCTCCACTCATGTGGTGACCGATCCCACGCGCACGCGTAAATTATTACTGCATAATGCCCAAATTATTAAATTAATGGGCGCGGTGGAACGCAAAGGCTATACCTTAATTCCGCTCAAAATGTATTGGAAAAATAATCGCATTAAGCTGGCTATCGGTCTTGCTAAAGGTAAAAAGCAATATGATAAAAGAGCGAGTTTAAAAGAGCAGGATTGGCAACGTGAAAAAGCACGGCTTATGAAAAGCAAGATCTATAAAGGCGCTTAAGGTTTAGCGGGGAAAAGCAGGATGGCACACGCAGAAATGATCGTTTTAAATAACGTGAGCAAATATTATCAACAAGGCTCTTCTTCTTTTTGCGCGCTAGATGCTATTAATTTATCCGTTGAACCTGGCTCTATTACTGGTATTATCGGCCATAGTGGTGCTGGAAAAAGTACTTTATTGCGTTGTATTAATTGCTTAGAGCGCCCCTCTACTGGCCAAATTTTTGTAGCGGGTGAGGATATGCTCGCACTTTCTAAGGCCGATCTGCGCAAAATGCGCCAACAGATTGGTATGATATTCCAGCAATTTCATTTATTATCCTCGCGAGATGTTTATCAAAACATTGCCTTTTCTTTAGAGATTATTGGCAAAGATAAAAAAACCATTCAAGCCACCATTGAGCCTTTATTAGAGCTCACCGGTTTAACCGATAAACGCCACGCCCATGTTGATCAATTAAGTGGCGGTCAACGCCAACGGGTAGCCATTGCGCGCGCACTGGCTACCCACCCATCAATATTATTATGCGATGAAGCAACTTCTGCGTTAGATCCACAAACCACTCAATCGATATTACATTTATTAAAAGAAATTAATCAGCGCCTTAATATCACCATTGTGCTGATTACCCATGATATGCAAGTGATTAAACAAGTTGCCCAGCAAGTTATCGTCATGGATAAAGGGCGTATTGTTGAAAGTGGTCAGGCCATAGCAGTATTTGGCCATGCCACAGCGCCTGCCACACAAGCGCTTATTCATGAGACGTTTCACGATACGATGCCAGATTATTTACAACTTCGCCTCTCGCCCACCTTACAACCTGATAAACAGCATGTGCTATTACATTGCATCTTTGTAGGCGAAAGTGCTGAAAAACCACTTATTGCACAAATTAGCGCGCAATATGGCGTGTCGACGAATATTTTGGAGGCCCATTTAGAAACCATTCAAGCAACACGCCTTGGCTTTATGGTGCTGGAATTACAAACAGCTAACGCAGCACTGATTCAACAGATTTTGCAATTTTTACAATTGCATCAGGTGAAAGTGGAGGTTCTTGGTTATGTCTGAATGGATGATGATGAGTCTAGGGCATGCCACGCTGGAAACGCTGTGGATGGTGTGTGCCGCAGGTTTTTTTGCATTATTATTTGGCTTGCCATTAGCAATTATTCTTTATGCCACCAAACATCCACGCCTTTGGGCGCGTCCAATTTTACATCATATATTAGAAGTAATTGTAAATACTTTACGCTCATTTCCTTTTTTTATATTAATGATAGCGCTAATGCCCATGACGCGACTTCTCGTTGGCACTTCGATAGGTACCACCGCAGCTATTGTACCTTTAAGTATCGCAGCGATTCCTTTTGTGGCCCGGCTAATGGAAACCCATTTTAATGAATTAGCCGATGGTCTTTTAGAAGCCGCTCAAGCAATGGGCGCTACACCATGGCAAATAATCACTAAAGTAGTATTAGCAGAATCTTGCGCAGGCATTATTCAAGCACAAATTGTTACTTTAATTACCCTGGTGAGTTATAGTGCCATGGCAGGCGCAGTTGGCGGTGGAGGACTTGGTAGCATGGCCTTTAATGAAGGATATCAGCGGTACAATCTTCCCGTGCTCATTGTTACCGTTATTCTTTTGATTACATTAGTACAAATTATTCAAATGCTCGGCAATTATTGTGCACAGCGTTTTTCTAAAACAGCCAAAGCTTAAATTTTATTTTTTCAAAGAGAGCATACATGATTTCTATCACCCGTTTATTGACATGTTTTATCATGGTATTGGCACTTTTAGGTTGTCAACAGCAAGATAAAAATGTCTTATTGGTAGGCACTATTGCAGGCCCTGAAACTGAATTAATGAAAACTGCTAAAAAAGTAGCCTGGGAGCAATCTTATTTAGCTATTAAAATTATAGAGTTTCAAGATTACGCAACACCTAATGTCGTATTAAATGAAGGCAGCATTGATGCAAATGTTTTCCAGCATCAACCTTATTTAGATGAAGTTGTTAAAATGCGCGGCTATCAATTAGTTGCAGTAGCCCGTACCTTTATTTACCCAGTAGGTATTTACTCTGTCTCTTTAAAAAACTTATCGGAATTGGTAACGCAGGCCAAGGTGGCTATTCCTAATGATCCAAGTAATGGCGCACGAGCGTTACTGTTATTAGAAAAAGCCGGTTTAATTCAACTAAACCGGGCAAAGGGATTACAGGTTACCCGGCAAGATATTACCGATAATCCTAAGCAACTTGATTTTATTGAATTGGATGCAGCCCAATTACCACGCACATTAGCCGATGTGAGTTTAGCGGTTATCAATACCAATTATGCCGTTGCAGCCGGCTTGTTACCTAATAAAGATGCGCTATTCTTAGAAGATAAAGATTCACCCTACGCTAATCTTGTTGTGACCAGGATTGCAGAAAAAGATGATCCGAGAATTAAACAACTAGTCGCCGCATTACACTCACCAGCTGTTAGCGATGCAGCTAAAAAATTATTTAAAAATCAAGCTATTGCAGCTTGGTAAAGGATAAGGAAACAACCATTATTATGCGCACCCACAGCTACCTTTCATTAAGCCCTTGCGGCTTTCACCGCATCCAATACCAAGAGTGGGGACTGGCGCATAACCCGCGGGTAGTGATTTGCGTGCATGGCCTTGCGCGCCACAGTCGAGATTTTGATGAACTTGCTAAAGTATTGGCAAAAGATTACCGCGTAATATGCCCTGATTTAGTCGGGCGCGGTCACAGTGATCGCTTGCAAGACTCCCGCTATTATACCGTTCCCCAATATACGCAAGATATGGCTACATTACTTGCGCACTTACAAATTACCCAAGCCGCTTGGATAGGGTGCTCTTTAGGTGGGCTGATTGGCGCTATATTAGCATCTATGCCTTTAACACCGATTAAAGCTTTATTGCTCAATGATGTAGGTCCTTTTATTGGGAGAGCGGCTTTAGAAGGGCTGATTCAACAGTTTTTAGCAGAGCCTGTTTTTCATTCTTTACCAGAATTAGAGGCGTATTATCGAAAAAATTATGCGTCCTGGGGTAAGCTTAGCGATGCGCAATGGCGCTATATGGCAGAGCATGATCATATAGTTGCTACCGATAGCACGTTGAAACGTCTTTATGATCCGAAAATTATCGATAATATGCTTGCTCATCGCAATGAAGATCTCAATCTCTGGGCCGCATGGCCGCATGTGCACATCCCTACCTTATTACTGCATGGCACCCAATCGGAATTACTAACCCCTGATATTATTACGGGCATGCACGCTATTAAACCGCAGCTTGAAGTTGTGGAAATTCCTGAGTGCGGACATATGCCTTCTTTGATGGTGCCAGAGCAACATGAGCTGGTGAGTAATTGGCTAGCGCGCACCTATTAATTAAACAAGCTCAACCTTTGCCAAATCGCTAAGCTTGCTTGCTCAAGTCTAATAACGCTTCTTTGAGTTTTTTCATCGCTTGCACCTCGATTTGCCGAATGCGCTCGGGTGAGATGTTAAATTTATCGGCAAGTTCTTGCAATGTTGCTTTTGACTCTTGTAACCAGCGTTGCTGCACAATCACTTGCTCACGTTCGTTTAATCGCGAAAGGGCAAGATTTAATTGATGGGTTTGATCATGTTCATTGCGCGCCACAGCTAGGGTGTGAGCTGGATCAGCGTTTTTATCTTCTAAATATAATACAGGCGCTACATGACCTTCCGAGAGATCTTCTGCTTCTTCAGGTAAATCAAAAGTAATATCCTGCCCGTGCAAACGGCTTTCCATCTCACGCACATCGTGAGGATTTACCGATAGATCTTTAGCAACTTGTTGCACCTCATCTTCTGTAAACCAGGCTAAACCTTTTTTATTACGACGTAGATTAAAAAATAACTTACGCTGTGCCTTAGTGGTCGCCATTTTAACGATACGCCAGTTTTTAATAACAAAATCATGGATCTCAGATTTAATCCAATGAACTGCAAAAGCCGCTAACCGCACGCCAATAGTCGGATTAAAACGCTTAACGGCTTTCATCAAGCCGATATTTCCTTCTTGAATAAGGTCGGCCAGCATCAGCCCATAACCTAAGTAACCTTTGGCAATACGCACTACGTAACGCAGATGGGACAAGACTAATTGGCGGGCGGCCTCAGTATCCTGCTCATCAAACCAACGGCGCGCAAAATCCTGCTCTTGCTGCTCTGTCAGCAATGGGAGCTGGTTGGCCTTCAAAATATAGCCCTCGATATTACCTACTGGGCTTAAATTCTCGTATCGTTGTAAGTTGTAAGTCATCCTTCATTACCTCTGATATTAGATTAGCACTCTTCACCATCGAGTGCTAGAGCTAGCTTAGCACTCTTGGCCATTGCGTGCTAATACTTTTTATGCAATCGAATAGCTAAGATGTATAAAAACCTCTAACCAATGATATACTGAGCAATATCTCAACTTACCCCTTGCGCGGTATTTCGTATGATCGAATTTAACCATGTCAGTAAACGATACTCCAACGGCCATGACGCACTCACTGATGTCAGCTTTTCCCTAGATAAAGGGGAAATGGCATTTTTAACCGGCCACAGTGGGGCTGGTAAAAGTACCTTATTAAAATTGATTACTGCGTTAGAGCGAAGCACGGCGGGTGATGTCGTCATCGGGGGTTATAACTTAAGCAAGTTAAAGCAAGCCCGTGCCAGTTTAATTCGCCGTTCTATAGGCATAATTTTTCAAGAGCATATGTTATTAATGAACCGCACCGTGTTTGATAACGTGGCGCTACCCTTAGAAATTGCAGGTTTTGGCCCCCATGAGATTAAACGTCGCGTACACGCTTCTTTGGACAAGGTGGGTTTATTGCATAAAGAAAAAATGTTACCGGTGGTATTATCGGGAGGCGAGCAGCAACGAGTGGGCATTGCTAGAGCTATCGTCAATAAACCCGCATTATTAATTGCCGACGAGCCCACGGGTAATTTAGATCCTGTATTATCAGCAGAAATTATGCAGCTTTTTGAAGAATTTAATCGTGTGGGTGTTACTGTATTAATCGCAACCCACAACTTACTACTCATCAGCGCTATGCAAAATAGGACGTTTAATTTAACGCATGGTCGCTTAACTATCGATTCAGACTCAGAGGATATTGCAGCATGACGCGCTACTCTCAACGCCATCACGAACAAATCGCTAGCAAAGCCTCGCAACCCAGCACCAATCGTAACCGGCACAGCCGCGTCACATTTAGCCGGCGGGTAAAAACCTATTTAGCCCATCACAAGCAATCAATGATCCAGAGTTTAAAACAACTTGCTCAAACCCCTATTGCTAGCATAATTACGCTCATGGTTATCGGTATTGCGCTTGCCTTACCCTTCGGTCTTTATACGATACTCGGCAAGCTACATACCGTCACCCAAGGCTGGGATACGACAGCCCAAATCTCAGTCTTTTTTAATCCGGATATTCCCGTTGCAAACGCACAACTTACGGCCGACAAGTTAAATGACGATAAACGGGTACAAGCCGTAAAAATTATCCCCGCACAAACAGCTTGGCAGGACTTACAAGCATCGATGGGGCTTGTTGATGGTAATCAAATTTTACCCAATAACCCTTTACCCACAACCCTTATCATTACACCTCGCTCTACGCTTGGTGCACAATCTTTAGAAGCGCTGGCTAATGAATTAAAACAAATTCAAGGTGTTGAAATAGCCCAGCAGGATATAGCTTGGGTTAAACGGCTTGATGCGATTATTGAGCTAGCCCGCCGCGCTACCGTATTACTCGCTGCATTATTAGGCGGCGCTGTGCTCTTTATTATCGGCAATACAATACGGATGACCATTACCCAGCATCAACATGAAATGGCGGTGGTAAAACTGATGGGAGCAACCGATGGCTATGTACGACGACCTTTTTTATACACGGGCGTATGGTTTGGTATGGGCGGCAGTTTAATTGCTTGCTTAATTATTGGCATTAGCGGGTATTGGTTAGCACCTGCATTATTACAATTATTCACGCTTTATGGTGCCAACTCCTTAGAGGCGCCTGCTGCAATACTCGATATGCTAGCGTTACTCGGCATTGGTATGTTGCTTGGCTTAATAGGTGCCTGGTTTGCTGCTAATAGACAATTACGCGAGTTACGTAGCGAAGGATAAGCGTTAGTGATATCGTATAGAAGCATCTCTGACCCAACAGGAATTCTGAAAACATGAAGGACTAGCAATTAATTTCTGAGCGCACTAACTACCGTAAGGGTATTAAGGAGATTGTTTTACTTCTCATATATTAAAAGCCACATTTAGAGGCTAACATAACTATTGTTTCATTTGTTCACCCTATTAAAAAGTTAATTAAAGAAGGGAGCTTATGTTAAAAGAAAATAGAATATTGGTAACTGGATCTGCTGGCTTAATTGGTACCGTATTGACAAAAAAATTAGTGACTCATGGTAAGTTAGTAATAGGTCTCGATATTGGTTTACCTAAAGAACATACTAATTACGGGAATATTTTTGATACAAAGAAATTAAAAGATTTAATTAACCAATGTGTGGGCATTGTTCATTTATCTGCCATATCTCGAGTAGTATGGGGCGAGAACAATCCGGAGCTATGTTGGCAAACTAATGTACAAGCGACGAAAAATTTATTGGAATTAGTTCACCATTCTATACATAAACCTTGGGTTATTTTTGCAAGTAGCCGTGAAGTGTACGGACAACAAGCTAAGTTGCCCGTTCCAGAAACGGCAGAGTTATTACCATTAAATGTTTACGCTCGCAGTAAAGTAGCTGGCGAACAACTAATTCACGAATATCAAAAACTTGGGGTAACCGCCTCTACTTTACGTTTCTCTAATGTGTATGGCGGATTAACAGATCATCCCGATAGAGTCATTCCAGCATTTTGTCGTAATGCGTTATTAAATAAACCATTACGGGTTGATGGGAATAATAACTTATTTGACTTCACGCACGTTGATGACACGGTTAATGGCATTATTTGCGTTATTAATAAACTTAGTATGAGAAAAGCTTCATTACCAGATATTCATCTTACTACTGGGAAAGGTACTGATTTGGTAGATGTTATAAAGATTATTGAAAAAACGCTCGAAAATACAGTCGAGTTTTATCAAGCACCCGCACGAAATTATGATGTACAACGCTTTTACGGTGATACTACTTTAGCTAAAAACATCCTCAATTGGCAAGCTGTTATCCCTGTTGAAAAAGGCATTAAACAGCTCTTACAAATGTATCAACAACAACTACAGATATCAATATAGAGGCAAAATGCGTATCTTAAAGGTTATTCATGGTTATCCGATGCGTTATAATGCTGGCTCAGAGGTATATAGTCAAATGCTATGCCACGCCTTAGCCAATCGCCATGAAGTGCATGTATTTACACGAGAGGAAAACCCATTTAAACCAGATTACATCATAGAAACAGAGGCTGACACAACGGATTCTAGAATAAAACTACATGTGATGAATTTGTCGGGCGATCGACATCACTATCAATATCAACATCCAACAGCTGATCAAAAATTCACTCAATTATTAGATAAAATAAAGCCTGATATAGTCCATATTGGACACTTGAATCATTTATCCACTTCTATAGTTTATGCAATTAAGCAACAAAAAATCCCAATTTTATTTACATTACATGATTATTGGTTAATGTGTCCAAGAGGACAATTCATGCAACGAAATGCTAACCTTGATAGTGAGTTATGGGCAGCATGTACTGGTCAAGATAATAAAAAATGCGCTATTCAATGCTATTCTGGATGTTTGTCTGGCGCGCCAAAAGAGCAAGAGCAAGAACTTAATTTTTGGGAACAATGGGTAGCCCGTCGTATGGATCATACACGGGACATTACGCAGTTAATCGATCACTTTGTTGCACCATCTCGCTATCTTTATCAACGGTTTGTTGATGACTTTCAACTACCAAAAGAAAAAATTACCTATCTAGATTATGGGTTTGATCTACAACGATTTGCAAAAGCTCGTCAACGCCTTGCAAATGAGCCATTTACTTTTGGTTACATTGGAACCCATATTCCTGCCAAAGGAATTCAACATCTAATTCAAGCTTTTTCATTAATGCAAGGAAATTGTTTATTAAGAATATGGGGCAGACCTAATCAGAATACTGCATCCTTAAAAGCTTTGGCAGCTTCATGTGTTGGTAAACAAAAAAGTAACATAGAGTGGCTGGGAGAATATTGTAATAACGAAATTCTCTCAGAAGTATTTAATAAAGTTGATTGCATAGTTGTTCCTTCAATTTGGGTGGAAAACTCACCTCTCGTCATTCACGAGGCACTGCAAGCTCGGGTACCCGTGATTACTGCAAATGTAGGCGGCATGGCTGAATATATTACCCATGAGGTTAATGGGTTATTATTTGAGCATAGAAATAGCAACAGTTTAGCGCAGCAAATGCAAATATTATTAGATAATCCCGTGTTTGCTAAAAAAATAGGTTCTCGTGGCTATTTACTTTCCCCAGATAACAATATACCTGATCTAGTAGCACATGTTCAGCAAATTGAGTCTTTATATTATCACATTTTAGTTAATACCAAGGAGACAGTTTATGCAAACATCTAATGGCCCTTGGCGCATAACTTTTGATACAAATCCAGATGATTGTAATTTAAGCTGTATTAT
>Ga0302307_10002582_pt1 | contig 11001 bp, 6 predicted proteins | sample III_Palsa_E3_2_FD_200530 | JGI IMG/M metagenome (GOLD analysis project Ga0302307, IMG submission 200530) | Peat permafrost microbial communities from Stordalen Mire near Abisko, Sweden - III_Palsa_E3_2 | ecosystem: Environmental > Terrestrial > Soil > Palsa > Peat permafrost | place: Sweden... | reverse complement strand
ATTTCAAATTATGTCGAATATTTTCAGATTAATTATAGCCTGTGTGTTTTTTGGCGGTGCCGTTGCACTTTGTGCTACCGGCTCATGGTGGTGGGGCATACTGGTATTACTTTTAGGTGGTATTGTATTGTTAAGCTTTTTCTTTAACGAAAACATGATCATAGCGCAATGGTTTTTGCGTAAGGAACAAAATGAAAAAGCCGAAGTATGGCTGTTAAAAATAAAAGATTACGAAAAAGAACTGAACAAAAACCAGCACGGTTATTACAACCTGCTTATCGGTTTGATAGAATCACGCAAGGCGCCTTTAAAATCAGAGAAATATTTTAAAAAGTCATTACAGTTAGGCATGAAGATGTCGCACAACATCGCTTTGGCTAAACTCAGCCTGGCAGGTATATCAATGGCAAAACGCAACAAGCGCGAAGCACAAATGTATTTATCTGAAGCTACTAAGGACGATAAGAACAAATTACTTACCGAACAAATAAAAATGATGAAGGCCCAAATGGCACAGATGGATAAACAGCAGGTAGTAAGGGGCGGGTATCGCCAGTTTTAACGGGCAGCCAAATAAAAAATGTAGAGACGCAATTTTTGCGTCTTTTTTTATGCCCGGAAAATCTTTTTAAATAACGTAGGGACGCAATACTTTGCGCTTTCTTTTAAGTTGGAAAATTTTTAAATACAGTAGAGACACAATATTTTGTGTCTTTTTAAATGCCTCATTCGGAGACGCAAAATATTGCGTCTCTACGTTGAAGAAATTATTTTTCGTCAATAGAACTATAATATTCCGGCTCTGATGAATTACTGCTAATATTAACGCGCCTGTCCGACATCATATAGCTATTATCATCTGAAGGGTTTGCCACTTCAACCATTTTTAACAAGCTTCGGATAAACGACAGGTTAAAATTTTGCCTGTTTAGCTTTATTAAATATTCGTTTTCTGTAATTTCGAGAATTGAGTTAGTCATAATATAAATATTGTAGATTATGTGTTGATAAAAGTAAACAACATATTTTTCACGTAAGTTGGCTTCCTTTTAAGGTTTCATTAACAAATTGTTATTAAAATTAATTAAAGTAATTATCCGGTTTAACCCTGCCTCATGAAAATCACCCTGTGTATCTTCTTTCTCTTTCTGTCTCTTTTTTCATTTAGTCAGGATAACCCTGTCGTTCATTGTAAAATATATAATACGCACACTAAAAAGCTGGCTTCTATTGATAATATCACAAACGCTATGACCGGTGCCGATGTATTATTTTTTGGCGAAGAGCATAACGATTCCACCGGGCACCAACTCGAATTAATTTTGCTTAAAAATTTATCAGAAAAATATCCGCGTAAAATTGCCTTATCAATGGAAATGTTTGAAACTGACCGCCAAACAGTTTTGAACGAATATTTAAAGGGCCTCATTAGCGAAAACAGTTTTACCAACGATGCCAAAGCCTGGCCAAATTATGGCGATTACCGTCCTTTAATAGAACTGGCTAAAAGTGCCGGGATATCTGTTATAGCAGCAAACGCGCCATCGCGCTACACCAGTATGGTTAACCATATGGGGTTGGGCAGCCTGCAGCAGTTGGATGCCACGGGCAAGAGTTGGCTCCCACCCCTTCCCATCGACACTGCGACAGGACCATATTATGATAAATTTGTGCAGATCATGGGTGGCCATGCATCTATGCCCGGCATGCAGATGTACCAGGCACAAAATTTATGGGACGCGACTATGGGCTGGTCGATAGCCCGGTTCATGAAAGATCATCCGGATTATAAAATACTGCAAATAAACGGTGGCTTCCATAGCGAGGAAAAGCTCGGGACGGCAGCGCAGTTAATAAAGTATAACCCCAAAGCCCGAATAATAAATATTGCAGTGTACTCCGATGATAGTTTCGATAACCCCGACTGGACCAAATTCAGCAAAATGGGTGATTATATTATACTCACTGATCCTAAATTGCCGAAGACATTTTGAGAAACCAGGATTCTCTGGATTAAAATTGATTACAGGACATAATCACTTCTATGTACAAACTTACGAAGTTTTAAAAACTTCGTAAGTTTCATTTAAAGCGATAAAGCGCCAAGTACCAATGAACTATTGAACCAGTGAACTATTTTCCTTTCGCAAGTAGATCACGTATTTCAGAAAGCAATATTTCTTCTTTTGTTGGTTCCGGATCAGGTACAGGGACAGGTGCAGGCTCTTCCTTCTTCATCGAGTTCACACCTTTTACTATTAAGAAGATACAGAAAGCTACAATTACAAAGTCGATAACATTGTTTATAAACAAGCCGTAGTTAATTGATACAGGCGGCTTCTTCCCCACCGCATCTTTTAACGTATAATGAAGATCTTTAAAGTCGATACCATCAAGCAGAACACCAAGCGGAGGCATAATAATATCAGTTACTAACGAGGTTACAATTTTACCAAAGGCGGCACCAATTATAACACCCACAGCCAGATCAACAACACTGCCGCGGTTTATAAAATCTTTAAATTCCTTTACTATCGACATAAGATTGGTTTTAATTTGATTAAAGTTATTAATAAAATAATAGCAAAGCCAAACAAATAGTTTTTTTTAACCTTTTACAACATTATTCAGCATACTGTAACTATTGTTTAAAGTTATTGTTAATTACTGTATTTTTGCGCTATCTAATTTATGCTTAAACAAAATCTTCAACAAAAACTTTTACAAAAGCTCTCGCCGCAGCAAATACAATTTATAAAATTGTTGCAAGTTCCAACGGTTTCGTTAGATACCCGTATTAAAGAAGAATTGGAAGAAAACCCGGCGCTTGAAGATCTTAGCTTAACTAACCTAAACGAGCCCGAAGAACAATATCCCGACCGCGATCCCGATGAAGATAATTACAACGGTGATGAGGAAAAGGGAGAGATGGATGAGTTTAATATTGATGATTATTTACAGGAAGATAATGTAAATGATTACGGATCGCGCTATGATCAGAATGGCGATGATGAGGATGAACGCAAAGAAATACCCATTGCTGTACAAAGCTCATTTTTTGAAAGCCTGCAGGCACAGCTTGATCTGCTGCCGGTTTCGGATAAAGATTTCAGGATAGGTAAACAAATAATAGGCAGCCTGGATGATGATGGCTATCTGCGCCGCCCCATAACTTCACTTACTGATGATCTGGCCTTTTCGCAAAACGTAATGGCCGAGGATGAGGAAGTAGAAGAAATGCTGGCCGTTATACAAAGCTTTGACCCGCCTGGCGTAGGCGCACGCAGTTTACAGGAATGTTTGCTGATACAGTTACGCAAAAAAGACCCGAACGACCCGATTATAAAGAAAGCTATATTGGTGGTTGAGCAGTACCTGGATGAGTTTACCCGCAAGCACTATGATAAGTTGGAGAAATCATTAAACATGAACTCCATGGAATTGCGCGGTGTGGTAAATGAAATATTAAAGCTCAACCCAAAACCAGGCGACTCAAACGAGGTGAACACCAAACAAATGCAGGTGATCCCCGATTTTCATATCATTAACAGCGATGGTGTGCTGATCCTTACCCTCAACTCAAAAAATGCGCCCGAGCTAAGGGTAAGCCGCTCCTACCAGGAGATGTTCCAGCATTATGACAAGGCCTCGCAAAGGGATAAAAAACTAAAAGAGGCTGTTCAGTTTGTAAAGCAAAAGCTCGATTCGGCAAAATGGTTTATTGATGCTATAAAACAACGCCAGCAAACTTTGCTGAAAACCATGAACGCCATAATGCAATATCAGTACGATTTCTTTTTAACCGGCGATGACAAGAATTTAAAGCCGATGATATTGAAAGATATCGCCGACAGAATAAACATGGATATTTCAACAGTATCACGTGTTGCTAATTCAAAATATGTACAAACCGAGCACGGTACGTTCCTGTTAAAATCATTTTTCTCCGAGGCTATCCAAACCGAAAGCGGCGAAGAGGTATCAAACAAAGAGGTTAAAAAGATATTGGAAGAGCATATAGGCAAAGAAGATAAACGCCACCCCTTGGCCGATGAAAAGCTAACCGACATACTTAAAGAAAGCGGCTACAATATAGCCCGCCGTACCGTAGCCAAATACCGCGAACAAATGAATATCCCGGTAGCGAGGTTGAGGAAAGAATTATAGGTCATTAGTCATTAGTCATTAGTCATTAGTCATTAGTCATTAGTCTGGAATTCGTTTCAGACTTTTTTGTTTTAACTAATTCGACACAATTCAAGAATTGCAAAATGACTCAATGACAGCGAAGCTTAATGACAAGCATAGCGAAATGACCCAATGACAGCGAAGCGGCATTAGAAAGTATGCTGAGGACAGGTAACTTTATACCTGTTATTAAGCAGCAGGCTTAATACAATTTCATGTGAACCATAGCTTACTGTATTTAAAGCTGAGGTAGTAATGTCATATGAATAGCCTACGTTAATAAGCGAGCTGATATTAAAGCCTGCTAAAACGCCAAATGAATCATCTTTACGATATGAGCCGCCAATCCATAATACATCCTTGAAGGAAACCTTCATATTAATAGCATAACTTACAGGTACCGGCTTTACCCCTATTATTAAAAATGATGGCAGCAATGCTACATCGTCAGACATGAATAGCTTATAACCTGCTGTAAAATAATAATGAGGAGTTGTTTTACTTTGATCGTAAGCATTATTGGTGCTGAAGTATTGTTTTTGAGGTAATACCTGCTGCGCCGAAATACCCACAAAATAATCCGACGAATAGGCCCATATTCCTACCCCCAAATCCGGGTTCCATTGAGCGTTGCTGGCATTATCAACAGCCGGGTCAAACGCGTTCTCAAGGCTAAGTTCAGATGTGTTTAAGTTGGTACGCGATACACCGGCAGCAACCCCTAATGATAAATTAAGCTTGCTGGTTATGCCTATATGGTAAGCATAGGTAGCATCAATATTTGTTGCGGTAATAGGGCCCGCTTTGTCTGATACCAGCGTAAAACCAATGCCATGATGGGGTGCGGCTGCCTGGTAATATTGCGAATATTGCCTGCTCATAGGGTCATCTCCTCCACTGGCCGGCATTTCAGTAGCATCGCCATATAAAAAATCACTGCCAAGCGGCGCGCTCAATGATAAATAGCTGGTTTGCGGCGCTCCCTGTAAACCAGTCCACTGGTTACGGTAGCCGGCTTTAACGTCGGTATAATTTTCAATACCGCTAAGTGCGGGATTAAAAAGTAAACTATTAAAAACGTATTGTGTATACTGAGGTTTTTGCTGCGCGCAAACCATCTGTATAATCGAAACAAAACAAATTAATAAAAGTAACTTTCTTTTCATTTATCTAATAATTGCTATATACCCAGCAATAGCCGTATGGCCATCCTCAGGATTTATAATATAATAATATGTTCCTATAGGTAAAATAGCGCCTTTATATTTCCCATCCCAGGGAATAGGATAACCAATTGACGAATATAACTTTTCTCCGTATCGGTTGTATATATCTACCTTACAATTTGGATAATTTTCTATGTATTTTATATTCCATGTATCATTTATGCCATCCCCATTGGGTGTAAATGCATTTGGAATTACCAATCCGACAGGATTAATGCTAAGTATACCCGGCACATAAACAAATGTATAGTTAACCGATACTGCCCCGCTAACAGTAATTGGGTATTCGCCAATTGGCGATATACTGGTTGCTGTTGTTCTTATCAGGGGTTGTTGTATCAATTGTGCCGCTGTTTCATTATTTACAAAACCACTGTAAGATATGGTTAAAATTGGATTATTAACGCCATAGGTCCTGCTTTTATTATCAGCAGTAATTGTTAAAACATCCGGGCTAACTGTTCCTTTTGCCATTGTCACATTCACATTGCCAACGCCTGTGCTACTTAGCACAATATTACCGGTGTATACGTTAACCGGAGTTGTAGCTGCCAGCCTTATAAATACCGTAGTTGGTGCTATGCTTCCTACAGAGCCTACAGTAATTGTATTGCTGAAATGAATATCGTCTGTACTTACTTCAAACCCATTGGGCGGTGTTACCAATATTCCTGTCTTTAGGGCATTACCTGCCACCGTAAAGACTGTTGAAGACGATGCAGTACCATAATTTGTATCAAGTGGCGATAATGTGCCCGTTGCTGTAATACCGGAAATTATGGAATTAACCGTAATATTAAAAGTAACCGAATTACCACTGCAGCCCGCATTGGTAATAAATTTACCGATCGACATAGGCTGATCGCCAACAGTAATGGTTGATACAAGCGCAATGCTGGTTGCGTTTATTACCGATACCGTATTTGAAGCCTGGTTAGCCACATACAGTAACGTACCATCGGCACTTGCCTCTATCCCCGTAGGATTTGAGCCTACAGTAATAGTGTTTATTACCTTATTGGTAGCTGTATTTATAACAGATACTGTACCGCCGGTTTTGTTTGTTACATACACTGTACTGCCATCGGGACTTACTGTTATATTTTCTGGTGAAAGCCCAACCCCTATTACGGCTATTACCGCATTGATTGTTGCGTCAATTACCGCAATATCGTTCGAATTTCCATTTGTTACATAAACATGACTACCATCGGGGCTTACCGCTACCCCATAACAGTTAAGGCCAATGTTAAGTGTTGCCACTACTAAATTGGTTGATGTGTTGATAACCGATAACGTGCCATCGCCAAAATTAGTAACATACAGGCGGCTCCCGTCGGGGCTTATGACTATCCCCACGGGGTTAACGCCAACAGCAATTGTTGCTGTTGGTTTGCCGGTTGCAGTATTAATAACTGATACTGTGCCGGCATCAAAATTTCCCGCATAAAGCAAACTACCATCAGCACTTAACACAATACCTAAAGGTTTGCTGGTTGTTATTGTTGATGTTACCGTATTGGTTGCTGTATTTATTACAGATATATTATCAGAGTTTGCATTGCCTACATAAACCGTCTTTTCATCCGGACTAACAGCTACACCAACCGGGGCCATACCAACGGGTATAGTTTTTACCACAATGTTCGATGCGGTATTGATAACCGACACAGTGTTCGCGTTAAAATTAGCGATATATGCATACCCGGTATTTAAAGGGGTTACCGTAATGGTAGCCTTAACAGGGCTGGTACCGGCATTTATAGCGGTAAATGACGATATATCACCAGATCCGTTTGCAGGTAAGCCGATGGCAGGTGTATCATTCGTCCAGATGTAACCGGTTGCAGTGCCTGTAAAACTTATAGGAGGCGTTGTCTCGCCGTTTGTATAAGTTGGGCTTGCAGGCTGGGTTACAGCAGGCAACTTATTTACAAAGCCTGTTACAGCAATATTTTTGCTGGTAGTGCCGGAGCTCAACACTACATTGCCCGATATATTCCCGGCAGTTGCTGTGGCCGAAGCCCGTACCTGCAACATAGCATTACTTATTGTACCACCTGTTTGGTTTATTACTACACTACTACCCCATCCACTGCCGCCTGCAAGGTATATCTCAAAACCGGCAGGTGCCGTTGCTGTAATATTATCTGTTAAATTAGTACCGGATACAGTAAACTGCTGAATATGAGGGCTTGTTGAAGCTACTCCCTGGCAAGTGGTGATGGTACCGGTTGTAGCTGTTGCAGCAATAACCGGGGATACTAATGAAGCTGGCTTAACAGTTATAGTAAACTCAACAGCTTTACCGCCACAACTTACACCTGTTTTAATAAAATTACCGTATGAATGCGGGGCCAAGCCAACCCCTACTGTTCCTATTACCAAATTTGTAACTGTATTTATAACAGAAACACTGTGAGACCCTAAATTAACTACGTAAAGATAATTACCATCAGCACTAAGTGATACTCCTATGGGAATATTACCAACAGGAATTGTGGCTATTGTTGCATTAGTTGCCGTATTTATTACTGAAACAGTGTTATCGTTTCCATTGGTAACATATAATCGGCTGCCATCAGCACTCATTGCCAGGCAGAAGGGCGCATTACCTGTTGCTATTGTTGTTATTACAGTATTATCAAGCGTATTTATAATTGACATCGTATTGTCAGCCGCGTTTAATACATACAGCCTGCTGCCATCAGGGCTTGTTAATAAATCCATCGCACCTTGCCCTATGGGAATATTGGTTATAACCGTATTTGTTGATGTATTAATTACAGACACAGTATTATCTTCAGCGTTTGTTACATATACTTTGTTGCCATCAGGACTTATAGCTACCCCATAAGGGTCATTACCAACACTAATATTGGCTATTACAGCATTGGTTGCTGTACTAATAACCGATAAATTATTAATTGAACTCTCATTTGTTACGTACAAGCGGCTTCCGTCCGGACTTACAACCATACTGGTAGGCTCTGGTTTGCACGCTATTGTAGCTATTACGGTATTGGTTGAGGTGCTTATTACAGTAATATTACTACTACCTTGGTTGGTTACATATACCTTGCTCCCATCCGTACTTACAGCCACACCAATTGGTGAAACATTTACCTGAATAGTTTTTACAACTACATTTGTTGCCAGGTTAATAACCGATACTGTATTTGAAGAAGAATTTTCAATATATGCAAACCCACTGGGTGCCGGAATAGCGGTAATATTAGCTATAACCGGGTTAGTTCCGGTATTTATCGGCGTAAATGCCGGAATATTACCTGTACCACTTGCTGGCAAGCCAATTGAAGGGTTACTGTTAGTCCAGTTATAGGTACAGCCTGTACCCGGAAAATTTATAGGTGATGTGGTTGTGCCATTGGTATATGTTTGATCAGTTTGCGCTTGCGCATTAGAGAGAAAAAAGAAGAGAAGTATAGTATAAAGTTTAACTGGCAGAAATCTCTTCATCGGTTTAGGAACGTACGGGTTTAATCTATAATAAACCCCTAATTAAAGCATGATTGTTTAATATTTTAAAAATAACCAAACAATGGCTTTTTACGCATTTTATTAGATAATAGTTAGATATTACAATGTAATTTATGCGATTTTTCGAACTAAATAACCGCACACCGAAAAACCCTTAATGAAAATGTATTAGTTCCGCAAATCCAGTTTTTTACCTGATGATAGCAACATAACCCGAAATAACACTTTGCCCGTTGCCCAGGTTGATAATATAGTAATAAGTGCCAACAGGTAAATTTGCCCCATTATATTTACCGCCCCACGGTATAGGATAGCCAACTGATGTATATAGTTTGGTACCATAACGGTTAAATATATCAATAGTACAATTGGGGTAATTTTCAATATATTTTATATTCCAGGTATCGTTAATACCATCACCATTAGGGGTGAATGTATTGGGTATTATTATGCCGGCAGCAACTACATTTAAAACCCCGGGCAAATAAGAAATGGTATAATTAGGCGACTCTGCTACGCTTACTGTAATAGGATATTTGCCAATGGGCGAAGTTATAATTGCCGTTGTTGTAATATATGGCTGAACAGTTAATTTAGCAGCTGTTTCATTATTCACAAATCCAGTATAAGTTGCTGTTAAAGGCGGGTTGGCTGTTTCAAAGGTCCTGGTTTTGTTATCCGCTTTTATAGTCAAAGGTACTGGCTGTACTGTTCCTGTAGCGGCTACATTTACAGGTCCTGCTCCTGAACTGCTTAAAACAACATTACCTGAGTAACTGCCAACCGGAGTAGTTGCAGCTAATCTTACATATATTGTAGTTGATGGAATGGTACCCGAAGAACCTACCGTAACAGTACTGCTAAAATTAATATCATCGGTACTTACTTCAAAACCGTTGGGTGGAGTAACTAATATGCCTTCTATTAAATAATCGCCGGATACTGTAAAACTGCCTGAAGATGAAGGTGTGCCATAATCTGTATTTAATGGTGGTAAGGTGCCATCAACTATTATAACTTTATTTGTTGGATTTACTGTAATAGTAAATGTTGCCGGTGGCCCTGTGCAGCCTGAACCAGCAACAATAAATTTACCAAATGAACTTGGCCCCTGGTCGGTTTGAAGAACCTTAGCTACGGTATTATTAGATGTATTGATTATCGATACGGTATTAGTTCCCCTGTTTGTGACATATGCCTGTGTACCATCGGGGCTCACATCTACACCATAAGGATCGTTACCCACAGGTACCGTTGCTATTACGCTATTAGTTGCTGTATTAACCACTGAAACAGTATTTGCCTGCGAATCTGTTATATATAATTTGCTGCCATCAGGTGTTATTGATATTCCGAAAGGGTAAGCACCAACCTGTATTGTTGAGGTAACTGTGTTAGTAGCGGTATTAATAATCGATAACGAATTTGAACCGGTATTAATCACGTACAATGTACTGCCATCCGGGCTTAATATTAATCCCCCCGGTGAAGTACCAACAGGTATAGTTGTTATAACCAAATTTGTAGCGGTGTTTATAACTGAAACACTATTGGCGTTAGGGTCTGAATTGGTTACGTAAACTCTGCTGCCGTCAGGATTTATTGCCATACCCACAGGCCGGGCACCTACTGTAATGCTAGCTTCGATCTTATTAGTCGCGGTATTTACTACCACAATATTGTTTGATAATGTGTTGGTTACATAAAGATGGCTGCCATCGGGACTTGATGCCAGGCCAAAGGGGTCGGGCCCAACGGTTATAGTTGCTATAACGGTATTGGTATAAGTACTGATTACTGATAAATCATTATCACGGTAGTTTGATACATATACTTTACTTCCATCAGGACTTGCCGATACCCCTTGCGGATAATCGCCTACAGGTATTGATGCCACTACATTATTTGTTACGGTGTTAATTACCGAAACAGTGTTTGCTGTTGTATTTGCAATATATGCAACTGTTAATGATACAGGAGTTACTGTTAAGCTGGCAACAATTGGATTTTTAGTACTATTAACTGCCGTAAATGCTGAGATATTGCCTATACCACTTGCAGGCAAACCAATTGCGGGCGTGTTATT
>Ga0302307_10002574_pt1 | contig 11011 bp, 4 predicted proteins | sample III_Palsa_E3_2_FD_200530 | JGI IMG/M metagenome (GOLD analysis project Ga0302307, IMG submission 200530) | Peat permafrost microbial communities from Stordalen Mire near Abisko, Sweden - III_Palsa_E3_2 | ecosystem: Environmental > Terrestrial > Soil > Palsa > Peat permafrost | place: Sweden... | reverse complement strand
GGCAGTAAAACATCGCAAATGGTACAGGCCGACTGGATATTGCGTACCGCGCTTTTGTACGCACGTGCAGGTATACAGCGGTCATTTTATTATGAGGCTTATGATGATAACTCAGCAAGCCCGGTTCAGTATGCTTCATCAGGGTTGTTGAATGCCGATTTTTCAACCCGGCCGTCGGCAAATTATTTGATACAGCTCAATAACACCTTTGGCAATTACGTTTACAAGCAAACCCTGAGCAGCGACCCATTGGTTGATGAGTACCAGGATTCGGCTAAAATAATGTACGCGCTAACGATACCTGATCAGGTAGGTCGTACCGGAACGTATAACTTAAGTTTGGGCGGTGCGGATTCAGCTTATATATACACCCCTTCGCCAACCGGCAATGCCATGACGTTTAGCGCGGTTAAGCTTACCAATGGCGCATTAACCATAAATGTTACCGAAACACCAACTTTTGTAAGGCCTGTTGGTAATGTAACGCTACCAATCTCGCCGGGGAATCCATACCTGGGCGATGGACTGGCGCAAAAGGATTCGACAAATTCAGCGGCGGCAGCAATAAGTATTTATCCAAATCCAACAGCAAAATACATCACCGTTGCCTTTAGTAATTCTAATTTAGGAAATGTAACCATCAAAGTTATGGATGCTGGCATAGGCAAAGCCTATATCAATAATACTTACCAAAAATATGGCGCTGCTTTTTCGCAGATGATTGATATTGGCAGTTTACCACGCGGTGTTTGCCTGGTGCAGATTATCCAGGGGAGTAAAGTGATTGTGAAGAAGGTAGTGAAGAATACGGATTAAGCTGTTTTTATTGCCATTGCTGTAAGGAACGACGAAGCAATCTCATAGTAATGCACAGTTGCTACCTGCATATTGAGTCGCTTTGTGCCGCTTATTGCCACGGAGGTTAGTTCTTTTGTCTTGATACAAAAGAACCAAAAAATCAAGACGGAAAAAACCTTCAGCCCGCAAGGCCAGCTCCCGGCCCGGTTTTCCGTCGTGCTATTGCGCTACTTTTAAACAATATCTTTCCTTGTAATCACAATACAAGCGGTCTTGAATCCTGATTCTTGACTCTTATATCTTGAATCTATTCGTAATTAACTATCAAACTCATAGGGATTTTGTTAATTTCGCTGGCTCATACGCGTAATAACAAAAATGGACTATCAATTTAAAGATATAGAGCTAAAGTGGCAGCAGTTTTGGGCCGATAATCAAACTTTTAAAGCCGAAGATAACAGCACCAAACCCAAGTATTATGTAATGGATATGTTCCCTTATCCATCGGGCGCGGGCTTGCATGTTGGCCACCCGCTTGGCTATATTGCTTCTGATATTTTTGCTCGCTACAAGCGCTTAAAGGGCTTTAACGTGTTGCACCCTATGGGTTACGATTCGTTTGGTTTACCTGCCGAGCAGTATGCTATACAAACCGGTCAGCACCCTGCCATTACTACCGAAACTAACATTGCTACCTATCGCAGGCAGTTAGATCAGATCGGGTTTTCGTTTGATTGGAGCAGGGAAGTGCGTACCAGCTCACCCGATTATTATAAGTGGACACAGTGGATATTTATGCAGCTGTTCAACTCGTGGTATAACAAAACCGCGGAGAAAGCGGAGCCGATAAACAGATTGGTCCATCACTTTGAGAAATTGGGCTCGGGTGGTATTAATGCCGTGTGCGACGAAGAAATATTAAACTTTACCGCTGCCGAATGGAAGGCCATGAGCCACGATGAGCAGCAGGCAGAGCTATTAAAATACCGCCTTACTTACCTGCGCGAAAGCACCGTAAACTGGTGCCCTGCCTTAGGTACTGTACTGGCAAACGACGAGGTAAAAGACGGCTTTAGCGAGCGCGGCGGCTACTCTGTTGAACAAAAGAAAATGATGCAGTGGAGCATGCGCATCACCGCTTATGCCGAACGCCTTTTGCAGGGTTTGGATACCATCGACTGGCCCGAACCATTAAAGGAAATGCAGCGTAACTGGATAGGAAAGAGTACAGGTGCATCGGTGAGATTTCCTATTTCAGCCCCACCCAAACCCTCCCCGGAAGGGAGGGCTTCAGATAACGGAGCAAAAGTCTCCCCTGCCGGGGGAGATTTAGAGGGGGCTTATATAGAAGTATTTACAACACGTGTAGATACTATTTTCGGGGTAACATTTGTTGTTTTGGCACCTGAACATGAGTTGGTTAAAGAACTAACTACACCTGAGCAAAAAGGTGCGATTGAGGCTTACATCACTCAAACCAAAAAGAAATCGGAGCTGGATAGGATGGCGGATACCAAAACGGTATCGGGCGCATTTACAGGCAGCTATGTGCTTAACCCCCTGAATGGCGAAAAGGTACAGATATGGATTGCAGATTATGTACTTGCTGGCTACGGCACCGGCGCCGTAATGGCTGTACCAAGCGGCGATCAGCGTGACTATTTGTTCGCGAAGCATTTTGATTTGCCGATTGTGCCGATCATGGACATCCAGAAAATTGAAACCGAAGCCGATCCGACCAAAGAGGGCCGTTACATCAATTCGGATTTTATAAATGGTTTGTTTTATAACGATGCTGTTAAAGCTGTTGTAGCCAAGCTGGAAGAAATAGGCGCGGGCAAAGCGAAAGTAAATTTCAGGATGCGTGATGCCATTTTCGGGCGTCAACGTTACTGGGGTGAGCCGGTACCGGTTTATTTTAAAGATGGCTTGCCGTATTTAATTGAAGAAAGCGAATTGCCTTTGGTATTGCCAGAGGTTGATAAATACCTGCCAACAGAAAGCGGCGAACCGCCTTTAGGAAGAGCAGAGAATTGGCTATACAAACAAGCCCCCTCTAAATCTCCCCCGGTAGGGGAGACTTTGGATTTGCAACAGTCGGGAAACTATAGAGAAACAGCAGATCCGGTATATTATGAGCAGTTAAAAGATTTTAGCAGGGACAATAGAAATAACCCAACAGAGGCTGAAAATATGCTGTGGCAATTACTTAGAGGCGAACAAACCGGGTTTAAGATAAGAAGGCAACATGCAATTGGTCAATATATAGCCGATTTTGTGTCATTACAAAAAGGATTGATAATTGAATTAGACGGTCATCATCATAAATTAAATAAAGAGGCTGACGATGCGAGAACAGAAGTTCTTAATCATTTAGGATTTGAAGTAATCAGATTTATGAATGATACGGTTTTGAGTAACCCGCAAAACGTAGCTAATCAGATCAAACAAAAATTAGAAAGTTTGCCGGAGAGAAAAAAAGTCTCCCCTACCGGGGGAGATTTAGAGGGGGCTTCTTATGCCTATGAACTATCCACCATGCCGGGTTGGGCAGGCAGTAGCTGGTACTGGTACCGCTACATGGACGCGCATAACGATGGCGAATTTGCATCGAAAAAAGCGGTTGAATACTGGAAAGATGTCGATTTGTACATAGGCGGCAGCGAACATGCTACCGGGCACTTGCTGTACAGTCGTTTCTGGAACAAGTTTATGAAGGACCTGCGCCTGGTGGTTGAGGAAGAACCGTTTAAAAAGCTGATTAACCAAGGCATGATTTTAGGTGAAAGTGCTTTTGCTGGAATGATTGGCTTTAATTTGGGAACCAACTTATTGCAAAACACCGAAGAAGAAAATTTAAAAATCACAGAAATCAGGGAAAAATACAGTTTATTAAAGGATAAATATTTTTCTAATGATTTAATGGAATTATTAAAAACATATTACATCGAACCTAAAACGGATGCAGAAATTTTGCATACTTCAAAGCAAGCACAATTTTTAAATCATTTAACTGGACCAATTCAACAAGAAATAAAATCTGCAGGGTTGGAAAGTAAACTTATATTTTTGCCTTTACCATTAGGTATAAAAAAGTATAAGATTCATATACCTATTAATTTTGTTGGTTCAAAAAACGAAGTCAATACATCTAAATTAGAAAAGTCGGATAACAGATTCACTAAAGCTGAATTTTTCACTGGGAATGATAAGAATATTTTTTATAGCTTACGGGAAGTTGAAAAAATGTCTAAGTCAAAATTCAATGTAGTAAATCCGGATGAGATAATAAGTCAATACGGTGCCGATACTTTGCGGATGTACGAAATGTTCTTAGGTCCGTTGGAGCAAAGCAAGCCGTGGAATACCAATGGCATTGAGGGTGTGTTTAAGTTTCTGCGCAAATTTTGGCGCTTGTTCCATAATGAGCAATGGGCTTTCAGCGTATCCAATGCTGAACCGTCAAAAGCGGAATTAAAATCGCTGCATAAAATTATCCGCAAAGTGGAAGAAGATGTGGAGCGTTTCTCGTTCAATACCTCGGTTTCCAGCTTTATGATCGCGGTTAATGAATTGACTGATCTTAAATGTAATAACAAGTCGATATTACAAGATCTGGTAATCATTTTGTCGTCTTATGCGCCGCATATTTGCGAGGAATTATGGACTTTGTTAGGTAACGAAGCTGGTACTTTATCATACGCCACTTATCCTAAATTTAATGGTACTTATTTGATTGAGGATGATTTCGCTTACCCGGTATCTATCAACGGTAAAACCAAAATGAATTTAAATATCCCGCTAAGTCTTGATGCTGCCGATACTGAAGCTTTTGTGCTGGCTAATGCCGATGTGCAGAAGTATCTGGATGGTAAATCGCCTAAAAAGGTGATCGTGGTTAAAGGCAGAATTGTGAATATGGTGGTGTAAGCCCCCTAACCCCCTGAAGGGGGAATGTAAAAGAAAGTGCATCATTGCGAGGAACAAAGTGGCAATCCGCGATTAGCAGAGATTTATACAAGTGATTCTGCAAGTAGAGGATTGTCACGCTATCGCTCGCAATGATATCCAAAAGCGCTTGTATTTCCTTAGTGTAACATTTACAATAAGTTACGTGTCATTTTTAAAAAAATGACACATTAATTGTAACAAATCGGGTATTTTCGTCTCCAAATTGAAAATCACCCATAATATGAAGCGTTTTTACATATTTCTTTTATTGTTAGGCTCTGTATTAACTGCAAATGCGCAGTTTGGCGGGCCAAGCATCACCGGTAAAATTGCCGGTACTGTTATCGACTCCGTTACCAAAAAGCCTGTGGCTTATGCCAGTGTTGCCATTTACCTGAGCAATGGCAAAGCACCTGTTAACGGTATGCTTACCGATGAATCAGGCGGCTTTAAAATCTACAATATTAAACCCGGCAGTTACAAAGTAACCATCACATTTGTTGGCGGTTATAAAACCAAAACCATTAACCCGGTAGTTACTACAGCATCAAAACCTGATGCGAGCCTGGGCAACATTAAAATAAGGCCTGATAACGGCGATTTGGGTGAGGTAACCATTACTGCCAAGGCGCCACTTATCGAAAGCCACATCGATAAAATAGTTTACAACGCCGAAAAGGACATTACCAACGTAGGCGGCAACGCGAGCGATGTGTTACAGAAAGTGCCACTGGTAGCGGTTGACATCAACGGTAACGTATCATTACGTGGTGACGCGAATGTTAAGGTATTGATTAACGGTAAACCATCGGGCGCTATGTCGGCCAGTTTGTCGGATGTGCTAAAAACCATCCCTGCGGATCAGATCAAAAGCATCGAAGTTATTACCTCTCCATCTGCAAAATACGATGCAGAAGGTTCAGCAGGTATCATCAATATTATCACCAAGCAAAAAAATGCTTCGGGCTTAAGCGGCTCGGTAAGCGGTGGTGTTGGTACACGCCAAAACAACGGTAACTTCAACCTAAATTACAACAAAAACAGGTTTAGCTTGTCGGCCAATGTTGGTGGTAACCTTACCTGGCCACAAACGTCAATCACTAACTTTAATCAAACTATTACCACTCCCCAATCAACCGTAGGCGAGGTAACTACACCGGGTAGCGTAACTAATAATATTGATACCCGCAGTACAGATATTAAAAGATATGGTTCTATAAGCTCTATTACCGCTGGTTATGAGATTAACGGTTACAATAGCCTTACCTCAACTTTCAGGTATAACAGGGGAGGTTTTAACCAAACCGGCCCATCAAGCGACTCATCAAGAACTGCTGTTGCAGGCGGTGTGCCAACAGGATACCAATATACGAACAATACCATCCAGCATAACCTTTTTGATGGTTTTGACTGGAGTGTGGATTATACCCATAAATTTCATAAAGAAGGTGAGGAGTTAGATTTATCAGCGCAATGGAGCCACAGTATTGTTAATACTAATTATACCAATACTTACACCGGCGATTCGCCTTTCGACCCACAAAGAGGTATAAATGACGGTACTAATAATGAATACACTTTTCAGGCTGATTACACTTTGCCAATAAGCAAATTACTGAAATGGGAAGCGGGAGGTAAAACTACTGTTAGGCGATTGAATAGCGATTTTGATGTTTTTGGGCAGGATGTAGCCGAAGGCGGAACATTGGATATTCCGTTGTACGATCTTAGCAATATATATAAATACAACCAAAATGTATATGCAGGTTATTCGGTATTTACATTTACGTTACCTAAAAACTATACCATATTAGCAGGCGGCAGGTTCGAAAATACAACGATCAACGGCGATGCAACAACTACCGACCAGGACTTATCACCGGTAACTCAAAATTATAATGTATTTATACCAAGCTTTACCATTCAAAAGCAGTTTGGTACCTCACAAACTTTAAAATTAAGCTACAGCAAACGTATTACCCGCCCAAGCTTAACGTATTTAAATCCATTTGTTAATATGAGTAACCCGCAGAGCGAATCGGAAGGTAATCCTGACTTACGCCCTGAAATATCACAAACTGTTGAATTAAACTATAATACGTTTATAAAAACATCAGTTATCAACTTCTCAATTTATTATAAACATATTAATGGTTTAATTGAAAGCATCGTAGTGCCTGATAGTACAGGCACAGCAGCAAAAAGCACAGCCGGCACAATAAGTACCTATCAAAATATTGGTAGTAACAACTCATGGGGATCAAGCTTTTTTGGCTCGATCAACCCGGTTAAAATTTTAACTATCAGGGGAAGCATTAACGCCTACACTTATAGCCCTGATCCAACCGGCTATTTTGCTGCAGACCATTCTGCGGATGGCACTTATGTACAATACAATGCTTTCGCCATGGCCGAAGTTGATTTGAAGAGTATAGTAGGGCAGGTTTTCGCTGTTGAGAATTCACCACGCCGTACCATACAAGGCACTAACCCATCATTTAGCTTGTTAGGCTTTGGTGTGCGTAAGCAATTCGATAACAAGAAAGCTTCGTTAGGTATAAACGTGCTACAGCCGTTTAACAAATACAAATACTTTAACCAAAACATCAGCAGCCCTGATTTAACTCAAACCAGCAGCACCGCGTTCCCGTTCCGTTCAGTTGGTTTAACGTTTAGCTACAGCTTTGGTAAAATTACCTTTAGCAACCCTAAACCAAAAAATGGCAACAATTCTGATGACGAGAAACAAGATGATTCAGGTGGCCCGGGCGGCGCACCTGCAGCAGGCGGAAGCTCAAGATAATAAAACCACAATTGTATAAAATGAAAAAGGCCCTTGTTTTACGAGGGTCTTTTTTTGTGGAGGGATTATTCCGCGTTCACATCAATACCGATCTGTTTCAGTAACAGTGAAGCATTAAATGTTTTGCATTCGCCGTGCTTCATTTTATAGTCGAACAGCATTTCGCCGTTTAATACCTGTATATCGAAGTAGAAGTTGCGGATATAGTCTGGGTATTTCTTTTCCAGTTCGGCAATTTGCAAATCGTGAGTGGCAACCATGCCTACACCTTTTTTAGCAATGAGCTGTTCAATAACCGCTTTAGATCCCAGGTATTTATCAACCGAGTTGGTTCCGCGCAGCATTTCATCGATTAAAAAGAAAACTTTGGATTCATTTTCAACAGCGGCAAGCAGCATTTGCAGTCGGTCAAGCTCGGCTTTAAAGGTTGAGGTGCTTTCATTAAGGGAATCTTTAATACGCATGTAGCTTACGATGGTAATAACCGATACCGCCATTTCATCAGCACAAACAGGCGCACCGGCTAAAGTAAGTACGGTATTAATGCCGATGGTACGCAGGAAAGTACTTTTCCCCGCCATGTTAGAGCCGGTGATGATATCAACCTTAAAAGCATTATTCAGTTCATAATTATTGCTGATGCTGTTTTTGATGATAAGTGGATGCGAGATGTTTTTGGCTGATACCGTATAACCTTCGCTATCCGCAATTTGCGGGAAAACCCAGTTTGGATAGTTGATTGCTAATGAGCTTAGGCTGATCAAAGCTTCAAACTCGGCTATGACATCAAAAGCGGTTTCGATATCCTGTTTGTTACTACGTTTCCAGTTTTCGATAGCGATCACCTGTTTAAGCGACCATAAAAAGAAAATATTCAATATAAAGTTGACGATCATGATGAGGTTATACCCCAGTTTATTAATCAGCTTGGATAGCTCTTCGATGCTTTTGGTAGTTTGGCCATTGTTAAGTTTTCTGCTTAGTTCAAGGCTTCTTTCAGACTGCCATTGTTCAGCCTCAATTACCTTTAATACTACTGCGTAATTAGCCAGCACCTTGCCAATTTTGTCAGCAATGGAGCCCGACTTTAGCATAATGTCGCTTTTTGAATTTAGCACAGCCAAATTAAAGAGTCCTAACGCGATAGCGATAAAAGTTATCAGCGAAAAATAAATACTGCCGATAATAGCCGCGGTTAATAGCCATGGTGCTATACGGATGTAAACCTTTAACCACGCTTCGCCGGATATGGTAAGTGGTAAGCGCAAGTAGGCAAACAGGCTATTTAATTGTATGGCATCTTTGCTATTAGCAAATAACAAGCGGGCTTGCATATCCACTTTCCAATCTTGTTTGGCTGCTATTTCCTTTACCGCATTTTGCCGCAATAGTACAGTTTCTTTTTCAGCGGGGGCGTTTAACCATTCGCCCAATTTTTGATTGCCCGCTTGGGTAGCCGAGCGGTTGATGAGTTGGTGTAAAGAGGCGATGCCGAATATGTCGAGATCGGCACTGTAAAAATGTTTGTCGTTACTGAACGGTGCACCATTATCATACATATTGGTATGTTGCTGGATGCTGTTTATTTCATTTTGGTTTACTTTAACCAGGTTTTCAAAGTATTTCTTTTCATCCTCAAAAACGCTTTGTTTGGATACCAGCCAGGCGAAACAAAAAAGCACAATAACGGTGGTTACCGCTATAAGTGTAAAGTTATTTTGCGTGCTGCCTATAAAAATCACTATAAATAACAAAGCCATTAACCCTAAGCGTAAAAAGGAGTAGGTATTGATGAGCTTTTTGTATTTGCTTACCTGCGCATCAGCAGCAGTTATGCGTTGCGTATAATTATTGAGTATATAATGTTCCATTACATTTAAAAAATCAAGCTAAATAAGCACTTATATTTTAAATAAACGCTTATTTTGTTGGTTGATATGAAGATCACTTTTTTAACAGTCGGCAAAACTGAGGATGCTTATTTAAAAGATGGTATTGAAAAATACGTAAAGCGCCTAAAACACTATACCCGGTTGGAGCTGATCGACCTGCCCGAACTCAAAAATACCAAGGCGCTAACCCCCGAACAGCAGAAAACCAAAGAGGCCGAAATGATCCTGAAAAAAATTGTTGCGACAGATCATGTGATCCTGCTGGATGAAAACGGCCTGGAATTTACCTCTAAAAAATTCGCCACATATCTTGATAAAAAGAACATCAGTGCTACAGCAAGCCTGATTTTTATAGTTGGCGGCCCTTATGGTTTTGATGAGACAGTTTATCAGCGGGCAAATGATAAAATTTCGTTGTCAAGAATGACTTTTTCGCATCAAATGGTCCGATTGTTTTTTATAGAGCAATTGTATCGTGCTTTCACCATCATTAAAGGCGAGCCTTATCACCACGAATAACCCCTAAGCCCCTGAAGGGGAAATCTTCGAAAAAAGATTTAGTGATGGGTTTTTAAGCTGATGCTGTGGCTGATATTCATCCATTAAATTGATTGCGAAATTAATTTGGCTACCTTTGCACTATGGCAGATCATTCACATTCGCACGATCATTCACACGATCATTCTCATACCCATGACCACGATCACTCGCATGGTCATTCACATGATCATGACCATTCCCACGGATTGTTCGGCCATCACCATCATGCGCCAAAAATTGATAATTTAAATACTGCCTTTATTATCGGTATTATCTTGAATTCAGCTTTTGTTGTTATCGAGGTGATCGCGGGTTTATATATTCATTCGCTATCGTTGCTAACCGATGCCGGTCACAATTTAAGCGATGTGGCTGCTTTGGCGTTAGCGTTATTAGCCTTTAAATTAACTAAAGTAAGTGCTAACAGTAAATACACTTACGGTTATAAGCGTTCAACTATTATCGTATCGTTTTTTAACGCGGTTATCCTGTTTGCATCGGTAGGCGTAATTGTTTATGAGGCTGTTATCAGGTTGATAAACCCGGATACAATTGAAGGCGGTACCATGGCCTGGGTTGCTTTAATAGGTATTGGCGTAAACGCATTTACTGCATACCTTTTTGTTAAAGGTAAAGACGGCGACCTTAATATACGAAGCACTTATACACACATGGCAATGGATGCCGTAGTGTCGCTAGGTGTGGTAATTTCGGGTGTTATCATCTATTTTACGCACTGGTATATTATTGATAGTATTGTGAGTATCCTTATCGCCATAACTATCTTACGTGGCACCTGGAGCCTGTTAAACGACAGCCTGCGACTAGAAATGGATGGAGTTCCCAAGGAAATGAATCTTGAAAAGATTAAAACCGAACTAATGAAATGCAAAGGCGTGGCTGATGTACACCATATGCACGTTTGGGCATTAAGCACCACCGAAAATGCGTTAACCGCTCACCTGGTTGTCGATCCGGAATACATAGGCACTTTTGATGGCATTAAAAAAGACTTGCGCCACCGCAT
>Ga0302307_10002571_pt1 | contig 11016 bp, 9 predicted proteins | sample III_Palsa_E3_2_FD_200530 | JGI IMG/M metagenome (GOLD analysis project Ga0302307, IMG submission 200530) | Peat permafrost microbial communities from Stordalen Mire near Abisko, Sweden - III_Palsa_E3_2 | ecosystem: Environmental > Terrestrial > Soil > Palsa > Peat permafrost | place: Sweden... | reverse complement strand
ACGACTCCGCAGGCCTGACGGTCGTCGCCCACCTGCTATGGTCTATCGCTCCGCATAAAAGTGGACTCCGCATTAAAGCCCGCATCCTTATATTTCGCCGCCCAGCTCTTCACGTAGGGCAGAGGTCGCAGAGAGTTGATGCAGGTGTAGGTCCAGAAATCGACTAGCACAACCTTTCCGCGGAGCGACTTACGGTTCAGGGGATTGGAGTTGAGCCAGCCGATGGCCCCGCCCAGGTCAGGCAGGAGACCCTCGTCGGGAAGGGTAGGACGATATTCAGCGGCGCTCGCTCTCCGAACAAACGGCTTCACGAAGGAAAACGTTGTGAGAAAACTCGTACCCCAGCCTACAGCGATGGCGATGACTGCTACGAGCACAGCCACACGCAACGCGCAACGGATCCAACTTTCAAAAGGCAAAATACTCTTCATGAGGAAGAACTCCATGGCTAATGATTCCCTGTTTGTCTCGAACCGGCGGGGACCCTGAAACGTACTTCGCCTTGATCAAGCGGTTGATGGTTCGCATTCACCAGTTGAATCAGGATCTTGTGCGATCCCGCGGGAAGACCGTTTATAATGACCGGCTCGCCACTCGCGTCAGCCCAATGCCAGGGGGCGCCATCGACAGTCACGTGGATGTGGCCGATCCGAGGTGTACCGCGAGCGCAGCAGGTCCGAATACCGGCACGACATGCAGATTTTCGGTGAGATATTGGATCACTACCCGGCCAAACGACAGCGGTCCGGCAAGAGGCGGATCGATGATGATCTTGGCAGGCGGTTCGTTCGTGAGAGGCACGACAGGCGGTGCTCCACGCAACTGCCGGGCACTCTGCGCGCTGGCTCCTGGCGCCGCCAAGAGCACCGACAGAACAACTAGGGCGACGAGCATACTTTTCCGACTCAGAAACTGGCGGCAATCCTGGTTGATTTGGTCTGTCATATAAAATCCTTTCAAGATTCGAACTTGTACTGCCCTGCGGATTGTGTATGTCAGTCCGCAGGGCTGCGCAGGCTATCCCCGATCAATAACTGTCTACGTCGACGACAGCTTGGGCAAACGCCTGCGGCGCCTCTTGAGGCAGATTGTGCCCGATGCCGCCTTTGATGAGGCGGTAATCATATTTACCCGAGAACCTGTTGCGATACGCCGCGCTGGGCGCGTGGATTGCACCGTTGGCGTCGCCTTCCATGGTGATCGTGGGCACGGTGATGGGAGGCAGTGCGGCCAGCCGCTTTTCCAGGTCGTCATACTTCTGCTCGCCGTCGGCAAGGCCAAGCCGCCAGCGATAGTCGTGTATCACGATGTCAACGTGGTCGGGATTGTTGAAGGACGCTGCTGTGCGGGCGTACGTAGCATCGTCGAAATTCCACTTTGGCGAAGCCTGGTGCCAGATGAACTTATTGAACTGGTCGAGGTATTTCGCATAGCCAGCCTTGCCGACTGGTGTGGCGAAATAGTACTGATACCAAAACAGGAACGCAGGCTCGGGTGGCAACGGCACCTGGTTGCCCGCCGGGCTGCTGATCAGATATCCGCTGACGGAAACGATCGCCTTGCAGCGCTCCGGCCAGAGTGTTGCCATGACGTCCGCCGTACGCGCACCCCAGTCAAAGCCGGCGACGGTAGCTGTCTGGATCTTGAGCGCATCCATCAGAGCAATGATGTCGAGGGCGACGGCCGACTGCTGGGCGTTCCGGAACGTGGCACTCGAAAGAAAGCGCGTGGTCCCGTATCCGCGCAGATGCGGAATGATTACCCTGTAACCCGCCGATGCCAACAAAGGCGCGACATCGACAAAGCTGTGGACGTCGTACGGCCAGCCGTGCAGTAGAACGACCGCGGGGCCGTTGGCAGGGCCGGCTTCAGCGTATCCAACGTTCAGGAGGCCGGCATCGATCTGCTTCAGCGAACCGAATGACGTGTTCGTCCCCGGCTTAATCGGGGGCACCTGGGCAGGGCTTGTCTGGCTGGATTGTGCGTGCGCGGAGCCGATTGCGACAAGCTCAGCGGCAGCGAGAGTCATGGCCGCATTGCGCAAGAAACTGCGGCGATCATGGTTGATCTCTTCGGGTCTTTTGATCGTACTCATTGGTGAATCTCCTCTGTTTGATTGATTTGAATCTCGGGCCACGCCGGCCTGCTTCGCACTGGTGCGTGGCAACGCCGACGAAAGCATTTGAACTACCGCAGTGATCTGAACGCTGCTCGCATCTCGGTACTGAAGATTTCCGGCTGTTCCCACGCCGCGAAGTGACCGCCCTTGGCGACTTCATTGAAGTAGTACAGCGACGGATAGGCCTGCCGTGACCAGCTTTCCGGCGCGCGATAGATCTCGCGCGGGAACACCGTGATGGCCACTGGCACTTTGATCTGATCGGTCTTCTGTGCCGCGGCGCTGAAGTTATTGTTGTTATTTTCCCAGTAGAAGCGGGACGAAGAGGCGCCGGAATTGGTGAGCCAGTATAGCGTGATGTCGTCGAGCATCTCATCACGACCGATCACGCGTTCGGGGTGGCCGTCGCTGTCGGTCCACTCGGCGAACTTTTCATACGTCCAGGCGGCCAGACCACTGGGCGAATCGACGAGCGCGTAGCCGATGGTCTGCGGACGGGTCACCATCACCGCTCCGTAGGCCGCGTTTCTTCCGAAGAAAGTGCTGAGGGTGTTATACGCCCGCAGTTCCGGGGCGGTCAGCCCAGTGGGCGCCGGATCGCCGCTGTTGATGCCCTTCACCAGGTTCGCGGGAATCGTGGCCGGCATGGTGATATGGATGCCGAGCAGTCCAGGCGGCGTCTGGCGCGCCAGTGCGTCGGAGATGACCGAGCCGTGATCGCCACCCTGCGACACGTAACGGGTGTAGCCCAAGCGCTTCATGAGCACGTCCCAGGCCCGCGCCACGCGGTCGGGATTCCAGCCGAGATCGGTCGGCTTGCCCGAGAAGCCATAGCCCGGGATGGCGGGGATCACAACGTCGAAAGCGTCTTGCGCGCGCCCGCCGTAGGCGACGGGGTCGGTGAGCGGGCCTATCACCTTCAGGAACTCTAGCGGCGAGCCGGGCCAGCCGTGGGTGAGGATCAGCGGTAGCGCGTTCGGTTCACGCGAACGCACGTGGATGAACTGGATATCCACGCCGTCGATTGTGGTAACGAACTCCGGCAGCGTATTCAATTTCGCTTCTATGTTGCGCCAGTTGTAGCCGCTGCCCCAGTACTGCACTAGCGCCTGCATATCCTCTAACCGGATGCCCTGGGATTCGTCCTTGACCGTTTCCTTGTCAGGCCAGCGCGTCGCCGCAATGCGCCGGCGGAGGTCGGCAAGTGCCTCGTCCGGAACGTTGATGTGGAAGGGGCGTATGGACTTGTCTTCGGCGACGGATCGCACCTTCACGGGAAGCGGGCTGCTGGCCACGGCATGGGCAGTCGGAATGGACTGCGCGTAGCTAGGGTTGGCGAGCAGCAGGAGGCCTAAAGCACCCGCCGCTACTGAGTCGGCAAGCCAGCTGCGCCTGACTGTCGATGATGATACTGTTGACATGAGCAATCTCCTTTGCAGATAAACTAGTTGGCCTATAGGTGTCTGGTTCACCCGAGAGACAGTGGCGGTGCCCAGGGCGCGAAGGGAAGAAAGCTTAACGTCCAGGCGGCAGTCGTCGCCAGCACCGTCCCGACCACCGGCGGTGTGAGTGTTGGTTGTGTACAGAACTGTTTCGAATAGGTTCATGTTTTTTAAGGCTGTCCTTTGCTTGTAACCGGAGGAAAATGATCAAACATCTTCTCCACGCCTTTATCGAGGTTCTTAATGTTCTTGTTGGATTTGTCGGAAAGAGTTTCGGTTGACGATCCTCGCCAAATCAGCTTCTTGGTGTTTGCATCGAAAAGATCGACCACTAACGTTCCTACTTTGTAGGTGTCCTCAGTAGTCGTTGACGCTCCGAAGCCGTCTCCGAAGGCTCCCCCCAAACGCCAGCCTCTCCAACCCCAGCCACCGCCGAAATTGTCGTAGTAGGTGTTGAGAGTCTGGTGCTCTTTAGTGATCTCCATCGCCATGATGGAGACAGTTCCGCCTGATTCCACTTGCGTCCAACCCTTCGCCGCGAGGGCGAAAGTGACGGCGGACTTGATTCGGTCTACCCACAGCGGATCTTGCGTGTGAACGTTTTCCCAGGAGTAAGTTTTGTACTGGCTGAAATCGGCGCTTCGATCGTAGTCAGTCTTGACCTGCTGTGCGAATGCCGCACTCGCAAATAGAAGCGTGATCATTCCCGTTAAGGAAGAAATGCTATGCGATAACCTCATAAGTTGTCTCCTTGCGCCGGTCGCTTTTTGCGAGTTACTCGATTCCGGCATTATCGAGAATGCATGCGGCGTGCCACCCCGCGGCTATTGAGGAGCAAAGGAGTATACGGGGGAACTGATGTCTCGCCGTCGCCACCGTGACGTGCCTTCGACGGCAAACCATGCTGATCGCTGGTTTCGATTCGACCAACGCCGGGCAGGCGAAGCGCCACCAGATCGCGAGACTTGGTCAACCCTCGGCGGAGGGTCATATTTCGACTTCAGTCCACCCACTCGTGAGCGATGCTATCGAATCCCACGAGAGGTGCCGGGCATGGAAGATTAAAGTTGGAAATCACTGACGAGGCCGAGAATTGGTCCGTCCGTGTACGCGATAATGGCTTGAACATGGCAGTCGCACAGACGATCCGGGTACTGGTGGTGGACGACCATCCCCTCCTGCGGTCCGGAATCACAGCGGTGATCGCAGGCGCTAAAGACATCGCCCTTGTGGGCGAGGCGACGAACGGTCAGGAGGCCATCGAGAGTTTCCGCACTCACCGGCCGGATGTCACTCTTATGGACTTGCAAATGCCGGTGATGAACGGCATTGACGCCATTGTGGCCATCCGCCAGGAGTTCCCCAACGCCCGCTTCATCGTTCTCACTACCTACGATGGCGACGTCCAGGCGCTCCGGGCATTGAAGGCCGGCGCTACCGGCTACCTCCTGAAAGGAATGCTGCGCGAAGAACTGGTCGATGCTATTCGCGCCATCCACGCGGGCCGCCGCAAGATTCCGCCTGAGATTGCCGCGGGAATTGCGGAGCATGTAGCCGACGACGCGCTTACCGACCGCGAGGTTGAAGTTCTGCGCCGCGTCGCCATGGGAACTGCGAATAAGGTCATCGCCGCGGAACTGTCGCTCGCCGAAGCCACGGTAAAAAGTCATATGAAAAGCATCCTCTCCAAGCTCGGCGCAAATGACCGCACGCATGCGGTCACCATCGCGACGAAGCGGGGATTCCTTGACGGATGAGTCTTTAGAGATGACGGATGAGTCCCGGGCGGGAGCTGGGCATCCCCCTAATGGATGATCGGCCAGCCCACCGATGGAGGATTGTTCCCGTTCGTTCCGCGTGAAAAGCTGGAAGAGTGTTACGTCTATTCTCGATGTTTCCGGCTGGAGCGCCTGGTGTGGCCTTACTGATGCTGCGGTTCTCACTGGCCGTCGCTATTTTCGACACGGGTGCCGGTTGCTTGAAATCGCCGCTCACTCTTCTGCTCTGCCTTGCGCTGGCCGTGCTGACCCTCCTTCTGTGCATTGGAGTCCTCACGCCGATTGTGTCCGTGCTCGCCTGCCTGTTTGAACTCGCCAGTTTTTTCTTGTTCGCCCATACCGACGGACGATACATTGTGCTTACCAGCGTGAACGCCGCCGCGATCGCATTACTCGGACCGGGCGCGTACTCGCTCGATGCACGCCTATTTGGACGCCGCGTGATTATTTTCCCCGCAGGCGGATCCGAGACTCGCGGCTAAGATTCCATGGGTAGGCACGCCCCGAGACGGGCCAAAGTGCGATCCAATAGAGCTCATATGCTGTCACGCTACGGGGAGATTTTCGGAGCTGCGTTGCTGCTGTGCGTACCACTGTTCGGCATCGATCGCGACCTGAGAATCGATCAGCTGCATCACACCTCGTGGACCCGCAAGGACGGCGTGCCCAGTCAGATTCGGGCGCTCGCGCAAACGACCGACGGGTTTCTCTGGATCGGCGCCAGGGACGGGCTATACCGGTTCGATGGTATCCACTTCGAACTCTATCAACCCCCAGACGGGGCGACTCTTCCGAATGCCGAGGTGGGCTGCTTACTTGCGGTGCCGGATGGCGGCCTGTGGATTGGCTTTGGCCGCGGAGCAACGAGTTTTCTTAAGGACGGGAGGGTCAGCACTTATCCCGAACCTGCCGGATCGCATGGTCCTGCCGCAAATGATCTGGCGCGTGACGACCAAGGCGTAATTTGGAGAGCGGTTGCCTCTGCCGGGCTTTCGCGGTTCACGGGTTCTCGCTGGGAAAACGTCGGCGCCGAGTGGGGATTTTCCGGCAGCGCTTACAGATTGTATGTGGACCGTGCAGGAACCCTTTGGGTGGACACCTTTCACGGACTGGTCTTTCTACCCAAGGGTGCGCGGCAGTTTCAGCGGCCGGCGAGTCTGGTCTCTGGTTGGGGCCCGTTCGCGGAATCGCGCGATGGCGCTTTATGGATACTCGACTGGACTCCGCCGAACCTGCCGAAAGTTCGCTCCGCCGGGTCGGGATTAGTCCTGCGGGAATTCGGTAAACAAGCGCGCGTTTACAAGATGATCGCCGACCGCCAGGGGAGTTTGTGGGTCGGCACTGCGGGCCATGGAATCAACCGGACTCAATATCCGGAGCGCGCGGACGCAAAAAACAGCAAGGAAATGAGTGGCACCGCGGACATCTTCAGGCAAAACGACGGACTGAGCGGTGACGCCGTAATAGCTCTTCTGGAGGACCGGGAAGGCGACATTTGGGTCGCGACGAACGGAGGACTGGACCGCTTTCGGCAGAGTCCACTCATTACCGTCAAGTTTCCTCCGGACGCGCTTGGTTTTACTCTCTCCGCGCGGAAAAACGGGGATGTATTGGTCACTTCAATGATAGGCAAGGATAATCTCGTCACAATTGGAGATGGCAACGCGACAGCCCTGAAGTCCCTCTCTGCTCGAATACATTCTTCTTATCGGGATCGGGATGGTGTGACTTGGCTCGGGACAGAATCCGGTATTATGCGTTACTCGGCCAACAAGGTCAACAGGATCGGTTCACCCGGACTCCCCAGTAAGTCCACCGATGTATTTGCATTTTCGATGACTATGGATGGCGCCGGGAAACTTATCGCTTTGTTCGCTGGCATCAGGGGATCCAGGCGGCTGGAGAATGGACAATGGGCGGAACTCTCTTCGCTGGGGGTTCCTGCGTCTTCCGGAATAACTCTGGCTAGCGACTCCGTCGGACGTGTCTGGGAAGGATGTAGGGACAACACGATTGCCATGCTTGAGGGAGACAAGGTGAGGATGTTTACGGGCGCAGACGGCGTTAACGTCGGGAATGTCGAAGCAATTCGGAGCCGCAAAGACAGAGTTTGGATTGCCGGCATTCAAGGGCTGCAGCAATTTGACGGGCATCGCTTTGCGACCGTGGCTCCCGCAGACGGGAGCGGGTTCCGCGGTGTCAAGGGAGTTGTGGCTACAGCCGACAACGGCATTTGGCTTGGGGAGACCCGTGGGATTGTCCATATCGAAGAAGCAGAGACTCGTCGCGTCGAAAAAAATCCTGGCTATGGGGTAAAGTATCAGATACTCGACATTTTAGACGGCCTGTCTGAGGGACTTCAGTCGACCTATCCGGAACCGAATATGATCGAAGGAACCGATGGGCGTCTCTGGTTCGCCACCGCTCAAGGAGTTCTTTGGCTCGATCCCAAACGCGTCCCCCAGCAGCCCCTTGCGCCGGCACCGGCGATCCTCTCCGTCACAGCGAATGACCACACCTATGTTTTGCCTGCCCTAGCCGAGATCAACCTTCCGCCGCATACGGTCAATCTTCAATTTGCGTACACTGCCCCGAGCCTGGCAATTCCGGAGCGAGTTCGCTTCCGTTACAAATTGGAGGGATCGGATAAGGAGTGGCGCGATGCGGGCTCGCGCCGGGATGCCTCCTATACCAATCTCGGTCCCGGGTCCTACCGCTTTCATGTGATGGCATCTAACAGCGAAGGTGTGTGGAATAAGACGGAAGTGGTCACGGGCTTCCTCATCCAGCCTGCGTTGTATCAAACGCACTGGTTCTATGTGCTTTGCGGCTGCGCCGCGCTCTGCCTTCTCTGGGAGCTGTATCGCTTGCGGCTGCGGCAGATGTCCGCGCGGTTGTCGGCCCAGATGCAAGGCCGGCTAGAAGCGCGGTTCGCCGAGAGGGAGCGGATTGCACGCGAGTTGCACGATACGTTGCTGCAGGGCTTTCAGGGCCTGACTCTGCATTTCCAGGCCGTGATGGAGCAGATTCCCGATCGGGAGCCGGCTCGGCAGTCGATGAAGAAAGCGCTGACTTACGCCGACGCGGTACTGCTCGAAGGGCGGCAACGCGTACGCGAACTGCGGCCGGAAGGTAGCGACATCCATGAGCTATCGCAACAGATCGCCGCTTACGGCGAGGAATTGGCGAAAGACCGCGCAATCGCCTTCAACGTTACGGTGGTCGGCTCTCCGCAACCGTTGCATCCAGTGGTGAGCGATGAAATATACCGGATTGCCAGGGAAGGATTGGCGAATGCATTTCGCCACTCGCATGCATCCAAGATCGAGGTGGAGATTACCTATGATGCGGCGAGCGTTTGTCTCCGTGTGCGCGACGATGGCGACGGCATCGGTCCGGAGATTCTGGAGAGCGGCAAAGAGGGGCATTGGGGATTATCGGGAATGCGGGAACGGGCTCGCAATATCGGCGCTCAACTGAACATCCTGAGTAATCCCGGCTCCGGTACCGAGGTCGATCTGACGCTGCCGGCCAAGGTTGCCTATGTGGGCGCTCCGGAGAAGCGGCGCTGGTACTGGATTGCTCGCAACAAAAGCGGCGGACGGTGAGAAATCTTGCCCTCCTCGGAATCGCCAAGGGGTAGTCCGGGGTCATTCCAATGAGCGATGGCTTCCGTGGCGCGCGCCCGCATAATAATTAGGGAACGAACTTTCCAGGAGGAACGATCCTTTATGTTCACCGCGCGTAACCTAACGTTTGACCCGAGTCCGCCACGCCCGAGTCTGCCAATTTTGGGCGACGGGCATTACATCGAATTAGCCTCCCTCTCTCACCAGAGAACCGGACCTGGCGGAAGCGAATTCGAGAAGATCATTGGAGCCGGCCGGGGAATGTCCAGCGTGCTGGATCAGGTCCGCATGGTTGCAGCCACCGACAGTACCGTTCTGATACAGGGGGAAACCGGCACAGGCAAGGAGTTGATCGCGGAAGCCATTCACCAGCACAGCCCAAGGAGGAACCGGCCCTGCGTCACAGTGAATTGTGCCGCGATTCCGTCCGGCCTGCTGGAAAGCGAGTTGTTCGGCCATGAGCGGGGCGCCTTTACTGGCGCCCTAGTAAGAAAGCTTGGCAAGTTTGAGGCCGCACAGGGTGGAACGCTCTTTCTGGACGAGATCGGCGACATGCCGATCGAATTACAGCCGAAACTCCTCCGGGTACTCCAGGAACATCAGCTCGAACGGTTGGGAAGTACGCACGCACAGAAGATCGACGTTCGCGTGGTCGCCGCCACAAATCAGCAACTGCCAACGCTGATCGCCTCAAAGCAGTTTCGTAGCGACCTCTATTATCGGTTGAACGTATTTCCGATCGCAATGCCGGCGTTGCGCCATCGGTCCGAGGATATACGGTTGCTGATTCGCCATTTTGTTCGGACGCACGCGTCGCGAATGGGAAAGACGATCCAATGGATTTCCTCCGAGGCACTCGTTGCGCTCGAGCAGCACGATTGGCCCGGCAATATTCGGGAACTTCAGAACGTAATTGAGCGCGCGGTCATCTTGACGACTGACACCGTGTTGGCGATTCCGCTCGACGCATTATGGGAGACAGACTTCCAGGTTGTGTCTCCGCCACGGACGCTTGCCGCCGCGGAACGTGCCCACGTCGTTGAAGCGCTGAATCAGACAGAATGGGTGGTCGGTGGCGCAAAGGGCGCGGCGGTGAGATTGGGCGTGGCACGCACCACACTCATTTCGTTGATTAGACGGCTGAACATTAAAAGAAGCCATGATGGCAATAGCGACCATACCTTCCTCGCGCGCCGAGACGAGCGGAACTATCATTCCGCAGCCGCGGTTTAAAGATTTCGATTTTGCTGTTATCCATCGGCATCACTTCCGCACAGGCATGCCTTAGAGAAGGTTGTGCGAAGCGTCTTTTCCGATCCAAGGGAGTTCGTTAGGGTTGGGTGGCGAGCGTCGATCTCGTGCGATGGAGAGAAGTCGAGCATAGGACTACTGAGTCGTTATCGAGACGTCCGATTTCCGCTGTTACCCCGTCACCGAAAAGGGAGTAGCCACGGTGGGGTTGTGGTCGCCGTCTGAGTAGAAAGAATCTCAAAACAAACTTGGGACAAACCCGACGACGCCTCTTGGCTCGAACCGCACAATCGATAGACGGAAATGGCCAAGAAGCGCGGTTATCCTATACCGCCACCGAAGCCGCCTACCAAGTCGAAGCCCGGGAATAGCGCCGTGGCATGCGGTCTCCATTAGATCTCCAAATAGATGACCGCTGAAAACCAGATCGAAAACTTGATGCTTTCTATCGCCAAAAAGAGCGTGTTAAAAACGCTATGTCCTTTATTGTCTGTCGACCTGCAGTTTCCCAAGCCGGCATTCACGCTGGAAAGGCTTGCGGACGCCCGAACAATAACCGAACATCGAAGGGCCGAAAACAGCCCAATTGATCCTAAACCATCCTAAACCGTGTCGCTGACAACCTCTTTCCCATCAGTCACATCCGCTGATTTCAGACCACTTGGCCAATTCGGTAGGAGGCCCTGAAAAGGCTGGCGTCGGCGGTTCGATTCCGTCCCTGGCCACCACGTTTTCAAACACTTACAGACACTCAACTCCGGGTTTTGGTTCCAATTGGTTCCAATTCCAGCCCGCCG
>Ga0302307_10002566_pt1 | contig 11022 bp, 12 predicted proteins | sample III_Palsa_E3_2_FD_200530 | JGI IMG/M metagenome (GOLD analysis project Ga0302307, IMG submission 200530) | Peat permafrost microbial communities from Stordalen Mire near Abisko, Sweden - III_Palsa_E3_2 | ecosystem: Environmental > Terrestrial > Soil > Palsa > Peat permafrost | place: Sweden... | reverse complement strand
CCCGCCACGAGCCAGCTCCGCAGCCGCCGCCTGATGCGAATAGAGCCGCTCGATCCCTTTCCCGCGGTAAGCCGCCGCCAGCTCCGGCCGCACCCAGCCCGGCATGGCCACGAACTCCGCCTCGCGCGCTGGGATGTGCTTAATCGCCGTCAGGACCTCATCCGCGCGATATCGTGCGCTCAGCGCAACCAGAGCCTCGTGGACCGTCTCCAGCGTCGCACTCGCCCCTGCTGCAGTCCTTGTGGACCTCGTCGCCAACCCTTGTCCCGGAGCGCTCACAAAGCCTCCATTCCCACGACGATTGCCCTTGTGGGCGTTGTCGTCCTTGTCGCGACCATCGTCGCCGTAGGCTCCCGCCCGTTCGGCGTCATTCGCTTTTTGTTCGCTCAGCCTAGCACGCGCCGCAATACGGCGCAACACCCGATTGTGCAGTTATTTCCTGCGTGGTTTGCTTATTCGCTCAGTGCGGAAACGCGCCGCGTTCTTGCGTTTCGCGTCCGTGAAATCGTCAGAACGATGTAGGGGGCAGGTTCACAGCGCGCGCGAGCAACGCCGTCCGATCGCGCCGCGCAGCGGCAGCCTTCTTCCCCAGTCGGCTCTCCATTTCCTTGCGAGCAGTCAACACAGTTTCAAGCTCCGGTCCGCCCGACTTCGCGCTCGCCAGCAAATCCTCCGCGCGAAGAAAGCAAGCAAAAGCCAACTCATCGCCCAATCCGCGGCGCCTCAGAAACTGCCCGTAATTAAACCAATCCACGCCTTCGCTTTGCGGGTCGCCATTCTTAGTGTCGAGCAGAAGCCCGCGCTTGTAAGATTCTTGCGCCGCCCGTGCGTCGCCCATCTTGTCCTGCAGGTCCGCAAGACGCACCTGCGCCACGCTCTCAAGCTTCGCGTCGCCCGCACGCTTGGCCATGGCGATGCCGGATTCGTAATCCGCAAGCGCCGTTTGCGCTTGATCCAGCCTCGCCTCATCATCCGCCAGTTGAACCGTGGCCTGTGCCGTTCCCGCAGCCTTCGCGCCAGAATCGTCCGGCCCGGCATCGGCACTCAGACGCAAAAATTCTTTCCACTGCCGCGCAGCTGGCGCACTTTCTCCTTGCCGGTCGAATCCTTCCGCCAGATACGCGTGCGCATTCGGTTGGTCAGGCTTTATATCCGTCGCCTTTTGCCACGCGTCCATCGCCGCTACCGGATGTCCCAGCCGCGCGGCCAGCAGTCCGTAATTCACGAGCGCATCCGTGTCGCGCGGGAACATCGCGAGCATCTTCTGGTAATGTTCGTACGCATCGGCGTATCGCCCGTCTTCGATCATCGCCCGCGCGCAAGCCTCCTGCAGCGCCAGGCGGTGCGGATTGATCTCTACCGCGCCCGTCAGCGCTGCCACCGCCGCATCCTTGTTGCCCGCCTTCGTCTCCGCCGCGCCGATCCGCTCCTCAATCGTCGCATCATACGGATTCATCACCGCCGCCTGCGAAAGTGACGCCAAATTCCCTTCATCCGTCCCCAGAGCAAAATGAAGTTGGTCCATTCCGCCCCAAAGGAAGAGCAGCCCCACCAAGCCCACGCGAAACGCCGGCGCCGAAACCACGCGGCCGCCAACCGAGCGTCCGGCGCTTGCATCCGCCCGCGCGCGGCTCGCCGACGCCGCCTCCTTTTCGCCAACGCCGACCAAGAGCGAAGAAACTTTCGTATCGCGCAGCTTCCACAGCGCGCCGTCCAGCAGGAAGTGGTGAATATTCACGAGCGCCATGAAGATCAGAAAACTCGTGGTGAAATCGTAATGGAACACGTAACTCACGAGCCACGGCCCCGGAATAAACAGCGCGATTCCTCCCGCCAGCAGCGTCAGGAAATACGCCGTTATCTTCCATTGCGCCTGTCCCGCCGCGCGCGCCTCCCGCCGCTGGAAATAGCTCGTGATCCAGATGTATTGCGCCGAGTGCAGCACCGCCAAAATCCCGCTGCTGTAGCGCGTCTGCGGAACGTGATAGTCCGAGCGCAATTCGAGTATCGTCGGCAGCACGAACCACAAAAACTGCGTGGCCAGCAGCGTCAGCGGCGCCACCATGGCGCGGAGTCCGCTTCGCCGCACGAGCCCGTCGAAAGCGAGCAGCGCAAAAATCGCAAACGCTCCTCCCAGCGCCATGCGCGCGAGCAATGTGAATTTCGCCGGCAGCCCCAGTGACAAAATCAGCGGATCGTTCGACCCGCCCGTTTCGAAGCTCGCGAGCAGCATCAGATATGACGCAACGAACGCCGCGTGCATCCACCGCCGTTCGCCCGTTGTCGCCGTCGCTCCGCTCCGCCGCACGAACATCATCAGCAATCCGTAGTTTTGTCCCGTGTAGTGCCACGGGCTCCAGCAGATGTACAGCGTGAACACCCACGGAAATAAACGATAGGACGTGTGCAGCAGCACGCCCGTCAGCACCAGCAGCAAAGTCAGATGCAGCGTGAAGAATTTATATTTTTCGAAGGTCTCGCGCGTGTGATACGCGCGGTACACCGTGGCCATGAAGTGCGGATAATTGAAAATGATCGCGAGCAGATAAAACCCAACAATCCAGAAATGCGAAGTCGCCGGCGCCGTCCACATCGCGATCGCCAGGAGCGGCGCGGACCACGCTCCGCATCCCACCACCAGATCGAGCCACGGCCCGTAAATCCACGGCCCCTTCGTTTCCGGCCGCACTCCGGCCACCGCCACAGAATTCGCTTGTACGCTCAAGCAACACGCCTCGCCCGGCCAGTGTACTTCGCACCCGCATGCATATCTCGCCGCCCTCGCCCTCCGATGCTGAAAGCGTCACGTCTTTACCGCCTCGCCTTCGTACCGCTACGAAGGCCAACCACAGTCGGCTTCAGGTTTAAATGTAGCGCCGCGGTCTTTAGCGCGGCATCTTTCTCGCGCCGTGACGAATCGCGGCCGCCACGACTTGCGCATCACCTCGCGGAAAAAATCACCGCGTCGGGGTGCCCCACCGAATTCGTATTGGATTCGCTTTCGTAGCGGCGACCTTTAGGTCGGCGCCTTTTCTTTTCCCGCCGTCACCGCGCTCCGCGTCTTTCGCTTGACACACCCGCCCGCCGACCGCTATAGATGACTAATGCCCCATTCATTTTTGATTTTCGATTTCGGCAAAGACGAAGAAGCCGCGCAACAAGCTCGCCACAAAGTCGAAGGCTGGAAGCAGGGCTTCCGCCTCGGCAACAAAATCCTGATCAAATTCGAACGCGATGAATCCGCCTCACCGCCGGCAGAAAACGCATCACCCGAAAAAAAAGGGAAGTCCCCGAAAAGCCACAAAGAAACCGACGCCGCGCCCCACTCCACCGTCCGCTTGTTCGTCCGCCTCGACTTTTCCGATCACGAAAAGCTCTCGCACCAGCGCTGGCTTGACCGCATCCCCACAGAAATCCCCTTCAGGTCCGCCGAATCCGAGATCGTGCGTCCCGGCGACCCCTCCTTCGCCAAGACTACCGACCTATTTGACACCCTCTCCTAGGGTACTGGTACTTGCCGTCGCTAAGAGCGCTCCCGTACGCAAGAGCCATGCCGCCAGGCAATAATCCGCCTAACTCATTAAATTCCTGATAATAAATAGTTTAGTCAGAAGCCGTTACTTCTTGCGAACGCTTTTTTCACGATTTATCGTGCAACCTAAGCCCTTTTAGCGCATCATATATCCATCATGAGCGAAAAAGTCAAAGGTCGCGGGCGTCTAGTCCCCGCAATGGCTACTGGCGTTGAGTACAAGGTCGAATTCGGGCTGAGTGTGGCCCCCGACACCCTGCAGTACGGTCGGGGACTCAAGCCGACTCGCTGGACCAAGTGTTCCGTGCGTTCCGCGCACGCCCAGGTCTTCCCAGACGGCACCTACTTTCTTCACGCAGACGACGGTCGCGTCCATCAGCTGAAGGCCATCGGCGGCAAGTGGCACTGTCTCGCGTTGGCTGCTTAAGCTACGCGCTGCGCAAAGCTCAGCCCGGCTAACCGGTTAAATCAACGACTCTCGTAGTGTGTTCGAAGTCCGCCCGGCACGCGCTCTGATCGCAGCTTTCCCGCCCGCCGTTCACGCTAAAGCTCACGCTCGCTGTCTGTAGTCCGCAGAAACCCCGCGCAAGGTTTTATCGCAGGTTCAATTCGCCGTTAAATTGTTGAATGCTTCCGTAGCACTCGCACGCGCGCTCTTCAAGTTTCTTCCGGTTCAGCACCTTCACCGACCCGCGCGAGTACTGCAGAATTCCGTCCGCCTGCATGCCGCTCGCCGCCAGGCTCACGCTCGGCCGGTCCGTGCCGAGCATCGTCGCCAGAAAATCGTGAGTGATGGGCAGCGTCCCCGCATCCACCCGGTCTTGCGTCACCAGCAACCACCGTGCCAGCCTCTGCTCCACCGTATGCATGCGATTGCACGCCGCCGTCTGCGCCACCTGCATGCCCAGAATCACCGCGCACCGGCTCATCACGCTTTGCAGCTTGGCCGCCTCGCGCAAGACGCTTTGCAAATTGCTCGTTCCAATGCGAAAGCCGTCTCCCGCGATCTGCACCACCTCGCGCACCGTGCTTCGCGTCAAACCCACCGCCGCTCCCGCGCCTGAAAATCCTTCTTTCCCCGCCACGCCCACTTCCACCGTCCTGCCGTTCTCCATCACCACCACCAGCGAAATCATTCCGCTGTTCGGGAAGTAGGCAAACTCGATTTTTTCGTTTGGTTCGTACAGCGAGAGATGGTGCGGCATATCCACAAATTTCAAATGCGGTCGCAACAATCTGAATTCGTCGTCCGGAATCGAAAGCAGGATCTGGTTGCACACCTGCTTGCCTTCCGCGTTGGTCCGCTCTCCCGCATGTAGCGGCGCCAGATTCTTTTTTGACGGAACATCCCGTGCCGAAATTCCCGCCGCCATGGCCATGGTTCGCTCCTACCAGTCCATCTCTAGAGCAAATTAACTAGGCGATACTACCTAGGGCGGGCAAAAGGAACCAATACAGTGTTCCCGGTATTTCGACTCTGCCATTTGCATGTAGGATATCGAACATAGGCATATAATTCGAAACGGGTTTCAAAGGGCCATCGCTCTATGTCCATTCGAGTTCTAATCGCAGACGATCATCCGGAAACGCGCAAGGCCGTCCGCGATCTCCTTCAAACGCACGCGGGGTGGGAAATCTGCGCCGAAGCAGCGGACGGGCTCGAAGCCGTGGACAAAACCATCTCCCTCCGTCCCGATTTAGTCATACTCGATTTCAGCATGCCGCGCATGAACGGCCTGCAAGCGGCTCGCACCATTCACACCGCCGCGCCCGGCATTCCCTTGATCCTTTTCTCCATTCACGGCGCCGAAGCGCACATGATTTCGGAGTTCCAGTCTGCGGGCTTTCGCGGCGTGGTTCCAAAAAGTACGGCTTGGCTCCTTCCCGAGGCCATCGAATCGTTGCTTCAGGGCCGGACGTTTTTCCCGTCGCAGCGCTCCGTCGCGCCGGCGCCACGCGCTGCCGCCACCCCGGTTCCTGCCGAAGGGCCCTTGGGCGATCCGCAGCCCGTCGAAGTCATCGCCTCGTCCCCGGTTCCCGCCGCCGATTCCGCGCCCCAAGCCATATCGGCCAGCGCTTCCGAGGCATCCTCCGAGCCCTCGCCCGCTCCCGTATCCGATCCCGAACCAGGCGGGCCCGCGAACGGAACCCCCGCGATGTCCTAGCCCTATCCGTAGCGCGAGCGATCCCGCGCTCGATCTCACCTTCCGCCATCATCTATTGCGTCGTACACGTAACGGATCGTCACGTACGTCCCCGATTTCCCGCCCACCTTCGTATCATCGATCCTCACCGTCTCGTAAAGCTGCCGCCCATCCGTCGCCAGCTCGTACGACCGCGAAAGCTTCCCGCCCTTCGGAGTTTTCTCGTCGGACACCAGGTCCGTCCCATCCCAGCGCGCCGCGATTTCCTGGTAGGTGTCGTCTTTCGCTTTCTCCAGCTTTCGCCCGTCGGTCACGAACACGCGCTTGCGGTCGCGGTCATCCGTCAACTCCATCGAGGTGTCCTTCTTCAAAATGTTCAGCGTGTCCGAGGCCTGCAGATATTCGCTCATGCGCTCCAGGTCCGCCTCGCTCACCGTGCTCCGGCTGGCTCCGCCCGTGTTCCCGCCCCCTCCGGGATACCCTCCGCCACCTCCGCCCGGATATCCTCCGCCTCCCACTCGCGGGTTTCCCCGGTTGGCGTTCACGCGCTGGCCCGCTTGTTCCATCTTCTTCCGCCCATCGTCGCTGTCTTCCGTGTTCAACCTCCAATTCCCGAAAATCGTCGTGCGCACCGCGGGCAGCCTCATGTTCGGCTGCGCCATCGCCGGCTCGGACTCCGCCGGCGGCGCCGCCTTCAGCGGACCCGCCGGCTCTTGCGCCCCGACCGACCCCGGCCACATCAGAATTCCCGCGGCAAAAATCCCGCCCGCCATCACCATCCACACACTTCTATTTCTCATCATCGCCCTAGCCCTCCGCCGCCCTTCCGCTCGGTCATCACCATCCACGCAGTTTTGTTTCTCATCATAGCCCTAGCCCTCCGCCGGCGCTCAAGCCGGTGTCGCATCACATTTTACCGATGCCGCGTCCAATCGAAAAGATGTCACCCCGGCCGTCACCCCTAGCCTTAGAGCTTGCGCATAAATCACCGCGCGGGGTGCCCCACCCTTCGCTGTTAAGGGTGGGGACTTTCCGCGCCGCACCACGCCGGTCCGCCCTGCCCGAGAGCTCCGCCCCTCCCCTTCAGATTCCGCACTGCATCACCCCGTCCCGCATGTTATATCCTTCCCCATGGACATCGACCGGATCCGCAAATTCTGTCTCTCGCTCCCATGCGTCACCGAACAAGTCCAATGGGAAGACGACCTCCTCTTCAAAGTCGGCGCAAAAATGTTCGCCGTCGTTCCGCTCGAACCCGGCCCTCGCTGGCTCGCCTTCAAATGCACCGACGAAGAATTTGCCGAACTCGTCGAGCGCCCCGGAATCATCCCCGCGCCATACCTCGCTCGCGCCCATTGGGTTTCGCTCGAAAACGAAGCCGTCGTTTCGCCCGCCGAAATCCAGCGCCTCCTGCGCCAGGCCCGCGACCTAGTCTTCGCCAAACTCCCCAAGAAAACCCAGTCCCAGCTCCTCCGCCGCAAGCCGCGAAAAATCCGCAAGGCCCGCTCGCGAGAGCGCTAGCACGGACTTACACAAATCCGACACTCAGGTCCTATTCTTGTTCTGTCTCGTGCGGAAGCATCACATTCTTTGCGACGACCGCTATCCCCGGCATAATCCACCGAAACACATAAGTCGCCGCCAACGCCCCCGCGACCTGCGCCACAATAAATCCCGTCACATCCTGCGGCCGGATCCCCGCAAAGGTATCGCTCAGCGATCTCGCAATTGTCACCACCGGATTCGCGAAAGAAGTCGATGCCGTGAACCAATATGCGGCGGTGATGTAACCTCCCACAGCAAATGCGGCCATCCCCGTCTTCGCCTTCGCGCAGCCCCAGATCACCGACAAAAGCCCAAACGTGGCGATGAATTCGCTGAACATTTGTGCGGTCCCGCTCCGCGGCGCGTGATGCGAGATAGAAACTGCCGTCAGCCCGAACATCATATTTGCCACCATCGCTCCGCTTGCGCCGCCCAGAATTTGCGCGCACGCATATCCGATGGCGTCTGCTCGCGTAGCGCCCGCCTCTATCCAATCCGCCAACGTCACCACCGGATTGAAATGCGCTCCGGAAATCGGTCCGAACGCCAGAATCAGTGCCACCAGTGCAGCTCCTGTTGCGATCGTGTTCGCCAGCAGAGCGATCGCGGCATTTCCACCGGCTAGCCGCTCGCCCATGATCCCCGAGCCGATCACCGCCGCCACGAGAAACGCTGTCCCAAGAAATTCCGCCGCCATGCGGCGCGCCAGTTGAATTTTCATTGTCGGCCGATGCTTTCGATTTTCTTTTGGATGGCGAGCCGGTCGAGGCTCGCGAGCGGCAGGCACAGGAACAAGCTGATTCTGCGTTCGAGCATAATGAACGCATCGCGAAATGCGCGCTCGATCTGTTCGGGCGTGCCCTCCGCAGCCGCCGGGTCCGGAACGCCCCAGTGCGCCGTCATCGGCTGTCCCGGCCACACCGGACAAACTTCCCGCGCGGCATTGTCGCAAACCGTAAACACAAAATTCATTTGCGGCGCGCCCGGCTGCGCGAATTCGCTCCAATTCTTGCTGCGCAGGCCGCTCGTCGGCAAATGCGCCAGTTCTAGTTGGCTCAGCGCCTCGGAACGCACCTGCCCGGAAGGACTGCTCCCCGCGCTATACGCCGTAAATGTCGGCTTGCCCTTTTTATTCAGAATGGCCTCGGCCATGATCGATCGCGCCGAATTTCCTGTACAGAGGAACAGAACGTTATATTTCTCCGCCGCCATCGTCACACCTCCTTCTTTTCGGATGGATCGCAACACGTCGGCCCGCAGCGACTCCGCTCTTCCGCGATCTTCCGCGCCATCGGCTTCTTCGCCCGAATGAACGCGCTCGCGAATTTCCCCTCCACCTGCGGAGCAATAGCGTCCACATCCATCCCTTGGGTCGTCAGAAATTGCCTGGCATCCTCGATTCCATAAATTCGAGTCGGCTCGATCTCGATATCCTTGAATCCCGCGTCGGCCAGCTTCGCGCGGTATTCCGATTCCTCCATCGCTCCGGCCACGCATCCCACCCACAACTCGATATTCCTCCGAATCTCCGCCGGAACCACGCCGCGAACCACCACATCCGAAACCGCAAAACGTCCGCCCGGCCGCAGCACGCGAAACGCCTCGCGCAGCACGCGCCCCTTGTCCGCCGACAAATTGATCACGCAGTTTGAAATCACCACGTCCACTGAATTCTCCGGCAACGGTATGTTCTCGATCTCCCCCTTCAGGAATTCCACATTTTGAACGCCCGCCTTTCGCTGGTTCTCGCGCCCGAGCGCCAGCATCTCGTCCGTCATGTCCAGCCCATACGCCTTTCCGCCAGGCCCCACGCGCTTCGCCGAAAGAAGTACGTCAATCCCTCCGCCCGAGCCTAGGTCCAGCACCGTTTCTCCGGCGCGCAATTCCGTCAGAGCCGTCGGATTGCCGCAGCCCAGCGAAGCGGCCACGGCTTCCTTCGGCAGCCCGGCAATCTGGTCCGCTTCGTAAAGATTCGAAGAGATGGGATCGCAGCAGGGAACCGCGCTCGCCGCGCATCCGCAACCGCCTGCCGTGCCGGCAGTCACGCGCAAAGCCGCCTCGCCGTACTTCTTCTTCACCGTTTCTCGAATACTCTCGTGCGCCATTGTCTTGCCTCCCATTAACTTAATATCGACAACCTTCGATGAATCGGGCCGCAGTTCATCGCTGCTCCCTTCGTCTTCCAGCCTAAACGTCCATGATCAACCGCGCCGCGCGCGGAAATTCCCCCAGGCAATTCCGGTTTACCCGGTAATACATGAACGTCCCGCGACGCTCCGAAAGAACGAACCTCGCCCCCCGCAGTATCTTCAGGTGGTGCGATATCGTCGGCTGCCCCACCGGAAAGTGTTTCACTATGTCGCACACGCAAACCGGATTCCCGTTCGCTGCCAGCAGGTTCAAAATCTGTATGCGCGTCGGATCCCCCAGCGCCCGGAACCACCCCGCGTACTCCCGCGCCCGCGCCTTGTCCAGCTTCGGAGACGTCTCCGTCCGGCAACAAATCTCATTTTCTTCCGCACATCGTTTCTTGCTGGCCATCGCCTCGTGATTCTCCTCGCTCTCAAAACACCCTATCACATCCATCGACGATCATCAATGAATCCAAATCCAGCACCCACTCGACGCGTCTGAGTCGGTAGGGGCACGGCATGCCGCCCCCGACGTCAATGCTTGGCAGGATCGCGCCACGCATGGCATTTGGTTCTGTTCGTGCTTCGCATTTGGTTTCCGCTCTTCCGCATCATCTCGCACATAAATCACCGCGCCGCGCACTTCGCATTGGTTCCGTTTTTGCTTCGCATTCGATTTCGTTTTTATTTCGCATTTGGTTTCCCCATTCCCCTCCGCACACTCTTAAATCCCATCCCGTCCACAGCCTCCACTCCCTTCCACTCTCTCCGCCCCGGTGCTAGCTTTTGCCGAGGAGGCACTCTCATGCCCTATAACCCGCAAGACGACCCAAATCCGGTTCATGTCAAACTCGTTTACATCCCGGACGACAAATGGTCCCAACCACAGCCATCCCCTCAGGCCGTTCAAAGTTCTGCGGCACTCGCAGCAGCCTCGCCTCGTCAGGAAACGCCCGGCGAATCTTTAGCGCCTCCCGCGCCCGCCAAGCCCTCGCGTCGAAAGCGCAGAGGCTCGTCCCGCACCTCCAGATTCGAACGTCACGAGCGCAAATGCGTCATTTGCCAGCACCCCGAGCGCGAAGACATCGAGGTGGACTTCATGAACTGGCACTCGCCCGCCAGCCTCGCCGCGCACTACAAGCTTCCGGACCGCTACACGGTCTATCGCCACGCTCACGCCGTGGGCCTCTTCAAACTTCGCAAAGCTAATTTGCGCACGGTCTACGAACAAATTCTCGAAGGCGCCGGCCGCGTCAACGTCACCGCCGATTCCGTGATTCGAGCGGCCAAAGCTTATGCCTCCATGACCGACGCCGGAGAATGGCGCGAGCCTCCCACCACCCACATCATCGTTCCGGGACTCCCGCCCGGCCGTGCGCTCGGTTCGCATCGTGCGATGCTCAACGTCACCCCCGCATCCCGATCGCGCAAACGCTTGCCCGCGCCAAAGCGAAAGAATCGCTCGCCGCGCCGCATTTCTAATCGCAACAACATGGATTAGAAATCGCCCTATCCCCATGAAAACAAAGGAAGGCGATGCGTCCTAATCGCAACAAAATTGGGGGGTCCGTAATCTGGCCCAGGCTCGAAATTTTGGCCTCCCGGCGCGCGTTTCGCTATAATGGTCCGTACCTAATTCCCTCCACGGAGCCCGCTAGCGAAAGGGAGC
>Ga0302307_10002565_pt1 | contig 11023 bp, 10 predicted proteins | sample III_Palsa_E3_2_FD_200530 | JGI IMG/M metagenome (GOLD analysis project Ga0302307, IMG submission 200530) | Peat permafrost microbial communities from Stordalen Mire near Abisko, Sweden - III_Palsa_E3_2 | ecosystem: Environmental > Terrestrial > Soil > Palsa > Peat permafrost | place: Sweden... | reverse complement strand
AAGGTAGGCTTCGGTGCCGCTGAACGGGTAGTTATATTTGTTGCAGTACAAGATTCTCATGAGGAGGGCTCCAGTCCTGGTTTGTGAAATCCCGGTTTGCGGTCAGTTGCAGGAAGCGGTCGCCCAAGTGAGTCAGGTTCTTCCTGCGGTTGAAGTTGTGGAGGATCTGTATCCGCGCGGCATGCCGGATCCAGTCCGAGCGGCTCACTGCAGACTGATCCTCTCCGCGCGTCAGTTGCTGAAGAAATAAAATCTTCGCCACGAAATCTTCCAGGTCCCCGGGCTCATACAGGAACCCTGTTTTTCCGGGAATGACGATTTCCGGGATTCCTGTAATCGCCGGTGCGAGCACGATTCTTCCGCGGGCCATCGCTTCCATCAGAACCAGCGGAATGCCTTCGCTCCTGCTGGTGAGCGCAACAACGTCGGCGCGCCGGTAGAGTGGATCCAGGTCCAGTGTGGCGACATGGCCGAGCAGCGTGACGCGGTCCTGTAGCTGGCGATCCCGTATCAGCAATTCCAGACTCTGCCGCTCGGGCCCTTCACCCGCAATCACGCACTCAAAGTCGAGTCCGCGGTTGCGCAGTTGAGCGCAGGCGCGAACCAGGAATGCGTGATCTTTCACCGCATGCAAGCGTCCCACGGCCAAGAGAGTGAAAGCGCCGCGCGGATCCTGAGCGAACCTCGGGAAGGCCTCGCGTTCCGGTACGTCGACGCCCAGCCGAGCGACAATGACCTTTGCCGGGTCAATGGCCGCAAAATTTTCGAGAATGTAGTGGCGGTTGTACTCGGAGATGGTTACGCAGAAGCTGCAATTCCTAAGCTTCGTGTCGAGATAGGCGCCGTCGATTAACAGGTCCGACCCGTGAAGCGTCAGGCTGAAACTGATCCCTAACAACCGCGCCGCCACCATCGCGATCCACGACCCAAAATAGCCGTGATGCGCGTGGATGTGATCCACGCCCCGTTTTTGTAGCTGCACGGCGTAACACGCCCCCAGACAGGTGTGCAGCAGGGCTTTCAATCGACGCTTGGGCGATTCTTCCCCCTCCAGGAGCGCTCGGGCCACTAAACCCGCAATTCGTCTCCAGCGCCTCACTGTGAGACCGAGGGCTCGCAGAAGAACCAGCGCTCGCACCGGTTGCAGGCAGAGAATCTCCGGCACGGAAGCTGAGTTGACTGACGTGCATAGCGCAGCGTCCGGTCTCCGCACGCTGCCTGGAATGACGCGAACTCCCCGGCGGCGCAGTTCCTCGATCTCCGCAAGCACGTAGGGCTCCACGGCTACAGGAAATTGATTGGCGAGATACGCGACCGTCAACACAGGATCACAAGTTTGCGGATGGATTGGGAAGAGGTTTATTCGGGCACGACGCGGAGGGTAGTGAGAGACGGCTTGCGGGCGGACGCCAAATCTCGCGCCGCTCGGCGTCTTTGCGCCGCCAACATCCCCGCTATGGTGAACAAGAGCCCGTTGACGAACTGATAGTTCATCACCACGAACGAGGCGTTGATCCAATAGACAGCGAGCAAAATCGGCCACATGGTATGAAATTGTCGACTGAGCAGGCCCTCGCGTTCGGTTCGTGGAACCGGGCCGCGTCCCAACCGCAGAATCTCCCACATAAGCCACACATACAGAGCCAAACCGAGGATGCCGTGCTCCACCAACAGTTCCAAATAGGTATTGTGCGGATACAGCTCCTTCTCCTTGTAGCCGCTGACGTGGCGGGCCAACTCCGCGGGCATTTGGTTCACGCCCCACCCGGTGAAGGGCTTTTCGAGAAACATCTCCCAGCCGCCCGCGTAGACCGCCCGGCGGAATTCAAGCGGGCCGGAATCGCGCAGCCGGTCCGTCAGTGCGCGGCGCTGATCGTCAAAACTCAAGGCGATCAGTGATCCTACTGCTCCCGCAATTGCCACGACGACGCAGACACGCCGCAGCCTCCGGTTGTGCGAGCGAAGAATCAGAACGCCCACGCTGGCCGCGAATGAAAGCCATACGGCTCGCGTCATCGTTGCCAGGATCGCGACTGGCACGGAAGCCAGCAGCACGGCGGCTTTTACTCCGCGTATTCTTCCGCGCAGGAATGCGTGCAGCGCCAGCAGGCCCAGCAGGTTCAAGGAAACCCCGTTCGCCACCGCCTGAAGCAGCGGTCCTCGCGCCCGGTCGGCGTGGTAGCCGAGACTCTCATCCAGAATGAAGCGGGGAAAAATCAACGACTTCGCACCCACCAGAAAGGCAATTGACGTGAAGCACAGGTAGGCAAGCACCACGAGGGCGAAAAGTTCGAACTGTTCTAACCGCCGCTCGTCCTGGAACACCAACGCCGCCAGGTGAAACAGCGCGTAGGGCACAATGAATTTCGCGGCGAGCAGACACCAGGTCTGGTTGTCGAACGGCTGGGCCATCACGCTGGTGACCGCCAGGAATGTCAGCCCGGCCATTGGCCACGTCGCCCGCTCCGCCACCCACAACCGCTGCCGGGTCGCAACCGCTCGTCCCGCCACACTGAGCACGAGCAGCGCAAAAGCCACTCGATCGATCTCGTAGAAAGGCACATCGGGATGCCGCAGCAGCATGGCCGCCAGAGCCGCAAGAAACAACGCGGCCGGCGCCATCAGAATGGCCTGCAGCGGGCGCAGCGCCATTCGGAAAAACGCGCCGCTCGCATCTCCAGCCCAAGCGAGTGGCGTTGAGACGGCTTCCGGATGAAAACGAGGCGACGGCACGATCAAACCAATTCCAACTCGTATCCCTGGAGTTCAATCGCCAGCGAACGCTGGATCGATTCGATTGAGATCACCAGCTTTCTTTTCTCGTTTTGCACCAGCATTCCTTCCAATCCGTGCAAACAACCGCCCCGGATCCGTACGCGCTGTCCCGCGTGCACAAACGAGTGCATGGAGAAAGGCGTTTTCTCTTGCAGCAATAATTGCAGGTCTTCAATCTGTTTCGACGGGACCGCCACAATGGATCCTCCAAAGCTCACGAAGCCGATTAAGCCTGCCGTTCGCAACACACCCTGCCACGCATCGCGGGACTGATCGAGATGCACGAACGCATATCCCGGAAACAGCGGAACGGTCACAACCTTCGCCCGATCGCTCCACGCGTGATGTTCAGTTAGCAAGGGGAGGAAGACTGTGAAGCCCTTGTTATCGAGCTGTGCGACGACCTTCTTCTCGAACCGGGACCGCGTCTCGAGCGCAAACCACTGCGTCGACCCGGTTTCTACTGCCGGGATTCCATAGCTACCGCTCATTGAGTCCCGCTGCGATTTCGTCCAATTTTGCACGGTGGATCTTGCAAAGCCGTAATCCCTACGCAGTCGCCCGTAGCCGCGTCCAAGCCTTTGATTGCCCGAGCGAATCGATTTTCTCCGCTGCCTACAGCCGGCGATAAATCCGATCCGGGATCGGAAAGGTCCTCTGGCTCAACACGGTTCCCAGGATTCGGGATTGCGCGGCCTCAAGAGTTTCTTTGACCTTGCGGGCAGCCGCCCTGCGTGTGCTGTGAGCCCCCAGTACGAGAATGATTCCGTCCGCTAGCTGTCCTAACACCGCAGCGTTGCTCGAGGTCCCGGCGGCAGGCCCTTGAATTACTACATACTCAAACTCAGTCCGCAGTTGCGCCAGGCGGGGCAGCCAATCGCATCCGATTCCCGATTCCCCACCGGAGTCGCAGAGTCCAATCTCCGGCACTCGCCACAGGTTGATGGTGAGCTGATCAGACCAGGATTTGATTGCGGCAGCCCTCACGTAGCGAGGATGATCCCGCCGCCCTGGCTTCGCCCCTGGATCGCGGCCCACGATCGCGATATGGCCGCGCGTCTCCAGCGCCAGCGCTCGCCCGACTTGGTCGCAGATACTGGCAACATCGGTTTGGGGCTCCGCCGCGCTGAACACGACCTGTTTCACCGGCCGCGCTTTATTTCCGAAGAACACCAGTCTTACCAGGCCCCGAATCTGCTCGCGTGCGAAGGCCTCCAGATTCCACTCGCTCATCTCACAAAGGGGATCACTCTGCGCTGGGGTTGTCTCCCGGACCGCTGCCCCTAGCAGTTCTGAACCTCTCAGTGTCTCGGCGTTCGCGCTCATGCAGTCTCCTTCAGGCGGATAACCGCCTGCCCGTTCTTTCTGGTAGCGAAGCTAATACGGGTACTTGCAAGCATGCCAACACTTCCTCCGGTGTGCGCAGAGCTGGGTCCAGATAGTCCGCCGCGAACGCGGCCCCAGTTCCGGATCCCACAGCGGCCACAAAGCCCACGAGCACGATCACGCTGGCCGGCCACACCGGCAAGGCCGGGACCACAGGTTTCTCGGCGATGGCTACATTGACGATGCCATCCTCGTCCAATGCGTCGCCCATGCGCGCTTCTTCCCGCTTTTTCACATAAAGAAGGTAGTTCTCCTGTGCCGCCTTCTCGCTGCTCGTCAGATCATCCTGCGTGATCGCGTCCTCGCCAAGTTGGCGAGCCAGCTTGCGATACCCGGTCAAGTTTGCGTTCAACTTTTCCGCGCTCGCTTCCAGTCCCTTGAGATCAACCTGGGCCTTCTCCAATTCCGCCCGGGCCCATGCATAGTCGGGATCTTTGTCCGTGGTCTCGTCGCGCACAGGACTCGACCTTTCACCCGCAATCGCGGTCTGGGCTTGAACGATCTGCTGTTCCACCTCCTGCACCAGACGGTGGTTCGGCTCAAACTTGGTCAGCAACTGGGTCTTCTTCAACTCGAGATCCAGCAGGTTCGCCTTCAACGCCCGCAGCAGTTCCGGGTTGTCCGCCACCCGGACCTGGGTTGTGGTTCGCTCCGGCAACTGCCCTAACTGCGCCTGCAGCGCTTGTACGCGATGCTGCGTCTCCTCCGTTTGCAACCGAGTCTGCTGATAACTCGCTTCTAGATCGTCGATCCGTTGAATCGCCAAATCGCGCTGCTGTGCGGCCACAACGACGTTGTGCCTTGTTGTGAATGCCACCAGTTGTCGTTTGGCCTCTTCCAGTTGCCGTTGCGACTCTCCCGTTTGCTGATCGAAGAAATGAAGTTGTCCTCCCGGTCGGTGGACCTCCACATGCTTTTCCAGGTAGGCGCTGGCCAGAGACTGCAGCACGTGCGCGGCCAGCTGCGGATCGGCCGCGTCGTAGCTCACGGCGATCAAGGTTGTCTTCTTGATCGGCTCCACGTCCAACTGGTTGGCCAGCCGCTTTGCCGCCCGTTCCACGCGAGCCTCATGCGCTTCCCCGGTCCGGAACCAGCGTAGCCAGTCGTGCTGCTGCAAATTGTTGGCTTCCACTACGCGGCGCAACACGTCGTCATCTTTGAGGAGTTCTACTTCCGAATTCAGTTCCTCTTCAGTCACTTCCACCCGTGAAAAGTCGGGAGGGGCGTTCGGCTGCGCGGCCACCGGAGGATCGGCGCGTCCTCGACGTACCAGCACTCGAATCTGGGCGCGATACGCAGCCCCCAGGCAGGCATAGAGCACGGCGAACACGAAGACCAAGCCGGAGGCGGCGGCGAAAAGCTTCCGCTGCCGGAACAGCACCATTGCCAGTTCCCGCATGGTTGGCGACGCCGACTCCTCGTCTTTACGCGCTGGATCATCTTCTGGCATTTGGATTGACCTGCCGCGCTTCCTAAAACTGGGTGGAACTCACGTACATGCTCATGGATGGCTTGCTCAAGAATTGGGCAATCTTGGAAAGGGCGTTCTGCGGCACAAAGATGAAGTCACCCGGACGGAGCCGCGGATCTTCGGCTAAGCTTCCTTCCCGGAGCATCTTCTTCATGTCTAGAAGGCGCGCTTCCACCAGATCGTCATTCACGCGCCGAAACAGAATCACCTGCGAATGCTTCGCCTCATGAGTAAAGCCTCCCGCAATCTGTACCGCCTCGATGGTGGTCGTCTCGGCCCGCAACTCATATTTACCGGGGTGCGCCACTTCTCCGCCGGCTACAAAATACGGATGCTCGAATTCCTTCAGGGCTACCGCTACCTGCGGATTGTGCAGGTATCCCGTGTACGCCCGCAGCACGGCCAAACGAAACTCTTCCAGCGTGAGCCCCTGGGCCAGCACCGGCCCCGCATCTTTCAGAGTGACGTATCCATCGGGTTGTATCGTCAGCGTTTGGTCGAACTCGGGCGACAGCGTGAAACTCAAAGCCACCACGTCGCTGCGAGTCAGCCGGTAAAGCGGACGGCGTTCCCCTCCGAGCTTGGGGTTTCCCATGCCGTCCGCTTCTCCGGGTGTTGCGGCCGTTGTTCCAGTACTCCCCACCCCAGCCCCGGTTTGGCCGGTTTGAGAAGATTGTCTGCTTACGACCAGGCTTTGGCCCCTCTTCCCATCCTGGGCGAATACGGCCAAGCAAAGCGGCAAAATCATCAGTCCCGTCACCACGAACCTTTTCAAGTCGATTCCTCTTTTCATCGCAATGACGGGGCCTGTTTCCTGGATTCAGAAAGCCGCTGGCTTCTGTGGTTCTCTGTTTGCAAGCTATCTTTCGGCGGATTTTGCGGCAAGACATGGAAAGTGCAGTCTACGAACGGTGTCATGCCGGATTTGTGCGCTGAAGCGCGCCGACACTGGAGTGCAGTGGTTTTTCCCGAGCGCCGCGCCGGCGATAGGGGCCCAAGACTATTCCCTCGCGGGCTACCTACAAAAGTAGACTTGCATGTTTGCGGGATCACACTCCGCCAAACACCGAGATTCGAAGAGTCAACGAGACAGGCCCGATATTGCGGCGTTTTCCAAATTTCCCGGAACCACCCGGCTTCACTGCGACGATTATTTCCACAGTACTGTGACTTATCTTCCCGATTTGAAAACCTCGACCGAATTATGTGACATGTTCCCTTGAGTGCCGCTCCGTGCCGCCCTAAGATCGAATTGATTTGACTTTCTTTCTCCAGGGCGTTGCTCATGAGTCTGTCTTCCGCCGCCGTTTCCCTCGCAATCGACGTCCTCGTAGCCGATTCCAATCGGATGCAGGCGCAGCTCATGACCAGCGCCTTGCGCCGGCGCTCCGAGTTCCGCATCTCCACTTGCCCGGGCGACATCTCTTCCATGCTGCAGGCGGTCGCCCGCAACCCTATAAAGGTGGTTGTGGTTTCGCTGAATCACTCCGGCAACATTGCAAGCCAGATGGCGGCCATGCGTCAAGTTCATCTTTCTCAGCCCGCGGTCGCCAAGGTTCTCCTGGTAGAATCCTACGACCGTGAACTGGTGGTGAGCGCTTTTCGCTCGGGCGCTCGTGGCATCTTCTGCATCTCCGACACGCAGTTCCGCCTGCTCTGCAAGTGCATCCAGCGGGTCGCCGACGGTCAGATCTGGGCCAACACCGAACAAATGGGCTTCCTGCTCGACCTGGTTTCCGTGGTGCCTTCGCTGCGCGTGCTCAACTCCAGCGGCAGCCAACTCCTCACCCCGCGCGAAGAGCAGGTTGTCGCCCTCGTGGCCGAAGGCCTCAGCAATCGCGATGTTGCCCGGGAGCTCAAGCTAAGCGAGCACACCGTCAAGAAATACCTGTTCCGCATCTTCGACAAGTTAGGCATCTCGTCCCGGGTGGAACTGGTTCTCTATGCCGTCAATCACGGCGATCCTCGCCAAGCCGAATGGCTTGTTGGCCTGGGGCACCCAGCATCTGAAGCCTAAGCTCCTCGATTCGATGAATGCCGGATCAAGCGCAATAGACCATCGCCCAAGCGTTCCCATTTGAAAACCTCGCGCAACGCCTGTATAAATCTGGAGACAGAGCTTCGTGCCCGACGCCCCCACTCCCGGCCCTAATCGGCAACCGCGCCGCCCGACTACTATCGCCGCCGGCCTTCTGCTCGGCGCGCTTGCACTGGTCGTGCTCTATACCAGCCGCGGAGCGTTCTTCAGCCCGTTGGCGCTGGTGGTGGTCGCGGCCATCGGACTGGCCGCGTTGCTGTTGCAGCTTCGCCTGCGTCCGGATGTCGCCTCTTTGGTTCCAGCTTCTTCGATTCGCTGGCCGCTGTGGTTCAACGGGCTGGGCGTGCTGTTCGCGGTGGGAGCGGTATTCGCCGACGTGCTGCATCTCAACGGAGCACTGGTGCCCATTGCCGCGCTCGCCGCGGTAGTGTCGTTTGCGATCAGCGGCATTATTGTGCTCAGCGCGCTGCGCAAACGCCGCTCGTGAACAGCGGCTTCCGGCGAATCTTGCGTTGAACTACGGTTTGAATTCCACCGCCACTGTTGTCTCCACCGCGACCGGCTTACCGTCGACACGGTAAGGCTCGAAGCGCCACCAGCGCAGGGCATCGGCCGCGGCTTGCGCCAGGATTTCGGGACCGTTCAGCGGATGCACGTCGGCCACCGATCCGTCGCGTCCAATCACGACGTCGAGCACAATCACTGCCTGCAGTTTTTCCGGCCGGGCGGCCGCGGGATAATCGGGATCCACGCGGTGAGTCACAAGTTTCTCCATTACGTCAGCGGGAACGTGAGCTTGCGGCTGTATCGCCGGTTGGGTTCTCTGCATGCCCGACTCCAGATCCTCCCACCCGCGATTCCAGCGCCACCACAAGACCGCGAGCAGGATCGCGGCCGAGAGCAGCAGGAAGATCCATCCCCGGCTCCGGCGCTTGCGCGGCGGGGGAGGCGCGCCTCCCGAACCGGGGCCTTCGGAACCCTTGCCTCTTTCGGCGGCAATCGCCGCGTGTAGGGCGGGTTCTGGTTGCGCCTTCATCTTTCCCGCCCAATCACGAATCGCCGCCTGTTGCGCCTCCGACAGCCCGAGAAATTCCATTCCGCTGCGCAGCTTGTCGTGATGCCGCACCAGAGCGCGTGTGCGCAGCGGGTCGGTCGCTTGCAGGCGGATTTCGAGTCCCACCGTTTCTCCGGGCGACAACTCTCCGGCCAGCACCGCGGCCACACCGCCCTCGCCCAGATCGATCGAGCGTCCGGGCAAGGTATCGGGAATGCCCGAGCGCAGGACGGTCACATCCAGCGGCGCTTCCACGCGGTAACGTCGGCCGCGGCGGCGCGAAGGCTTATCCCAACCCTGTGACTGTGGTCCCGCCATCTCGATACCTCTGGAGGCTAATCCTAATCCACCACGGAGGCACGGAGCCACGGAGAAAATCTGGGGTCAATCCCCTCTGTTTTCGGTGAACTTGTCGTGGGTAGTTGCCCTTCCGATCCGATGTAAGGACGGGAGAAGGCCATCTCGATACCTCTGGAGGCTAATCTTAATTCACCACGGAGGCACGGAGCCACGGAGAAAATCTAAGGTCAATCCCCTCTGTTTTCGGTGAACTTGTGGTGGCGGGGGAAGACCTCGGAACGCCGGAGTGCAGATGCTCCCTGTCAATCCAGATCAAAAAAATGTTCAGACCAATTGGCTAAAATATCTGGAATCAATAGTTTGCGGATTGTCGATTCAGATTGATCTGGCTAAAATATTGAAAACAAATAATTTATCCGCAAAATATTGCAATCAAAGGACTTAGTGGGCCAAAGATCGGCGAAAGCCACTACATTCGGGCTGGCGGTCCGCAAAATATTGGATTCATGGGACTTATCCGATTGCTATTGAGTTGTCAAGGAACTAATGCGTGTAGGAATAGGATTACCGGTTTGGGGATCGAAGTCAAGGGAATTTTGTGCGGGACGACGGTGAATGCGCGCGCGGGAATCTTCACCTTGACGAGCGCGCAAGGGCACGCACAGCGTGATTCTCTTGAACGGACGGTACCTGTTGAGACGCCATAATTCGACGCGCAAAACGCTGCACCGCAAGAGGATGCGCATTGACAACTGTCCTCAAACTGAGGATGATTCTCTTCTCTGACTGCCGCGCAGTCTGCACGGCAATTGAGGCAAGCTGAACCCCTCAGCGAGTTCGTTTCCCGGAGACCTTCATGAGAATCATGCGAGCGGTTTTTCTTGCGCTTTTCATCATGCTGTGTGCGACCTTCGCCGCTGCACAAGTGGACACTCCTGTCACTTTTCACCAGCAGGCCATATTGACGGCATCGGACGGAGCAGCCCAGGACTTTCTGGGGGACTCCGCCGCTATGAGTGGAGACACCGTCGTTGCGGGCGCGCCCCAGACGTTGGGAGCCGCGGGCAAGGCCTATGTGTTCGTTAAGCCGGCAAGCGGCTGGGCCAACATGACTCAGACCGCCGAACTCACTCCCTCCGACGGAGTTCCCGGCCTCGCGTTCGGATCGCATGTGGCCATCAGCGGCGATACGATCGTCGTGGATGCAGGCGCAAGTGACGGGACTGGACTGCAAGCGGTGTACGTTTTCGTCAAGCCCGCGAGTGGCTGGACGGACATGATCGAAACCGCGAAACTGACAGTGCCCAACAGAAATTTTTTGTATACGGTTGCAGTTAGCGGGAACACGATTGCGGCGGCTGCGACCGAAGAGACGATCGGATCGAACGCCTATCAGGGCGCTGTCTATATCTTCGAGAAGCCCGAGACCGGTTGGCGGAGCGGGCTGGCGCCTACCGCGCGGCTCACCGCGTCCGACGGAGAGTCCGGGGACTACCTGGGTTTTGCCCTGGCATCGAATGCCAGTACTGTTGTTGCGACCGCCATTAATCGGGCCGCCTACGTATTCGTTGAGCCCGCGGGTGGCTGGGTGAGCGGAGCCCAAACCGCCAAGCTCACTTCGCCCAACGAAACCGGGTCTGACGAATTTGGGGATTCGGTTGCAATCGGTAGCAGGACGATAGTGGTGGGAGCGCCGGAAACCGGTTCCGAGCAAGAGTATTACGGCGCAGCTTATGTGTATGAGGAGCCCACCAGCGGCTGGGGTGCCGGGGCTCAGGGGGGAGAGATTCAGTCGCCGAATTTCCAAAACGAGGCCTTTTTCGGCAATTCCGTGGGGGTGAGCGGAAGCCTATTGGCGATAGGAGCAAATGGAGAGAACGTCGACGGTATTCAATTAGTGGGCGCGGTGTATGTTTTCAATGGGACAACGCAAATTGCCGAGCTTACCCCCTCCGATGTGCAAGCCGTCGAATGCATGGGCTGGTCGGTTGCCGCCAGC